>Ga0265338_10002449_pt1 | contig 27807 bp, 26 predicted proteins | sample 42126metaG_FD_193579 | JGI IMG/M metagenome (GOLD analysis project Ga0265338, IMG submission 193579) | Rhizosphere microbial communities from Carex aquatilis grown in University of Washington, Seatle, WA, United States - 4-21-26 metaG | ecosystem: Host-associated > Plants > Roots > Rhizosphere...
CGGGATCTGGCTCGTCGCCTTCGTGCCGCTCCTCGTGGTCTACGCGTTCGGGACGGGACTCCTTCAGCAGGCGTTCCAGGCCGGCGGCGCGCTGTCGACGGCGGGGCTCGCGACGCTCGCGACGAACGCGGTGCCGATCGCCTCAGGCTTCGTCTTGTTCGACGAGCGGGTGCCGGGCGGCGCGCGCGGAGTCCTCCAGATGCTCGGCTTCGCGACCCTGATCGGAAGCGCGGTCCTGCTGGCGCGGCGCCCGCACCCTGACGGCGGCGCTCAGCGAGGCTCGAGCGCGTAGATGCGGCCGAGGCCGATGAGGAAGAGACGGCCGTAAGCGGCGATCGCCGGGGAGTAGTCGCCGTCGTTCCACTTCTCGACCAGCCGACCGGTATTGGCGTTGACGGCGTACGTCTTGCCCGGGTGCCCGAGCGTCGAGAAGTAGACGATGCCGTCGATGACCGACGCGGCGCCCGAGATCGGACCGCCTGCTGGGAAGCTCCAGCGCTCCGTTCCCGACGCGCCGTTGATCGCGTAGAAGTTGTGGTCGTAGGAGCCGACGAGGACGATGCCGCGCCACACCGCCGTCGACGCGTAGACGTAGCCACCCGTCCCGAACGGGCTCCAGATCTGCGTTCCGGTGCGGGCGGAGAAGGCGTAGACGTGGCCGTCGATCGAGCCGACGTACACGCGGCCGTCGACGACCGAGGCGCCCGCGTAGAAGTTGCCGTGGCCACCGGTGTGCCAGATCTGATGTCCGGTGTGCGCGTCGAGGGCGTAGAAAGTGCCCCCGTAGTTGCCGATGAAGAGGCGCCCGTGCGCGAATACCGGCGATCCCTTGACCGGCGCGCCGGTGTCGTAGCTCCAAAGCTCCTTGCCCGCCGCGGCCGAGTATGCGAAAACGCGACCATCCGTGTCGCCGAAGTAGAGGGTGCCGTGCGCGAGGAGCGGCGACGACTCGCTGTCGTCGATGTGGCGCCGCCAGCGAATCCGCCCCGTCCGCGCATCGAGCGCCACGAGCAGCCCGCCACTGAGCTTTGCCTGCGCGCAGTTCGAGGTGCCCATGAAGGTCGCGAAGACGAGACCGCCGCCGAGCGCCGGAGACGCCCAGCCGCAGCGGTGCGAGTAATAGCCCCACTGGCTTGTGCCCGTCTTTGGGTCGAGTGCGTGGACGCGCCCGTCGAAGCTCTCCTCGTAGAGCAGCCCGTAGCCGGCGACGGGCGGGAGCTCGAGGAGCGTGTGGCCGTAGTACGTCCACAGCTTGCGGAACGGGGGGCGGAGGCCGGGCACGGTCACGGCCCGCGTCCGGGTGTTGTCAGCGCCGTACGTCGGCCAGGGCAGCGACTCGTTCGGCTTCTGTGGCGTCGGCCCGGACGTGGTGATTGGCGGCGCCGTCGTCGTATGGTGCGGAATGCCACGGAAATGGTGGAGCAGAGCACCTGCCGCCAGAACGCCTGCCGCCACGAGAACGACACCGCACGCGGCGAGGCCCCATCTCACGCGCCTGGCCTCTCGCCGCTCAGATGACTCCAGAGGTTCGAGACCATCCGCGAGATGTTCCCCCAGTGCGCGCTCGCACCGAAGTTGAAGACACCGGCGTCGAACACCGTGGAGTTACCCATCCGGTAGATCGTCATGTCGGCAGCCTTTTCCCCGAACTCGTGCGGAATATCCGCGAGGATGTCGGTGTCGTCGGGTGAGACGGTGTTCGGCTCGTCGATCTCGATCCCGTATTTGCCGAACGTCGCGCCGTCGCGGAGGCCTGTCCCCTTGAAGAGCCACGGCGCCGCCTCGCGATTGACGACGTGGTACGGACGGTTCGGGTAGTTGGACTCGTTCCAGCCGACGTACTGCGCGCCGACGAGCGAAGCTTCGGGCTTGCCGAGGTCACGCCACCGGTGGCGGCCGGTCATCGTGTTGCCGTGGACCTCGACCTTGTAGAAGAAGTTGTTCGCTGAGAGGAAGGCGAGATTGCGGCCGGCGTCGCGGTACTGGGTAATGAGCTTGTAGACGTGCGAGGTGACGTACTCCTCGTGCCCGCCGAACACGATCAGCTTGTAGCGCAGGAGCTGCTTGACGTTCTTGATGTTCTCGAGGTCGTCGTCGGAGAAGAAGTCGGCGCGGTAGCCGCTCTTCCAGTACCAGCGGAGGAAGCCGACGTCGAGCACCTGGAACTGCTTCGGAAGCCCGTCGGGGGTGGGCTGGCCCTTGATGGTGTGGTCGGTGAACGGATGCGAGAGGTCGATGACGTGGACGGACGAGTTCATGTACCAGCTGTCGCCGTCGAGGGCGTTGTAGGCGTGCCAGGTGTTCGTCGGCTCGATCACGAGCACGGGCGCCGTGCCGAGCCGCTTCGGGCGGACGATGAACGGCGCGTAGTCGCTGTGGTCACCCCAGGTCAGGCGCGCGACGTAGTCGCCGCTTGGCCAGTTCGCGCCGAGGTGAATCGGGACGGTCCACGCCGCGCCGCCGGCGGGACGGCGGACCGGGCGCGGCGTCGTGACGGCCTCACCGAACACGTGCTTGTCCCAGCCGGACTTCTTGGCAACCGGGGCGTCGCCCCCACTCGCGCCGGCGAGGAAGATCTGGAGCGTCGCGCGGGTCGTGACTCCTTCGCCGATCCGGAGAAGGGCGACCTGTCCGGGGCGGTAGCTGCGCTGCCCGAAGCCTGCGAGGAGCGGCGCCGGGTTGGCGGCAGTCAAGACCGAGGTGTAGACGTAGGCGGACGCGGCGACGATGACTGCCCCCGACAGAAGCGAGAGCGCGGCGAGCCGCTGCCGCCTCGCGCGCGGGCCCGTGCGGATGAAGCGGTCGCGAGAGGGGATCGGAACGGTGGTCATGGCCGTGCGGTCACAGAGTACGCCAACGGGGGATATGAACCTCCGACCCCCGAAGTACGCTCCCCTACAGCCCAGGCTGCACTACGTCACCACCTACAAGGAGGGGAAATCTTGCATTCCCGCACAAGGACGTGGCTCCTCGGAGCCGCGCTCACCATACTCGCGGTCGCCTTCGCGGCCGCGCTCGGCGCCTCGAACGCCGCCGCCGCGTCGCAGCACGCGACCAAGGTCCACAAGATCTCGAGCTGTGGCTACACCGCCACCGCATCGGGCACGTACGAGCTCACGAAATCGGTCACCGATTCCGGCAGCGGCTCCTGCATCACGCTTAACGGCGACAGCATCACTCTCTATCTCGATGGGCACACGATCACCGGCACCGGCACGGACACGTGCGTCTATGTCGAGGGCGGCCACACGAGCCTGAGCACCAACGAGACCGTCATCGGCGGGACGAAGGTGAAGCCGACGATGACGGCGACGCTCACCAACTGCAAGTACGGCCTCTATGTCGACTGGACGTCCGGGACGATGGTGAGCCACCTCAACATCCCGTCGCCGACCTCGTATGGCGTCTACGCCGAATATGCGGGCGGGATGACCCTGAGCAACATCAACGTGCCGTTGCATGCCAACACCGCGTACGGCATCTACACGGAGTACGGCGCGGACAACGTCGTGACGAAGTGCACCGTCGACAACAACAGCTCCGACACATCGTTCTTCGCGTACGAGGAGGTCGGCGACAAGTTCACGTCGGACACCGCCAAGGACTCGTACAACCATTCCGGCAACGGCGGGACCGGGTTCTACGACGAGTACGGCTCCCGCAACAACTGGTCGCACGACAAGTCGACGGGCAACTTCTACGGCTTTTACTTCTACAACGACACGTACGGACCAGTGACAGCGACGTACGACTACGCGTCAGGGCCGTCCACCGCCGGCAGCTACGGCTTCTACGTCTACTACGCGTACCAGGAGGCCGACTACTCCCCGCCGTTCCACACGAACATCAGCCACAACAAGACGGTGGGCTTCCAGTACGGCTTCTACGACGAGAGCGACAGCTCGGGCGCGGTCGCAGAGAAGTGGATCGACAACACGGCCTACAACTACTCGGAGTACGGGTTCTACATCTACTACCCGACCGATTACACGATGAACGGCAATGTCGCCGACGCGCACCCGGGGACAAAGAAGTACGACGGCTCGTCGACGACATACGGGTTCTATCTCTACTACCCGTACTCGTACTACCCGTTCGCCTCCTTCTCGAAGAACGAGGCCTACGACAGCCAGTACGGCTTCTACTCGGACGAGTACATGGTTGGTGGCAAGGGCAACATCGCCAAGCGGAACAAGTACAACTCGTACGACGTCGAGATCACCGGCTAGGCCGGCGACGCTCCGATTGCGAGGGGAGGCCGGCCGGCCTCCCCTCGCAGTCCTCTCTAGCTTCGCGGGTCGCGCTCGGCGACATAATCGGCGGCCTCGCCCTGCTTCGTCACAAGCTGGAAGTCGGATGTCCGCGCGACGACGGTTTCGATCTCCGGCAGCTCGTGACCCGGGGCAACGATGAACCGGCGTGGGTCGCTCCGGGCGGCCTCGTAGTCGGCGATCGTGAGCGGCAAGAGCAACGCGCAGTCGGAGTTCGAGCACTCGCACAGGAACTCGTAGACGTGGTCGTCCTGGCGGCCCATGCGCGCGACGGCGTCCTCGATCCGCTCGTTCACCTCACGGAACAACGTCTCGTTCCGGGCGAGCCGCGTCTCGCGTGAGTCCATCGCTAGGCCGAGCGGCGCTCGTCGTCGCTGCGTCGGGAATCGTCGTGGCGCACGTCATAGCCCGGCGTCTCCGACTCGACGTGGGATTCCTCGACCGAGTGGCCCGGCGCGGTCAGGAGTGCAGCGTCGTCGCGGCGAATCGCGTAGTAGTCCTCGAGACCGATCATCACGACGGTGCGGCAGTTGCGGTCGCTGCACTCGCAAAGCATCGGGACGCGGGAGACGAAGCGCATCTGCTCTGCCCTCTCCGCGATCCGATCGTTCGCTCGCCGAGCGTCCACTGTCCGCGTACCTCCAATTCGCCGCGCTATTTCGTACTGCCCGAAAGTCATGGCTCCGGTTCTAGAACGGCCATTCCCCCGTTCGAGTCACGGCTAACGTTCGAGCGGGTGTCGTCACTGTGGGAACCGCGGGCCGCCCGTAACGAGGCGCTTTTCCGCGAGGTGAACGAGAACATCGCACGGCTCGAGGCCCGCTACGGCGGCTCGGCTCCACAGCCGGTCTTCATCTGCGAGTGCTCGAGCGACTCCTGCACCGAGCACATCCCCGTTGACGCGGAGACGTACCAACGGGTACGCGAGCACCCGCGCCGCTTCCTCATCCTCCCCGGCCATGTCGACAAGACGGTCGAGTCGGTCATCGAGACGCGCCCCGGATATCTGATCGTCGAGAAGACGGGTGTCGCCGGCGACGTCGCCGAGCAGTCTTCCTAGGCAGGCGCCGCCACGGCGGCGTTGAGGAAACGCCCCGGCCGGGAACGCTCTCGCTCGTGCATTCCCGCTGGCAGAGCTTCAAGGCGATCGTCGCGCTCTGAGTCGAGCTCTTCTCCAAGGACAAGCTCCTCACGTACGCGAGCGCGATCACGATCCAGGCGCTCATCGCCACGGTCTCGTTCGTCCTGCTCGGCGTCGCTTCCTCTCTCGCTCGCGATTTCGACGGTGTTCATCGTCGCGATGCTCGGCGCGATCGTGCTCGTCACGGCGGGGCACGGGCCGGGCGGGTGGGAATGGCCGGTCGCGTTCTTCCGCTGGATCACCGCGATCGGGCTGATCATGTTCGCGTTCGGTGTCCTCGTGCGCCAGGCGCCGGACGTGGACCGCGAGAAGCGGTGGGCGAGCGCGGGCGCGATCCTTGCAGTGACCGCCTGGATCGTTGAGACGCTGATCTTCCGCTGGTACGTGACGAGCCTCGCCGACTTCCGCTCGGCGATCGGGAGCTTCACGGTCTTTCTCGTCCTCTCGGTCTACCTCTACATCGGCGCGATCATCCTTCTGGTCTCGATCGAGCTCGACGAGCTCGTTCGCCGCGACGCCAAGCGGCTACGCAACCGGCAGAAGCTCCTGCCGCTCGTCGCCGGGGTCGTGCGCGGCGGCTAACGCTCTAGCTTCCGGAGAGCCGCTCGGGCTGCGTGCATGCCGCACATGCCGTGGACTCCGCCGCCGGGCGGGGTCGACGCCGAGCAGATGAAGACGTTCGGAAGCGGCGTCGTGTACGGCGACCGGCGCGCTACGGGGCGCGTGAACAGCTGGCGCAGGTCGGCGGCGCCGCCGTTGATGTCGCCGCCGACGAGGTTCGCGTTGTGCGCCTCGAGCTCGGTCGGGCCGAGCGTCGAGCGGGCGATGATCCGGTCGCGGAAGCCCGGTGCGAAGCGCTCGACCTGGCTCTCGATCCGCTCCGTCATGTCCATCGTCGAGCCGTTCGGGACGTGGCAGTACGCCCACGCGGTCTGCTTTCCCTCCGGCGCACGGGTCTCGTCGAAGAGGCTCGGCTGCGCGAGGAGGACGTACGGCTTCTCGCTGACCGAGCCGCGCCACGGCTCGCGCTCGGAGGCGGCGATCTCCTCGAGCGTGCCGCCGAGATGGACGGTCGCGGCGCGGGTGCACTCCTCCGCAGTCCACGGGATCGGCCCGTCGAGCGCCCAGTCGAGCTTGAAGACGCCCGGCCCGTAGCGGAAGCGCTCGAGCCGCCGACGGTAACCGGAAGGAAGCCTGTCGCCGGACATCGCGACGAGCTGGCGCGGTGTGACGTCGAGGAGGATCGCGCGGGCATCGCCGAGCTCGGCGAGCGACTCGACGCGCGTGCCGGTCTCGATCTCGCCGCCGAGCGAGCGGAGATGGGCGGCGAGCGCGTCGGCGAGCTTCTGCGAACCGCCGCGCGGGAACGGCCAGCCGACCGCGTGCCCGAGCATCCCGAGCATGAGCCCGAATGCAGCCGTCGCCGGCTGGGTGAGCGGCAGCAGCGAATGCGCACTCATCCCCGCAAAAAAGCCGCGCGCCCGCGGGCCGCGGAACGCGAGGCGGGCGAGCGCCGCCGCCGGCAGTCCCGCGCGCATCCCGAACCGCGCGAACGCAAGCGGATGCGACGGCACCCCGAGCGGCGCGAGGATGTCGGGCACGATCGCGTCGCAGTCACGCGCAAGCGGCCCGAAGATCCGCGTGTAGCGGCGCGCGTCGGGACCGAGCGTCGCGCCCGTCTCCTCGACCGAACGCTCGAGCAACGCCGCCGTGCCGTCGTCGAACGGATGCGCGAGCGCCGCGGGCGACTCGATCCACTCCACGCCGAGCTCCGCGAGCGGCACGGTCCGGAAGAACGGCGACGCGACGCCGAGCGGGTGAATCGCCGAGCACACGTCGTGCGCGTAGCCGGGAAGCGTCAGCTCCTCGGTCCGCATCCCGCCGCCGACGACGTCGGTCGCCTCGAGCACGCGCACCGAGACTCCGGCGCGGGCGAGGGAGATCGCCGCGGCAAGGCCGTTTGGCCCGGAGCCGACGACGATCGCCTCGACTTCAGCCACGCGCCGAGGCTAACGCTTACGCAGCGGCGCGGTGGCGGTGTGGATGGTCTAGCGGAAGGCGGAGGAATGCCGGACGTTGCCGGCGCGGCTCCACTGGCGCCGCTTGTCGACGCAGACGACCGTCGTCTCGGTCTTCGCGTCGACGCCGAAGCGCGCGGCGAGCGACTGCAGCGTCGCCTCCCAGAACTTGTCCTCCTTCTTGTGCCCGCCGAGCGTGAGACCGATCTCGGTGAGCGGATCCTGGGCGCGCATGAGCACCTGGCACTGCGCCACGGTCGTGCCGTCCTCGGTCTCCGCGGAGAACGTGATCCATCCGGCGAACATGTGCCCCTGCGGCGTCATGAACGTGAACGACTCCTCGTCGGCGTAGAGGACGAAGATGCCGGTCGAGAGCTTCATCCCGCCGCCGACGGATGCCTGCAGCAGCGCGACCTCGCCGGGCGCGATGCCCGTGAGAGGCGTGTGGAACTGGCTGCCTTTCGGCCAGAACGTCGGGAACTCGGCCTTCCACGTCGCGATCAGCTCCTGCGGCGTGACGCTCGCGCCGGCGAGCGAGACGCGGTACGTCTTCTGCCACATCTTCCCGAAGCCCTGGATCGGGGAGACGACCTGCTTGCCGGAGGCGGTGTCGAGAGCGCCGGCGGGGACGTTTCCGGCGGCGAGCCGGTCGATCGGCTTCGCCCAGTTGTCGTCGCGTGAAGTGGGCTGCTCGTCAGTCATCGCCGTTCACCTCCCCACCGCAGCGAGTGCTGCGGCCTCGTCGTCGAAGATCGTGATCGCCTCGTCGAGCCGCGTCAGCTCGAAGATCTGGCGGTAGTGGTCGTTAAGGCCGCACGCGAGGAGCCGCTGCTTCGCGCGGTTGGCGCGCACGAGCAGCGTCACGAGCAGGCCGATCCCACCCGAGTTCATGTACTCGAGTTGGGAGAAATCGAGGAGCACGGCGCGTGTGTCGCCGTCTCCGGCGCGGCCGTACGCGTCCATCAGCGCGTCCTCCGAGCTCGCGGTGATGTCGCCGCGGATCTCGACCACGCCGGTGCCGTCGCCTGCGCGCCGCACGTCGAACAGGGTTTCCTGGGTCATGTCTCGTCTCCCTCGTCGTCGAGGATGGTCATGAAGTCTGAGAGCCGGGTGATGCGGAAGATCTCCCGGTAGTGCTCGGCGAGCCCGCGCGCCTGTACTTCCTGCCCGGCAGCGCGCGCCTGGGCGAGAAGGCCGACGATGAGTGCGATCCCGGTCGAGTTGATGTAGTCGGCGGCGGAGAAGTCGAGCAGCACGACGGGCTCTCCCCCGGTCTTCGCGTACGCCTCGAGGAGCGCCTGCTCCGCCGGGCCGCTGACGTCTCCGGTCAGGTCGATCACCGCGACGCCGTCCTCCTTGCGCACGTTCGCTGCGAACTCAGTCGTCGCCATCGTCCCCTCCTTCCAGCCGCATCACGAGCTCGGCGGTGTGGTGGATCCCGTCGGTCGTCACGCGGAGGTCGTCCACCATGTTCTTGATCAGGAAAAGCCCCCAGCCGCGGGGCTTCTGCAGTCCTTCGAGCTTCGCCTCGATGTCCGGCGTCTCGGCCTCGGCGATCTCGCGCTCGCCGCCCTCGTCGGTGATGCGGACGAGGAGCTCGCCCGCCTCGAGGCGGATGCCGATCTCGACGGGCAGCTCGGGGTTCGACTCGTTGCCGTGCTCGATCGCGTTCATGACCGCTTCGGAGACGGCCGTCTTGAGGCGCTCGAGCTTCGCCGGTTCGAGACCGAGCGACGCGACTGCTTCCGCGACGCGCTCGCTCGCGCCGCGCTCGTTCCCCTGCTCGCTCGGGATCGTGAACGCGACGTCGAGGAAGCCGGACGGGGCGACATGCGAGCTGCCGTCGGCGCGGGTCAGCGAGACGAGCGTGATGTCGTCCTCCTGTTCCCAGCCCTGCGGCGTGAAGCGGTCGAGCTCGGTGAGGACGCGATCGATCACTTCGCCCTTGTCCTGCCGCGAGCCGACCACGTCGAGCAGGCGCGGGAAGCCGAACATCTCCGCGTCCGCCGAATGCGCCTCGGCGACGCCGTCGGAGTGCAGCAGCATCACCTGGCCGGGCTCGAGGACCGCCTCCGTCTCCTCGTACTGGATGCCCGGGAGAAGGCCGAGCGGCATCCCCGTCGCGCGCAGCTCTGTGGTGCCTTCGGCCGTGCGGACGTACGGCAGGTTGTGGCCCGCGTTCGCGAAGCGGAAGCGGCCGGTCGCCGGCTCGAGCACGCCGTAGAGGCAGGTGACGAACATCTTCGCCGGCATGTCCGGGCACATCAGCTCGTTCACGCGCTCGAGCACCTCGCCCGGCGAGATGACGCGAGCCGCGGAGGCGCGGAGCACGCTCCTCGTTGCAGCCATGACCATCGCGGCGGGGACGCCCTTGTCCGTGACGTCGCCGATCACGAGGCCGATATGTCCGTCCGGAAGCTCGACGAAGTCGTAGAAGTCCCCGCCGACCTCGCGTGCCGGCCGGTAGTACGCCGAGATCTGCCAGCCGGGCAGGTCGGGGAGCTTCTTCGGGAGGAAGTTCTGCTGGATGAGCGTCGCGACGCGCAGCTCCTGCTCGATCCGCTCGCGCGACCTTGCCTCGGCCTCCTGCCGCCGCACGAGCTGCGCGACCTGGAGCGCCGGGGCCGCCTGCGCGGCGAGCGAGTTGAGGAGCTTGCGGTCGTCGGTCGAGTAGTCCTGATCGGAGAGCCGCGGGCCGAGGTTGAGCAGCCCGACGAGCTCGCCCTGGCTGACGAGCGGGACGGCAAGACGGACGCCCGCCGCGCGGAGCTGCTCGAGCGCCGGCGAGTCGAGCTCGAGCCCGTCGAGGTCGACTGCGCCGGGCGCGCTCTGGAAGTAGGCGACGATCGGGTCGTTCGGCGGGATCTCGACGACCGGGGCGGCGGTCGGCGAGAGCGTCTCCGCTTCGACGGCAGGAGCGGGCTCGGCGAAGGCTGCGGGCCGCTCGGTGCGGCGGATCACTCTCGCTATCGACTGAGGCCAGGTGCTCATCTACCTCCCTTTGTACCCGGTGACCGTTTCGGGATCGTTACGAAGCCAGATCGAGGCGTGGGCCGGAGCAGTCGTCTGGCTGACGGCGGCGAGTAGTCCGGTCTGGACGGACTCCAGGTCGACCGCTCCACGGAGCCGGTCGCCGAAGGCCGCGATCACCGACTCGGCGTCGTAGCGGGTGCGGTTGAAGCGGCGATCGACCAAGCCCTGAACCCGGCGACGCAGGGGATTGAAGAGCGCCGCCGCGGCGAGGGTCGACGCGGCGACGCCGACGGGCGAGGAGAACGGCAGCACCCGCGTCGCCAGCAGCACGAGTCCGGCGAAGACTCCGACCAGCACGCCGGTGACCAGCAGGTACGAGATCGTGCGGCTGATCAGGCGGTCGATGTCGTAGAGGCGGTACTTGAGGATGCCGACCCCGATGCTGAACGGGAGCGCGGCGAGCCCGAACGTTGCGACGCTGCTGATCCCGCCCCAGAATCCGTTCTGGCCGCTGAGCGAGATGGAGAGGACGAAGCCGACCACAACAACGACTCCTCCTCCCATCAGCCACTTGAGCTGCTGCCGTTCGTCCCCGCGAGCGCGCCGATAGGCACCGACCTGCATCAAGACCCACGCGAGCGCGATCGCGACGTAGGGAACGATCAGCACGTTCGACACGAAGTAGACCGTGTGCCAGACCCCCGCAATCGGCCCGGAGAGCACGAGAGCCTGCCCCGTGCTGTCCACCCGGATCGGCCGGAAGGCGAGCGCGTCCACCTGAACCGCAGTGAGCACGCCGACCCATGCGAAGGCCCAGACGAGATACGCCCACAGCGTCCAGCGCCAGCGACCCAACGGCATCCGTCCGTTTGGGAAAAGCGCGATCGGCAGCGGCAGCAGCACGATCAACGGAATCCACCCCGGCGCGAGAAAGACCACCAGCGGGCCGAGCGGCAAAGCGCCGTGGCCGAGGCGATAGCGCAGCAGCGCATAGAACCCGGCGTCGGTGCTCAGGGCACCGCTGAACGCCGAGGCGAGAAAGAGCCAGCCCACGGGGTTCCGCGGCAGACGACGGGCGAGCAGCATCCCCACGATTGCGAACGGCAGACCGAGCACCGGCCCGAGGAACAGATTCGAAAAGTTCAGCGCATGCGCGAGAGCAGCGAGGGGTGGAGCGGCGGCGAACAAGACCAGGGTCACGGTTCCGAGCACGAGCGCCGTCCGCGCGGTCGCAAGAGGACGCACGGCGGACGCTCCTCGTCCCAGGCTCGGATTCACGGGGTGACCGTTTCGGAATCGTTGCGGGACCCAGGCGCGCCGACGCGCAGCCAGAGGGAGACGTGCTCGGGAGCGAGCGTCTCGGTGACGACGGAGTGGACCTCGTCGAGCAGTGCGTCGAGATCGGCCTCGCGCCGCAGGCGCGCCCCGAACCGCGCCAGCGTCGCCTCGGCGTTGATCTTGCTTCGATAGAAGCGCCGGTCGACGAGCCGCTGCACCCGCGTACGAACCGGGAGAAACAGCGCGGCAACGACAAGGGTCGAGAGCGCCACGGCGACGCTAGACCCGCGCGCGACCGGAGAAAGCGCGGCTTCGCTCGCGAGCACGAGCCCGACGTACGCGCCGCCGAGCACGACCGTGAGCAGGGCGTACACGACCGCACGGGAGACGAGCCGGTCGATCTCGTACAGGCGGTACCGCAAGACAGCGACCGCGGTCGCGACCGGGATGACCGTCGCCACGAACCCCGAGATCGAGCTCGCGACGGTGTCGGCGGTCGACGTTTGACCGACGTACGTATCGATGAGCTGGGTGACGAGCATGACGACCGGGAAGAGCGCGGCCGCGAAGGTGAACCACTTGTACTGCTGCCGCTCGTCTCCCTGCGCGCGCCGGAACCGCTGCACGAGCGAGACCGCTCCGGCCGCGAAGATGAGGATGATCAACCACCCCGGGAATGAGAGCGCGCTGCTCACTGAGCGGAGCGCCCCGATCCCGATGGGGTTGTCGTAGGCGTTCAACGGGCGCGACAACGGTCCCGGCACGAGCGTGTTGCCGATCCACGTGGAGACGTCGACGAAGAGCAGCGTCCACACGACGGCCCGCCAGCGCCGCGAGGGCAGCCGTCCGGCCGGGAACATCAGGAGCAGCAGCGCGAGCGATGAAATCAGGATCACCCAGGCCGACGATCCGAGCGCGCCGGCCACGGCCGCGCCGGGGAGCGAGCCCGGATGCGCGAGGAGGCCGTAGACGGCGTACCGCGTGACGAGGACGTTCAGCGAGAGGCTGAGGGCGACGCCGACGAGCAGCCACCCGACGAGGTTCCCCGGCCTCTTCGCGGCAAGGACGAGCCCGACAACGGCGAACACCGCACCGATTGCGATGTCCCGGGTGTTGCCGAGTGCAGAGTCGGCGAACGGCCCTGCAGCCACACCCCAGGTCGCGATCGTCAGCGACAGACCCGAGACGGCGGCCGCGAACCACACGGCGAGCACGAACCACACCCCTGGGCGAGCAAGACGGCGCATCGCCACGAGTGTTGCGCATTACCGACCGGAAATCGTTACGGCGTTACGACGGCCACCAGTAGGCTCGTTCCGTGACGCTCACCGTCGACGTGCTCGGGCCGCCCGTGGTGCTCGCCGACGGGGCTCCGCTGGCAGTGGACACGCGCAAGGCCACGGCCCTGCTCGCGTATCTCGCCGTCGAGGGAGGGGTGCACAACCGCGACTCGCTCGCGGCCCTCCTCTGGCCGGACTACTCGTCCGACCGCGCCCGCGCAGCTCTGCGACGGACACTCTCTACGCTCCGCTCCGCGCTCGGCGCCCGCTGGGTGACTGTCGCCCGGGACTCCGTCGCCCTCGAAGGCGGCGACGTGAGTCTCGACTTCGCGGAGTTCGAACGGCTTGCGGCGAGCGGCGACCTTGGCGATCTCGAGCGGGCCGCGGCGCTCCATCGCGGGCCGTTCCTCGCCGGCTTCGGGTTGCGGGATAGCGCTGCGTTCGACGATTGGCAGTCGTTTCGGGCAGCGAGCCTGTCACGCGAGCTCGGAGCCGTCCTCGACCGTCTCGCCGACGGCTGCGCGGCGAGCGGAGAGCGTGTCCGCGCGATCGAGCACGCCCGCCGCCGGCTCGCGCTCGATCCGCTCAACGAAGCCGCGCACCGCCGGCTGATCGGCTTCTACGGCGCGAGCGGCGAGCGCGCCCTGGCGCTCTCCCAGTACCGCGACTGCGTTCGCATCCTCCACCGCGAGCTCGGCGTCGCGCCGACGGAGGAGACGACGGCGGTCTACCGCGCTGTCCGCGAAGGCGGCACCGCCGCGGTCGAGCCGCCGCCGCGCGCGGGAGACACGGCCACGCGCGTCCATCCGCTCGTCGGTCGGGAGCGCGAGCTCGCCGCGCTGCTCGATGCGTACTCCCAGGTCGGCTCGGAGGGCCGCTTCGTCGTGCTCGACGGCGAGACGGGGATCGGCAAGACGCGCCTTGCCGACGAGCTCGTCGCGCGCGTCCGGGACGACGGCGGTGTCGCGGCCACCGTGCGCTGCATCGAGGACGAATCCGAGCTCGCGTACGGCTGCGCGATCGAGCTCGTCCGCAGTGCGCTCCGCGAGGGGAGCGCTGCTGCGATCGACCCTCTACCGGCCGCCGAGGCAGCACGTCTCGTCCCCGAGTTGGGCACGCCGCCGACACCGACGCTCGACGGGCCGGGCGCGCAGGCCCGCTTCCTCGACGGCGTCGCGCGCGTCCTCGTGGAGGCGACCGGCGGTGAGCGGCCGGGACTCCTGTTCGTCGACGACGCCCACTGGGCCGACGCATCCTCCCTCGAGGTGCTCGCATTCCTCGTGCGGCGCCTCCGCGACCGTCCGGTGCTCGTGCTCGCGACCTGGCGCACGGAGGAGACGCCCGCCGACCATCCGGCGCGGCGCATCCTCGCCGACGCGACCCGCGAGGGACTCGGCGCGATCGTCGTCCCGACGCGGCTCGACCGGGACGACGTCGCCGAGCTCGCCGCCGAGGCAGGCGCGTCGAACGAGCTCGCAGAGCGGCTCTACGAGGAGACGCAGGGACTGCCGTTCTTCGTCGTCGAGTACCTCGACGCTCAAACGGACGACGCGTCGCTTCCGCCCGGCGTTCGCGGCCTGCTCGAAGCACGCGTGACGGGAGTGAGCGGGGTCGCAGGGCAAGTGATCGCCGCTGCCGCGATCCTCGCGCGCCCGTTCGACGCCGACCTGATCCGCGCGGTGAGCGGACGGAACGCGGATGAGACCGTCACCGCGCTCGAGGAGCTCACCCGGCGCGGCCTCCTCACCGAGAGCAGCAGCGGCGAGCTCGCGTTCCGGCACGAGCAGGCGCGACGCGTCGCCTACGACCGCACGAGCGCGGCCCGGCGGAGGCTCCTGCACGGCCGCGTCGCCGAGGCGCTCGACGCGCGCGACACCGGCGCGATCGCCCAGCACTTTCGGCTCGCGGGCCGGGACACCGAAGCCGCGGCCGCCTATCGGCGTGCGGGCGAGCACGCACGCGACCTCTTCGCGAACGCCGAGGCGCTCGCCGCATTCCGCGAGGCGCTCGCGCTCGGCGACGACGACCCGGCGTCGCTCCACGAGGCGATCGGTGACCTCGAGACGCTCGCCGGCGAGTACGGCTCCGCCCTCGACAGTTACGAGGCGGCGGCCGCGCTTGCGACGCCCGCGCGGGTCGGCGCCGTCGAGCACCGGATCGGTCTTCTCCACGAGCGGCGCGGGGAGTGGGAGCTCGCGGAGAGCTCCTTCGCGGACGCGCTCCGCACCGACCCGGCTCCCGGGCTCGCCGCGCGCATCGTCGCCGACCGGAGCCTCAATGCGCATCGGCGTCGCCGCGACGACGAGGCCGAAGCGCTCGCCCAGGAGGCGCTGTCGCTCGCCGAGCAGGCCGATGACCCGCGTGCGCTCGCGCAGGCACTGAACATCCTCGGCGTCCTTGCGTCCGGCCGCGGTGCACACGCCGCCGCGCGCGAGCAGCTCGAGCGGAGCCTCGCGCTCGCAACAGAGGAAGACGATCCCGTCGCGCGCGCCGCCGCGCTCAACAACCTCGCGCTCGCCCTGCGCGCCGAAGGAGAGCTCGAGGATGCGCTCGCGCTCACGGAGGAGGCGCTCGCGCTCTGCGTCGCGGTCGGCGACCGGCACCGCGAGGCGGCCCTCGAGAACAACGCCGCCGATCTTCTCCGGGCGCTCGGCCGCAACGACGAGGCGATGGCGCGCCTCAAGTCCGCCGTCGCAACGTTCGCGGAGATCGGCGAGGACGCAGCCGCGGAGCCGGAGATCTGGAAGCTCGTCGAGTGGTGAGCTAGGAGGCTTTGGCGGAACGGTGCTCGTCGCGGGGGCGCGATGGGCGTCGCGAGGCAAGGACGCAGGGAGCGCCGATAGCTGTCTGCTATCGGCGCGACTGAGGACGCGGCATCGCGGCGATCCAGCGCGTCATCCGCGGCACAGCCACTGTTTCGCCAAAGCCTCCTATGAAGGGAGCCAGACAGAGACGTGCACCGGCTCGACCGCGTTCGCGGCCGCGCCGGCGAGCTCGGCGAGAACCGTCTCGGAGTCAACGGCGTCGCGGAGCTTCGCCCCGAACGCGGCCACAAGCGCCTCGCGGTCGTAGCGCGCCCGGTTGAAGCGGCGGTCGACGAGCCGCTGCACGCGCGTCCGCAACGGGTTGAAGAGCGCGGCCGCCGCGAGAGTCGAGGCGGCGACCGCGACCGGCGAGGAGAACGGCAGCACGCGCGTCGCCAGCAGCACGATCCCGGCGAACGTCCCCACGAGCATGGCCGTCAGCAGCGCGTACGCGAGCGTCCGGCTGACGAGGCGATCGATCTCGTAGAGGCGGTAGCGGAGGATCGCCACGCCGATCGCCACCGGCAGGACGCCGATCCCCATGATCGCCACGTCGCCCACGACTCGATCGACCGTCGCAAGGCCGTCACCGAACAGCAGAACGAGAACGGCCGAGACGACGCAGATCGCGCTGCCCGTGGCTAGCCATTTCAGCTGCGCCCGCTGCATGCCCGACGCCGACCGCCACGCGGCGACCTGGTGCCAGACGAAGGCGACCCAGGCGGCGAGGAACAGCGGCGCGAAGAAGAAGCCGACGGTGGCCACAGGGCCACCGCTGCCGTTGGGCAGGTTGCCTCGGAGATCGACGTTGCCGAAGCCGGAGATCGGATCTATCGCCTGGCCGACGACCTGGAGCGCCATGAAGACAACCGCCGCAACGACGTAGACCCGCAAGACCCTTCTCCAGCGAGGCGTGAGACGGCCGTCCGGGAAGAGCGCGATCGCCGGCAGGGTGATCAGGAACGGGAAGATCGACCAGCAGCTCCGCCAGAAGACCGCCACCGCGCCGAGCGGCAGGCTCCCGCCGTGCTGCCTGTAGTCGATGACGAGGTACAGCCGGGCCACGTAGTCGACGCAGGCCGTGAGTGCGAGCGCGAGGAAGATCCAGCCGATTGGGTTCCGCGGTTCTGTCCGCGCGATCACGTAACCGACGACGGCGTAAGCGACGATCAGGACGAGGACGAGCCCGTCGTCCGTGGGCCAGGGGTCGCGCGAGACGACGCTGAGGGCGATGTCGGCAGCGAGCAGCGCGAGGAAGACCACGCCGGCGGTCCTGCGCACGCGTTCGTGGCTGACGACCACGAGGGCGATACTCGCCGGCCGGCGGTACGGGATCGTTACGCGCCGTAACGATCCCGGGACGGGAGCGGTCTAGATTCCCCGCATGGCACAGAGGCCGGCGACGCCGCGGACCGCTCGCGCGCTGGGGGTGGCGATCATTCTCCTGACGCTGGCCGCGATCGCGTTCAGCATCGCCGACCACGGCTTCCGGGCCGGCGACGGCGGATCGATCGTCCTCGTCCCCGGCTTCGGCATCGTCGGGTTCATCGTCGCGAGCAGGCAGCCCCGGAACCCGATGGGCTGGGTGCTGCTGGCCGGCGCGCTCTGCCTCGCCGTCGACGACGCCGCCTCGACGTATGCGGTGTTCGACTACCGCTCCCATCACGGCAGCCTGCCTCTCGGCCCGGTCGCCGTCCTCCTGCAGCCGGCCTGGGCGCCGGGAATCGTGCTCATGGCGCTGTCGATCCTCCTCTTCCCGGACGGCGAGGTGCCGCGCGGGCGCTGGCGTCTGGTCCTCGCCGGCTTCGGCGCCGGGTGCGTGGTCTGGCTCGTGGCCGCGTATGGGATTGCGATCGATGCGATCGCGTCGGGCAAGGTGCGCATCGACTCGACCGGCAACCTCCCGCAAGAGAACCACGGAACCGGTGTCTGGTCCTGGTGGGACACCTACCAGAAGGTCTTCTTCATCAGCATCCTCGCGATCGGGCTCGCGTGGATCATCGGCCGGATACCCGTCTACCGGCGCGCCACCGGGGTGCGCCGGGCGCAGCTGAAGTGGTTGATGGCCGGGGCGGCGGTCGCGGTCGCCGGCGGACCGTTGCAATCGATAGGGCACAACGGCAACGGCCTCCACGCCGTGGTCGGCTGGCTCGGCACGCTCGCGCTCCTCGGACTGCCGATCGGGATCGGGATCGGGATCCTGCGCTACCGGCTCTACGACATCGACCGGCTGATCTCCCGCACCGTCTCCTACGCACTCCTGACCGGGCTGCTCGTCGGCGTCTTCGTCGGGCTCGTGCTGCTGACGACGCGCGTGCTGCCGTTCTCCTCTCCCGTCGGCGTGGCCGCCTCGACGCTCCTCGCCGCAGCCCTGTTCAGCCCGCTGCGGAACCGCCTCCAGCGACTCGTCGACCGCCGCTTCAACCGCGCCCGCTACGACGCCGAAGCAACCGTCGCGGCCTTCGGCGCGCGTCTCCGTGACTCCATCGACCCGGAGACCGTTCTCGGGGAACTCGCCGCCGCAGCCGGCGGCTCCCTCCAACCCGCACACGTCAGCGTCTGGGTGCGCCGCAAAGCCTAATGGCGAGGAAATGGCTCCCCTGGGTGCTGTGCGGCGTCGCGCTCGCAGAGGTCGTCGTGTGCGCGGTCTTCGACATCGTCGACCGGGCGCACCTGCACTCGTTCGACGACTTCCAGCCGACCGGGCCCGTGATCGGTCTCTCGTTCTCTCTGCTAGGGACGCTCGTCGTGCTGCGCCGCCCCGGCAACCGGATCGGCTGGATCTACCTCCTGATCGGCGTCGTGCAGCCCGTGGAATCGGTTGCCGCGCTCTACTACGAGCACAGCGTCATCGCCGGAGGGGCGGCGGGTGGCCGCTGGGCCGCCTGGGTGGAACACTTGGCGTCGGTCCCTGTCTTCCCGACGGGGCTCGCTCTGTTCGCCTTCCTCCTCTTTCCGAGCGGCCGGCTGCCATCGCGGCGCTGGCGCCCGGTCGCAGCCGCCGCGATCACACTCTGCGTGGTGCAGCTCGTCCTGACGTTGCTCGATCCGGCCCCGATCGAGGTCGCAACAAGTTTTCCGGAAGTTGCGAACGTCACCGGGGTCGCCGCTCTCGGCACGCGGCTCAACTGGTCCTACGGATTCCTCTACCCAGTCGGCATCGGGCTGATCGCCTCCGTGATCGGCGGCCTCGTCGTGCGTGGCCGTCGCGCGGGTGCGCAGGAGCGGCAGCAGGTGAAGCTCATCGCGTACGCGGCGGCGCTGGCGATCGGTGCGGTCTCCGTTGCGGCCGGCTTGGGCCTCGCTGGCGTCGCGGTCGGCAACACCGCTTGGGCGATACCGATCGTGTTCGGCTTCGGGATTGCCGTCCCCGCAGCGTTCGGCCTCGCGATCCTCAAGCACGGCCTCTACGAGATCGATCGCGTGATCTCCCGCACGCTCTCCTACGCACTGCTGACCGGACTGCTCGTCGGCGTCTTCGTCGGCCTCGTGCTGCTCACGACGCGCGTGCTGCCGTTCTCCTCCCCGGTTGGCGTGGCCGCCTCCACACTCGCGGCAGCAGGACTGTTCAGCCCGTTGCGGAGCCGCTTGCAGCGACTCGTCGACCGCCGCTTCAACCGCGCCCACTACGACGCCGAGGCCACCGTCGCCGCGTTCGGGTCGCGGCTGCGGGATGCGGTCGACCCGGAAACAGTGCTCAGCGAGCTCGCCGCTGCGGCCGGCGGCTCGCTCCAGCCGGCCCACGTCTCGGTCTGGGTGAAGACGGCATGACCGGCTCGCGGCTCGCGCTTCTCCTCGGCGGCGTCGCGGCGCTGCTGTTCGCGGCGAGCTTCCCGCTGTCGGCTCTCGCGCACCAGCTCAACTTCGGTGCGGTCGGACAGCCGTTGCTGATGGTCCCGTTCGCGGTCGTCGGCACACTCGTCGCGAGCCGGCAGCCGCGGAACCCGATCGGCTGGATCCTGCTCGCCATCGCGGTGACCTCGACCATGGGTGCCGACGCAGGCTTCTACTCGGTCCGCGCCTACCACGTCGATCACCACGGTCTCCCGCTCTCGCGGCTCGCCGTCTTCCTGACGCAGGGGTGGGCGTCGATGCTCGTGCTCCTGCCGCTGCCCATCCTCTTTTTCCCCGACGGCAAGATCTCCCGGCGGTGGCGGTGGACGCTCTATGTCTACGCCGCGCTCATGGCCGTGCTCGTCGGCTCCCTCGTGATCACGGATCTCGGCGCCTTCACCAACCGCGTGCTCAAGATCGACTCCTCCGGTGAGCTCAAGCAGCTCGGCTCGGGCGGCAACGACCCCGGCTTCGCGGTCATCGCCCTCCTCTTCGTCGGAATCTCGTTCTCGTGGGTCGTCCGCCAGATCGTTGCGTACCGCCGCTCCCGCGGCGACCGGCGACAGCAGTTGAAGTGGCTGTTGGCCGGAGGCTCGTTCGCGGTCTTCGGCTTTTTCATCGCGATCACGATCGGCTCGAACAGCAACGGAGTCTTCTCGGCGCTCGGCATGGTCGGTTTCCTCGGGCTCATCGCGCTACCGATCTCGATCGGAATCGGGATCCTGCGCTACCGGCTGTACGACATCGACCGGCTGATCAGCCGGACCCTCTCCTACGCCGTCCTGACGGGGCTACTCGTCGGAGTCTTCGCCGGGCTCGTGCTGCTGACGACCCGGGTGCTGCCGTTCGCCTCACCGGTGGGCGTCGCCGCGTCGACGCTCGCTGCGGCAGGGCTCTTCGCGCCGCTGCGCTCCCGGCTGCAGCGCCTGGTCGACCGCCGCTTCAACCGCGCGCGCTACGACGCCGAAGCTCTCGTCGCAGCGTTCGGCGCCCGCCTGCGCGACGCCGTCGACCCCGAGACCGTGCTCAGCGAGCTCGCGACCGCCGCCGGCGGCTCCCTCCAGCCGGCCCACGTCTCGGTCTGGATCAAGCCGTGAGACGGATCTCGCCGGTCACGCTCGCGATCGCTGGCGCTTTCGTCGCGCTCGTGGCAGCGAATCTCGTGCTCTCGCACGACATTCCCTCAGGCACCGGACTGAAAGGGATCGGGATCATCACGCTGCCGTTCTTCGCCGTCGGCCTGCTCATCGCGCGGCGCCGCCCGGAGAACCCGATCGGCTGGATCCTGCTCACGTTCGCCTTCGCCGTGCTCGCGAGCATCGACGCTGCCAACTATGCGGTGCTCGTGTTCCGTGTCCACCACGCGCTGCCGCTCGGCCGTCTCGCCGTCTTCCTCGCGCCTGCCTGGGTTCCGGTCATCGTCATCGCGCCGCTGCCGATCGTCCTCTTCCCCGAAGGCAAGATCCCGCCCGGCAGATGGCGCTGGACGTTCTGGGCGTACGTCGCCCTCGGCGTCGCCTTCCTCGCCGCACTCGGCACACAAAATTTCGGCGCGTTCACCCAGCGGCACGTCGCGATCGACGAGTCGGGCTCTCTCTCGGCGTTGACCGCGCCTACGCACGGACTAGCCGCCGTTCTCAACACGGCAGCACTCGTCGCGTACGCGGCGTGCTTCGCCTCGATGGGCGCGTACCAGATCGTCCACTTCCGCCGCTCGACCGGAGACGAGCGCCAGCAGCTGAAGTGGTTCCTCGCGAGCGGAGCTCTCGCCGTGGGCGGCCTGATCGTGGCCACCCAGTCGGACACGCTCGGGTTCATGTTCGTCTTCGTCGTTGCGCTGCCGCTCGGGATCGGCTTCGGGATCCTCAAGTACCGCCTCTACGACGTCGACCGGCTCATCTCGCGGACGGTCTCCTACGCGCTATTGACCGGGCTGCTCGTCGGCGTCTTCGTCGGGCTCATACTGCTCACCACGCGCGTGCTGCCGTTTTCCTCGCCGGTCGGCGTCGCTGCGGCCACGCTCGCGGGCGCCGCGCTGTTCAGCCCGCTACGGAGCCGGCTGCAACGGCTCGTCGACCGCCGTTTCAACCGCGCGCGGTACGACGGGGAAGCCGTCGTCGCCGCGTTTGGCGCGAGGCTGCGGGACGCGATCGACGTCGAGTCCGTTCTCGCCGAGCTCTCGTCCGCCGCCGCAGGCTCGCTCGAGCCCGCCCACGTGACCGTTTGGGTTCGTAACGATCCCGGGACGTCGGCGGCGTAGTCTCCCCGCGTCGAGTCAACGAAACAGGAGGCGGACGATGGACGCAGTGCGGCGCGGCGCGTGGGTGTTGCTGAAGTACGTGACTTCACTCTTCTTCGTAGGGGTGATCGTCCAGTTCTTCCTCGTCGGCTACGGCCTGTTCGACATGAAGCACGGCGCGACGATCGACAACGCGAAGAGCCTCGACGCGCATCGCGGCGTCGGCTTCCTGCTCTCCGACATCGGCGCCGTCCTGATCCTGCTGCTCGTGCTCCTTGCCTGGCCGCCCACGAAGCTCCTCTTGCGGTGGATCGTCCTCGCCGTTCTCGCCTTCGTGCAGGGGATCCTCGCGGGCGCAGGGTTCAACCACTGGGTGATCGGCATGTTCCATCCGGTGAACGCGCTGATCCTGCTCGGACTCTCCGGCTACCTCGCGCATTACGCATGGCGGAGAGGCCGGAGCGCAGAACCGGCGCCCGCCGCTATCGTCGAAACAGGATGACGGACGCGAACCAGCAGATCATCGAGGAGTTCCGCGCCAACGACGGCCGGGTCGGCGGGAACTTCGAGGGACGCACGCTCCTGCTCCTCCATCACACCGGCGCGAAGACCGGCACCGAGCGCATCAACCCGCTCGCGTACCAACGCCTCTCCGACAACTCGGTCGCGATCTTCGCCTCGAAGGGCGGGGCGCCGACGACTCCCGACTGGTTCTACAACGTCGTCGCGCACCCCGACGTGAAGGTCGAGATCGGCACTGAGACGTTCTCCGCGCACGCGCGCGTCGCGGAGGGCGCCGAGCGCGAGGCCATCTGGGAGAAGCAGAAGCAGGACTGGCCCGGCTTCGCGGACTACGAGGAGAAGACGAAGGGCATCCGCGAGATCCCCGTCGTCATCCTCGACCTCGCTTAGAGCAGCGCGAGCACGTCCTCGCCGTAGCGGTCGAGCTTCGCCGGGCCGACGCCCGCGATCTGCGACAGCTCGCCGAGCGAGCGCGGCTGCGCGGCGGCGATCTCGTGGAGGACTTTGTCGTGGAAGACGACGTACGGCGGCACGCCGTCCTCGCGCGCGCGCTCGAGCCGCCACGCACGGAGGCGCTCGGCGACAGGCGTCCACTCGACCTTGCTCTGCGCGACCTTGCTGCGCGCAACCGTCGGTGATGGCTGGGCGAAGCCGAGCTCGACGAGGAAGCGTGAGCGCTTGCCCGACCAGCTGAGCCAGAGGACACGCTCCGCGCGCGTCATCCCGACGTAGAGGAGCCGACGCTCCTCGTCGATCTCCGCCGGCGTGCGCGCCTGGCGCGACGGGAGCTCCTTCTCCTCGAGCCTCGGGAGGAACACGGTGTCGAACTCGAGGCCCTTCGCCTTGTGGAGCGTGAGGAGGTTGACGCCGCGCGCTTCGTCGCCGCCGGAGTCGAAGCGTTGGCGCAGGTCGGTGACGAACGCCGCTGCGTCCCCGTCGAAGCCCGCCGCAAGCGTGACGAGCCGGGCGAGGTCGGTCTGCCGGACGAGCTCGCGCTCGCCGAGCTTGTCCGGCAGCTCCTCGAGCCACCCTGCCTCGATCGCTGCGGCGCGCACCGCACCGGCCGCACCTTCCCCGCTCCGCTCGAAGCGCCGCATCAGCCGGCGCGCCGCGTCACGGTCGAGGAGCGACGAGCCCTGGAACGGGATCTTCGCGTCGTGGAGCGCCTCCTCGAAGTCGGTCAGCCGCGCGTTCGTGCGGCAGAGGATCGCGACGCGCTCGAGCGGGACGTCGCCGTCGGCGCGGATCCGCTCTGCGATCGCACGCGACTCGTCCTCGGGCGAGGGGAACGCGCTCACCGTCGGCTCCGGCCCGTCGGCGCGCGTCGGGCGCAGCGTCTTCTCCGCGCCGCCGAGATTCGGCACGAGCCGGTTCGCGAGCGCGAGCACCTGCGGCGTCGAGCGGTAGTTCTCCTCGAGCCGCACGACGGTCGCGTGCGGGAAGCGGCGCGGCACGGCGAGAAGGTGTTCGGGCCCGGCGCCGGTGAACGCGTAGATCGACTGGTAGTCGTCGCCGACGACGCAGAGGTCGTCGCGGTCGCCGAGCCAGAGGTCGAGGAGCGTCTGCTGGAGGAGGTTGACGTCCTGGTACTCGTCGACGGTGAACGCGCGGTACTGATTGCGGAACGTCGTGCCGACGCGCTCGTCCTGCTCGAACAGCCGGACGGCGCCTTCGAGGAGGTCTTCGAAATCCATGAGTCCCTGCTCGGCCTTGCCGCGCTCGTAGTCGCGGTAGATGCGCGCCATGAGGTCGTGCGGGATCGGCGGCTCGCGATCGGCGGCGGCGGCGAGATACCGGTCGGGCGCGATGCGCCGGTTCTTCGCCCACTCGATCTCGGTCGCAAGGTCGCCCGCCGGCCGGAACTTGTACGCGCCCGGCAGGCGGTTGCCGAGCTGGCGGAGCGGCAACGCCTTCGAGGGGAGGATCCGGCCGACCGCGTCCGGGGCGAAGTGGCGCAGCTGCCGCAGCGCGGCCGAGTGGAACGTGCCGGCACGGACACGCGTCACGCCGAGCGCCGAGAGGCGCGCCCGCAGCTCGCCGCCGGCCTTGTCGGTGAACGTCACCGCCATGATCTCGTCCGGCCGGAACGCGCCCGTCGCGACCTGGTGCGCGATCCGGCGCGTGATCGTCGTCGTCTTCCCGGTCCCAGCGCCGGCGAGGATGCAGACCGGCCCGCGCACCGCCTCGGCGCCGCGGCGCTGCTCGGGGTTCAGTCCGTCGAGTGGGTCCACCCGGCCACGCTAGCCATGCGGCCGGTCGGAAATGTGCCGAGACTCCGGCGGCTGATCAGCCGGAACGCAAGTTGACGTCTGCACCCGCCGCCGGTAGCTTCGACTCGTCGGCGACTGAAAAGGAGGGGTGATCTCGATGACTGTTCGTCCGTACATACCCCTCGACGTCGCCTGAGCAGGCCCTCGGTACGCATCTGTAGATAGACCGATCCGCTCCGCTCGCGGCGGCGCTGTCACGGCCAAACGCGAGAAGGAGAATGGATTGCCAGGACTGCTCGACGAGGCGCGGACGATGCGCCTCTACACCATGGACGCCTGGGTCTCTGACCCGGCGATCCTCATCGACGAACCGAAGCTCCGGTCGGCGCTCCACGCAGGAGCGCGAGCCGGCCACGCCACCGTGCTCGGCGAAGAGTTCTGCGTCTTCGCGAACGGCGCGGTCACCGGGGTGCTCGTACTCGCGCAGTCGCATCTCAGCATCCACACCTGGCCCGAGCTCTCGCTCGCCAACGTCGACCTGCTCACGTACGGCGACGTCAGCGGCGACGGCGTGCTTGCGGAGATCCGGTCAAGGCTCGGCGTCGAACGCGCCACCGTCATCTGCGTCCCCCGCGCCGTTGCCTGAGCTCGCCGCCGCAGAGGTCGCGCAGGCGGTGGGACTGATCGAGGGCGTGCGGGGGGTCGAGGCGGTGTTGGCGGCGCTCGCGCGGCTCGAGCCTGTCTCGGTGCGCGCTCTCGCCCGCGCGGCCGACTTGCCCGTTCCGATCGTGGCGGCCGTGTGCGGGGAGCTGCGCAAGCGCGGTCTCGTCTCCGAGGAGCGACCGGTGCAGTTCACGATCGAAGGAAGGAGCCGGCTGACGACGGCAGTTCAGAGCGTAGAGACCTCGTGCCCGACCTGCGGGGGCCGCGGCATCGCGCTATCTCCGCAGGTCGCGCGCCTGCGGCGCAGCCTGTCCGCCGTCGCCGACGCGGCACCAGCGCCGCTCGTCGAGCTCGACCAGTGTCACTGCACGCCGAAGACAAAGCTGCGGCGCGTGCTCGCGCTGCACGCGGCCGACGCGATCAACGGCCGCCGCATCCTGCTGCTCGGCGACGACGATCTGCTCTCGATCGCCCTCCTGCGCTTCGTCCGCCAGTTCGGCGGCACGATCGAGCAGCTCGTCGTCGCCGATGTCGACACGCGCCTGCTCGAGTTCATCGCGGCAGAGCTCGAAGATGCACCGTTTCCGTTCGCGTGCGTGGAGTGGGACGTCCGCAAGCCTCGCGACGGCAGCTTCGACACGGTCGTCACCGACCCGCCGTACACCGCGGCCGGAGGAAGGCTGTTCCTCGAGCGCGCGATCGCAAGCCTGGCCGGCCCCGGCTCGCAGATCTTCCTTTCTTTCGGCTCGCGCCGGCCCGGCGTGCAGGCCGAGCTTCAGCGCGCCATCGTCGAAGCCGGGCTCGAGATCCGCTCGCTCACACGCGACTTCAACGACTACGTCGGCGCGGGAGTCCTCGGCGGCACGAGCCACCTCTACCACCTGGCCGTGCCCGGACGCGGCCTCGCGTCCGGCGGCGCGTTCTACACGGGCGGATGACCTACCAGCGGGAGCGGCGGCCGCGGCGGCTCGTGTACAGGAGGCGCGGGCGCGCGGTCTCCATCCCGCCTTCCTCGAATTGCTCGCGGTGGCCGAGCATGTTCGCGACGCGGCTGACGTCTGCCTGCTGGTCCGGCAGGACGAGCGTCGTGCCCTGGCCGGTGTTGCCCGCGCGGCCGGTGCGGCCGACGCGGTGGATGTAGCCCTTCGTGTCCTCCGGCGGGTCGTAGTTGATGACGTGCGCGATCGCCTCGAGGTCGAGGCCGCGCGCGGCGACGTCGGTCGCAACGAGCGTCGTCACCTTCCCCGAGCGGAACCGCTCGAGCGCGCGTTCGCGGGCGCTCTGAGTCAGGTCGCCGTGCATCGCGGCGGTCTCGACGCCGTGGCTGCGCAGCTTCGCGGCGAGGCGGTCGGCGCCGCGCTTCGTCCGCACGAACACGAGCGAGAGGCCCGGCTCGGCGTGAAGTAGCTCGACTAGCCGCTCGACCTTGTCGGACGCTGTCACGGAGACGAACCGGTGGTCGACCGCGCCGTCAGAGTGCTGGGACGGCAGCTCTGCCGAGAAGCGCGACGCGTTGAGCGTGTATGCGCTCGCGAGGCTGCCGACCTCGCCGTCGAGCGTTGCGGAGAAGAGCATCGTCTGGCGCTTCGCCGGGAGGAGGCGGATGATCCTCTCCACCTGCGGCTGGAAACCCATGTCGAGCATCCGGTCGGCCTCGTCGAGGACGAGGATCCGGATCGCGCTGAGCGAGATGAGCCGCCGGTTCGCGAGGTCGGTGAGGCGGCCCGGCGTGGCGACGACAATGTGAACGCCCTGGAGCTTCTTCGCCTGCGCCGGGATCGGCGCGCCGCCGTACGCAGGTGCGGTGCGGATCCCGAGCGGTGCCCCGAGCAGCGTCAGCTCCTCGGTCACCTGCAGCGCGAGCTCGCGGGTCGGGACGAGAACGAGCGCCGCCGGCGCCTTCTCGTCGGGTGAGACCCGCTCGACGAGGGGCAGCCCGAAGGCGAGCGTCTTGCCCGATCCGGTCGGCGCCTGGCCGAGAATGTCCCGGCCGGCAAGCGCGTCGGGGATGACGAGGGTCTGGATACGGAACGGCTCGGCGATGCCGCGGTCAGCGAGCGACTGCTCGACTTCCGCGCTCACGCCAAGCGAGGAAAAACGTTCGGACATGTGCGTTCGACTCCTTTTATTGCTGGATTCGAGAACCAAGAGCTCGAATCCTTTGGAGGAACGAGAACCTGAATCTCACGGGACGGCCCGTTGCCGTCCGTGGAATCAGGGTAGCAGCGGGCCTGCACTTAGCTCGGCCGCCGCCTCGGCGAGCGTGGCGACCGGGCCGACGCAGACATCCTCCCCGTCGAACAGCTCGAGCCACTCCGCGAGCGGGCGCGCCGCGAAGATCGCCGCGAGCTCGGCCGCGAGCTCCTCCTGCTGCGGCGCGTAGTGGCGGTCGGCGAGATCGGCGCGCCCGAGGAGCTCGACGAGGCGCTGCCAGAAGGCCGGCTCGAGCGCGGCGACGGTGAGCCAGCGCGCGTCGGCGGTCGCGTAGATCCGGTAACAGGCAAGGCCGCCCGTGAGGAAGCGCGGCGACGGGTCGCCGCCGAGCCGGTAAGCAGCGAGACGGTGCGAGCCGTG
>Ga0265338_10002450_pt1 | contig 27797 bp, 27 predicted proteins | sample 42126metaG_FD_193579 | JGI IMG/M metagenome (GOLD analysis project Ga0265338, IMG submission 193579) | Rhizosphere microbial communities from Carex aquatilis grown in University of Washington, Seatle, WA, United States - 4-21-26 metaG | ecosystem: Host-associated > Plants > Roots > Rhizosphere...
CTCGGAAATGCGTCTCCTCAAAGACGATTACGAGCTCGACGAGCTGCGCCGTGCCTGCGCGGTCTCTAAGCTGGCCTTCGAAGACGCGATCCGCGCGATGCGTACGGCGCGCAGCGAGCGCGAGATCGAAGCAGCCTTCTGGAGCCGCAGTCGCATCGATGCCAACGACACCGGCTACCTCACCATCGCGGCCGCAGGCGAACACGCTTGCACGCTGCACTGGACCCGCAACGACGGCGCAATCGAGCGCGGAGCACTCTTGCTAATCGACGCCGGCGTGGAGTGCAACTCTCTCTATACCGCGGACATTACGCGAACGCTGCCGGTTTCAGGCCGTTTTTCAGCCGAACAACGCATCGTCTACGATCTCGTCTGGAAAGCGCAACAGGCCGGCATCGAAGCCGCGGTGGCAGGCAACGATTTCCTCGAGCCGCACCGCCGCGCGATGCGCGTGCTCGCCGAAGGACTGGTCGATCTGGGAATCCTCAACGTTTCCGTCGAGGACGCCTTGGATGGCGACAAGCTGCTTCACCGCCGCTACACGCTGCACGGAACGAGTCACATGCTCGGGCTCGACGTGCACGATTGCGCCACCGCCCGCGAGCAAGAGTATCGCTACGGCAAACTCCGCGAGGGGATGGTGCTGACGGTCGAGCCGGGACTCTACTTCCAGCCCGACGACGCCACGGTGCCCGAACGATTCCGCGGCATCGGCGTGCGCATAGAAGACGACGTCGCCGTCACCGCGCAGGGGCCCGAGAATCTCTCGGCAGCCCTGCCCTCACGTGCCGACGACGTCGAAGCCTGGATCGCGTCGCTTTGGCGTAGCGCTTAGGCTACGTCGGCATAACCGAGCTGCCCGGAGGAGGCGGTGGCGAACCGGGCGGGGGCGGCATCGGCCGTGCGCCTTGGTATGCGGCGAGCTGATCCTCGATCGGCCAACGTCCAAACGCTAAGATCAGCACGCAGATCAGCGGGCCGACGCCGGGAATAAAGTTGAGCAGCGAGAGCGCGCCGTTATATCCCGCCTTGGCAAAGATGCGCCAGTAGACCCATACCGTAAACGCGATGAGCGCGACGATTACGATAACGTAGACGAACGCCAGTCCGGCCAAAACGCTTGCGGCGGCCGCGGAGCTCGTATGGTCATCCATAGGTGATGCCTCCACTCCGGTAGCAACTTACCGGTCGGCGGTTCCTTTCTCCGTTACCGCCTCGCATCATTTACCGCCTCGCATCCAGTTCGACCGCGCCGACCGGCGAGTCAGTGGACCGTTCAACCGCGCGGCGGCGAGCCCCATCCCGATTGAACGTAGCGTCCGTCGACGACGATGCAGGGCACGGTCGGATCGCCGTTGCTGTATCCGAACATCCGCTCGCGCGCCCGCAGATCGTTCTGCGCGTCGTGCTGCGCGTACGACGTGCCGGCGGCGTCGTAATACGCCATCGCACTCCGGCAGTACGGGCAATCGGGAGAGATATACAGTTCGAGCGTTGCGCCCGGAGGAATGTGCTCGACGTCGAAGCCTCGCGCCATGCCGCTGCTCTTCGTACCGACGCCGCTGGGAAACCTGCGCGACGTAACGATGCGCGCGGCCGACACGTTGCGCGATGCCGCCCTGATCGTCGCCGAGGACACGCGCGTTGCGCGCCGCCTCTTGCAGGCCCTCGGCCTGCCCGGGCGCGAGATTTGGAGCTATCGCGAAGCCAACGCGGCTGCAGTAACGCCGGGCATTGTCGAGCGTGCGCGCACCGAGCTGGTCGCAGTAACGTCCGATGCCGGCATGCCGGGAATCTCCGATCCGGGCAGCGAGCTGCTGGCGGCGGCGCGGGCCGCCGGCGTCCCGGTTGAGGTTTTGCCGGGACCGAGCGCGGCAACGGGGGTCGCGCTGCTCTCCGGGTTTACGCTGCGGCGATTTATTTTCGAAGGCTTTCCGCCGCGCACCAGCGGCGCGCGGCGGGAGCGGTTTGCAGCCGCGCTGGCAAGCGAAGCGACGACGATTTGGTACGAGTCGCCGCGGCGCATCCGCGCCAGCCTCGCCGACCTCGACGCGGTTGCCGCCGATGCGCGCGTCTTTGTCGTCCGCGAATATACCAAGTTGCACGAGCAACATTATTCGGGAACGCCGGCGGCATTGCTCGGGGAACTCGTCGAGCCGATTCGTGGTGAAATTGCGTTTGCGGTTGCCCCGTATGAATCAAAAGCCTCCGCACCGGCGGGTTCGGCTGAAGATGCAATTGACGAGCTCCTGGCCGCCGGCCACCGCGTCAGCGAGGTCGCCAAGCTTCTCGCCGAGCGCGGCTACGGCGACCGTCGGGAGCTCTACGCCGGCGCCGCGGCACGGAAGGCGCGCCGCAAAAGCCCGGGTAACCAACGGTAACGAAAATGGAGCGCGCCTACTACGTCACCACGCCGATCTATTACATCAGCGGCAATCCGCATATCGGCCACGCCTACACGACCGTTGTGGCCGACGTTCTGGCACGCACCGCTCGGACGATGGGGCCGACCTTCTTTCTAACCGGCACCGACGAGCACGGGCAGAAGGTCGCCAACGCCGCCGCGGCGGCCGGCAAGAGTCCGCAAGAGTGGTGCGACGAGCTGGTGCCGCGCTGGCAGGCGCTCTTTGCCGCTTACCACGTTTCGTACGACGATTTTATCCGAACGACGCAACCGCGCCACGTGACCAAGGTGGAACGCGTCTTCGAGCGGCTGCGCGAAGCCGGCGACGTTTATCGCGGCAAGTACGAAGGCTGGTACTGCGTCAGCGACGAGACCTTCTGGCTCGAATCGAAACTCGTGGACGGCCGCTGCCCGACCTGCGGGCGCGAAGTTCAGTGGATCTCGGAAGAGGATTGGTTCTTCCGCCTTTCGGCCTATCGCGACCGGCTGCTCGAATACTACAGGCGCAATCCGAACTGGGTGCAGCCGCGCAGCGTCTACAACGAGATGATGACGCTGCTTGGGGAAGGCCTCGAGGATCTTTCGATCTCGCGCGCTACCTTCGATTGGGGCATCCCAATTCCGGGCGGCGGCGTGATCTACGTATGGTTGGACGCACTGCTGAATTACATTACCGCGATCGGCTGGAGCGAGGACGAGGCGCGCTTTAAATCGCTCTGGCCGGCCAGCACCCAGCTCATCGGTAAAGAGATCGCTCGCTTTCACACGATTATCTGGCCGGCGATTTTGTGGGCTTTGGGCGAAGCCGCTCCGGAACTGGTCTTCGCGCATGGCTGGATTACCGTGGACGGACAAAAGATGGGCAAGAGCTTGGGCAATACCGTCGATCCGTTCGTTCTTGCCGACCGCTTCGGTGCCGACGCGATGCGCTATTTCTTGCTGCGTGAAGCGCCATTCGGAAGCGACTTCTCGTACTCCGAAGAGAAGATCGCGCTGCGGCGCAACAGCGATCTGGCCAACGACCTAGGCAACCTGCTGCAGCGTACGCTCTCGATGCTGCAGCGCTATCGTGCCGGCGTCGTTCCGCCGCCCGCTCCGGGCAGCGAGTTGGGCACGCGTTTTTCGGCGCTGCCGGTAACCGCGCGCGAGCGAATCATGGACCTTCGCTTCCGCGAAGCGCTCGAAGGCGTCTGGGAGCTTGTGACGACGCTCAATCGAACGATCGACGAACGAAAACCGTGGACGCTGTATGCCGCCGGTCAAACCGGCGAGCTCGACGCGCTCCTCTACGATCTCTGCGAAGGGCTGCGCTGGTTGGCGATTCTGCTGCATCCGTTCATGCCGGAACGGATGAGCGAGATGTGGCGCCAGCTCGGCAACCCCGGACGAATCGACGAAGACTGGACGACGTCGCTGCACTCCTGGGGCGGTCTCGCGCCGCTCACGCAGACGGCCCCGGCGGCATCGCTCTTCCCGCGGCTCGACTCTTGATCGACACGCACTGCCACGTCCACGATAAGAAGTTCGATGACGACCGCGACGCCGTAATCTCGCGCGCGCGAGCGGCCGGCGTTACCGCAATGATTACCGTAGGCGAAGACCTCGACGACAGCCGGCGCGCCGCCGAAATCGCGCGAGCGTACGATCTGCGGGTTGCCGCCGGCGTGCATCCGCACGAGGCGCGCAACGCTCCGCGCAGCCTCGCTGCCGAGTTGCTCCCGATTTTGAACGAAGAAAACGTCATCGCGATCGGGGAGACCGGCCTCGATTATTATTACGATTTTAGTCCGCGCGACGTCCAAGCCGACGTGCTGCGGGCGCAGCTCGACGTCGCGCTCGAAACCGAGATGCCGGTCGTCTTTCATCAACGCGATGCGTTCGAAGATTTCACCAACATTCTGCGCCAGCACTGGAAACGCGGGATGCGCGGCGTCGTGCATTGCTTTACCGGAACTCCCGAACAGGCGCGCACCTACATCGACGAGTTCGGCCTCTTGCTCGGGATCGGCGGGGTGCTGACCTTTCCCAACGCGCAGGGCCTGCGCGACGCAGTTTGCGAGGTCGGACTGGACTGGATCGTCTTAGAGACCGATTGTCCGTATCTGGCGCCGGTTCCTAAACGCGGAAAACGCAACGAGCCCGCGTTTGTTGCCTACACCGCCGCGCGCGTCGCCGAGCTGCTGGGCGTTTCGGTCGCCGACGTAACCGCGCGCACCGGCGTCAACGCGGTCAACCTTTTCGGTCTTTGAATTCGACGGCGCCGTCCCACGCCGCTTCCAAGCGCGTGCGGACCGCTGAGACGATTGCCGGATCGCTCGTGCAGAGCCCCCAATCGATCATGTCGGATTCGCCGAAGGCCACCGTGGCGTTGGCCGAGCCCAGCCACGCACCGCCGCCGGCGACGGCGAGCTTCTCGGAATCTTTGCAGACGCGTACGCGCACGCCATCGTTCACCAACTTTTCGAGAACTTCGGCCTCGCGTTTGTTGCCGCGCAGTTCGCGTTGCGCAACCAACAGGCGCGGCGACGCGCCGCCTCGCGCCAACTTACTCAAAGCTCCGTAGACGGCGTTGCAGCATCCGAACGATTCGCTCTCGACCACGGCGTCGGCGCCGGCGCGCGAATCGCCCAGCAACTGCGCCTCGCGCGAAAGCGCCTCGTGTTTAATCGTCGCAACGGCGCGGGCTTTGGTCGCATCGTCTTCGCGCAGCACCAGATCGTTGCGCTCCCAGTTCTTCTCGTCGAGATAGAGGACGCCGTCGAGCTCAAGCGACTTGGCATGGAGCGGATGCGCCAGGGTCGCGACCGCCCCGCAGCCCCTCAGTTCGGCGGCGAGCCGGGCATTCTCGGTGGCGAGCCCGCCCTTTGGGTCGTCGAACGGCCGCCCTTCGAGCCGAACGTGCACGCTGGCTCCCCGCCGCGCCGCTTCCTCGAGCGCGAACAGGACGGGGCCGTGGAGCGTATAGGCTTCGGCGGCGATATCGCGAGCGTGCGCAATATGGTCGACGACTGCGCCCAATGAGGTGAGGTCGAGCATCGGCGCTGCCATCACGACAAAGGCAGGCGACGGCTACCGGCGCCTGCGAGTACTTAGGAGGGGGAGAGGGAAACGATACTTGGAAGCAGGCCGAAGAGCATGAACACCGAGAGGGGCGCCTACGTGCGCGAAATGTTCGCGGACATCGCGCCGCGATACGATCTCGCGAACCGGGTTCTGACCGCGGGCCTCGACGAGCGTTGGCGCCGTCGAGCGATCGCTATTTTAGATCCACGACCCGGCGCCCGCATCCTCGACTGCTGCTGCGGGACCGGCGACCTCGTCTTCGGCTTGTTGCGCACCGATCGAACGCTCCAGGTTACCGGCCTCGATTTCTGCGCCCCGATGCTCGAGCGCGCCCGCGAACGCGCCCGCCGCTGGAACCAGAGCCGCGTCGAGTTCGTCGAGGGCGACGTGATGGCGATGCCGTTCGACGACGGCACCTTCGATGGAGCAACGATGGGCTTCTCACTGCGCAACGTGGTCGACCTCGACGGCACGCTACGCGAGATTCGCCGCGTGCTACGCCCCGGCGGACGATTCGTGAACCTTGACGTTAGCAAGGCTCCGAATCGCGCGTTCAAGCGGCTCTTCGACTACTATTTCTACGGCATCGTGCCGATGCTCGGTGGAATCGTCGGCGGTTCGCGACGCGCCTACACGTATCTGCCGAACTCGCTCACGCACCATCCCGACGCACCCGAGCTGCGCGAGCGCTTTACGCGTGCCGGCTTTACCGGCGCCGAATTCGTGCCGTTGATGGGCGGATCGATCGCCGTGCACTACGGCGTCAAACCATGAGCGCGGTCGAATCGGCGCGCGGCAAGTACGCCGATCTGCACGCGCTGGTCGAGGAGTTCTTCCGCGCGGGCTTCACCACCGACAACGTGATCATTACCGAGGCGGTGAAGCGCATGCTCGCCGCAGGTGGTAAGCGCTTGCGTCCACGCATCACGCTGCTTGCCGCCGAAGCGTGCGGCGGCGATTCCGTCGACCATCTTCCACTCGCCGCTTACATGGAGCTGATCCACGTAGCGACGCTCATCCACGACGACGTCGTGGATAACGCCCAGACGCGCCGCGGCGTCAATGCCACCGCGGTAGACTTCGGCAACCGCGTGAGCGTGCTGGCCGGCGACTATCTCTTCGCCTGGATTTTCAAGAACGTCACGATCAACTATCCGCACCCCATCCCCAACGTGCTCTCGGCGACGCTGGCGAATATTTGCGACGGCGAGGTCTTGCAGCTGCAGGCGCTCGGCAACTTAGATCTCCCGCTGGAAACGTACGTCGAGATCGCCCGCAAGAAGACCGCCTCGCTCTTTGCCGCATCGGCGCAGTGCGGGGCGATTATGGGCGGCGGCGATCCGCGCGAGATCGAGGCGCTGTACGAGTTCGGAGAAGCCTTCGGCATCGCATTTCAAATGAAGGATGATTTACTCGACGTCACGGCCGACGAACGCTCGCTTGGCAAGCCCGCCGCCAACGACCTGACCGAGCGAAAGACGACGATTCCGCTGATCGCCGCTCTGTCGTCGGGCAACGGAACCTTCCGCGCGGAGGTAAGCCGCTTTTACGACGAGCCGGCGAACGAGGGTATCGCCGCCATCGTCGCCGCCATTGCGCGCGAGGGCGGATTGACCGCTACTCGAGAGCAGATCGCCCGCTTCGGAGAACGGGCCAAGGCCGCTCTGGAGCCGATTGCATCCGGTCCGGCGAAAGAGGAACTGGCAATTATTACCGATGCCCTTCTGCAATAGGGCAATATAAAGGATCCACTATGACCACACATCCGCTTCTCGCACTCATCGACGCGCCGATCATCATCGGCATTTTGGTGGTCGGCGCTTTACTCTTCGGCGCGGATAAACTTCCCAAGCTGGCGCGCAGCGCCGGCCAGGCCAAACGAGAGTTTCTCGTCGGGCAGGCCGAGGCCGACGAGGCGGTAGCCAAGGCGCGCGAAGAGGCGCGCCAGCGCGACGCCAGGCAGCACGCCGATATCATGGACAACGTCGAGGCCGGCTCGATGTCGGGCGAAGCAATCCCACCGCCCACGCCCGGCCGCGGTACCCAAAGTTCGTAACTGGTAATGCTGGCGCAGCGACCCGCGCCGGAAAGCGATCAGGCGACGTGGGACCAAAAGGAGATGCCGTTCACGGAGCACCTGCGGGAGCTCCGTAACCGTCTTTTGATCGCCATCGTCACGGTAGGTGGGATCGCCGTCCTGCTCTTTTGGCCGTCGCAGTACGCCATTCGCTGGATGATGCACGAGTATTTCGGCGGCATTGAGCTGCATGCGTTCGGGCCGGCCGACGTCATCTTCACCGAGTTCAAGTTCTCGGTGATCGGCGGCATCGTGATCGGGCTCCCCCTGCTGCTACAGCAGCTTTGGCTCTTCGTCGTACCGGCGATTCACCCGCGCACGCGGCGGATGGTCTATGCCTTCATCGTTCCGTCGCTGCTGCTGGCCGCGGCCGGGCTGGCCTTTGCCCATTTCGTGGTGATCCCGCGCGTCATCTCGGCGCTGCTGCACATCACCGATGCGGTCGCGACGCCGACCTTCGGGGTCGCCGCGACGCTCAACTTCGTGATGGTCTTGCTCGCGCTCTTCGCGATAATCTTTCAAACGCCGATCGTCCTCATCGGGCTGGCGCGGCTCGGCATCGTGAGCGCGCGATCGCTGATCCACTACCGGCGTCACGCGATCTTCGCCTTCTTCATCGCGGGCGGCCTGGCCGCACCCGACGGTAATCCGCTGACGATGGCGCTGCTGGCGCTGCCGATGTACGCTCTCTACGAGCTCTCGATCTGGATCATCTATCCGCTGGAGAAACGCTGGCGATCGTCGTCGGTGGGATCGTTGCGAAGAGACTCCGCGTGAGCGCCGCCGCTCGCGCGCTCTACGGCGATTTCGTCCGCACCTTCGGTAACGTACTCTTCGCCGTCTCCCTCTTCGTCGTGTGGGGCCTGCTGACGCTGATCGGCGTCATCGTCGAACAGGGTCAGGATTCCGCTGCCTATTTTCAGAGCTACGCGGCGCCGATCGCTCGCGCGATCTTACGGCTCAGCTTCGACAACATCTATCACTCGCCGTGGTACGTCGCCATCATCGGTTTGATATTACTCTCGCTGGCGGTCTGCACGTTCAAACGGGTGATTCCCGCGCGGCTTCCGCCGCTGCGTCCGATGCGAATCGAGCATATTCCGCTTCACGCCTCGTTCGAGGCACCGGGAGATGCGGAGACCGTGCGCCGGCGCTTAGCCGAGTTCTTCGGTAAGCGCGGCTGGCAAGTGCGCGAGCGCCTCTTCGGCGGGGTGGAGTGGAGCTTTGCCGACAAGCACAACTGGGCTCGACGCGGCGTGCTGATCGCCCACGCCGGCTTCGTTATCGTCGCGGCGGGAACGACGCTCTACTGGGCGCGTGGATTCTCGGGCGAGCTCGCCGTGCTCACCGGGCAGACGGTACAGGTGGACCGAACCAAAGCGGTGATCCGTCTCGACAATTTCTCGTACAGCATCTCGCCGATCATGACCAAGAGCGGCATGGTCTACCAACCGATCGATTACGTGTCGCACGTCACCGTTGCCGGGCGCGACGGCACTCCGAAGGCCATGACGCTGCGAGTCAATCATCCGATCGACGTGGACGGCACGCTCTACTATCAAGCCAGCTACGGCTTCGGCATGAAGTTTCTCGTTACGCACGACGGCCGCCGCGACCCAAAGCTTTCGGGCCGCACCTTCCTGGAAGGCGATACGTTCGAGATTCCCGGCGCGCAGCGCAGCGTCACCTACGAGCGTTTCGTCCCCACCGTCGACAAGCAGAGCGGGTTACCCGCTCCCGACCCGCGGGTTAACGACCCCGCCGTCGCCCTGTCCATCTCGCAAGCGGGCAACCAGCTGGGCGAAGGGCTCGTTCCGCTCGGGGGCGGCATCGATCTCGGCGGTGGCTGGCGCGTCGCGCCGCAGAAATACGTGCTCTACACCGGCTTGCAGTACCGCTACGACCCGGGCGTGGCGCTGGTCGGGATCGGCGCGTTCGTGCTGCTCGCCGGGCTGATCGTCTCGTTCTACTTCTTGCCGGCCCGCCTGTACGTGCGCGTCGACCCGGCCGGACCCGGGCGTTCCCGCGTAGGCGCGGCCGCCACCACGGTAAAGGGTTACGACGTTTTCGCCAACGAGTTCGAACGGTTGGTGGTAGCATTGGGACGGGCACTCGATGGAGATCAGACGGTAGCGCAAACGTGAAAATGCCATTGGACGAACTGCTTCTCGCCGTCGCGCTGGCGTCGTACGCGCTCGGTGCGCTCGCCTTGATTGCCTATTTCTTTTCGCGCGAGGCGTGGCTGCGCGACGTCGGCGCGCCGCTGGCCATTATGGGCTGCGTCGCGCAGTTCGCACAGCTCGGCGCGCGCTGGCAGATGACGCACGTCTGGCCGCTGCTCAATCTCTACGGTTCGCTCTCGCTCTTCGCCGCGATGTCGGTGGCGATTTATATCGGCTTCGCTTTTCGCTACCGCCTTTGGCTGGTCGGCGGATTCGTGCTCGCGCTCGCGGCGATTTTTCTAGCCTACGGCGTGACGTGGAACGAAGGCACGATGCCGCCGGTTCCTTCGCTGCAATCGTATTGGGCCAAGATTCACGTTCCCATCGTCGTTTCGTCGTACGCCGCGTTTTTGGTAGCCTTCGTCTTCTCGCTCTTATATCTGCTGAAGTACTACGCCGAGCGAGCCTTCGAACGCCCCGCTCCGGCCGCGCGGCTCGCGACCGATGCCGGCGCGACGATCCCGGCGCACGCGTTCGCCACGGGCGATGCCGCAACGATACGGCGCGATACGCCGGCGTTGTCGGCCGCCGCTGCGGCTGGGAATCCGGTTGCGCGCTGGCTCGACGCCCTTCCGTCGCTGTCGCTGCTCGACGTCATCGTCTATCGCGCCGTGGCGATCGGCCTGCCGCTGATTTCGATCGGAATTATCACCGGCGCGATGTGGGCCAAAGAAGCGTGGGGCGCGTACTGGCAGTGGGACCCCAAAGAGACGGCGGCGCTCTTTTCGTGGATCCTGTATCTCGCGTACATGCATCTCCATACGCGTCACGCGTGGCGCGGCTTGCGCACGAACTGGGTCAGCGTAATCGGCTTTATGTCGATTATCTTCTGCTATCTCGGCGTGAACATCTGGATTTCGGGGCTGCACAGCTACAAGGTATGACTTGCGGTACCGCCAAATGAGCCTGCGACCCGTCACCACGCTCTTCCGGGAGAAGAACCTTGTCCAAGAGTAATGCCGACGCTTCTGATGGCGTCCACAGTAACGCATTGAGTCCCCAAGACGGCGACCAGGACGAAACGGTAAGCCGCCGCACGTTCATGGCCAACGCCACCCTGACCATCGGCGGTGTCGTTGGGCTCGTACTTGCCGTTCCGATCGTCGGCTCGCTGATACCGCCGAAGAACGCTGCGGCCGGAAGTTGGGCTCCGCTCTCGGCGCAAGAGCTCGACGAGCTGCAAAAGGCGACCTCGAAGCCGGTGAAGCTGACGTTTACGCTCAAATACAGCGACGCATATCTGCCCGAGCAATCGGCCGAGCAGTACTGCTGGGGCATCAAGGTCGATCCCGAAAAGTTCCGCGCCGCGCGGCCCGACATTTTCAATCAGCCGGGCGGTAAAGCCGACGTCGATTATTCGGTGGTGAACATGGGCTTCGTAATCTTCAGCCCGATCTGTCCGCATCTCGGCTGCTACTACAACTGGAGCGAGGCGCAGAATCGCTTCATGTGCCCGTGCCACGGTTCGCAATATACTTTCGACGGAACGCACGTCGCCGGACCGGCGCCGCGCGGTTTGGATCCCTTGCCGTTCCGCGAGCAGAGCGGTTCGGCCGAAGTAACGTGGATCGTCTATCAGTCGAACACGCCGAATCGCATCGTCGTGTCGTACCAGGCGTAGAGGGAATCGCGATGCTGAATTGGATCGATAAACGCACCGGGTTCGTCTCGATGACCAAGGACTTCCTCACTGAGGACGTCCCGGGCGGAGCGAGTTATTGGTACGTCTTCGGAAGCGCCACGCTCTTTGCAATGATCGTACAGATCGTCACGGGCATCTTCCTCACGTTCTTCTACGCGCCGTCGGCGGCGACCGCATGGGAATCGACGCGCGCCATCTACTTGAATCCCTACACGCACTTCCTTTTGTCGGTGCATTACTGGGGCGCGTCGGCGATGATCGCGCTCGTCTTCCTGCACCTGCTCCAAGTGCTGATCTTCGGCGCCTATAAGTCGCCGCGCGAGCTGCAGTGGGTCGTCGGCGTTCTCTTACTGCTCGTCACGCTCGTCCTCGGTCTCACCGGGTATCTACTGCCGTGGGACATGGACGCGTACTTCGCTTCTCAAGTCTCGCTCAACATCACCGGCCTGGCGCCGATTGCGGGACCGTTCATACAGCACATCGCGCAGGGCGGCGGCGGAATGGGAACGGAGACGATCAATCGTTTCTTCGGCCTTCACGTTTGGCTTATGCCGGCGGCGCTGCTCGCGTTGGTCGGCGCACATTTGACGATCTTCCGCCACAACGGACCGGCCGGTCCGGTGGTCGAGGATCCGCGCACGCTCAAGCCGGGACGCTTCTGGCCGGATCAGATGTTCATGGACGGTGCATTCTCGTTCATCGTCTTCGTCATCATCGTCTTCTTGGCGTTCGCAGCGCCGCCGTATCTCGATGCGAAAGCCGACCCCACCAAGTTTTTCGTGCCGTACCCGGCTTGGTATTTTCTCTCGCTCTTCGGCTTGCTGGGGCTCGTGCCGCCGGAGATTCACGTAGGACCGCTGACGATCAGCCTGGAGCTGATCGCCACAATCATCGTTCCCACACTGTTTCTGCTCGTCGTGCTCTTGCTGCCGTGGCTGGACCGTAGCCGCAGCCGCAGCTTCGCCGCGCGAGCCGGATTGCTGTGGGCGACAACCATCGTCATCATCGGCATCGTCGGTCTAACGATTTTCGGACAAGTAACGACGATGATCAAACAAGCCGCCGCACCGCCATCACCCCCAGAGTCGGTCGTGCTTAGTCAGGCAGAAGCAGCAACCGTTCCGGCCGGCTCCTCCGGATCGACCGCGGCGAACCCGGCGGGCGCCAAGGTCTTCTCTACGAACTGCGCCAGCTGCCACGGCGCGCAGGGTACCGGCGTTCCCGGCACGTTCCCGCCGCTGGCCGGCAATCCGGTCGTCACCGGCGACGCGAATAAGGTTATCGGCATCGTTCTCGATGGTCTGCACGGCTCGATCAGCGTCAGCGGCCAAACGTACAACGGTATGATGCCGGCCTGGAAAGGTACGCTTTCCAACAAAGACGTCGCCGACGTCGTCACGTACATTCGCGGATCGCTCGGAAGCAATAAAGCCTCGGCGGTTACCGAGGCGCAAGTCGCCGGCTTTAAACCCTAGGAGCTAGGAACCGCCGCAGGGGCGCCCGGTGTAAAGCACCAGCGCCGCCTTGCGGTCGACGGCGACCAGCTCGCGGGTTCGGCCGTAGGTTGGAGCCTGAGCTACGCTCGCAGCCGGGACGACGACCCACACGCGCGACGCCGAGCAGATAACACCGCGCGGATCCATTCCGTCCGATTGCGGATCGCCGTCGCTGGGCGGCGCGAGCACGCGCACCACGGGACGCGTGTAAAACAGTAACGCGTTGCCGCCCGACACGCCTTGAATCGCGACGACGTCGCCGGGACGGCGTCCGCGCTCGATGACGGCCGCGAGCCGGGGAACGGGCTTGAAGGCTTCGGCATGGGGCAAGACGCGCGCCGCAACGACGTCGACGGCGACGATTGACGCGATGGCCAGCGCAAAGGGCGCGAGACGCACGCTCTTTGCCCGTGCTACCAATACCGCCGTCACCAGCGAACCGGCAAAAATTGCCAGCGCCATTCCCAGTAGCGGCGGAACTGCAGCGGCCACCTCGGCCGTCAGACGGTTGTTAAGCGTGAAGACCCAAATCGCGATAGCCAGCATCCCCATCGTTACCGGCACGGTCGCGGCCGAAACGATGGCCGACCGCGTGCCTCCCTTGCGCACCACTGCTTCGAAATAGAGCGCGGTAATCAGGGCAAGCGCCGGAAACTCCAGAGCCACGTAGTTCGGCAACTTCGTACGTGCGAAGCTGAAGAATATCAGCGGCATGACGATCCAGCAGAAGCCGAGGCGAACGAGTCGCGCGACGGGCTCGGCCGGGCGCTCGCGGGCGGCGCGAACGCCATAGACGAGGGCCATCGGTAAGAATGCAATCCACGGCAAGAAACCGAGAATGATGACCGGCACGTAGTACCAAAAGGGCCCTGCCTGATTCTCCACGACGCTCGTATAGCGGCCGACGGTGTACTCACCGAGCAGCTTTTGCAGCGGGAAAAGCTGATAGTGCGCCACGAGCGCGATCGGCCACGGTGCGGCGATCGCGATGAAGCAGAGCAGGCCAACAACCCACGCTCGCAACGACGGAGTGCGCGTCGGCTCACAGCGGCGGTTCCAAAAATAGAATGGAATCACGACCAGCAGCGCGACCACCGGCGCGACCGGCCCTTTGGCCAAGAAACCGCCACCGGCCGCAATCCAGCCGAGAATTGCGTACCGGTCGCGTCCGGTTTCGAGCGCGCGGAACCACCAGAAGATGGTCATTGCCACGGCCAAATCGAGCAGCGCATCCATGATGGCGAGACGGCCAATGACCCCCTGCATCAGCGCCGTCGAAAGTATCACGCCGGCATACATGCCGACGCGCGCCCCGGCCTGGCGCGCGACGGCATAGCCGGTAAAGCCGCCGAGTGCGATCGTTGCCAGCGCGGAGGGAAGTCGCATCGCCAGTGTCGTCGCGCCAAAAAGGTATGAAAAGGCCGCGCCGAGCCAAAAGTAGAGTGGCGGCTGGACGAAATAGGGCACGCCGTTCAGGTGCATGACCACCCAGTCGTGGGTGAGCAGAATCTCGCGGGCCACCTCGCCATACGCCGTTTCGCTGTTATCCCACAGCGTGCCGCCGCCAAGCCCCGGCAGCGTTATGAGGGCGGCGGCAAGCGCGCCGACCAAGGCCGCGCGGGCTGGAGCTGAAACGAGCGGCGAGCGCAGCACGGAAGGCGGTTTTTGGCCACCGGTCGCGGAACTCTTTGTCACTGCGTATGCTCCCCATTTCTTTGCGGCCGAACGGTCGTCGAGCCGTAATCGTCGGCGGAGGCAGCGTTGCCGCGCGTAAAGCCGAATCGCTCGTTTCTGCCGGCTTTCCGATTTTTGTCGTTTCCGAGCGGATCGGCGAGGCCTTGCGCACGCTCGTTCGCGCCGCCGGAGGCTCGTTTGCCGAGCGCGGCTATGCATCGGGCGACCTCGACGATGCGGCTCTGGTCATCGCCGCGACCAACGATGCGGAGGCCAACGCCCGCGTCGTGGCCGACGCTCGTGCAGTACATCTGTTGGTCTGCGATGCGTCCGATCCCGAGCGCGGCGATTTCACGATGACGGCGACGCGGCGTGCCGGAGATCTCACCATCTCGGTCGACTCGGGCGGAGCTTCTCCGGCATTCGCGCGCCGGATCGCCTCGGAACTTGCCGCGCACCTCGATCCGGAATCCGCCGGCGCCGTCGCCGGGCTCGCACAAATGCGCGCCTACGTCAAGGCGGCGTTTCCCCCCGGCGAACGCGATGGAATTCTTCGCGCGCTTGCGGAGCGGCCGGTCGACGAGCTCGCGGGCCTGCCGAACGCAGAGCTCGTTTGCGCGACGCGTGAAAGCGCACTGGCCATGGTGCAGTCGCGCAGCGTTGCCGCGCGGCTCGCAAAGCGCGGGGTGGTGACGACGATGCTCGGCGTAACGACGAGCGGCGACCGCGATCGCACGCGTCCGCTCGATCGCTTCGGCGACGTCAACGTTTTCGTCAAAGAACTGGAGAGCGCGTTGCGCGAGCGGCGCGCCGCCTTTGCGGTTCACTCGTGTAAAGACCTCGCCGGCACGCTCCCCGACGACATGCGAATCGTCGCCATTTCCGCTCGAGCCGACGCGCGCGACGCGTTCTGCAGCGAACGGTACGAGTCGCTGGAGTCCCTTCCGGCGGGCGCCGTCGTCGGCACGTCGAGTCCCCGGCGGCGGGCGCAGCTGGCGGCCCTTCGCCCCGACCTTCGGTATGAGAACTTGCGCGGCAACGTAGACACGCGTTTGAAGAAGCTGGCGCGGGGAGAGTACGACGCTATCGTTTTAGCGATGGCTGGTCTACAGCGATTAGGCGTCGCCGCCACACACGTTGCGGCGTTCGCCGAAGACCGGCTCGTGCCGGCCGTCGGCCAAGGTGCGCTGGCGGTCGAAGTACGCTCGGAAGACGACGCCGTTGCCGCGCTTCTGCGCGACGCGGTCAACGATCCTCAGAGCGAGCTCTGTATCGTTTGCGAGCGGGCTACGCTGCGCGCGCTTCGCGCCGGGTGCAGCGCGCCTCTCGGCGTTCATGCTCGCCTGCGCGGCGCGACGATGCGCGTCGACGCTTTTTACGCGCCCGATTCCGAGGTACCGCGTCGAGTCGTCCTCGAACGTCCGGTAGAGACGCTCGAAGAAGCCGCAACCTTCGGAATTGCCGTTGCCGAAGCGCTCGAGCGGGCCAAGGTAACGGCAGGCGTGCAAAGATGATCGTGCTGCGGCCGCGGCGGCTCCGCCGCACCGAAATCGTTCGCGCGCTGGTGCGCGAGCACCGCGTCGCGCTCGACCGTCTGGTGCAACCGATCTTCGTCGTCGAAAATGCCGCCGAGGCCGGGGCCATCGAGTCGATGCCCGGCATCGCACGTTTCGACCTCGGGGGGGCCGTCGCCGAAGCCCGCGAGCTCTTCTCGCTTGGCATCCGCTGCATTCTGCTCTTCGGCATTCCAGCGTACAAAGATGCCGTCGCCTCATCAGCTTACGATCCGCAAGGAATCGTGCAGCGCACGATCCGTGACATCAAAGCTGCGCTGCCCGAGATGGTGGTCGCAGCCGATCTCTGCGGCTGCGAGTACACCAGCCACGGCCACTGCGGAATCCTCGGCGGCGGCGGCGACGTCGACAACGATGCAACGCTCGAGCTTTTATCACGCATCGCGGTGACGTACGCGGAGGCGGGCGCCGACGTCGTCGCCCCCTCGGACATGATGGATGGCCGCGTCGGCGCGATCCGCACCGCACTCGACCGCCAGGGGCACACCGACGTAGCGATCATGGCCTACAGCGCCAAGTACGCGTCGGCCTTCTACGGTCCGTTTCGCGAAGCGGCCGGTTCGGCACCGCAGTTCGGCGACCGCCGCACCTATCAAATGGATCCTCCCAACGTACGCGAGGCAATGCGCGAGATCGCGCTCGACGTCGCGGAAGGGGCCGACATCGTGATGATCAAGCCCGGGCTGCCTTATCTCGACGTTGTGCGCGCCGCGCGCGATCGCTTCGACGTGCCGATCGCCGTCTACAACGTCAGCGGCGAGTACGCGATGATGCAGGCCGCATTTGCAGCCGGATGGCTCGAGGCCGACCGCACGGTCGACGAGCTGCTGATATCGTTCGCGCGCGCCGGTGCCGACATCGTCATCACCTACTTTGCCAAGGCGTACGCGCAACGCCATGGATGATGCCGCAGTACTACTGTTGGCCGGAGGCAATGCGCGCCGCTTTCCCGGCAAACTCGAACGCACCGTCGAAGGCGAGCCGATGATCGTACGCAGCTATCGTCGCCTGCGCGTCTCATCCTGGCCCGTCTACGTCGCCGCCAAAGGCTCGTTTCCGGCGCCGATCGACGCCGCGCTCGACGCGCCGCTGCTCATCGACCGCCGTCCCGGAGACGGTCCGCTGGCCGCTCTGCATTCGGCGTGTTCGCTGATCGCATCGCCCTGGATCTTTGCGATTGCCGCCGACATGCCGCATTTCGACGCGGACATCCTCAACGCGCTCGCCTTTGCGCAGCGTGAGGGCGACGAGGCGATCGTCCCGCAGCACGATGGGCGCATCGAACCGCTGGCAGCGCTTTACCAACGGCGCGCCATACTTCGCGAAGGCTCCGCGCTGCTGCGCGGCGGGCGCAGTGCGATACGCGAGCTCGTCGCGCGCATTGCCGCGCGCTTCGTTCCGCTCGATAAGTTCTATTTTTACAACGTCAACCGGGAAGCCGATCTCGAAGGGAGTGTCACCGCGTGAGGCTTGAGCGTTCGATTGCCGCTTTCGCTCGATCGCGACGGGTGATCGCCGGAGGCGTTAACTCGCCGGTACGCGCGCTCGGTGCCGTCGGGCTTTCGCCCGTATTCATGAAGAGCGGTTCGGGCGCGATGATCTACGATCTCGACGGTCACGAATACGTGGATTACGTGATGTCGTGGGGCGCGCTGATTCTCGGGCACGCGCATCCCGCGGTGACGCGAGCCATCGCCGCAACCGCCATGCGCGGCACGTCGTTCGGAACGCCGACCGAGTTGGAGAGCGAGCTCGCCGAGCTGGTAATCTCGATGGTTCCCTCGATCGCGCGAATTCGATTCGTCTCCAGCGGTACCGAAGCGACGATCTCGGCGGTGCGGCTGGCGCGGGGTTTTACCCGCCGTCCGAAAATTGTAAAGTTCGCCGGGTGCTATCACGGTCACGGCGACTCGTTTTTGATCGCCGCCGGATCCGGAGCGCTGACGCACGGCACGCCCGATTCACCCGGCGTTACCGAAGGAACGGCACGAGATACCGTCGTGTTGCCGTTCAACGACCTCGCCGCGGTGGAGCGTGCATTCGCCGAGAATCCCGAAGCGATCGCCTGCGTGATCGTCGAGCCGTATCCCGCCAACATGGGGCTGGTACTGCCCCGCGAGGGATACCTGCAGCGCTTGCGGGATCTCTGCACGCAGCACGGCGCGCTGCTGATTTTCGACGAAGTGATTACCGGTTTCCGCGTCGGCCGCGGCGGAGCTCAAGGGCGCGAAGGCATCCAGCCGGATCTCACGACGCTCGGCAAGATCGTCGGCGGGGGCTTGCCCGTCGGCGCGTTCGGCGGCCGAGCCGATGTCATGGCATACCTCTCGCCGGAGGGTCCCGTTTACCAGGCCGGCACGCTCTCCGGCAATCCGCTCGCGATGGCGGCAGGGCTGACGACGCTGAGCGTCCTCGCCGAAGATGCCGGCGTCTACGAACGATTGGAGACGCGTACGCGAGAGCTCACCGACGCACTCGACGGATTGATGAACCGTTACGAGATTTCGCACACCTGCAACCAAGTCGCCTCGATGTTCTCGATCTTCTTTACGTCCGAACGGGTCTGGAACTTGGACGATGCGCGCGCGTCCGATACGTCGCTTTTCGGCCGCTACTTTCGCGCCATGCTCGAGCGCAACGTCTATCTTGCGCCCTCGCCTTTCGAAACCGACTTCCTCTCGACGGCACATACGGCCCGCGACGTCGATCGCACGGTCGCCGCGGCCGAAGGCGCGCTGGCGGACCTTCTGGCAAGGGCATGACCAGCCCCAAAGCTGCCCCGACTGCGATGGAATCGCTTGTCGAAGGCTCGCCGGGCCTCTAGGATGGAGCCATAATGCCCATCACGTGCATCGGGCTCTCCCACCACACCGCCCCCGTAGAAGTGCGGGAGCGGCACGCGTTCCCCGCCTCGCGGATGAGCGAGGCGCTGGTTGCTTTACGCGACTACGAGGCGGTGCGCGAGGCCGTGATGCTGCAGACTTGCGGACGCTTGGAGATTTACGCCGAGCTCGACGATTACGAGCTGGGCGTCGCGCAGATCAAATCGTTCCTCGCGAACTTCCGCCACGGAACGACCGGCTACGACCTCGAGTCGTATCTCTATACGCGGCTCGGCCATCAAGCCGTCGAACATCTCTTTCGCGTCTGCACCGGGCTCGATTCGATGCTGATCGGCGAAGCGGAAATTCTCGGACAGGTCAAAGATGCGTACGTTGCGGCGACGCGAGTGAAATCGCTCGGCCGCACGCTGCACCATCTCTTTCGCGAAGCCCTGGCCGCCGGCAAAGCGGCACGCGCCCAAACGAACATCGGCGGCGAGTCGGTTTCGATCGCAACCGCAGCGGTCGAAGCCGCTAAGAGCCGCCTCGGAACTCTGGAGGCGAAGTCCATTCTCGTGGTCGGAGCCGGCAAGATGGGGCGCACCGCGGTACGGCGCTTGCGCGCGGAGGGTGCGGCGCGCGTGGTCGTCGTCAATCGAACCGCCTCGCGCTCGCGCGATCTCGTGGACGAGGCGGGCTTCGGCGAGGTCGTCGAGTTACCTGATCTCACCGAAGCGCTGGTCGCCGCCGACGTTGTGGTCGCCTCGACCGGCGCCGCCAATTTCGTCATCGACGCGCAACGCCTGGGCGCTGCGATGGAGCGCCGTCCCGACCGTCCGATGTTCGTCGTGGACATCGCCGTGCCGCGCGACGTCGATCCCGACGTCGCCGAATTACCCAACGTAACGCTGATGGACATCGACGATCTCAAGTCTGTGGTTGACGAACGCCTCGAAACGCGCCGCGAAGCGATTCCGCACGTCGAGGAGATCATCGACGAATACGCCGAGCGTTTCGACATCTGGTATCGCTCGCGCATTGCCGTTCCCGTTATCTCGCGTCTGACGCAGAAAGCCGAAGCGATTCGCGTCGCCGAGCTGGAACGGCTGCTGGCGCGTTGCCCCGAGCTCGACGAGCGCGAACGCATGCTCGTCACCGGCATGACGCTGACGATCGTCTCCAAGCTTCTGCATTCGGCGATACTGAAGATCCGCGAAAAGGCGACGCTGGATCGCAGTGAAGCGCTGTCGCACGCGCGGGTGCTCGACGAGCTTTTCGAGCTCGAAGCCCTGGCCGATGGCGAGCGATAAGGCCGGACGAGTTTACTTGGTCGGCGCAGGCCCGGGCGATCCGGGCCTGCTGACGTTACGGGCTGCCGAAATCTTGCGCCGCGCCGAAGTCTTACTCTACGACGCGCTCGCCGCCGATTCGATCGTCGCGCTCGCGCCTTCCGGATGCGAACGCATCTTCGTCGGCAAACGCGGCGGCGATCACGCAATGCCGCAAAGCGAAATTCACACGTTGATGTTGGCGCGGGCGCGCTCAGGTCGCAGCGTCGTGCGTTTGAAGGGCGGCGATCCGTTCGTTTTTGGTCGCGGCGGTGAAGAAGCCGAAGCGCTGCACGAAGCGGGCATCGAGTTCGAAATCGTACCCGGCATTTCGTCGGCCGTTGCCGCGCCCGCTTACGCGGGAATTCCCGTAACGCATCGCGAGCACGCGGCCGCTTTCACCGTGCTTACCGGTCACGAAGACCCCACGAAGCCCGCTTCCACGCTCGATTGGCAACGGCTTGCCGATCCCAATCGCACCCTCGTCATGCTCATGGCGATGGAGAACCTTTCCGAGATCGCACAACGGCTGATCGCCAACGGTCTCGATCCAAAGACGCCTGCAGCGGTCGTTGCCGATGGAACGCGCCCGAGCCAGCGCACCGTAGTCGCCACGCTCGTGACCATCGCCGGCGAGGCCGCGGCGGCGGGCCTGCGCGCGCCGGCCGTCGTCGTCGTCGGCGGAGTAGCCGCGCTGCGCGAACGCCTGCGCTGGTTCGACAACGACGGTCTCTTTGGGAAGCGCGTTCTCGTTACGCGCGCCGGTCCGCAATCCGCCTCTTTCGCGAACGCGCTGCTGGCGCGCGGGGCCGAGCCGATTGTCGCGCCGACCATCGCAATCACGGCGCCCGACGATCCGTTGCCCGCGCGGCGCGCACTCGACGGGCTGGCTGCGTACCGGTGGCTGGTTTTCACCTCACAAAACGGCGTCGACGCTTTCTTCGCGGCGCTCGCTTCACGCAATGCGGACGCCCGCGCTCTCGGTAGCGCCGGCGTGGCGGCAATCGGCGATCGAACCGCCGAGCGTCTGCGCGAGCACGGTATTCGCGCCGACCTTATGCCCGGCGCCTTCATCGGCGAAGAGCTCGCGCGCGCGCTGATCGAGCGAGCCGCGCCGGGCGACCGCGTTCTCGTCTATCGCGCGCAAGAGGCGCGCGACGCTTTGCCGCGCATGCTCGAGGAGGCGGGACTTCGTCCCGACGTCGTCGCGGCCTATAAAACCATCTTCGCGCAGCCACCTAATTTCGGGGACGCCGTTGCTCGCGCCGACGTGTTGACGTTTACCAGCGCGAGCACGGTGCGCGGCTTCTGCGCGGCGCTCGGCGGCGACGAGCCGGGGACGGACGCTGCGCGCGAAAAGTGCGTTGCCTGTATCGGCCCGATCACGGCGCGGGCCGCAACGGAAGCCGGACTTACGGTAAGCGTCGTTGCTACCGTCTTTACGACGGCCGGATTGCTCGACGCGCTCCAAGCACACTTCGCTGCCAAAACGTGACGCAGCTCGCACTCGCCGCTGCCTTGGCGGGTGCCGTCGCACTCCTTGCCTACCGTGCCCGCACGCTGACCATCGGCGGAGCCATCGCTGCGTTCGTCGTCGGCACCGCCGTCTTCGGCGCCGGAGGTTGGCGCGCCGCGGCGGTGCTCTTCGCCTTCTTCATCCCATCGGCGGTCCTGTCGCGCGTGGGCTCGCAGCGCAAACGAACGCTGGGCGACGAAAAGCAGGCACCGCGCAATGCATGGCAGGTATTCGCCAACGGCGGCGTCGCTGCGGTCTGCATCGTCGCGGCGTCGCGAGGCTTTGCGCCGCTTGCGGCGGCTTTTGCCGGTGCGTTTGCGGCAGCCTCGGCCGACACGTGGGGAACGGAAGTCGGAATGCTTTCGCGCCGGAACCCCGTCTCGATTCTCACGTTGCGACCGGTTGCCGCAGGCCTCTCGGGCGGCGTCACCCTGCTGGGCAGCGTCGCTTCGGCCGGAGGCGCGATCTGTGTAGCGCTGACGGCGTGGCTCGTGCACCTGGGACCATTTTGGGCCGTCGCTCTGGGCGGCATCGCCGGTGCACTCGCCGATTCGCTGGTCGGTGCGAGCCTTCAAGCATTACGCTGGTGTCCAACCTGCAGTCGTGAATGTGAAACCGATCGTCACTCCTGCGGAACGCCGGCGGTGTTACGGCGTGGCGTCGCCTGGATCGCGAACGATGCAGTAAATTTTATCGCGACGATCTGTGGTGCTTTAATTGCCGGGGCAACTGCCGGAATCTAAGCCCCCCACGAGGTCCAACCCGGGGCCGATTCGCGCGCGAACAATTCGATGCGTTTGCGTTTGCCGCAGAGCTGTTCGATCATCGCTCGGAAGATCGCCGGCTTGCGGCTATGTTCGGAGCGAGGATGGAGCACGACTTGCGCTTGTGCTAGGTCGAGAACGGGAAACGGCCTTCCCGTCGGCATGGTGGTTGCCGCCAGAACAAACTCGGTGGTCGGTTTGGTAAAGGTCGGCGGCACGCCCTGACCGGCGATGATCTCGCCGCGTCGATTCGTTTTGATCCAAACATAGAGCACCCCACGAAAATTCAGCCCCCAGCGCTCGATAAGTTCGATCGCCATGTGCAGCCGCGGGCCGGTCGCCCACAGAAAGAGCGCCGCGCGTTTCGCCATGAGGTCACGCACCGGCAGTCGCGCCAGCTCCTCCTGGGACATCAACGAATAGTGTTTGGCCGCTGCCGCATCTTTGATGCGGCTCCCGTAGTACGACCATGGCGGATCGGCATAGACGATCTCAAAAGCCCCGCCTGGAAAAGGCGGGATTTGTGTAGGGGGCGAGGCAGGCGCTCTGCGTGCCAGGCGGGCGGCGTGCTGGAGATATTTCTTTGAGTGTGGCGTCGCCGGGAAATTCTTGCAGGCGCCGCCTTACCCTCTTCGTCACGGGTAGGGCCGCGCGCGCGTTGCCAGCGAAGGAGAGGACTGTTATGGCCACCGTGGCGCGGGCCCGCATGGAGCGGGCAACGCTCGCATCGATCTCGATTCACGCGCTGGTCGCGCTCGCGATTCCCGCTTTGGCGTGGACGTCGGCGTCGGTTACGCCCGTCGAAACGGTCAGCTTTTCGCACGTTCTTCGGGTGGTCATCACCCCACCGCGAGCGCCGCATCCGCCGCCTCGCGCCGTAGCTCCGCGCCACGCCGTTATCGCGAAGGTCAACTTCACCCGCAACGTTCGGATGGCCAGCATCGTACCGCACCGTCACTCGTCACCGGCTCCCGTCGTCGCGACCGATGCGCCCGCGGCGCCTGCCGTTGGTTCGGTTCAGCAGGCCGGCTCGGGCAGCGTCAATGGAAACGGGGTTCCACAAGCGACGCCGTCGCCGCAAGTGCGAGCAATCGCAAGCGTCGGAACGCATCAGACGGGCGGCTATCTTCCGTTCGGAGCCGAGCAGCCCGATCCGGTTCTCGATCCCGGCGTCCGCAAACAGCTCGATGCGCTAGGCACGCACGTCACGCTGATCGTCGCGGTCGGCGACGACGGACGCACTGAAAGCGTGAGCTTCGAACCGCCGGTCGACGCGCAGCTCGAAGAACGAATTCGGAATCTCCTTGCCGATGCGAGCTGGGATCCCGCGGTATGCGGCGGCGGCGTCAATTGCGCCGGTAAGGCCGTTATTCGGTTATAGTAGACCGCTTTAGAGTATCGACTTACCTAAGCCGGAACAGATGAGGCCGACGGCCAGCGCCGCCGTTTGATTGCGGTAGTCGAGGATCGGGTTGATTTCTACCATTTCAATCGAACCGAGCTGCCCGCTATCGAACAGCATCTCCATTACCAGATGCGCTTCGCGATAACTCAAGCCGCCCTTGACCGGCGTTCCCGTTCCGGGCGCTTCGCTCGGGTCTATCGCGTCCATATCAAACGAGACGTGAATCGGGCGTCCGCCAGCGCCGGCGATGGATTGCGCTTCTTCCATCACGCGCATCATGCCGAGCTTGTCGACGTCGCTCATCGTAAACGCCTTCACGCCAAACTCGCGGAGCATCCGCTTCTCACCCGGATCGACATCGCGCAGCCCGATCTGCACCGTATGGCCGGCTTGCGCGAAACCCTCGCGCAGCGCGAAGTACAGCGGCATGCCGTGAACGTTTCCGCTCGAGGAACTGTCGGGGCTGTTTATGTCGGAGTGCGCGTCGACCCAAATGAGGCCCGGCGGCTCGCCCCGTCCGCGTGTCAGTCCGTCCAGCGTCCCCATCGCGATCGAATGGTCGCCGCCAAGCACGATCGGGAAGCCGCCTTCCTTGACGGCTTGCTCGACTAGAAGAGCCAAGCGTTCGCAGACGTCGTTGATGACGGCGAAGTATTTCGCCGCTGCGTCGTCGGCGTCGGCCGATTCGCGAATTGGCACCTCGAGGTTTCCGTGATCGACGATCGATTGAATGCCCAGGCGCCGCAACGAGTCGTGCAGCTTAGCGTATCGTATCGCCGACGGTCCCATGTCGACGCCGCGCCGGCTTGCACCGAGATCCATCGGTACGCCGACGATATCCACCCGCTCAACGGTAGAAGCCATACTCTTCACGGGCGGCCTTCTTTCGTTTTGGCAGTGCTCAAGACCCGCAGCACGATCACGCGGAGCACACCGGCAACCGGCACCGCGACGAGCATGCCGAAGAGGCCTCCCACCTCTCCGCCGATTAAGAGCGCGATGATCACGACGAAGGCACTCAACCGAACCTGCCTCCCGACAACGTTGGGGGCGATGAGATGACCTTCGACTTCGAAGATGGTGACAAAGGCTATCGTAACCAGTAGTGCGTTGATCCATCCGTTAGTCAGCACCGCCGAGGTAAACGCTGGAATAAACGCGAGCACCGCGCCGACATAGGGTATGAGGTCGCCGACGGCGGCCAGCAGTCCGAACAGATACGGGTACGGTACGTGCAGCAGCATCATCGCAGCGGTGATTAAGACGCCGACGATTGCCGCGACGAGCAGCTGTCCGCGAACGAAGCCGCCGATGACGCTGTCGAATTCCGCAAGCAGGACGAGCGTCGCGTGCCAACGCTCGCTAGGAACGAGCGCCGACAAGCCCGCTTTGAGACGATCGAGATCGAGAAGCAGGTATGCCGTGACGATGGGCACCACGACGAAAATCGCCACGGCCGCCACCGTCCCGGCCAGCAACGCCGCGAACTGCCCGAAGGTCTGCAGCCCGCGCGTCTGGACCCAACTTGCGACTGCCGTCGGGGCATTGGCCAACTCGTCGCGCGCCCACACCGGCAGCCGAGACGTCAAGGGATCGTTGGGATTGTAAACGAGCGAGTGCAGCCGGTCTACGAACATCGGGTAGTGCTTGACGAGCATCGTGACGTCGTCGACGACGTGCGGAACGATGAACATCGCGGCGAGCGCCAACGAAATCGCGATCCCCGCGTAGACGATGCCTATCGCCACCACGAGCGGCATGCGCGCGCGCAGCCACTGAACGGCGGGATAGATCAAGTAGGCTAAAAAGATCGCCGCAACGAGAATGTAGATCACGGCGCGGATGCGTACGAGAATCCCAAAGATAAACTGTCCGGCGAAAAAGGCCAGGACGAGCAGCATCAAGACTTTGAGCGCGTACGTGACGCGCGCCTCGGTCATCCATCGCCACGGATTCGAGCGATCGGTCTTCATGCGCGCTTTGCCTTCACCGCGGGAGCGAGCAAGCCCCGTACCCCGAGGCGGTTCGAGAAGCAGGCGCCGCCCAGCCCAACTAGAAACGACCGCCATGGTGCGACGCACAGCGTTACTTCTGGCGTTTGCTCTTTGGGGTAACGTCGCGTGGGCCGTGCCGGCGCGAGCGGATTTACCGCCGCCGCTTGCACGCTTTCACCACGATGCCATTCGACTCGCAAGCCACCTGCCCGGAGCGATCGCACTCGACGTCCTCGACCTCAACACCGGGTATCACGCCGGCCTCAACGCCGGGCGCAGCATGCCGGCGGCTTCGACGATCAAGCTTCCGGTGATGGTGGAGGTCTTCAACCAACTTCAAGCCGGGCGCTTCGATTTGAACCACCGCGTTGCGCTGCACGCTTCGGACCGCGATTACGGATCGGGCGTGCTCTGCGACGCGCGCGTGGGTTCCAGCTATCCGGTCTCGACGCTGCTGGAAAAAATGATCGACATCAGCGACAACACCGCGACCAATATGCTCATTCGGCTCGTTGGCCGTCCCAACATCAACCGCGAGATGGCCGAGCTGGGGCTCGCGCATACGCATCTCGCCGGATACGTGCGGACCGACGATTGGGCGATTCGACGCACGCTGCGCACCTCGCCGTCCGATCTGGTACGCCTGCTCAGCATGATGGCGCGCGGCGAACTGGTGGACAGCTGGTCGTCCAAGGAGATGATCTCGATCCTCGAGGCGGACACGATCAATACGCTGCTTCCCGCTCCGCTGCCCGACGACGTCGCCATCGCGCATAAGACGGGCTCCTTTTTCGACACGCTCAACGACGCCGGCATCGTCTACGCCGGCGACGCGCCCTACGTCATTGCGGTCATGACGACGGCGCTGCGCTCCAAGGACGCCGGGCGCGCCTTTATTCGCAGCATCTCGCGGCTCGCCTACGTTGACGAGCTTAGCGTCGCGCGCTGGCGCACGACGATGGGCCTAGCACCGACGTTCGGCACGCAACCGGAAACGGCGGCTCCGGCGCAGACGACGGCGGGGGCAGCGCCCGACGTGCATTATTGGGGCGCCAACGCGCAGCCGCAGAGCGTCGAAGAGAACGCGCCGGCGCAGAGCGTCGAGGACGACGCCGCGCCGACGAGTCCGCCTACACCTTAACTCCGACGTTTTTGAAAGCGTAGGTGCGGGTCAGCCAGTCCTGGTAACGCGGCTCGCGTCCCGTGACGATGCGCTCGTAGATATCGGCGAGACGCTCGGCAACCGGTCCGCGCAGGCCCGTGCCGACAGGGCGCCGATCGATTGAGGAGACGTAGGCGATGCCGGCCGCCGTTCCGGTAAAGAAGACTTCGTCGGCGGAATAAAGCTCGCCGCGATCGATGGAACGCTCCACGACCTCCATGCCGAGCTCGTTGCGCGCGATCTCCATGATGGCGCGCCGGGTGACGCCTTCGAGCACGTTCTGCGAGGGATCGGGCGTATAGAGCACCCCGCGGCGCACCAAGAAAATGTTCTCCGCCGAGCCTTCGGAGACGTGCCCGTCGTGCGAGAGCAAAATCGCTTCGTCGTAACCGTTGCCGACGGCTTCGCTCTTGGCCAGCGCCGAGTTCACGTAGATGCCGGTAATTTTCGCCCGCGGCGGAGCGATCGTGTCGTCGGCCCGGCGCCAGCTACTGACGCAGACGTCGAGCCCTCGCCCCGGTTCGAGATAGTGCGTAAACGGTATCGGGACGATGGCGAAGGCGTCGGGAACGTTGTGCAGCCGAACGCCGACGTCTTCGGCCGCTTTATAAGCGAAGGGCCGCACGTAGACGTCGCGCCGATAGCCGTTGCGAA
>Ga0265338_10002451_pt1 | contig 27776 bp, 23 predicted proteins | sample 42126metaG_FD_193579 | JGI IMG/M metagenome (GOLD analysis project Ga0265338, IMG submission 193579) | Rhizosphere microbial communities from Carex aquatilis grown in University of Washington, Seatle, WA, United States - 4-21-26 metaG | ecosystem: Host-associated > Plants > Roots > Rhizosphere...
AAATACCGCCGCCACAAACGCACTGCGCCACAGGAATCCCGTCATCTGCCGCAACACCAGGAAGAGCAGGATCGTCGCCGCCCCATGCAGCAGAAGGCTGGTGAGGTGATGGCCGCCCGCCTGCAGCCCGTACAATTGGCAATCAAGCATGTGGGAGAGCCAGGTCAACGGGTGCCAATGGCCGATTTGGCCGTAAGTCAGCGCCCAGCGAACCCCCTCCCAGGTCAGGCCTTTTTGGACGACCGGATTTTCATACACATACAGGCTGTCGTCGAAGTTGACAAACCCATGACTCAGGGTCTGGCCGAAGACCACCCAGACAATCACCGCCAGAAAAACACAGACTCCGGGAACGGTCCAGCGGTCATTCAAACCTGCCGGAAGGCTTTCGGTTGGCGAAGCGGGCACGTTTGACTGTGCGGCGGCAGCTGTTGCCTGCCTCGCTTTCTTAGGTTTTTTATTCATTGGGTCGATCGCACCATGCGGCTGGATCGCTCCTGGACAATCAGCATTTAGCCCGGTTGGGATTCCCCATCGGCCCTTGCCGCTACCCGGCAAAACTGCCACCCGCTTTCAGCGCACGTCCGGCCAGAAATTCCGTCACGTTCATCCGCCGGCCACCTTCGCGTTGTAATTCCATAATCCGCAGCGCGCCTTGACCGCAACCGACGATGATGCCGGTTTTGTCCGCCGACAAAACCTCCCCTGCCCGACCGGACTTTTCAACCAGTTCCGCCTTCCAGATTTTCAGCAGTTGCGGTTTCGGAGCCGGCAAGTTCGCGTCGAGCGGATGCTCGGCGTTCCGTAAAAGCGTAAACGCACCCGGCCAGGGGGTGAAGGCGCGTAACCGGTTCCAAATTGTCCGCGCCGGCTGGTTCCAATCGATCCGGCCGTCCGCTTTTGTGATTTTGGCGGCGTAGCTGGCGCCGGCGGCGGGTTGCGGCACCGGCCGGATTTTCCCGGAGATATAATCGGGAATGGTCTGCACGAGCAGTTCCGCGCCGAGTTGCGCCAGCCGGTCGTGCAACGCTGCTGAGTCGTCTTCGGAATTAATGGGCGTGTGGCGTTGTGAAACGATGGGACCGGTGTCGAGCCCGACATCCATTTTCATGATGGTGACGCCAGTTTCGGCGTCGCCGTTGGCAATGGCCCATTGAATCGGCGCCGCGCCGCGATATTTCGGCAGCAGCGAGGTATGGACGTTCAGGCAGCCGTGCCGCGGCAAATCCAGGATGGCCGGCGGCAAAATCTGTCCGTAGGCCACCACCACAATCAGGTCGGGTTTCAACTCCCGCAATTCGGCGATAAATCTTTCGTCGCGGGCGCGGGCCGGCTGGAGTACCGGAAATCCTAGCTTCAACGCGAGCGCTTTGACCGGCGAGGGTTGCAATTTGAGTTCGCGGCCCCGGGGCTTGTCGGGTTGGGTGACAACGGCGTCGACGTGGAACCGTTCATCAGCGGCGAGCGCGGCCAGGCTGTTGCCGGACAATTCGGCCGTGCCCATAAAAAGGATTTGCAACGCCGTCATGCGGACAGCGAACGGGAAATTGTGCGCGGACGAAAGGAAAAAGTCGCGCGATCAGCGTTTAATGGCGATGTGCAGAATGTCGGCGAGGACCTTGCCCGGGGTCTGGTCGGCGTTGATTTCATGCACGAGGCGCCGGCCGTAAAACTTGAGCACGGGTTTGGTTTCCGTCTCGTAGGTCTTGAGCCGCTGGCGGATGACATTGATGTTCGCGTCGTCGAACCGGTTTTCCTTGAGGGCGCGGTGCTGGATGCGGACCACGAGTTTCCTGAAGTTGGCGCTGCGCAGGTAATAGACGCCGGTCACGTTGAGGGTATCCTTCAGCATTTTGGCCTGGACCACGTTGCGCGGAATGCCGTCGAGCACCAGGGTGTCCTGCTCGGGATGAAATTGACCGGCGGCGATGACCTTGCCGATGGATTCGCGCCAGAGGGCGATGGTGGTTTGATCCGGCACCAGCTGGCCGCGACTCGAATAATCCATGAAAATCCGGCCGATCTCGCTGTCCGGTTGCAGGCGGCGGAAGACGTCGCCGCAGGCGCAATGAAAGAAATGGGGAATGGCTCCGAGAATTTTACCCTGGGTCCCCTTGCCCGAACCGGGGGCGCCGAACAAGAGTATACTGCGGTAATTCACGCGGTCCGGGTTTTGAGTTGAACCTCCACGATTTCGGCGAATGGCACCATGATTTCCTGTTTCCCCCCGCCCGTGGCAACTTCCACGTGCATTTCATTGGTGGCGATGCGGGAGATGCGCTCGACGGTCATGTTGGCGCGCCCGGTTTTCACGGTCAGCACCAGACTTTTATCGGCTTCGCGCCGGATGAGGGCAAAGAAGCCGGAAAACTTTGTCTCAAAAAAGCGGCGATTGAACGTGAACTGTCCCCGTTGGAAAATCTGGGGTTCGTTCGGATTGGCGGCGGCCGCCGCCCCGCCTGTCGCCGGCTTCCCCTGCCAGGACGCCTCGACGATGTGGATGCCCGCCGCGGCGGGCTGCGCCATGCCCGGCACGGCGAAGGTCTGCGACGGGGCGTCGGTGGACAACGGCGTCGGGTCCGGCGCGGCGACGCGCACGGGCATCGCCAGAAAAATGATCGGGCCCAAAATCGGCAGCACCACCGCCACGCCCATCACCAGCATGATCGGCCGCGACCGGCAGACCGCAATCTCATAGCCCGCATAAATGTTCGCCGCGTAAATCATCATCAATGCGACCAGCCCGACGGACGACGAAAACAGGGCGACGACCAGGGATGGCTTCGGCGGCAGTTCCATGCGTTTCACCTCGTGGACCTGAATCGACGCCTTCTTCGCCCGTTCGACCGGCGCGGCTTCAACGAACGGGTCGGCCAGCGCCTTGATTTTCGGATTTTTCGACAGTTGCTTCAGCGCGTCCTGGGAAAATTTTGTCCACGGCACGCGCTCGGAGTATTTGTCCAGGTCCACCTTGAACACGACGCCGTTGTCGTTGTACGAAATGACGTCACCGGTTATGGAGGTGCCGTCGGTCAGGGGAAATGTGTCCGCACCGGCGGCGGCCCACAGTCCGCCCAGCCAGAGACCCAGGATTGTCCAGAGGATTGCGCGCACGGGAGATTTTTAACAAAGGCCGGCGTGGTGCGAAAGCAAATTCAGCGGGCGTTCCCCAGTTCGCCGATCAAATCCTCCACCACCCAATTTGCCCGCCCGGCCTGCAATTTATCGGCGGCCGCGCCATGCTGCCAGACGGCGAAACGAATCAACCGGCCGACGTCGGCGTGCAAGGGCCGTTGCGCGAGCAATCCGGCCAGGTAGCCCGCCAGCACATCCCCGCTGCCACCCTGGGCCAGATGCGGATTTCCGGACGAATTCACGAAGATTTCCCCCTCGCTCCGGCCCACGAGCGTCTGATGCCCCTTTAACACCACCCAGCAATTGCCGTAGCGCCGCGAGATTTCACGTGCCGCCTGCGGGCGGTTCAGCTGGATCTGCTGTTGGGTCGTGCTCAGCAACCGGGCTGCCTCGCCGGGATGCGGCGTAAGGACGCGAATGGCATTTCTGGCCGTCGTCCCCAACGGCAGCCAGTCGAGGGTACTGGCGTCCACGACGACCGGCAAAAGCGAATCGCGCCAAATCCGCCGGATGGTCGTCGGGGACATCACCTCAGCCAAACCGGGAGCCGCCAGCCCGGGACCCACCAGAACGGCGCTCATCGTGTCCGGCAGTTTCAAATCCGGCGTCCACAAACCCACCATCACCGATTGCAGCTGCGCCGCCGTTACGTGATAAACCGACTCCTGGGTGAACAGGGTGACGAGGCCGGGCTGCGCGCGTTGCGCGGCCCGGGCCGCCAGAACCGCCGCCCCATGAAATCCGAAGCTGCCGGCAATGATCCCCAGATGCCCAAACGTACCCTTGTGCGCGGCGGCGGAACGGCAGGGGGGGAAATTTTGAAAATCTTCCGGCTGGGTCCAATTCAACCGGCTCGTATGCGGGCAGGGAATCAAACCCACGTCGTCCGCGACTTCGAGCTGGCCGATGAACGGCCACGCGTTATGCGCGAGCAAACCGGTTTTGGGCGCGCCGACCGTCAAGGTGACCGACGCGGCAATCGCCAGGCCCGGCGACAGGGGATCGCCGGTGTCGGCATTCAAACCGGACGGCACGTCCACCGCCAGAACGGGGGTTCGCGATTCGTTGACCGTCCCGATGATTTTTTTCCAATCGTCAGTCAGCGGCCGGTCGAGCCCGATGCCGAACAGGCCGTCGATGATCAGCGCAGGTTTTTGGACCAGGGCCCGCTCCAGCCCCGGCAGGCCGTTTTCCGGCGCGGTGATGTCGAGGGCCTCGACCCGGCGTCCGTTCAAGGAGGCCCGCGCAGCGCGGGCGTCGCCGCCGTTGTTGCCCTTGCCGGCCAGGATTAAAATTCCGTCGTCGGGTTGCGTGAGTTGCAACGCCCGCTGCGCGATTTTGGCCCCGACGCGACGAATGATCTCGGCCTCGGTCCGGCCGGTTTCACAAGTCGCACGTTCCCATTCGCGCATCTGGGCGATGCTGATAACCGGAAGTGACATGGCATGAGACTAACAAAACTCCGGGTCGGGGTAAAAGCCGAAAACGGCAACCGGCACTGATTCAGGACTTTGGCCCGGCGGGTTTCCCGCCTTGAAAACCGGCCCGGAGACGACCGGGCAAAGGCAATTCCGGGCCGTAACCCAATTGTCACAGGGTTGTCACACGACCGAATTTGTGTGACGATTAGGCTCATGTTATGCAACCCAGAGTGAAGCCGCGAATATTGGTGGTGGATGACGAACCGGAGGCCGTTGAACTGGTGGAGTTCAACCTCAGGCAAGCCGGCTATGCGGTGACGACGGCGGCGGACGGCGCGGAGACGCTGAAAAAGGCGCGGTCACAAACGCCCGACCTGGTGGTGTTGGACGTGATGCTGCCAGAGATGGACGGCTTCGAGATTTGCAAGACGCTGCGGCTCGACCCGACCACGGCCAAGGTGCCCATCATCATGCTCACGGCCAAGGCCGCGGAAATCGATCGCGTGCTCGGCCTCGAACTGGGTGCGGACGATTACCTGACCAAGCCGTTCAGCCCGCGCGAACTTCTGCTGCGCATCAAAAAAATCCTTTCCCGCGGCGAAACCGGGGAAAAGCCGCGGGACCAGATGCGGTTTGGCGATTTGATGATTGACGTGCCGCGCCACGTGGCGAGCTGGAAAGGCAAGTCGTTTGAACTGACCGCGACCGAATTCAAGCTGCTCACCACCCTCGCGCAACGCGCCGGACGCGTCCAATCGCGCGACCATCTCCTGCGCGACGTGTGGGAATACGACAGCCTGATTGACACGCGGACGGTGGACACGCACATGCGCCGCCTCCGCGAAAAGCTCGGCCCCGCGTCGAAGCATCTGGACACCGTCCGCGGCGTCGGGTACCGGTTTGTGGAGTGAAGCGGAAACATCCAACACCGAACATCCAACATCCAACACCCAATGGTCAGCGGTCGGGTGTCTTTGGATGTTGGGCGTTGGATGATGGAGGTTGGATGTTTCTTCAATTTTACCTTCCATGTGGCCCTTCCTGACCATCCTGGCAATGGTTGCCGCCCTGGCGGTCCACTTCCGGTGGCGCCAAAAATTTCTCCGCCGGGAGCGCGAAGCGCAGGCGGAGACGGAGGACTTGCAACGGCGCCAGCAGCAGACGACGATTGACGCCAAGGCCCAGCAACAGGTCCTGTTCAACAGCATGCTGGAAGGATTGCTGTTGCTCGACCGCAACCGCCGGATTTACCTGGCCAACCGCGCCTTCAAAAAACTGTTCGGCCTGAAAGCCGAGTTGCGCGGTAAAACGGTCATGGAGGCCTTGCGCGTGCACGAACTCGCGGCCCTGGTCGAGCGCGTGGAAAGCGACGGGCAGGTGTTCGATTACGAATTGAAACTGCCGGAATTGAGCGAGCGCTGGCTGCAGGTTAACGCCGCCGCCATCTCCAACTCCGCCGGCGAACGCGAAGGCACCATCCTCGTCTTCCACGACCTGACCCGGCTCAAGCAACTGGAACGCACGCGCGAGGAATTTGTCGCCAATGTCAGCCATGAGCTGCGCACCCCGCTCTCGCTCATCAAGGGTTACGTCGAAACGCTGCTCGATGGCGCGCGCACCAATCCCGAGGTCGCCGAGCGTTTTCTCAAGATCATCGAGCGCAACGCGCAACGGCTCGACCTGCTCATCCAGGATCTGCTCACCATCTCTGCGCTCGAATCCGGCCGCATCAAACTGAGCCTGCAACCCGTGGAACTCCGGCCGCTCGTGGAAAAGGTCTTTGCCGACTTGAAACCGCCGGCGGACAACAAAAACGTCGGGCTGGTCAACACCCTGCCCGGCCTGACGGCCACGGCGGACACGAACCGGCTGGAGCAGGTCCTGGCCAATCTCGTGGACAACGCCATCAAATACGGACGCACCCAGGGCACCGTCACCGTCGGCGGCGGGAAAACCGGGGACGGCAAAGTCGAGATTTTCGTGCAGGACGACGGTCCGGGCATCCCGACCGAGGCTCTCGACCGCGTGTTCGAGCGGTTTTATCGCGTGGACAAGGCGCGTTCACGCGAGCAAGGCGGCACCGGCCTGGGCTTGTCCATCGTCAAACACATCGTGCACAACCACGGCGGCAAGGTCTGGGCGAAAAGCGAACCCGGCAAGGGCGCGACGTTTTTCTTCACGCTGCCGCAGGGGTGATTCTTAAAATTCTCATTGAAATGCACTCATCCTGCTTATAATGTGCCGGCCGTCACCGGATGATCTTCAGTTCGCCAATATTTTTATTTTTATTTTTGCCCATTGTTCTGACGGTCAGTTTGTTGCTACCGGGTAAAAAATCCAGAAATTCCTGGCTGCTTTTGTCGAGTCTTGTGTTTTACGCCTGGGGTCAGGTTGATTTCATCCTTTTACTGCTGGCGTCCACGCTGATCAACTACGGCCTTGGCTTATGGATGGACCGGAGCGAAAGCGACACCCGCCGCAAGCACATTGTTGCGCTGGCCGTGTTCGCCAACATTGGCCTGCTCGCGTTTTTTAAATATGCCAATTTTACCGTCGGCCTGTTTAATTCAGCCTTCCGACTGGCGGGCATTGCTCCGATTCACTTCCCACCGGTTCCTCTGCCGATCGGAATCTCGTTTTTCACCTTCCACGCGCTGTCTTATATCATTGACGTGTATCGCCGCAAATGGAGGGCGACGACCGACCCGAAGGACCTGGCGCTCTACATTTTCTTTTTCCCGCAACTGATCGCCGGGCCGATTTTACGCTGGAGCGCGATCGGTCCCCAGCTTTTGCATCGCACCGTCGGCCGCGACAAGTTTGCGGAGGGAATCCGCCGTTTCGTGGGCGGTCTGGCCAAGAAGATGTTGATCGCCAATTCCGTTGCCGGCCCTGCCGATCACGTGTTTGCTTTGTCCGCCACGGAACTTTCTACACCTGACGCCTGGTTTGGAATTCTTTGTTACACCCTGCAAATTTATTTCGATTTTTCCGGTTACTCGGACATGGCGGTTGGCATGGGTAAAATGTTCGGCTTCGAGTTTCTCGAAAACTTCCAGTTTCCGTACCTGGCACAGTCGGTCCGGGATTTCTGGCGGCGCTGGCACATCTCGCTGGCGACCTGGTTTCGTGATTACCTGTACATCCCGCTGGGCGGCAACCGCGTTTCCGAAGGGCGAACCTGTTTTAATCTCATGGTGGTGTTCTTTCTCTGTGGTTTGTGGCACGGCGCAAGCCTGACGTTTGTAATCTGGGGTCTCTATCACGGTTTTTTTCTGATACTGGAACGAACCCGTTTCGGCGAATGGCAGGCAAAACTTCCCCAGTCGCTCCGGCATCTCTATACGTTGCTGGTGGTGATGGTCGGTTGGGCCATCTTTCGCGCCAACACCGTCGCGGCAGCGGGGCATTTCATTCTCGCCCTGTTTGGTTTAAGCCAGGTTCCCGCATTCACGGAAACGAATGGCCACTATACGACAACCCAAGGCATCTGGGCCATCGCTTTCGGCATCCTGTTCAGCGGTCCGTTATGGGGTTGGATTCGAACCACCGGTGCGAAACTGGGCCGGCGGTCACCGCCAGCCTGCCGCCCGGCAGTCCAGATTTTCGGTTCCGCCCTGGAAATCGCTCTGATCGTGGTGTTACTGCTGGTGATATCGATCCATCTGGCGGCCAATACCTATAATCCGTTTATTTATTTTCGGTTCTGATGAAAGCCACTCCGCTCAATTCGACCTTGGCGCGATGGACGGACACCAGCCTGATCGCTGTGTTCATGGTGATGCTGTGGTTGCCGACGCTCGACACATTTTTCCACTTTGACCGCACAACGCTTCCCAAAGAAAATCGGGCGCTGGCGCAATTCCCAATATTAAAACCCGGGTTGGGCGGTCCCAAAGAATTCATAGCCGGGCTGGAGGCTTATTTCAACGACCATTTCGGCTGTCGAAACCAACTCGTCCACTGGTATGGCCGGTTGGGGGCCAGGATTTTTTCGGAAAAAACCGGTGCCTCGCGTTTCGTTATCGTCGGCCGCAATGGCTGGTTGTTTTTAACCTCACCGGAGGGGGCGATTGAATATTCCCGGGGGGTACGGCGGTTTACACCTCAGGAGTTGAGCGACTGGCAGGCCTTGCTCGAACACCGTCGTGATTGGCTCGCACGACTCGGGATCAGATATATCTTCGTCATCGGGCCGGACAAAGCGACTGTTTATTCCGACCAATTGCCGGCCTGGTTGAACAAAGTGCAACCCGATGTGAAGCTCGACCAATTTGTCACCTATATGCACACCCATTCCACGGTTGAAGTCCTGGACCTTCGCCCCGCGCTGCGGGCGGCAGGCCAAATTGCGCCAACCTTTTACCAAACCGATCACCACTGGAATTTTTTCGGCGGCTTTGTGGCTTATCAGGAAATTGTCAGGCTTCTCTCGAAACAATCGCCAGGCCTCGAACCGCTGCCGTTGGCTTCTTTTAATCTGGAGCGCCAGACGGTTCCCAGCAGTTACCTGGCCGATTGGGCTGATTTGGACGTCAATGAGACCTGCGCCGTGTATTTGACTCCCAAATCAGGCCTGTCTCCCTTGGAAATGAGCTCCAAACCATATCATTATACCAGCCCCGCGCCGATTAGTTTCACCCAAAACCCCAAGGCACACGGCAGCGTGATTTTTTTTGGCGATTCCTTCAAAGATTACATAATGCCCTTCCTCGGCTACCATTTTGGCAAGATTACCTACATCAATCAAAGCGTGTTATCAGAGAAATGGATCGAGCAGGAAAAGCCTGACATCGTGATCAGTGAAATGTGGGAGCAAGTATTCAACGCGAGCAACCCGAATGGATTCGACGAAACGGGAGACTATCTCATGAGGCACTACCTGCACCCCTCCCCGGGGCGCTGACTGTGTGGCGCCAGCAGGCGGGACGATGATTCCTTGCTAAAGCGGAATCTCAACGATCATCCCAAATTGAGCAGGATATTGCTTGGTCGGCGGGCGGGCGGGTTTTACAATTCCACCATGGTTCACGTTGGCATTGGTTACGACGTTCATCAACTGGTCCCCGGCCGCAAGCTCATTCTCGGCGGCGTCGAGATCCCGCATACCAAGGGACTCGACGGCCATTCAGACGCGGATGCGCTCATGCATGCGATTTGCGACGCTATTCTCGGGGCCATGGGCGAGGATGACATCGGCCATTTTTTTCCAAACACCGACCCGCGCTGGAAGGGCGCGCCGAGCAAGGTGTTCCTGCAGGAGGCGGCACGGCGACTCGCTTTGCGCCAGGGCAAAATCGTGAACGTGGACGCCACCGTCATCGCGCAGGCGCCGAAGATTTATCCGCACATCCACGAGATGAAAGTCCGCATCGCGGAGGCGCTGGGCATGAATTTCGAACGGGTGGGAGTCAAAGCGACGACGAACGAGCACATGGGATTTATCGGACGCGAGGAAGGCATTGCGGCGATGGCCGTCGCCAGCCTGGATTTGCCGGAAAACGTGACAGGTGGCAAGTGACAGGTGACAGGAAAAACACAATCGACGGGTGGAGATGGCATCTTGTCACGTGTCACCTGTCACGTGTCACCTTTTAGCCATGCCCAAGGCTGAAATCAGTTGGAAGCGGGTGACCGACGACGGCGTCAAGCTGCAGGTTTATGTCCAGCGCGTGAGTCGCGAATGGCTTTTCTTCCATCGCGAAAAGCGTTTCGACCCATGGCAGCCCGTGCCCGAGCCGCCGTTGGAAGACTGGCTGGAACTGCTGGACGCGGTGCAACGGCTCATCACCCGGCGGCGTTACCAGCCGGCAGATGAAGACCATCTTCGCCGCCGGATTCGCGAACGGTTTCCCGAGGCGAAAATCTAGGGCGCGAGTACGCTGGACAAACCGGGGCCATTTGGATTAAAGACACGCCATGCACAAACCTTTTCTCTCCGGGGTGGCTTTGTTGCTCGGGATCATGTTAATGGCCGGTTGCTCCGCGATGAACCGGGGCGGAGCCACCGTGGGAAAAGCCCCCGGCGTGTTTCAAAACTGGCCGGCGAATGCCGATCCCAAAATTGTCGGCGAAAAAGTGGCGCGAAACTTTGTCCAGCGCGATTACCTGACCAACCAGGCCGGCTTTATCGTTTATCCCGAGGCCTGCACCGCCTTCGGCGCGTTGCGCTTCGCCGCGGCCGCCGGCGACCCGGAACTGGAGCAAAAACTCATCGGGCGTTATGCGTCGATTTTGACGCCGGAAGGGCAAAGGCGGATTTCGCCCGACCGGCATGTGGATTTTCACGTCTTCGGGATTGTGCCCCTGGAGATTTATTTGCTTAATCACGACACCAATGATCTGGCCCTCGGCCTCGGCAAGGCGGACGAACAATGGGAAAATCCCCGGCCGGATGGCCTGGCGCAAGAGACCCGCTGGTGGGTGGACGACGCCTTCATGGTCGGCAGCCTGCAGATCCAGGCCTATCGCGCAACGAATGACCCGAAATATGCGGACCATGCCGCGACGCAATTGGCCGCTTATCTGGACCGGTTGCAGAAGCCCAATGGCCTGTTCTATCACGGCCCGAACACGCCCCACTTTTGGGGCCGCGGCAATGGCTGGTTTGCGGTTGCGCTGGCCGAAGTCCTCAGTTCGCTTCCGCCGAACCACCCGAAATACGCGCGGCTGATGGAGGGCTACCGCAAAATGATGGCCGGGCTGCAACGCTATCAGGCCCCCTCCGGCATGTGGCGACAGCTCATTGACGACGACCAGGCGTGGGCCGAGACCTCCGGCACCGGCATGTTCACCTATGCCATGGTGGTCGGCGTCCAACATGGCTGGCTGGATGCGAAGACATACGGCGACTGCGCACGCAAAGGATGGACCGGCTTGTGTGGCTACATTGACGCGAATGGAAACGTCCGGGAAATCTGCATCGGAACGGGTCAAAGCAAGGACACCCAGTATTATTTGAATCGTCCGCGTGCCATCGGCGATTTGCACGGACAGGCGCCCGCGCTGTGGTGTGCCTGGGCGTTGTTGAAAAAATAAACAGCCCGGTCAAATTATCTCCCGGCGCGCGCCCGATTACAGGCGTTTTTCAGGGGGACAACTCCATTGTGTTGGAAAACCACGCCGGTTTCCCCGGCGCCCTTCTCCCGATGGCAAGCACCCTGTTCCCGATTGCGTCCCTAGGCCCAGCCCAGAACCAATCGAACTAAGGACACTACTCCCAATAATAGGACAACCACAATCACAGAACCAAAAGCGTCAAATCCGGCTTTTGAAGCATGATTGATGGGGGTTACCGTGTTTATCAGATAGTAAACGCCACTTCGATTCACTTTACCCACATCCAGTCTCATGCCGGGCCTTTTAGCACGAACCGGGCCAGCCCGTAACAGCAAAGCTAACGTGCTAAATTATAGCTATTTAAATCAAAGGCCTTTATTTTTCGATGACAAAACCACAAGGGCCTTTTACATTGCGCGCGGATGGGCAAAACACCCTTGATTATCGTCACACCGAGCATCGAAAAACGTGGTGTCGAATTTCATGATCTTTCCATCAGTCTTTCGGTCAAATATGAAAATTCCGTCCTCCAGGCCGGCGGCCTTCCGGTCACCCTCCCCACCACCACCGCCCGGCAACAGCTGGCCGAAGTCATCCGCCGCGCGGACGGCGTGTTATTGACGGGCGGTGACGACATCAATCCTGATTTGTATGACCGGCACCTGCCGCGGGCGGTGCGCCGGACCATAGAAACCACGCCGGATGGGGGCCGGCGTGATTTGCGCGAACTGGTTTTGATTGACGAAACATTTCGCCAGCGTAAGCCGTTGCTGGCCATCTGCCGGGGGCATCAATTGCTAAATATTGCGCTGGGTGGCCGGCTGATTGCTGACATCCACCGCCAGGTGCCTGGAGCCCTGAACCATCAACGGATGGACAAAGCGGGCGAATTAGTGCATGAAGTGCCGTTGACAACCGGTTCATTACTGGCCAAGATAGTGGGCAAGCGGATTTTGGGTGTGAACAGTTCGCATCACCAGGGCGTTATGGAAACAGCAGAACCGCTGATGGCGGTGGGAAGGACGCATGATGGAATAGTCGAAGCGATGGAATTGAAACCCGAAGCAGCGCGGCGGATGCCGTTTTTGTTGAGCGTGCAATTTCATCCCGAACGATTGACCGAACGACATGCCGAACACCGGGCGATTTTTCGCCGGTTTGTTGAAGCATGCAGGCGGAAGCGCAAAACATGAAAGCCAAAATTCTCATTGTGGACGACGAGGCGGACTTGAGGAATATGCTCACCTCGGTGCTCGAAGACCATTACGACGTTGCCCAGGCCGGCAACGGCGCGGCCCTCCAAAAGGCCCTGTCGCAACCGCCGCCCGACGTGGTGCTGCTCGACGTGAAATTGCCGGACGCCGACGGCCTGGAATTGCTGCCCCAGGTCAAAAAACGCTGGCCCGACACCGAGGTCATCGTGCTCACCGGTCATGGCACCATCAGCATGGCGGTGGAAGCCGGACGCGGCGGCGCCTATAATTTCCTCTCCAAGCCGTTTGAAAATGAGAAGCTGCTCGCCGACGTGAAATGCGCCATCGAGCGCAAGGAGCAAAACCAGGAAAACAACACGCTCCGGCGCGCGCTGGAAACCATGAGCGGCACGGCGTCGCCCATCTTCCGCAGCGCCGCCATGCAGGACGTCGTGCGCACGGTCGAACGCATCGCCCCCAGCGACGTCACCGTGCTTATCACCGGCGAAAGCGGCACCGGCAAGGAAGTCATCGCCGACCTCATCCACGCCCTCAGTCCGCGCAGCAAAAACAAGATCATCAAGATCAATTGCGCCGCCCTGCCCCGCGAGTTGATCGAAAGCGAATTGTTCGGTTCCGTCAAGGGCGCCTTCACCGGCGCGCACAGCGACCGCGAGGGACTTTTCCGCCAGGCTGAAGGCGGCACGCTGCTGCTCGATGAAATTTCCGAAATGCCCATCGACACGCAGAGCAAGCTGCTGCGCGTCCTGCAGGACCAGGAAGTCCGCCCGGTCGGCGGCAAGGTCAGCTACAAAACCAACTGCCGCGTCATCGCTTCCACCAACCGCAAACCGGATGACGCCATCAAGGACGGCAAATTGCGCGAGGACCTTTATTACCGCATCAGCGCCATTTCGGTTCATCTGCCGCCGTTGCGCGAACGTCGCGAGGACATCATGCCGCTGGCCAACTCATTTTTGAAACGGTTCGCGGCCCAGGCCAATCACGTCATCAACGGCTTTACGCCGGGGGCGATCGAGCGGTTGACCGGATTCGAATGGCCGGGCAACGTCCGGCAATTGCAAAACGAGGTCCAGCGCGCCGTCCTCCTGAACGAAGGCAACGAAGTGGACGTGGCCGTCCTTTCCGTCACCAACGTCAAGAGTGGAACGACCGAAGGCAGCGACACGAGTTTCACTCTGCTCGAAGGCGTGGAACGCAATGCCATCATCCAGACGCTCAAGGAAACCGGCGGGAACAAGCTGGAAACCGCCAAACGCCTCGGCATCGGCCGCCAGACCCTCTACAACAAGATCAAGGCTTACGGCATCGAGGTCTGAGACCCGGGAACGATCCCTGAGTTTCAGCGTAGATGGGCCGGCGTGGCCCGGTTGCCCGCGGTCCGATTGATTTTTCCGGCGCCGGGTTTGCATGAAAAGTCAGCCGCCCATTTCAAAATCTGTCTGGGCCATGGTCGTGGCAGGCCTGATGCTGGTCGCCTTGGTAATCGGGATTGAGCTTCGCCAACGCAAACAATCGTCGCCGGAAATTCCGGCGCCATCCCCATCCGACCCTCTCGCAGTAACTCCCGTTGCAACAACACCGGCCCCGACTCCCGCCGCCGCCCCGGCCGAAGAAGGCCTGCCGCCGGTGGTTCCGATTTCGCTGACGAATGTGCTGATTGACGCGGAAAACGGTTCCTGGTTGCGGGACAAGGATTATCAGCTCGCGCCGCACCGCCCGCACGAGTTTGGCGGCGTCGAATTTCTGATGGATGGCATGATCCAGCTGCAGGGCCGGCTGTCGAAGGAATGGAGAAACCGCAAATACCGCACCACGGTCGTCCTGCCGCTGGCCCAAACGAACATCGTTGACGGCAATTTTGAAGTAACCGAGCGCGGCCACAACATCGGCAGTTTGTATTTGTTGGGCGGCACCCGCTACGGCACGGACCAAAAGGTTTCCGCCGAAGTGGTTTGGGACTACACGGATGGCACCTCGGAACACACTCCGGTGGAGCACCTGAACCATATCCGCGATTGGACGCGAAATCCGTACGATCAGCCGCCGCATCTGCCTTATCCCTTCACCAAGGTGGTGTGGGCGATCCCCCGCTCGTCGCAACCCGGCCAGTTCCTGCGCCTTTATCGCGTCGCTTTTGCCAATCCGCAACCCGGGAAAGACATCCGCCGGCTGGAATTCGTCAGCACTATGCAGGATCCCACTCTCTTCATCGTCGGCGTCACGCTGGACCCGCTCGCACCCGGTGAACGTCCGGACAACACCCCCGACCTCGAGCCGACCGACGCCCGGCCGCCGAATAAAATTCAAATTTCCGTGCAAAATTCAGGCGGCGTGCCGCTCCCGCAATCGCTGTTGCAGGTTCAATTTCAACAACAAAATGGCCAGAACATGTCCCTTTCGACAATTTCCGTCAGCACTGATAACAACGGCACGGCGGACGTAGCCTATCCGCCGGAAAGTCTGGCCCGACTGGACATCAGCGCGTCGCATGACGATTACGGCAGCCGCAAAATGGCCTGGGACCTGGCGGGCGGTGACAACGTGCCGGCGAACTACACGCTCAAGCTCGGTGACAGCTTTTCCATCGGCGGAGTCATCGTGGACCCGGACGGCCAACCGGTTTCCGGCGCAACCATTTCGTTCTTCCGTTTTTGGAGCGGCGGTGACGGCAGCCCGGACAAGAAAGGCGAGCAGGCTGATTTTCAATCAAAAACAACCAGCACCGATGCCCTGGGCAAGTGGCAGGCGAAAAATCTGCCGCTCGCATTGCTGGACCACATCATGTTCGACGTGAAGCACCCGGATTTCCTCGGCACGAATATCAACGTGGCCGCGGATGATACGGTCGAAACCCAACTCCGGGCAGGCACGCATAAACTCATCCTGCACCGCGGCCTGGTCGTGCGCGGCCGGGTCACTGATGAGTCCGATAATCCGGTCTCCGGCGCCACCGTCTGGTCCGGCAAACACTATTATCGCGAACGGCAGCAAACCAAGTCCGACGCCCAGGGCCAGTTCACGTTTCACAATATCAGTGAGGGCGATGTTCTTTTCAGTGTCATCGCCAAAGGCCGCCGGCCCGACAACAAAACCATAAACGTCCATGCGGGCATGGATGAAATCGTTTTCCGGTTGCCCGCCGGTAATGTCATCCGGGCGCATGTGCAGGATGAGACGGGCGACTCCCTTGCCGGCGCCCGCGTGTCATTGGCCGGGGGTCCCGGGGATGCGGCGTATGATGCTTATGAATTTTCAGCCAATACCGACGGCGACGGAAACTTTGCCTGGGAAGGCGCGCCGGATGAAGCGATGCCCTTTTTCGTTTACCACGAGGGTTACGAGGCCAAACGGGACGTGAAACTCGCCCCCAACCAGGACAACGTGGTGACGCTGCATCCTAACCGGAAATTGCAGGGGCTGGTACTCGACTCAACCACGGAGCAACCGGTCGTCAAATTCACCGTCCGCGCCGGACATCGCGAATCGGAGACTGCTTCGGACGTTTACGGCGTGATTCGCGACCACGACTTCAATGCGCCCGACGGCAAGTTCAGCCTGGATCTGGATGAAGAAGCCGATAATGCGGTGGCGGTTTCCGGTGACGGATACACAAAAACGGTTCAATCGTTTCCCGAAGCGCAAAATGGAAACGTACAGGTTGTCGTCCACCTCAAGCCTTGCGTCTCGCTGTCCGGGGTGGTCGTCTCGCCCGACGGGACGCCCCTGCCCGGCGTATCGGTCGCCATCGCCCCCAATTCGGGCAGCGGCGGTGTATCGTTGCAAGGCAGCCGTCTCCATTCGTGGAGTCTAGATACGAAGGTTTCCACCACCGATGTCGCCGGCCGGTTCACCGTCAACTCCCCGTCTGACACCGGCGGCATGGTCGTTGCCGCCGGGGACCCGGGGTTTGCATCCGCGTCCGTGGACCAGGTGCGGGCCAATCCCACTCTCGTCCTGCAACTGTGGGGCCGCATTGAAGGCACATTAAAAATCGGCGGCCAGCCCGGCGCCGGCAAAGACCTGATGCTGAACTTGAACCTGCCCGGCCTGGCAACCGATTGGAACAGTTATAAGCGGACTACGGACGACCAGGGCGCTTTCACATTCGAGAAGGTCCCGCCCGGCCAAGTCTCGATTGTTCGCCTGATCCAGACCACTCCCAACTCCTGGCAGCATAGCAATCCCAAGTCAGTGTTCGTGGAAGCGGGAAAAACCACACCGGTGACGTTGGGTGATACCGGCGCGGTGCTCAAAGGCCATGTCCGTTTTGAAATGCCACCCGCCGAGGGCCAAAGCCTGAACGTCAGCGGCAACCTCTCGTCGTCCATGCCGCCAACGCCGTCGTTCAACTCTTCCGCCGAAGCCCAGGCGTTTTTCAACTCGGCGGAGTGGCAGGCGGTCGTGGCGGAACATCCGAACTTTGCGGTGGTCGCGGGCGCCGACGGAACGTTCACCGTTGATTCCGTGCCGCCGGGCACTTATTCGCTGAACCTTTCCGCCCGCAAGGCCAGTTCGCAATTGTGGAAGGAAAAACCTCTCGCCGAGGGCCGAGCCACCATTACCGTTCCCGACGATGCCAATCCTCTGTCGCCTTTCGATGTCGGAGAAATCGTACTGAAATCGGTGCCCACCCAATGATCCGTGTGCAGGCGTTCCTGCCTGTGGGTCCTGGGGACTTTCAGCCGCCGGTTCTTGAAATCAAACCGTGTCCATTGTCAGACCGGCACAGGAACGTCCCGTCAACCCGCAGACAGGAAAGTCTGCGTTACAGTTTCTTCAATTCGTCGTGCGCCAGTTGAATCAACGGCTTGATCGTTGCCGCGTCGAACCGGAGCGGGCAACCGGCGGCGGCAAACAATTCCGGCAGCGGCCGCGAACCGCCCAGCGCCAGCGACTGCTTGTAATCGGCCAACGCCTTGGCCTTGTCCCGTTTTGAATTCGCCCAGACCTGCAGCGCGCCGAGTTGGGCAATGCCGTATTCGACGTAATAAAACGGGTGCAGGAATATGTGCAGCTGTCGGTGCCACAAATGCCCCCGCGCGGTTTCGTATCCGCTCCAATCCACGTCGCCGCCAAACCGGTCCATCAATTCCAGCCACGCCGCAGCGCGCTCGGCGCGGCCATGGCCGGGATGCGTGTAAATCCAGTGCTGGAACGCGTCCACGGTCGCCATCCACGGAAAAAACCCGATGATACCCTCCAGATGGGTGCGGCGGGCGCGGTTGGCCTGCGGGGCGGAATAAAATTCCTCCAGAAATTCGTTGCCGAGCAGTTCCATGCTCATGGAAGCCACTTCGCAAAACTCAATCGGCGCGCTGCGGTACGCATACAAATCCTCGTCATTGGCGGCCAGCGCGTGAAAGGCATGGCCGGCCTCGTGCAGGATGGTCTCCACGTCGCGCTGCTGGCCGATGGCGTTCATGAAAATGAACGGCACGCGCGACTCGGACAGGGTCTGCTGGTAACCGCCCGGTGCCTTGCCTTTCCGGTTGTCGAGGTCGAGCAGGCGCAGGTCCTGCATCTGCCGGAAACCGCCGGCCAGCCCGGGGTCCAGCCGGTCAAAAATTTTCTGCGTGCGCGAAACCATTTCGTCCACCGCCCCGAACGGCTTCAACGGCGGACGGCTCTGCGGATCCACCGCCAGGTCCCAGGGTCGCAGGTGGCCCGGATGCAATTTGTCGAGGCCCAGCTGGTGACGGCGGGCAGCCTGGATCTCGCGCACCGCAGGCATCACCTCCCGGGCGACCGCGTCGTGAAAACGGGTGCAATCCTCCGGGGTATAATCAAACCGGCCGAGCCGGCGGAAGGCATAATCGCGATAATTCTTGAAGCCGGCATGCCGGGCCACCCGCTGGCGAAGTTCAATGAGCTGATCAAAAATGTCCTCGAGCTTGTCTTTCTCCTGCAAGCGGCGCCGGGTCACCAGTTCCCAGGTTTCCTGCCGCAACGCGCGGTCCGGCTCTTCCAGGTAACGGCCCATCTGGACCAGCGTCTTCTCTTCGCCGCGAAAGTTCACCGTAAGTGAGCCGGTCACCTTCTGGTATTGCTGGCAGAGCTTGGCTTCCTCGGTTTCCAGCGCCACGTTTTCCGGCCGGAACAATTCCACGTGATTTTTCACGTCGCGGTCGAAAACCTGGAAGCGCGCCGGCGGCAATTGTTCGCGGAACGGATGGGCGACGTAGATTTTTTCGAGCGCGAACTGGCGCGGCTTGAGTTGCGGATCGATGTTTTCGACAAAATGCAGGTAGGCCTTTTCCGCCTCGGCGCTGTCCGTGTGGCAGGTCATGGCGATATAACGACGGGAGGCTTCCTCGTCCAGCGCGGCGGAAAGTTCGCTCCAGTCGAACAGCCAGCGTTCGAGTTCGGCGGCGGTCTGGCAGCGGGCGGCGCGGGCTTCGAGCTGGTCAAACAACGGCGCGGTCTGCGGCCAGTCGCCGAGGTCAGCGGTGGACGGAACGAAGGTGCGCGCCCGGTGCGCGGGCAATTTTCCAAACGGCAATAAATTCATGAGCGCCTAGGATAAGGAAATCGGGCGCGAGGGAAATGAATATTGTTTGGTCAAGGTTGTCGTTTGAGCACGACCCCGACCAAACGCCATTCCTTCCGAAAATCATCGCAGGACATCTTGTCCAATCCATTCAATGGATCACCGACGACCACTTCCGTATCGGTCACTTCGAGGACGGCGACATAGTGATCGACCATGAAGCCAAATTTGATGACGGCGAGGGTAAGTCCGGCTTGCTTCAATTCGGAAACATCCTTGAAGACATGATATTCAGCGACCAATCCGTCCGGGCCGTAATGTTTTTGCAGCGCGCGCGAGAGAATGTCCGGGGGCACCCCGGTCGCCGAACTGGCGTGGGACAGGATCGCAATTTGTCCTTCTTCGGCGGAAAATCCGAGCCGGCGGAGGGCCGTCACGGCAGCCGCCGGACCGCAGGTATAATCGGTGTTTTGCAGGCAGATTCCGTTCGGGTCCATCCGGGTTTGCAGCCGGGCAAGATATTTTTGATTGAAGGCCGGCGCCAGGAAAGGCCAGACCGACATCGCCGAAACAATAACCGCCATGAAAACAGCAATCCCGATGCGGTCCCGTTTTTGCGGCAGCCGGGAAAGCGGTGTCGTCAACACCATGGTGGCGACAAACCCGATGATGGCGAATTTTCGCCGCCCCAGCATCATCCAGGAAACCGGTGGCACCAGCCAGGTTGCGGGTTGATGCACGACCAGGCCGTAAAGAAGAATCAACGAAAACGGAATAAAATAGCCGAGCGTCCAATAAGGCTTTTTAAGCCGTGAAAACCAAAACCCCAACGCCGCACCCGACACGGCGAACATCACGTCAGCCAGCGACTCGAGCCAGGGGATCATTTGCGTTGAGCCTAAACCAATTCCCGGGCCGGGAAATGAATTTTGCGCTTCAGACCTTGGTTTTGAGTCCGCAGGCGCGGACCAGGCACCAGCCGCGGAGGGATTCAAAAATGGCGAACAATCCCGCCACCACAAAAATCAGCCCCCACAGGGTATAGTCGCCAGCGACGACAATCCCGGCCACGAGGCAGAGCGTACCGATGACGCCCCGTGCCATGCGGCCACGGTGGTTGATATTGGGCTTAAAGAAACGACGCACGCCATCCATTTTAGCATGTCGCGTGCCGAAAACAACCCGTTCTTATCTATGATTTACGATAGACGCTGGGTCCTCAGTTTTGGGAAGGACTCGTAAATCGTAAATTCGCGCAATGGCCCGTTTTTCGGGGAAATTCATGGTAATGTCCTGATTTCAAAAACCGGGTAGGGCGGGCAGTCCTCTGCCCGCCGTCCCGCAGAGTGGGACGGTGAACGGCGCGCACGGCTTGTCCCGCCATAGCGGTGCGACGGCGGAAGTGACGCGCCCTAACGGAAAACAGGACAATGCAAAATTCACCGTTTACTGGCCAGGCCGGCAGGGCTGTTGCATACTGTGACGGCCATGGATTTGATGAACCAAAAGTTCCTGTGGGCTTCCTGCATCTGGGGGGCTATCGCCAGCGGCTATCTGATTTACGGCTGGCGTCAACGGGCCGCCATCCCTTTCGTCGGCGGCGCGGTGATGACGGTGGCCTGTTTCTTTTCCGTCTTGCCCATGTCGCTCATTTGCATCGCCGCGATCGTGGCCGTTCACTGGCTCAGCAAATACGAAAATTGATCCGTCCCGCCAAATGAAAATTCATCGCCTCGGTTTCGTTCTCGTCTTGCTGACCCTGAATTCCTGCATGGGCAGACACAGCCCGCCTGCTCCAGAGACTTCCCAAAAAGTCGCGCTGGAATCTCAACGGCGAATTCCCGCGTCCGCTGCGTGCTTCCGATTTGAAGGCCGGTTTGATCTTTCTAATTCGAATGCGCCGGTGATGATCTGGCAAGCCAGCCGGGTCAGCCTCGACTTCGAAGGTGACGCCATCGGCTTGCTTTTTAGCGATGCCAAAGGCCAGTGCTTTTTCAATGCGGTGGTGGATGGCTCAAACACAGTCGTCGAAATCCGGGAAGGCCGGCCAGCCCGGCCGGCCATGCTCACCGGCTTCGGCTCCGGCCGTCACCACCTGGTGCTGTTCAAGCGCAGTGAAGCAGACGCCGGCACGGTCCGTTTTGACGGCGTTGAGTTGGCGGCCGGGGGAAAAGCCTGGGCCCCGCCGGTCCCGGTTTACCGGCTCCGGATGGAATTCTTCGGGGATTCGATCACGGTCGGCGCCTGCAATGAAGACGAGGATGCCGACCAGTGGGACAACCGGCGCACCCACAACGCCGCCCTGAGTTACGCCGCCTTGACCGCCGACACATTTTCGGCTGATTACCGCAATATCGCCGTCAGCGGCATGGGCATTGCCGCCGGCTGGGTGGACAAGAAAGCCGGCGAGGTCTGGGATAAAATTTATCCCAACCCCGCGTCGCCGCGCGCGGACCTGTCGCCATGGGTGCCGCAAGTTGTGTTCGTCAATTTTGGTGAAAACGACGACTCCTATCCAAGGGCCCATGGACAACCGTTTCCCACGGGCTACACCGACGGTTACGTCAGGCTCGTCGGCGCCATCCGCACGGCATATCCAGCTGCCCGGATTGTCCTGCTGCGCGGCGGCATGTATGGCGGCGCACAAAGTGAGTCCCTGCGCCAGGCCTGGGAATCCGCTGTCACTCAACTCGAAGCCACCGACCCGGCCATCAGCCACTTTGTTTTCACGCACTGGACGCGCAACCATCCGCGCGTGGCCGACGATCGTATCATGGCTGACGAATTGATTTCCTGGTTGAAGCCGCAACCATTCATGCAAACGTACCCCGCTGGCGATTCGCTAATAAAGCAGCAATCGGTGTGATTCATTCCGTGGCAGCCGGCACAGGCTTTACAAAATGTTCTCGGAAGAATTGCCATTCTCCTTCGCCAGTTTCCCATTCACAATAAATTGCCACACCCTGATAGTTCGCCGGCAATGGCTGGCGTGACAGCCCCCGATGAATGCCTGATAGTGCATTCGTGATGTTCTCAACGTCGGCGTAATGATATTCCACGCCTGGGTCCTCATAGGCAGGAATGCCCAGCAAAACCGACTTGCCGTTACTCCAAGCCAGAACTTCCGGCGTCCAATCCGCCATCAATTTCACATAAGTCTTCGGATTGCGCTGTCCCGTGTCATACATCATCACGACCAATTGGTTTGCCTGGTTCGCTACTTCACGGAAATACGCCTCGCCCCAATGTACATCTTCAAATGGATGCCAACGCGTCGGGGGCGGATAAGCGGCTACTGAAAGAATCTTCTCTGGTGGCAGAGCCGTTCGAAGTTCTCTGAGCAGTTGAAGAAAATTGGCGTCTCCGCTCGGGAGCGGTTCCACGTTCAAATGAATACCGGCAAAGCGCGGGTGCTCCATGAGCATGGCGCGCACATTGCCGGTGAACTCGGCCCGCCACTTGGCATCGTACAACCGCACTTCGGCCCCACTGGGGCCACCGATCCAAGGCATGACCCGGAAACCAGTGAATATATCCAAGAAACGCTCGACTTGCTCGGGGTCCATCGGAGGAAGTTTCCCATGGAGTTCAACCGGGCAAAGATGAGGAAAAATATCTGTGATGTGATGCCGTCGAAGTTTGGCGGCCAAATCCTGAATCTGTGCTGGATTGCGAAAACGGGCGATCTGATTCGTGTTTTTGTTTTGGATGAACCATTTTTCCCCCGCCAGCCAACCGTGCCCAATCCATACACCGTTTTGTCCCAGGTCATGCCGACCGTCGCGTATATCCAGCCCCGGCGACCAGAGCCAATAGCCGGCAAACAACACCAACAGAAACGACACTCCGGGAAAAATTGTGCGCCACGGCGGACGTTTGAGAAAACTTTTTTGGGCCGTGCCGTTCATTGATTCTGAATCGAATATGCCCAGAGCTTATAAGTGAATCCAGAAAACAAAAAAACCGGAAGCTGGTCGCCCGGCTTCCGGTTTGAATTTTTATCAGACTTTTACCGCCCCTTGGGCAGCGCGCTGGTGCCGGCGTAAACGGCGTTCTTGCCCAGCAACTGTTCGATGCGCAGGAGCTGGTTGTATTTGGCCAGGCGATCCGTGCGGCTCAGGCTGCCGGTCTTGATCTGGCCGCAATTCGTCGCCACTGCGATGTCCGCAATCGTCGCGTCCTCGGTCTCGCCGGAGCGATGGCTGAGCACCGCCGTGTATTTGTTGAACTGGGCGAGCTGGACGGCGTCCAGCGTCTCGGTCAACGAGCCGATCTGGTTCACCTTCACCAGGATCGAGTTGGCCGTGCCGGTATCAATGCCCTTCTGCAGGAATTTCACGTTGGTCACGAATAAGTCGTCGCCGACCAGTTGCACCTTGTCGCCGATTTTGTCGGTGAGTTTCTTCCACGTCGTCCAATCGCTTTCGCCGCAGCCGTCTTCGATGCTGACGATGGGATACTTGTTGACGAGCTTGGTGTAAAAATTCACCAACTCGTCACCCGTAACCGTCTTGCCGGTGCTCTTTTTGAAGGTGTATTTCGAGTCGCCGACATAAAACTCGGACGCGGCCGGATCCAGCGTGAGATAGATGTCCTTGCCTGGCTGATAACCGGCATCCTTGATGGCTTGAATGATGGTTTCCAGCGCGTCTTCAACGCTCTTGAGGTTGGGCGCGAAACCGCCTTCATCACCCACAGCGGTGATCAGTACGCGCTTTTTCAACACGCCTTTGAGCGCATGAAAGGTCTCGGTGATGGCGCGCAGGCCTTCGCTGAACGTCGGCAGGCCCAGCGGCATGATCATGAATTCCTGGAAATCAATCGGGGCGTCCGAATGCGCGCCGCCGTTGATGACGTTGGCCATGGGAACGGGCAGGACCTTCGCGTTCGGCCCGCCGAGGTAACGGAACAGCGGCTGATTGAGCCCGGCGGCGGCGGCCTTGGCGTTGGCCAGCGAAACGGCGAGGATGGCGTTTGCGCCCAGCTTCGACTTCGTTTCCGTGCCGTCGAGCTTGAGCATGGTGGCGTCCACCGTCAGCTGGTCGAACGGGTCAAGGCCGATGAGTTTGGGGGCGATGACGCCGGTGACATTTTTGACGGCCTTCTGGACGCCCTTGCCGAGAAAGCGTTTCTTGTCGCCGTCGCGCAATTCAATGGCTTCGTGTTCGCCGGTGCTGGCGCCGCTGGGCACCGCCGCGCGCCCGAAGGCACCACAGCACAGCGTCACGTCCACTTCCACGGTCGGGTTTCCGCGCGAGTCGAGAATTTCGCGCGCCTGGATATCAACAATCTTGCTCATAATTTTATTTTAAATTTTCCAACTTCAAAATCCGAAACGAAGAGCATAAAAGTTGTGCGCCACGAGTCAAGAAACAAGGGCGGCCGGCAATGGCTTGGTTTGAATTTTTACAGTCAGAATTAAAATTTCGAACCGATGTCATAACGGAACTTTGTTGACGGAAGGCGGATTGCTCCGCAGTTTGGCGGAAGGATTCAGCCATGTCTTCGAAAGCAACATTCATCGCGGGTTTGCTGGTGGGATGCCTGATGGGTGGAATCGGTTTCCAGGCCGGCAGGCTTTTGCACCCGGGACCATATGCCACGTCGGATCTGGCGGCTGCAAAAGCGCCCTCCGGCGCCATGGTTGCACTGCCCGGCGGTGCGCCCGGCGCCAATTTTGTCTCGGGCACACCCTCGGCATCCGCAAATCGGGACGCGCATTGGAAGGCATTGGCCGCCCGGCCCGGAAACCCGGCGCGCAACCAGGAGATGGCGGCGGCCATTGAGGAACTGGCCGCCAGCAATCCGGAGCGCGCCCTGGCCCTGGCCCAGGGAGAGACCAATCTGCCCTTGCGCAAGGATTTGCTCAATGCCGCGCTCCGTGGCTGGGCCAGTGTGCATCCCGAAGCCGCCGGGCAGTGGGCGCTGGCTCAACCCGTGGCGGGACGGGAAGCAGCCGTAGCCGCCATCCTCAGCGGTGCGGCACACGATCCGGAGTTGGCGACGCAAACGGCTTTGAGCCTGTCCCAAAAGGATCCCGAGCGGGCCGGGGAGTATGGAGCCAATTTGATCGCCGCGCTGGGAGGCGTTGGAGAATTCGATCGCGCGGCGCATTTTGCCTCCAGCGCGCCGGCGGAATATCGCGCCGGCTGGTTAACGGCGGCCTACAGCAGCTGGGGTCAATATCAACCGCAAAATGCCGCCGCCGCCGCCGCAGGATTGCCGGATCCCGAGGCGCGCCAGGCCGCCCTGCAAGCCGCCTACGCCGGCTGGTCGCTGGCCGATCCCAAAGGATTGGCCGAGCAGGCGGTCAACCTGCCCGCTGGTCCGGACAAAACCTTTACCCTGACCGAGGCCCTGCGCAATTGGGCCGTCAACGATCCCAAAGCCAGCGCCGAATGGATGAACCATTTGGAATCCAATCCCGACCTGGACGCCGGCGTGGCCGCCGTGGCGACTTCGTGGCAACTGGTCCAAAAACCCGACGTGGCCGTCAGCTGGGCGGAAAGCATTGTGGACCCCCAGCTGCGTTCCAGCACGCTGGCCACGGTATTGCGGCAATGGGCGGAAAAAGATCCGGCCGCCGCCCGGCATTACGCTGAAACCTCCACGGACTTGAGTCCGGAAGAACGCACCGACCTGCTCGCCGATTTTAACAACAACTAGGACGGCACCCATCAGCGGCGGAAAGCCCCGGAGATTTCACCTCCGAGGCCTGATTATTTTATCGCAACCGGCGCACCTCAGAGCCGGGGGTTCCAACTGCCAAGGATGTCGCTCTTGGTGTATCCGGCGCTCGAGGTCAGCCGCTTGCACCAGGAAGCGCGCGTCGAAGGACAAGGATACTCGGCAACGCGCGAGGTGGTGCCTTCGTTCCACGAGAGATAGCCGGCGGGCTTGATATGGCTGCCAATCGTGCAGTTGATGTAAGCCATCTCGCCGGGAGCCTTCCACACGCGCCCCAGGTACGAGCTGTTGGCCGTAACCCCGCTGACCGCGGTGATGGTGCACTGCCAGAAGATGATTCCGCGAACACCGGCCGGAGTGGCCGGCGCGCAATCGGTCGGGCCGGTCGGGCTGATGCGGCGTTGCACAATTGTGCAGTGATCGAGAAACGCCGTCCCACCGTCGTAGATATAATCGACGCTTCCCTGGATTTGGCACTGGTAGAGGTATTGCTGTGAACCTTGCTTCATCTGCAGCCCGTCCTGCCAGGCCTTGATCAGGCAATTGTTAAAGCTGATCTGCTTGCCCTGCGTGTAAACGGCCTGTTGCTGGCCGGCATTCTGGCCGGCGGTATTTTCGACGGTCAAATTCTTGACCAGAATGCTGCTGCCAAGGATGGTCAGGGCGTCCTGATTGGCACCGACGTAGATTCGCGTGGCAGTCATGCCCGCGCCTTGCAGCGTGATGTTGTTCTTGCCGCTGGGGATCGTCACCGCCTGGTTGTAATTGCCGGAAGCGATCTGGATGAGATAAACAGTGGAGCTGTTGTTCGGAACCGCGTTGATGGCGGCCTGGATGGTGGAATACTGTGATGGGACATTATAGGTGACTGCCAACGCTGCCTGCGCGAGCGTGGCGGCAACCAGCAGGGTGAGGATTCTTTTCATCGGTTGTGGTTGGTTGGTTTGGTTTTTGATTCTTGTGGTTCGGGCGTCGATAAATCTTTCAGGAAGCATTCCAGCAATAGTTCAAACGGATGCTGGCGGTCGCCTGTCCAGGTTGCTTTGGTTTGATGATGCTCATTCAATCACGGAACTCCGGCTTGTCTAGCTGGGCAAATGTATGGGATTAGCCGATGGAATTGTGCCGGCCGGCACGGGGCAAAGGACAGTTCCACCTGCGACGAGACATCGGCGCTCCCGGAACTGGCTTCAGTCAAACCAGGCGAGTCTGGCCTGGTTGGTATGGTAAAGCAGCCCCAGCAGGCGCATCTCCACGGTGATGCCGTAGAGGCTGACGAAGGTATAAAGGACGGTGGGCAGGACGGGGATGCCGGTCCAAGCCAGTAACATCTGGATACCACCCATCAGCGCAAGGACCACGATGAAAATTCCGCAGATGGTCAGGTAGGGCAAGGGGACCTTGCCAATGCTGGCAAAAATGGTGAGCGGATTAAACCCCATTATGGTATCGGCCATGGCGACGGTCAGGATGGCCATCGGCAGGCAGAACAGTCCCAGCACAATGAGCGGCACACCGGCGAATGGTGTTACGAACAACATGACGGCGATGCCGGGGCCGAGGCAGAGGACCCAGATGCAGGTGAATTGGAAAAAAGGAACCACCAGATCGTCCCAAAAACCCGAGATTTCCGGCCAATCGGGCATGGCTTTGTCACCGCTCGCGGAAGACTGGATGACACTTTGCATGAGGGCAAACATGTAGCCGACACCCATGACCAGGCAGAGGAAGAAGGCAAACCAGAGTGACGCGCTCAGAATTCCCAGGAAT
>Ga0265338_10002453_pt1 | contig 27761 bp, 24 predicted proteins | sample 42126metaG_FD_193579 | JGI IMG/M metagenome (GOLD analysis project Ga0265338, IMG submission 193579) | Rhizosphere microbial communities from Carex aquatilis grown in University of Washington, Seatle, WA, United States - 4-21-26 metaG | ecosystem: Host-associated > Plants > Roots > Rhizosphere...
GCTTTTATCCCTTCGATCAACTCATCGACGTCGAGCGTCTCGTACTCGGGCTTGTCGCCCCCGAACAGCACGCTGAAATCGCCGTCGGTGTCGCGACGGCGAGCCGGGGTGCCGCGACGTTCCTCGATCCAATTTCGAATTTGGTCGGACTTGACGATGATGCGAAGTGACATGGCGTTAGACTCCCCGGGTTTCCGGCCCCCAAATGTGTTTATGCCACTGCGTCTGCATGCGAACGGGCAGTTTATCCATTAGAATCCATTCGGCAAGCGTTTTGAGCGGCAGCTTTCCCCACACAGGTGAGAACAACACCGTACAGAAATTCGACAACTGATGCTCCGCCATCATCCCCCGCGCCCAATCGTAGTCCGCCCGGTCGGCAATGACGAATTTCGCTTCGTCCTTCTTATCGAGGAACCGGATATTGTCGTACAGGTTCTTCTCGCACTCGCCACTACCGGGACATTTCACATCCATGATCTTCACCACGCGTGGGTCCACCTGTGACACGTCCACCGACCCGCTTGTCTCCAGCAACACATGTTTGCCCAAATCGCACAGCCGCGCCATCAACGGAAACACGTTCGGCTGCAACAGCGGTTCGCCCCCCGTGATTTCCACCAGCGGACAATTGTACTCAAGCACCTTCACGATCACGTCGCTGACTTTCATCGGCGCGCCTTCGTGAAAGGAATACGTTGTGTCGCACCACGTGCATCGTAGATTGCACGCCGTCAACCTCACGAACACACACGGCAACCCCGCAAACGAGCTCTCGCCCTGAATGCTGTGAAATATCTCGTTGATAACAAGGGTATCGGCCACGAATTCAGTCTAACAAACCCCAGCAGATACGTCAATTTGCAGGCTGGACGGACCTGTGTCTTACGTGTTTTTATCAAGCCATGCATGCACAGCGCGAGGTCTAATTTATGATAGGTGAAAGTGCTTTATGCGCTACTTCGCTACCCTGATACTGTTGCTGAGTGGAGCTATCGGCTGTGCGACGGTTCGCACCGAAGTTGACCCGCAAGACCTCCTGCTACATCACATCCCGATCCCCAAGGAGTACTCATGGGGGAAGAGCTGTCCTTATTTTGACTCAGGGCTCTCTGTCTGGATTGAGTTCTATGACCGAGCGTGGTGGCAATGCGTCGAGGATTTTGCAAAGAATATCGACTACGTACCGACACTCGCTGACACCGCAGCTAATGGTGGTGGCGCGTCCGTTGGTGGATACGGTCAGGGGTACCGTGATGCTGAGAAAAGGATCAAGCAGATAAAGAGGCGCTTTGGTAAGGTCAAAGCTCAGGAGATTTTAAAAAAGTCACTGGAGTATCCTTCGTGACAGCGGCCTCGCCGCGTAAATGGTTCTTGCCCCGGGCAAAGTCTCCGGCAACCATGCTCGGGTGACGAGATTGACGCCAGAACAGTTCGCCATCGTGGTGCGCGAGGTCGAACTGATGATCGGGGAAGGGGAACGCGACGAAGTATGGCGCGTGCTGAAGATGTTCGACGATGGCCGCTTCAACTTCTCTGTCCACGACTTTCCGGATAAAATCCAAACCGAGTTCGGTAACCTCGGCCCCACGCGCCAGAAAGATTACGCCTCACTCATCGCCGACATTCGCGCCCTGCACGGTGACGTCTTCGATGTCCAGGGAATCGGCAAGTTAAAATTCGACGAGAAAGATTATGAGTTCCTCAAGATAGTCAACCGCCCGTCGCCTTCGCCATACGCGGTACAAGTCCCGATCTGTCTCGTGGCCGGCGTGCATGGCGACGAACCCGACGGCATTCTCGCCGCGTTGGAGCTGGCGCGCCGTTTTGCGCGCAGCCCGCAACTCGTTTCCAACTACGCGCTGACCATCTATCCATGCGTGAATCCAGTCGGCTACGAACGCCTGACCCGCGAGAATGGCAATGGCAAAGATCTCAACCGCGAATTCTTCCGCGACAGCACGGAAGAGGAGGTAGTCGTCATGGAACGCGAGCTGCGCGCCCACGAGTTCACGGGGTTTATTGGCGGCCACAGCGACTACGAGTCCTTTGGCATCTACGCCTACGCGACAGGCGCGGTGTTGAGCGAGCGGCTGGCCAAGCCCGCGCTGTTCCAAGCCAGCGACATCATTCCGATCAATACCGAAGCGATCATCGACGGTCATCCCGCGCAGAACGGCATCATCAACCAGAAGTTCCCCGGTTCTCTCGGCCCGCTCTCGAAGGGCGTTTCCGAACCGTTCGAAATCACCATCGAGACCCCAAATCTCTTTGCCCTCAGCAAACGCGTCGAGGCCCAGGCCACCGCCTTCGAAACCGTCCTCCACGAATACCGCGCCGTCGCTTCCGAAGGCATGTATCTGTAATTTTTGCTGCCGCTTGACATCGGACGTCTAGACGTCTATTATCGACACCGTGAGCGAGAGCCAAACCAGATACGCACCGGGCCGGGTTCGTGATGCCATCCTTCAGGTGCTATCTCTCAGCTCAAAGCCCCTTTCGATCAAACAGATTCAAGAACGTGTTTCCCGAGTCATTGGGCCAACCCCCACGTCATCGGTCCGTTCTTACCTTCGTCTAAACACCCCCAAGAATTTCGTACGGCAGGATTGGGGCGTCTATAGTGTTCGCCGAGAAACGACGCTCGGAATGCAACGGAATCTGTTGGACAAAGATGCCTGGCAATCTCCAGTGTGTATTGGCAATTCCCAGCTCTTTCACGCCGACTGTTTTGATTGGCTGGAGCAACAAAGGAATAACAGTTTTCACGCTGTTCTTACAGATCCTCCGTATGGGCTGCATGAATACACCCCCGAACAACAATCGAAGCTTAGGAGCGGCAAAGGTGGGGTGTGGCGCATACCGCCGTCCTTCGACGGCCATGTCAGGTCGCCGTTACCTCGCTTCACGACCCTGACTGTTGAGCAGCTCGAGGAACTGCGGAGCTTCTTTTTTGTATGGGCGCGCCTGTTGCTTCCGAAGCTCGTGCCCGGTGCCCATGTCGTGGTCGCGTCCAATCCTCTCTTGTCGTATATCGTCGCCGGGGCTTTGGCCGACGCTGGCCTTGAACGCAGGGGTGAAATTATCAGGCTGGTGATGACCATGCGTGGCGGCGATCGCCCCAAGGCAGCGCATGTGGAATTTCGGGACGTGAGTGTAATGCCCCGCTCGATGTGGGAACCATGGCTGGTCTATCGAAAACCCATGGAAGGTCGAGCCCAGGACAACCTTCGTAAATGGAAGACAGGCGGTCTCCGGCGCCCGTCCTCTGATAAACCGTTCGGGGACGTGGTCGCGTCGTCCCCGACACGGAAGAATGAACGGTCCATCGCTCCTCATCCCAGTCTCAAGCCGCAGGCATTCCTCAGACAGATTGTTCGGGCACTGCTGCCGTTAGGCGCAGGGACTGTATTGGATCCGTTTGCCGGAGCCGGATCCACATTGGCCGCTGCGGAAGCGGTCGGGTATGTCAGCATAGGGGTCGAGAAGGATCGGCATTACTTCGATATAGCCTGTAAGGCCATTCCAAAACTTGCCAAATTCCACGCCAACGGAACCGCTCAGAGCCGGTAAATCCAGTTTTCCCGGAGCTTCTTGATGCCCTCGCGATGAAGTGCGGCGGTCCGTGTGCCTAATTCACCTCGCGGATTCTTCCTAAAATCCTTGATCGTGACGCGGCCCAAGTAAACCTCGGTGAATTTCATGGGATGTCGATTACGCGCGGGTTCCGTTTCAATGTCCGTATCGTAGACGAAAACACACATCCACTGTTCCCGAGCTCCATGTGTATCGACCACTCCACCTGACTTCCGTGTAGTCTTGATCTCAATACCGTCGGTGCCGGCCTTAACTGCGTTGCTCGCGTAGACGCCTTGCACAATCAAGTCGGGATGACCATTGAAATACCTGTTCTCGGTCAACACGCGTGAATGTTTTGCCAAACTCGCCGTTAGCATGTCGGATAGCACGCCGGACATGATCGCCGGGCGCAGCATATCGTCCAGTCGCTGTAGTCCTTTCTTCGCCAAGTGCGCGTTTACATCGTAGAAGAAATCATAGACATCTTGCATGGCCATCTGAAAATCGTGCAACCTCAGTTCGTAGGGAAGCTGTGCTGCTTGGTTGAACTTTGCCTCCTCCACGACGTTGTGAGCGATGGCCATGCCCACCATTCTTAGCCCCTCGAGGCGAGAAAATTCAAGCATTCCTTGCGGGATTGAAGCCCAGACGACCGCAAAATTCCCATAAATAACGGTTGCATCTTGGCGCGGAGAAATGAATATTGGTGCGTTGACCATAATCGTTGCTTCAGCGGACGATTCGGAAAAGGAGGAAGTGTGAATCGAGGTAGAGCATGAAAGTGCTAAAGGTCTGTTTGGGAGCGCTGCTATTTGTGGCGCTCATTGTCGTGGTCCAACTGGTCGATTCCCCCCTGGATACGCCCATCGCGCAATTCCAGCGATTGCCCGACGTCAACGTCATGCATCTGGCCGAAGCGGAGTGGGCAGTCGGACACAGCGGCTCGGCGTTGCTGCTGCTGGACTACGTCATTGAAAACGATCTGCCGGACAAAGCCAAAGCCATCGAAGGCCGCCAGAAAGTATTTGCGCAACTCGCCAACGAGAACACACCTGCCAGCCGATTGAAGGCGACCGGCTGGGCGGCGGCGTTGGCCGGGGGAAACTCATTCGAAAACCTCGCCGGCACCACTGTGGCCGATGCGGCCTTGTACGGTGAAATCGCCGACGTGGCGAAGCAGGGCGGGTTCGAAGGTTATCAGGATGACTTCACGGCGGCGCTCAACAGCATCCTCGGGATGGCCAATGTGTTTCCGCCCGCCGATGGGGCCATTATGCTCACCAAGGCCGCGCGCCGCGCCGGTGCCATCAACGAGTCGCTGACCAAACAACTCCGCCAGATGCTCGGCCTCATGCAAGCCGACCCGAAGTCCACGCTCGCCGTGGAGAAATTCAAAGACAACTTCATGCCGATGTTTGAACTGGCCCGGCACTGCCGCACTTGGGGCGAGTTCGAGACGATCCTCCGGCAAGCCGATAGCCCCGACCAGTTGAAAGTGCTGACCAAAATGGCGTCGCTGACGCCCACCGCATCGAAGCGACTCGGCCAAATCCTCTCCGTTGCAGCTCGCGAAGGACGGCCCCAAGCTTCCGCCTGCGTTGACCTTATCATGAGCCAGGGCCCCAAAGGACTGGACTTGTTGTATGCCGCCATCGGCAAGGGAGCCGCAGGATTGAAATTCGTGGCTGCACATCCAGAGTTGACGCCACAGAGCCTGAGCAGCGTCACCAGGGTGCATCCGACAGCATTGAGTTCGCTCCAGGAAAAATACCAATCGTTGCGGTATCAGTACGGTACGAGCGTCGCGGCAATCAAGTATGCGGTTATCGCGATCTTGTGCGGCGTGCTGGTCCTGGTGGTTGTCCCGGGTCGGTATTTGGAAAAACTTATCGCCCGACCGGGCAGTACCATTGCCGCCCCAACTGCGTTCCACTTCTTGCTCTCAGCGCTGGCTGTGGGCGTCGTATTGAGCATTTTGGCGTATCTGTTGTCGCTGACCACTCGCCCCTTGGTGGAACCGTCAACCGCTGCCGCCGTAGTGGGTGATGCCGCCGCGTCGGCCAGCGCGGAAGGGGCAGACAACGCGTTCCTGTCGGGAACAGTTGTGCTTATCTCGCTCGCGGTCCATGCGATCGTCTGGTTCTTCGTGCGGGGCAAGATTCGGACAGTCGAAGACGATGAAGCCTCCTCCGCCGAGTTGCGACTCAAGAAGATCGAGAACCTCGATGTGTTTCTCGATCTGCCGCTATTCACGGGCTTGGCGCTCACGGTCGTCGCGTTTATCCTCATCACCCTGAATGCCGGCATGAGCCGTCATTTCGCCTACACGTCAACCGTCGTGGGTATCTTGTCCGCTGTATCGTTGCGTATCCGGTATGTGTACCCGTTGAAAGACCGGCTTATCCAGATCAAGTAAGCCGGCGTGAGACCATGAAAACGTCCATTCTGATCGTGATGCTGGATTTTCTGGTGTGCTCGCTGTTGTTGTTCGTCATCGGCACGGGCGGTAAACAGACGCAGTTCGCCACCGCCGCATCGTCCAAGGCGCGTGTCCATGAGGAATTCACTCCTGCGTCCATGCAGGCGCAGCAGGAGGAATGGAACCGCGATTACGAGCAGCAATCGCTTCTGACCCAGCTCAATTCGACCACCACCGAAAACGAGCAACTCCGTGGCCGTCTCACCCAGACCACAGCCACACTCGCGGAACGGGAAGCGAACCTGAAAGCCGTGTCGGAAGAGAAAGCCCGGGTCGAACAAGCCAAGGCACAAACCGAGCAGCAATTGTCCAGCGTGGCGACGGAACTCGCCCGCGCCAGCGCCGAGAAGGAGAAGCTGCAGAAGGAGGGCGAGGCCGCCAAGGAGAGCGTGGCCAAATTGCAAACCGAGATGAACGGGTTGCAGTCTCAGCAGAACCAACTTCAGGACGAAAAGACCAAACTCGAACAGCATGCTCAACAGTTGGGCCAGACGGTTGCCAGCCAGCAAGCCACCATCAGCACGCTTAGCCAGGAAGTGCGCGCATCCCAGACGCGGGTCGAATCACAACTCACTGACGTTGCCAAAGGTCAGCAGGAAATGAACGCGACCCTGACGGAACTCGATACGTTTGCGCGGACCTTGCCGGATACCATTCAAAAGAGCGTGGCCGGTGTCCATGACGACCAGCAAGCCATGCAGGACAGCCTCGCTGCCATGGCGGAGAATGTCAAAGGCTTGCAGGCCAGCATCAACGGCGATGAGAAGGGCAGCCTCACGAAAGCGATGGCTGATGCCACCAAGAGCCAGCAGGACATGCAGTCGCGGCTGGAGACATTGATCAAGTCGGGCTCAAACGACCAGATTAACCAAAGCTTGAGTGCCATTCAAAACGGGCAGGAAGCATTGCGCCAGCAAACGGCGAAGCTCGGCGAACAAATTGAATCGATCAAGGCCCGCGGGCCCGGCCCCTACAAAGCCGTCAAGGGGGCGCGGCTTCAGCTGCAGGTCGCCCTTGTCACGCGCGATTCCGGGGATTCCCGCGCCTTCAACACCTACCGTTTCAATCGCACCGCTTATCCGCCCGTGGTCAATGTAGACGGGCATTCCTACATCATCGCGAATTCAGGGACCCTTGGATTTGCCTGGTGGGCGTTGGGGGATGGCAGCGAAATCACGCAACTGAAGTACACCGCCGACAAACTTGGCGACACACCGTCATCCACTCCGCTCACGGCCCCCGCATGCGCCTTGGCTGCCAATCCGCAAGTCGTGGCCCTTGAACTCACACGACCGGTTCCCGGTTTGACCACTATGGAATTGGCCGGGCCGGACGCACCTCTCCAGGCTGACCAGCGCAAACTTCACGTCTTCAAAAGCACCGCCGCCGGGCTCAGTTTCGAGGTCGATATGTCTCCCGATTTGGCGGATCCGCGATATTTGGTCGTGCAACGTCCCCTGCGCGGTGTCGCCGGCTGGTTTGAAAATCCCGCGGTTCGTGGCGATGTCGGGGATTACGTGGTGACATCCGACGGCAAACTCGTCGGCATCATGGTCAGCCGGGAAAAATGCTTCATTCTCAGCAAGGCCACGCTCCAGAACTGTGCCGTAAGCATACCACTGTCCGACAAAGGCCAATTCCAGCAAGCCGTCTCAAAATTCCGCCGGCTCAAATAGCGTCTCGCGGGGAAATCAATTCTTCGCCTGCACGGCTGTAGGAGCGGGCGTAGACACGGGACGGTCGAAGTTGTCCTCGAAGAATTTCATTACGCTGAGGAAATGGGCGGGCAGCACGAGGATGGACGTGTAATGCCCGAGCGGGACGAAGTCCGCGCGCGGTTTTCCCAACGCATGCCAGAGTTTAATCTGGTAGCGGGTGGGGACGGAACTATCAAACCGCGCGATCAGCATCAACACCTTATCGCGTGGGACATACGGGGCCAGTTTGACCGGGTCGGTGCGGATGACATCATTCAACGCCTTGTAGAGTTCTTTGTTCGTTAGCTCGTGGCTTTTGCGACTGCGGGTCCAGTTGCGACGAAGGCTGTGCTCCTCGGATGTTTGCATTACGCCCGCAACTGGTCCACCGGCCAGGTCGATCACGCAAATCTTCACGCGCGGTTCCACCGCCACCAACGCGGCCGTGATGATCGCACCGTAACTGATTCCAAACGTGGCGACGCGCTCAGGGTCCATGCCTGGTTGTGCCAGCAGCCAGTCCAGCGCTTCACGGTGCCGGGTCACGGCAGTATGCAGGGAATCTTCCACTTGTGACAGCGGCCCGGCGGGATCGAAGTCGACATGCGCGCGTTTGATGATGGCGGCCTGATAGCCGCTGCTGGCAAACGCGCGCGCGCAACCGTCCACCACGATGGTGTCGCTGCCGCGGATGGGGGAGATCAAAATGAGCGGACGCCGTTCAGAAGTCTTGGGCGTGTACCATACGAGCCGTATGGGCCAACGATTACCCTCAATGGAGAGCGTGACATCCTTGACGGAAAAGGCCACGTGCTGTTCGACGGTGGTAACGGTCGCCGACACGGAATTGGCCGGGTATTGGTAGTACTGTTGGATTTCGGGGGGCAACGGAAGCGCGGCGCGCGTCGATCCGGTGGTCTGGTAGGACGCACAACCCGCCCCTGACAGGCAGACGGCGACCGTAATTATTGTGCCCCATCGGTTCATTTGTGCGATGTAATCTAGCACAGTCTGGGCCAACTGTTTCGCTGCATCCTGCGTCTGGAACGAGGTATGGAAACGCGTGTGGGCATCGCTGCAAGTGAGTGGCGGACACCTACTTGACAAGGTTCGGCAATCCTGTTACGTAGATTGTGAAATTTGGAACTAGGTCGCGGAGCTGGTTGGCTTTTTTGGTCGGTCGCATGAAAGATTTATACATAACTCAGTATCTGTTTTTGGTCGTTTTTCTGGCGGTTGCGGTGGGTTTCCCGCTGGCGCCGCTTATCATCGCCCGTCTTCTCGCACCACGCCGTCCCACCCAGACGAAGAACGACACCTATGAGTGTGGTCTGACCTCCAAAGGCGACGCATGGGTGCAATTCCGCGTGGGCTATTACATTTACGCCCTGATGTACGTGATCTTCGCAGTGGAAACCGTGTTCCTCTACCCGTGGGCCGTGGCGTTTGGTGGACTGAGCTTCGGCGCGTTTATCGCGATGATGATTTTTGTGGCGCTCCTGGTGGAAGGCCTCGTGTACGCCTGGGCCAAGGGCGCATTGGATTGGAAATAAGATGGCTGTCGACGAAGGCTTAAAGAGCGAATTACAGAAGCAGGGAGTGTTCATACTCCCGTTTGAGCAGCTTTACAATTGGGGCCGTAAATCCTCGATTTGGCCGCTGCAATTCGGTCTGGCCTGTTGCGCGATCGAGATGATCGCCAGCGCGGCCTCGCGCTATGACCTGGCACGGTTCGGCGCGGAAGTGTTCCGGGCCACTCCCCGGCAGGCAGATTTGATGATCGTGGCCGGCACCGTCACCAAGAAGATGGCCCCCCAAGTCGTCCGCCTTTACAACCAGATGCCCGAACCGAAATACTGCATCGCCATGGGGGCGTGCGCCATTTCGGGCGGGCCGTTCAAAGACGGCTACAATGTGCTCAAAGGAATCGACCGTTTTATTCCCGTGGACGTGCATATTCCCGGTTGCCCGCCGCGTCCCGAGGCCTTGATTCACGCGATCATGACCCTCCAGCGCAAAATCGCGGGCCAGCACCTCGACAAGGCGCAACGACCGCGCTGGTACGATAAGAATGCCGCCTCTGAGTACCCGATCCCGGCTTTCGGCGAACACGATTTGCAGCCACCGGCCAACCGCGATTTGTGGGAACCACCCCGGAATTACCGCGACGTGACGCTGGACGAGGTGAAAAAGGCCTGATGGAAGCCATCGAAAAGATCAAGGAGATCGCCGTGCAGGCTGTGTCCGGCGCGAAGATTGACATCGTCAACTCCACTCCCGCGGCCCAACAACCCGCGTTACTGGTGGATCGCGAGCACATCTACGGGGTCGGCAAGTTCCTCAAGGAAGATCCCCGGTTCCAGATGGATTTCTGTTCTTGCGTGACTGCCGTCGATTATCTCCCAAAGGCCGATAAACCCGGCAGCATCGAGGTCGTCTATCATTTGTATTCCGTCGCGCAAAAACACGGGCCGCTCGTGCTTAAAGTGCGCGCGCCGCGTGAAATCGATCAGTGCCGCGTGCCGTCGCTCACGCCATTGTGGCGCGGTTGTGAATTCCAGGAACGCGAGGCGTACGATTTGTACGGCGTGAAATTCGACGGTCACCCCGATTTGCGGCGGATCCTGATGTGGGACGAATTCACCGACTACCCGATGCGCAAGGATTACGTCCCACCTGCGGACTACGAGTGGGAACCGACGCCGCATGACGACACGCTGGATCGCGCCATCTCGGAGGGTGGGATTATGCCGCCCACCGCGCGCGAAGAGCTGGAGAAGGAAAAGGCCAAGAAGAAATGATCCAGCCGCTTACAGAAGAGAAGGGTTACACTCTCACGCCGGGGTCGGAAGGGTTGATCGAGACCCAGACGCTGGAAGTCTCCATCGGACCGCAACACCCGAGTACGCACGGTGTGTTTCGCATGGATTGCACGCTAGACGGGGAGACGGTCATCGCGTTGAAGCCCGTCATGGGCTACCTGCATCGCAATCACGAGCAACTCGCCGAGAGGATGGTCTGGCTCGGGTCGATGCCCTACACCGACCGCCTCGATTATTTCAACTCGATGACCAATAACTGGGCGTACGCGTTGGCCGTCGAAAAGCTCACGGGCATCAAGGTCCCGGAGCGCGCGGACTACATCCGTGTCATCATGTCGGAGTTGACGCGCCTATTGAATCACACGTGCGTCATTGGGTTCATGTTGCAGGATTTGGGCGCGTGGGGCACGCCGTTGCTGTACGCGTTCCGCGAACGAGAGCGGATCCTCGACCTGTTTGAAGCCGTGAGCGGCTCGCGGATGATGTGCAATTACATGCGGTTCGGCGGCGTCCGCGTGAACATGACAGAGGACGATCTGGCGGTCGCGAAGGACATCGTCACTCGCTATCCGCGGTTCCTCGACGAGTTCGAAAAGCTGCTCACCAGCAACGAAGTCCTACTCATGCGCACCCAGCGCGTCGGCATTCTGCCCAAGGAACTCGCCATCAACGCGAGCATCACCGGCCCGATGGCGCGTGCCAGCGGCGTCGAGTACGACGTGCGCAAAGTGGACAACTACGGCGTTTATGGCCGGTTCGATTTCCGCATTCCTGTGGGTGACGTCGGCGACGTGTACGACCGTTATTACATTCGCGTGCTGGAGATGCGCGAGAGCATCAAGATCCTGCAGCAGGCGTTGCGCGACATCCCGCAAGGCCCGTATATCGCCCCGGAAGTGAAGCTGCGCAATTTCAAGATCCCGCCCGGTGACGGCTATGGCCGCATCGAGGCACCGAAAGGCGAACTCGGCTTTTATCTCGTGGCGGATGAAACCGGCAAGCAGCCGTACCGTTACCATGTGCGCCCACCGAGCTTCGTCAATCTGACCACTCTCGAAGATATGTGCCTCGGACTCAAGGTGGCCGACGTGGTGATCATCCTCGGCAGCATCGATATCGTGCTGGGGGAGGTGGACCGCTAATGGGTTTCATTGGCAAAGGTCTGTTGGAAGGCATGGTCGTCACAGCCCGCAACTTCGTCGGCAGTTATTTCGACAAGGAACGGATGGTGACGGTCCAGTATCCTGAGGAACGCGTTCAGGTCCCCGAAAACTCGCGCACATTTCCATTTCTGGTGTTCGACGATGACAAGAATCCCGTCGACACGATGCGGTGCGTGGCGTGCAAGATTTGCGAGGTCGAGTGTCCGCCGCAATGCATTTACATCGTCATGGACCGTGACGAGAAGGGCAAGCCGCAGCAGCGCCCGAAGGTGTTCGACATCGATATCAGCGTTTGCATGCAGTGCCAGATTTGCGTGGAGGTCTGCCCGTTCGACGCGATCAAGATGGACAACGACTACGAGAAGTCGCAGTACGGGCGCTTCAACGAACTGGTGGAGCACCTGCCCGATTTATTGAAGTCGAACGAGTATTACAACAAGATCAAGCCGAGGGAGGCGTCCGGGGTCGACGCGAAGCTTAAGGCCGACAAAGAAAAGAAGGCGAAGAAGGCCGCCCCGGCGGCGTCCAAACCCGCTGCCGCGCCTGCGCCGAAGCCGGCATCGGCAACGGCGAGGATCACGATTCCTGATGATGCCCCGTTCACACCGGAACAACGAGAATGGCTCGGCAAATTCCTGGTAACAGCGACCCCCGCCGCAGGTGCGGCAGCACCGGCTGGGGAAGCATCCGCCGCGCAGCTGGCCGCGCCGGCAACCGGGGAAGCGCCTGCGGGCAATTGGCCGTGGCATGATCCAGGAATGGGAATCCAGCAGCGCCTCGAATTGGCGAAGAACAAACCGCTGGCCGACCTGTTGATGGCCGCGATGGCGCAAACAGATTGCCACGCCTGCGGATACGATTGCCGCGGGTACGCGGATGCCATTGCCGCCGGTTCTGAAGCTGATTTGTCGCTGTGCTTGCCGGGAGAAGCGGAAACAGAAAACATGTTGAAGAAACTGATGGAGGGGGCCGGGAAGTAGGCCGTGAGGTGTGGGGTTTGACAGTCGTTCGTTGTTTTCCTATAACGAACGGGCTTTGGGGTAGGGGATTCACTTAAGTTGGAGACAATTCATCTACAATTGCGCAGCTGGTTCGCGAATGCGCCTGACAGCATCCTGCTGTGGGTGTCCATCGCCGTTCCCATTCTTTTCATCGTTTCGGTCTTTCCGGGCATCTTCGCCTATACGACACTGGTGGAGCGCAAGGCGCTCGGGCGCATTCAGAACCGCCTCGGCCCGAACCGCGTCGGACGCTGGGGGATCCTGCAGCCGATTGCCGACGGCTTGAAACTTCTCACGAAAGAGGACATCGTGCCGCGGCGCGCCGATGCGTTCGTCCATTTCCTGGCGCCTGTCTTAGCCGTGATTCCATCGGTGTTGCTGTTCGCGGTGGTGCCAATCGGGTTGGGATTGGTACCGGTGGACCTCAATATCGGCATCCTGTTCGCATTCGCCATCAGCACGGCCAGTGTCCTGGCGCTGTTCATGGGCGGCTGGGCGTCGCGCAACAAGTTTTCGCTTCTCGGCGCGATGCGGGCGGTGGCGCAGGTAGTTTCCTACGAGGTCCCGATGGTGCTCTCCGCCGTGGCCGTGGTCATGGCTGTCGGCTCGCTTTCCACTCTCGCCATTGCCAAGGCCCAGAGCGGCGGATTCCTCAACGTCACGAGATGGTTTGTGTTCCGACCGTGGGGACTCGTCGGGTTTGTCCTTTTCACCATTGGCGCGATGGCGGAATCAGCGCGCACGCCGTTTGATATTCCCGAGGCCGAATCCGAGATCATCGCGGGCTATCATACGGAGTACAGCGGGTTCAAATTCGCACTCTTTCAACTGGGCGAATACCTCGCTTCCATCGCGATGGCGGGTATCACCGTCACGATGTTTCTGGGTGGTTACAACGGCCCCGGCAGCGGTCCTGGAATTTTCGGTGGCTTGATTTCGATGTTTTGGTTCTTCCTAAAACTTGCTTGTATGATCGTGCTGAATATTTGGATTCGCGGCACCTGGCCGCGGGTGCGCGTGGACCAGTTGATGGGCTTCGCCTGGAAACTCCTGTTGCCGATGGCAATCGTCAACATCATCGGGGTCGGCTTCTGGCACTACATAACCATTCGACCGCTGGCGTGGGTCGTAACGACCTTGTGGCTGGTGATTTGGTTCATGGTTCTCACCAAGCTCGCGGCCACCGAAAACGTCGCGCCGCGCACGTACCGATACGCCTCCTGACTGGCCATGGAACTCATCTTCTGGATACTTTCCGCAATCACAGTGCTCGGCGCGATTCTCGCGATCACGCTGCGTAACTTGATCCACTGTGTCCTGTCGCTGATCCTGTTCTTTCTCGGCATCGCCGGACACTACTTCTTGTTACGGGCCGACTTTATTGCCGCCGTGCAAATCCTTATCTACATCGGTGCGGTGGCCGTGCTGATGCTGTTCGCGATCATGCTCACGCGGCACGTCACCGGCGACGAAGGCCCGCGCGAAGTGCTCGGCGGCAAATGGTGGGCGGGCATGGGCACGGCGGTCATCATTGCCGGGCTGCTCTGGGCGATCATTCGCAAGGATTCACTTGCGCAAACGTTGCCGGCGGGAACAGCGGCAACCTCCGTGGCCGAAATCGGCAAAGCGCTTGTCGCGAATTGGGTCGTGCCGTTTGAGGCGATGGCGGTGCTGCTGACCGCGGCGCTGATCGGCGCGGTGGTCATCGCGCTGGAGGAGGTCATCCGCAAACGATGAACATTCCCCTCGATCATTATTTGATGCTGTCCGCGTTCCTGTTCGCCATCGGCCTGTGCGGCGCCCTGGCCCGCAAGAATGCGATTATCGTGCTGATGGGAATCGAGATCATGTTCAACGCGGGCATTTTGAACCTGATTGTGTTTTGGCATTATCGGTATTTTGCCTCGGTGACCGCCCAGATGTTTGCCATCTTCGCCATTTCCATCGCGGCGGCCGAATCGGCCATCGGCTTGGCGCTGGTGATCGCAGTCTATCGGCACTACAAGTCGGTGACGCTCGACGAGATGACCAGTCTCAAGGGATAGCATGGATCACGCAGCCCTACAGCATCTGGCACAACAACAATGGTGGATTCCGTTGTTCCCGCTCGTGGCGGCGGCAATCCAATCGTTGCTCCCCCGGGGCCAGCGTAAATTGTCGGCGGGCTTGTGTATCGTCGCCATGGGCGTGTCCTGCGTGCTCGCCTTACGCGCGCTACTGGCAACGCTTGGTACCGGACATCATGAAGTCGAGCGGGTCTTTTTTAATTTCACGTGGTTCCATTTCGGCACCACGCAACTCGACATGGGTCTCATCCTCGACCCATTGACGGCGGCCATGGCGGCGATGGTGTCGTTCGTCGGGTTCTGGATTTTCGTGAACGCGACCGGGTACATGGCCGACGACGACAATTTCACTCGCTTCTTTTGTTTCCTATCGTTGTTCGCCGCCTCGATGCTCGGGTTGGTGATCTCGAACAATCTCCTATTGCTGTTCATGTGCTGGGAACTGGTCGGTTTGTGCAGCTATCTACTTATCGGTTTCTGGTACTTCAAACCGGCCGCGGCAGCGGCGATGAAAAAGGCCTTCATCACGACCCGCATCGGCGACGTCGGCTTCTTTCTCGGCATCCTGATGCTCTATTACAAAACAGGCACGCTGAATATGTACACCGCTGATGGCAATGGCGCGTTGCAGCAGGCCGGCGCGTTGGCTCATGTGGCTGGCTGGTGGGGTCTGTCAGCTGCCAGCACCATCGCGTTCCTGCTGTTCATCGGCGCGATGGGCAAGAGCGCGCAGTTCCCGCTGCACGTGTGGTTGCCAGACGCGATGGAAGGCCCGACGCCCGTCAGCGCGCTCATTCATGCCGCCACCATGGTGGCCGCGGGCGTGTTCATGGTGGGTCGCATGTATCCGCTGTTCACTGCCGAACCGGGAAGTTGGGTCATGGATTTTGTGATGTGGATCGGTTGCTTCACAGCCGTGTTTTCAGCGACGATTGCCGTGGCGCAGTTCGACATCAAACGAGTACTGGCATATTCGACGTGTTCGCAGCTCGGCTTCATGGTGATGGGGCTCGGGGCGGGTAGCCTGGTGGCGGGACAATTCCATTTGCTCACCCACGCGTTTTTCAAGGCGCTGCTGTTCCTCGGATCGGGCTGCGTCATCATCGGTACGCACCACGAGCAGGACATGCGGAAGATGGGCGGCCTGAAGAAGTACATGCCGATCACGTTCTGGTGTTATTTGATTGGCATGCTGGCGCTCTCTGGAGTGCCGCCGTTCGCGGGTTTCTTCTCGAAGGACGAAATATTGCTCGAGACATTTCGCCGCAGCAAGGCGGCGTGGGGACTGGCAACGTTTGCTGCTTTTTTGACGGCCTTTTACATGACGCGCCAGATGTTCATGGTGTTCGCCGGCAAGTGGCGCGGCGGGGATCAGGATCATGGCGATGGCCACGACAAGCACGATGATCACGGGCATGGTCACCATGGCGGCGAACCGCACGAGGTTCCGTGGAACATGTGGCTACCGATTGCCGTGCTGAGCGTGTTCGCCATCGGGCTCGGCTTTTTCAGTCACAACTATGGCCTCTATCTGGGAGTCGAAGGAGGCGAAGCTGCGGAAGGGAAGGCCATTGTCATGGGCGCATCCCTCACGGTGGTGGCATTGGGCCTCCTGTTTGGCTGGCTGATCTACGGACGCAAGACGATGGAACATGCGACCGACGAAGACCCACTTGCCGCGATGGGCGCACTATTCACGTTCCTCAATCGCAAGTGGTACATCGATGAATTCTATGAGGCGACCGTCTTTCGTTTTACTGCCGTATGCGCGGTGTTCTTCCGCTTGTTTGATAAACTGGTGGTAGATGGCATCCTGCACGCGATTGCCTGGGTGGCGTGGGCCATCTCCCAAATGTTCCGCTGGCTGGGTGACGAGTTCTTCATTAATGGCGGGTTCGATTCGGGTTGCGAGACCGTGCGGCTGGGCGGAAAGACGTTGGCGACATTGCAAAGCGGCCGGGTACAGAATTATTTCCGTGTGTTGAGCCTGGGGGCGGCAATTCTGTTGCTGATCTACTTCTTCACATGACCAACCAGCTGTCATTCCCCATCCTATCGGCGATCACGTTCATGCCGTTCGTCGGCGCGTTATTGATTTTATTGCTGCCGAAAAGAAACGACCGGGGAATCAAAGTGCTCGCGTTGACCGTCAGCATTTTTTCGCTGCTACTGACACTCTACGTCTGGAACTGGTTCGATCCGAACGCCGGCTTGATGTTTGAAGAGCGTTGGCCGTGGATCCCGGCGCTGAATGTCGATTACCACCTCGCGGTTGATGGCTTGAGCATGACCATGTTGTTGTTGACGGCCATCGTCACGCCGCTGGCGTTGCTGGCGCACTGGAAACAGGACCGCGACGTGAAGCTGTTCTTTGTCCTATTTCTGCTGCTGCAAACGGGAATGTTCGGCGTCTTTACCGCGCTCAATTTCTTTCATTGGTTCATCTTCTGGGAACTCGGCCTGATCCCGATGTATTTCCTCATCAAAATCTGGGGCGCTGAGGACCGTTCCTACGCCTCGTTTAAGTTTTTCATTTACACGTTGGCAGGTAGCGTCGCGATGTTGCTGGCGTTCGCGTTTATTTATCTGGCGACGAACACGTTCGATTTTGTGGAATTGCGACGGATGGCAACTTCGCCGACGCACGAGCTGGCTACTGCAATTGCCACAATGGTGGGGGGCATCAATGAGCGCACCGGCCTTCACATCAGTGCAGCCTGTCTCAGTTCACTGTTGTTCTGGGGCACGTTCCTCGGATTCGCCATCAAGGTGCCAATCTGGCCGTTCCACACATGGTTGCCCGATGCGCATACGCAGGCCCCGACGGGTGGCTCAATGCTGCTGGCGGCCATTCTATTGAAAATGGGCGTGTACGGCTTCCTACGGATCATCCTGCCGATCTTTCCCGACCAGGTGCAGGCCCATGTGAACGTCCTGCTGCTACTGGCGTTGGCGAGCATCGTTTTTGGGGCCTTTGCCGCGCTGGCCCAGACGGATTTCAAGCGGCTCGTGGCGTACTCATCGGTCAACCACATGGGCTATGCGATGCTCGGCATTTTCGCCACCGTGGCAGCAGCGCCCAACGTGGCCGACGTGGTGAACGAGAAATCCGCGGCGCTCAACGGCGCGATGTTGCAGATGTTCAATCATGGCATCAGCTCGGCGGCGCTGTTCTTTCTGGTTGGCGTCATCTACGAACGCACGCACACGCGTAAGCTGGAGGAATACGGCGGGCTGCGCAAGATCATGCCGATTTACGCGGGCATACTGGGCATTTCGATGTTCTCATCCCTCGGCTTGCCGGGACTCAACGGGTTCGTCGGCGAATTCCTCGTGTTCAAAGGCGCGTTTCCCATCGTCACACTCGTCACGTCGCTGGCCACGATCGGCCTGGTCATCACCGGCGTGTTTCTCCTCGGGATGATGCAGAAGGTGTGTTTCGGGCCGCTCAACGAAAAATGGAAGGGCCTGTCCGACATGACGTCACGGGAGATCTTTATCGGCGCCATGTTGATATTTTTCATGTTTTGGATTGGAATTTATCCCGCGACACTGATCAACGCTTCCAACACGGCCGTGGGGCAATTGGTTCAGGTGTTCCAGAGGCATTAACGAACTCATGCACGTTGACTGGACAATTTATCTGACGTTTCTCGGCGCAGGGGTCGTGTTGCTGTTGCCCCGCGACTCGAAGACCCTCATCCGCTGGGTCGCGCTGGCCACGGGCGTGGCGGCCTTGCTCGTGGGGCTGAAGAATTACTTCGACTACAACGCGTGGGTGAACGCGGAACTCCTGGCGAACAACGGCACATTGCGCGATGGTTTCCAGCAGATCATTAACGTCTCGTGGATCCCGGCGCTCGGCGTCCACTACCATCTTGCGGTGGACGGCATCAGCTACCCGCTCGTTGTGTTGAACGGGTTCGTGTGCGTCACGGGAATACTCTTCAGTTGGAATATTGAGAATCGCGTCAAAGAGTTCTTCGCGTTCTTCTTGACGTTGATCGCGGGCGTGTACGGCGTGTTCCTGGCAATGGATTTATTCCTGCTGTTTGTGTTTTACGAACTGGCGATCATTCCCAAGTACTTCATCATCGCGATCTGGGGTTCCACCCGCAAGGAGTACGGCGCGATGAAGCTGGTGCTGTACTCGTTTGTCGGCAGCGCGCTGGTGTTTATCGGCATTCTCGCCATGTTTTTCAGCGCGGGCGGACAGACCTTCGACATTCTTGAACTCGCCAAGCACCCGATCGCGCGCGACGTGCAAATCTGGGTGTTCCCGCTCATTTTTGTTGGTTTCGCGGTGCTGGCGGGCATGTGGCCGTTCCACACTTGGGCGCCAACGGGCCACGTGGCAGCGCCCACGGCTGCTTCCATGCTGCTCGCAGGCGTGGTCATGAAGCTTGGCGCGTATGGCTGCCTGCGTGGCGCGATGATGCTTTTCCCCCTGGGGCTCGAATACTGGAAATGGTGGATCGCCTGGATGGCGGTCATTGGAATCGTGTACGGTGCGGCTGTCGCGCTGGTGCAGAAGGATTTCAAATTCATCATCGGTTACTCGAGCGTCAGTCACATGGGTTTCGTGCTGCTGGGCCTCGCCACGCTTAACCTCATTGGGATGTCCGGCGCAATCCTCCAGATGTTTTCACACGGCGTTGTCGCCAGCCTGCTGTTTGCCGTCGTCGGTCGCATGGTGTATGACCGGACGCACACGCGGCAGTTGGATGAACTGGGTGGACTGGCAAAGGTGATCCCGTTCGCGTGTGTGACGTTCGTGATTGGCGGCGCGGCGTCGATGGGGATGCCGGGCTTCAGCGGATTCGTCGCGGAAATCCAAGTGCTTATCGGCGCTTTTTATATGAGTCCGTGGCTGACTGTCGGGGCCGGCGTCGGCATCGTGCTGACGATGGCCTACATACTTAACGCGATCCACAAGGTATTCTTTGCCGAGGAGGAGCACGTTGGCGGTGGCGCTTCGTCCCACGGTCATGGACACGGAGGGGAAGGGGACTCGCGCTGGAATTTGCCGCCGATAACAGTGCCCGAAGCCGTTGCGGCCCTGATTCTGATGGCGTTGCTGGTGATCATCGGGTTGTGGCCATCGATCATGCTCACCATGATCAAGGCGAATGTGGAAATATTCCTGCGGGGTACGCCATGATGCCGGTGTCCTATTTTGAGATTTTTAAGGCGCTGGGCGCCGAGGCTGTGTTGGCCCTGACCGCTGTGGCCGTGCTGACGGTGGACCTCGTGTCATTGCGGCGTCTCGAAATGCCAGTACGAAGGCGCAAGGCAGGCATGGTAACCCTGACTGGCCTGCTGTTATCGATCCTTCCCTTGTGTCAGCAACTCAACCAGCCACGAACCGTGCTGCTCGGCGGCACGCTGGCAGTCGACGACTTGATCCTGTTCTTCAAGCTGGTGATCATCGTGCTGGCGGCGCTGACGGTGGTGATTTCGACGGACTACGACCTGGGCCGGCATGTTGGCGAGTATTTCGCAGTGCTGCTCTTCGGCGCGATTGGGATGCTGCTGCTAATCAGCGCGGAGGAATTGCTGACCATCTTCGTCGCGCTGGAACTAACGAGCATCTCGCTTTACATCCTGACGGCGTTCCACAAGGGCGAGCTGCGGTCGCAAGAGGCGGCAGTTAAATATTTCATGTTCGGCGCTGTTTCGTCAGCGTTTCTGCTGTTTGGCTTGAGCTATGTCTATGGCGTGACCGGTACAACCAGTCTGACCGGCATCCGCGACGCCGTAGAAGCGTCCGAACGCATGGCGATGAGCCCGTTATTGGCAACCGGTTTGCTGTTTGCCATCATCGGCTTCGGATTCAAGGTGGCCGTGGTCCCGTTCCACCTGTGGGCGCCCGATGCGTACGAAGGCGCGCCGACACCGGTCACCGCTTACATCGCGACAGGCTCCAAGGTCGCCAGCTTCTTCATCCTACTGAAAGTGTTGTTCGTTGGTTTTGCGGGAATGAAGGGGTCAGCCTTCTGGGGTCAATTTTCATCAGGGTGGGTAATGTTGCTGGCCATCACGGGTGCGCTGAGCATGGTGCTGGGCAACTGCGCGGCCATTGTGCAACACAACGTGAAACGGCTGTTGGCGTACTCGAGCATCGCGCACGCCGGCTATATCTTTATCGGATTCGTCGCCGCGTCGAGAATGGGCGCCACGGCAGTGTTGTTCTACCTGATCGTGTACTCACTGACAAACCTAGGGGCGTTCGGCGTCGTTGCCGCATTGTCCAGTCGCGCCGGTGGCGACGAAATGCAGGACTTCAACGGGATGGCGAAACGCGCGCCGTTCCTCTCGCTACTGATGCTCATCTTCGTGTTGTCGCTGGCGGGGATTCCACCGCTGGGCGGGTTCCTCGGCAAATTCTATCTGTTCGCCTCCGCGGTGCAAGCCGACGCGCAACACTTCGGCCTGTTGTGGCTCGTGATTCTCGGGATCGTCATGAGCGCGGTGTCCCTGTATTACTATTTGATCCTACTCAAACACATCTACATTATGGATGGCTCGGACCAAGGACGCATCACCACCCCTACGTATCTGAACGTCACGCTGGGCCTCGTCGCGTTGGCGGTGATCCTGCTCGGCGTCTATCCGAAGCCAATTCTTGAGCTTCTCAACGGGCTCGTTGCTGCTCTATAATCGCCGCCCAAACGCCATGACGAGCGGCTCATCCAAACAGGCTGGTTACGATTCTCATGCACCTTGACGGATCAACGTCACTGGTCGGAGTATTCGGGGCGCCCATCAAACACACGGCTTCACCCGCGATGCATAACGCCGCCTTCGAAGCGCTCAAGATGAACTGGGCGTATCTTGCTTTCCAGGTCGCTCCACAAGACCTGCGTACGGCGTTACAGGGCGCCCGCGACATGGGGATCGTGGGCATCAACCTGACCGTTCCGCACAAGATCCTCGCATTGGATTGCATCGACGAAATCGACGCCGAAGCCAGTAAGCTCGGTGCGGTCAACACCATCGCCATGGAGAGGGGAAAGATACGCGGGTTTAACACAGATGGGTACGGCTTCCTCAAGGCAATCAAAGAAGAATTCAACCTGTCGATTCGCGGGAAGCGGATCCTCGTGCTGGGCGCGGGCGGAGCCGGACGGGGGATTGCGGTGAAATGCGCGCTCGACGGCGCGGCCCGGGTCGTTGTCGCCAACCGCACACTGACCAAGATTGTCCCCATTGCCCAGGAGATTCGCAACACCAAGACCGAGTTCCTGTCGATCGCACTCATCCCCGACGAGATTCGACGGGTGATTCCCGAAGTCGACCTGGTGGTGAATGCCACTTCGGTGGGATTGAAGGACGGTGATTCACTCGGGTTGGGCGCCGACTTGTTCTCACCACGCCTGCGCGTGTATGACACGATCTATCGTCCCGCGGAAACGGAACTCTTGCAGATTGCGGGTGGCGCGGGGGCGCAGGTCGCAAACGGTCTGGGCATGCTTTTGCATCAGGGCGCAAAAGCGTTCGAGATTTGGACGAAGCGGAAAGCGCCGCTGGCGGTTATGCGGCGGGCGCTGCGCACGGCAGTCTACGGGGACAAATCGTGACCGGCCTGCAGCTCTACCTCGATTGTGTCGTGTTCGTGTTTGGGGCCGTGATCGGAAGTTTCCTGAACGTATGCATCCACCGGATGCCCCTCGACCAATCGATCGTTACACCGCCGTCGCACTGCCCGCACTGTAATCACCACATCGGCTGGATCGACAACATCCCGCTTGTCAGCTACCTGGTCCTCGGCAGGAAATGCCGCCATTGTGGCGCCGGCATCAGCCCGCGATATTTCCTGGTCGAACTGATGACGGCCGTGTTGTTTCTGCTGGTTTGGCTGAACTTTCGGGACTCCCGACCGGCGTTGTGCCCGATCTACTGGTTGCTGCTGGCGGGGCTGATTGCGGGCTCGTTCATCGACTTTGAACATTACATCATCCCGAACGAACTGACATTGGGCGGCGTGGTTGTTGGATTTGTTGTCTCTGTCGCGGTGCCTGTATTACAGCATACGCAATCGCGTGGATTTGCGGCAGCGAAGTCGGCGATGGGCATCCTGGTTGGCGCGATCATGCTGTACCTGATCGCCGAGATGGGAAAGCTCCTGTTTGGGAGGCTGCGCGTGCCGCTGCCGCCGGATACAACAATCACCATCGCCGATGGCAAACTGAAACTACCCGATGAAGAGATTCCTTTGCCTGAATTATTCTCGCGCGAATCGGACAAGATTCGGTTTGCCGCAACCACCTTGAAATTCGCCGATAAAGAGTTTCACAGTGTGAAAGTAATCGTGCGAGAAGACGCGATCATGGTGGACGGCGTTGGTTATCCGTTGGCAGATCTCAACCTCATTGAGGGGACAACCGATCAAATCGTTCTACCCCGGGAAGCGATGGGTATGGGGGACGTGAAGCTGCTGGCGGCGATTGGCGCGTTTTTGGGATGGCAGGCGACTGTCTTTTCGCTCTTTCTCTCATCAGCGGTCGGCTCGGTGGTAAGCCTCGCCCTGATTGCGTTTGGAAAGAAGGAGTTTCAAAGCAAGATCCCCTACGGACCCTACATCGCGTTGGGCGCGGTCGTCTGGGTGTTTGCACAAGACCAACTTCTTGCTATTATCGGCGGCTACCTGGGAAATATGAAGGACTTCCTGACAATCGTGTTCAGCAGAGGATAAGCCATGCCACAACTGCGCTATTTTACGGCGGGTGAATCCCACGGCCAATGCTTGATCGGGATCCTGGAGGGACTGCCGGCCGGTCTGAAACTCGACCCCGCGGCCATCAACCGCGATCTGGCACGCCGCCAGCAAGGTTACGGTCGTGGCGGTCGCATGAAGCTCGAGGCGGACCAGGTGGAAGTACTTTCAGGCGTGCGACGAGACGAGACCATCGGCTCGCCTGTCACGGTGATGATCAAGAACCGGGATTTCAAGATCAACGAGTTGCCGGCGGTCACGAAACCGCGGCCTGGCCATGCCGACCTTGCGGGCGTGATCAAGTATGACCGCCAGGATGCCCGTGATATTCTGGAGCGATCCAGCGCGCGAGAAACAACCGTGCGCGTCGCCATTGGCGGCGTCTGCAAGCTGCTCTTGGCAGAGGTTGGTGTCGATATCGTGGGTCACATTGTCAGCCTCGGTACCGTGCAGGCGAAAACGGACGGCCTGACGTTCGCGCAAATCCGCGAACGGAGCGAAGCGAGCGAAGTGCGCTGTGCCGATCCGGAAGCGGAGAAGAAGATGATCGAAGCAGTCGATGCCGCGAAGGGACAAGGCGATACCTTGGGGGGAGTGTTCGAAGTGGTCGCTATCGGCCTGCCGATCGGCCTCGGAAGCCACGTGCAATGGGACCGAAAACTTGATGCGAACCTCGCGCACGCCCTGATGAGTATCCAGGCCATGAAAGGTGTCGAGGTTGGGCTTGGGTTTGAAGCGGCGCGGCGATTTGGGTCGCAGGTGCACGATGAGATCCTGCCTGCACAGGAAGGCGTCCTGACACGCACGGGCAACAATGCGGGAGGCATCGAAGGCGGAATGACCAACGGCCAGCCCGTCGTCGTCCGCGTCGCCATGAAACCATTGTCTACGCTGATGAAGCCGATGCGTTCCGTGGATATACAGACCGGCCAGGAAGTGAAAGCCACGGTGGAACGCTCCGACGTCTGCGCCACGCCGGCCGCGGCCGTGATTGGGGAAGCGGTGGTGGCCTTCGAACTGGCGAAGGCGTTGCTCGACAAGTTCGGCGGTGATAGTGTCCGCGAACTAAAGCGGAATGTGGCAAGTTACCGCGAAGCGTGCAAACGCTGGTGAACGGCAGCTTCTGGCTTAGGGTGCGCTGCTGCCTGGTGATTTCGCCTGTAAACGCGCCAGGCTATTCCTGGCCTCCGGATAGTCGGGCCTGAGTCGGAGCGCCAGTTCGTACTGTTCGATCGCATCGTTGGTCCTCCCCGTTTGCTCCAAGGTGAGCCCGAGATTGTAGTGGGCCTCGGGATCATAGGGAGTGATTTGCACCACCTGATCGAGCTGTTCGATGGCCTCCTGGAACCTGCCCGACTGAGCGAGGGCTGCCCCCAGGTTGTTGTGCGCATCCGCGTTGTTGGGCCTCACTCGCAATACCTGCTCGAAATGCCCGATGGCTTCCTGCGGTTTGCCCGCTTGCGCCAGAATCACGCCCAAATTGTTGTGAGGCTCGGGGTAATCGGGCCTGATCCGCAGCGCTTGCTGGTACTGCTCGATGGCCTCAGGCACACGGCCCACTCCGACCAGGGCAACCCCGAGATTGTAGCGGGTCCAAGCGGAATCGGGGTTGAGCCGGACCGATCGCTCGTACTGCTCGATGGCCTCCCGCGCGAGGCCGAGTGACACCAATGTAACTCCCAAATTGTAGCGCACGACAGCGTCATTGGGAAACTTGGCCACGGCGTCCGTGCGAATGGTAAGTTCGTCCCGGTAATCCTGATTGCGTCGCCAGGTGAGAAGTCCCAGCGTGATTCCCACCACCACGAATACCGCGAAACTGCGACGGCGCAGTAGCGAATATAATCCCATCACCACGAGGCTCATCACGACTACCAACGGCAAGTACATGCGGTGTTCGTGAATGGTATCCTGCGTCGGAATGAAACTCGAACTGGGTGCGAGGATCAGAAAAACCCACGCGCCCATGAATCCCCAGACGGGGTTTATTCTCCAAGCCCAAATCGTTGCTCCCAAGAGGACAGCAATCACAATGGCAGGCGGTAGAATGCTCCCCCATGTCCTGGCAATGGGCCATCCGCAGTCCAAGCACAACGGGGACGGCCACAGGGACAGCCGCAGATAATGGAGGATCACCCCGGGCTCGGTCCGCAAGTACTGCCACCACGTGACGCCGATGTTATGCGCATTGATCGAGGCGTTGGCGAAGATGCTTCCCGAGGCCATCACAACCCCCTGCAGAATCCAAGTGGCCGCCAGCCCGAGGTAGAGCGGTCGCCGTCGCCGCCACGCCTCGTGGAACGATTCAGAAAGAAACGCCCGGTCATACAGCATCACCATTACCGGGGCCGACACCATGACCTCTTTGCTGGCCATTCCCAAGGCGCAGGCACCAACGCAGAGCACGGACCACAGGCGGGACCGGGGCGACTCGGTGGCGCGGATGAAGCAATACAGGGTAAGCAGGTAGAACAGGCCCATGAGCGATTCCGCCCGCTGAATCATATACGTCACCGACTCGGTCTGTAATGGATGAACCGTCCAGAGGACAGCAGTGGCCAGGGCCAATTCATTTGCCGCATCGCCGAAGCGCGCGTGCAACGGCGGCTGCAGCAACGTTCGGCGCACAATACCCAACAGCGTCAGGCCTGCGAGGATATGAATGACCAGGTTGAAGGCGTGGTATCCCCACACATTGTAGCCGCCGAGGGCATAGTTGATCGCCAAGGACAGATTGATGAGAGGTCGGCCTTCCACCGTAATCCCACCTCGCGGTGGCGGGGACAATGTCTGCCAGATCGGCCAGAGCTGACGGATCGTTTGATTCTCAGGGATGGAATGCAGGTCATCACTGATGAACTTTCCCGTGAAACTGTTGTGATACGCGAGCAGCCCCGCGGCAACTACTATTAACGGGAAAAACTTTTGGGCTTTCACAAAGCAAAAAGATTAGGCGATGTCGTTACTCGTAGCCAACTCAAACTTCATACCAATCATAGTATCAATGCGCAATGCCACCCGGCTGTTTCGCCAGCAACTGAAGCAGGTTGTTCTGGGCGTCTGGATAGTCGGGCCTGATTTGAAGCGCCTGTTTGTATTGCGCAATCGCATCCTCGATCCTGCCCGTTTGCTGCAAGGCGAGCGCCAGATTGTAGTGGGCCTCGGCATCATCGGGGGTGATTCGGACGACTTCCTTGAACTGTTCAATCGCTTCCGGCAACTTGCCAGCCTGAGCCAGAGCTGCCGCCAGGTTGTTACGCGCTTCCGCGTGATCCGGCTTGAAGCGCACGGCCTGCTCCCATTGGCCGACTGCGTCCGCCATCTTGCCGGAGGCGAGGAAGGCATTCCCCAAATAGTAATGAGGCTCGGCGTAGTCAGGCGTGAGGCGTATTGCCTCATCCAATTGCCCGATGGCGTCGGGAACGTTGCCCGCATCCAGCAGGGCTTTCCCAAGATAGGTGTGTGCCCGCGGATTCATCGGTCGGTTCGCTGCGGCGTCGGACCAGATGGCCAATTCAGTACGATAATCCTGGTTGCGCCGCCACGTGAGAACGCCCAGCCCGATCGCCAACGCCAGCGTTATCATGACCGTTCGTCGCCCGGCCAACGCGTAAATCCCGATCACTGCCGCCACCACCACGGCTGCCAGCGACAAGTACATGCGGTGTTCGTAGGCCGGACTGTCGGTTGGCATGAAACTCGAACTTGGCGCGAGGATAAGGAAGAACCATGCCCCGAGGAATCCCCAGGCAGAATTCTTTTTACAGGCCCACACGATTATTCCCAGCAGAATCGCAATCACCAATGCCGGCAGCAGAATTCCCGGCCATGAACCGGCGAGAGGCCAGCCGTAGTAATCAAAACACAGCGGATGCGGCCATACGGAGAGCCGGAGGTAATGGAGCATCACTGCGGGTTCGGTCAGCAGATACGTCCAGCGACCGATGCCGCGCATTCGTGCATTGATTACCGCGTTGTTGAAGCTACCGGTGAAGAAGACCAAGTACCCCAGCAGAAGCCACGTGCCAGCCAGTTTCAGATACAGTTTCGAGCGCTGTTGCCATGCCTCTCGAAACGATCCCGAAACGAACGTGCGGTCATAGAGTAATACCATCAACGGGGCGGACGCCATGACCTCTTTGCTGGCCATTCCCAACGCGCAGGCGGTTACACAGAGAGTATACCACCAGCGGGGCAGGGGTGATTCCGCTGCCCGGATGAAACAGTACAGCGTCAGC
>Ga0265338_10002454_pt1 | contig 27760 bp, 23 predicted proteins | sample 42126metaG_FD_193579 | JGI IMG/M metagenome (GOLD analysis project Ga0265338, IMG submission 193579) | Rhizosphere microbial communities from Carex aquatilis grown in University of Washington, Seatle, WA, United States - 4-21-26 metaG | ecosystem: Host-associated > Plants > Roots > Rhizosphere...
CAGGCGAATGCGCATCGGCCAGGTTTTAAACATACCCTCCTCGTAAGCCGCCGCATGATTTCGCGCATTACATTTATGCTGATTGCCGCGTTCTGGATCGCGATGAACGTGCTGTTGTGGCGCGCAGAATATGGTTCACACGGCCCGGGAGTTCGTGTGCCCCCGGCTTTGGTCTGGCAGAAAATTTTGACGGCGCCGGACATTTCCTCGCTGAATGTTTTCCAGGACGGCCAGAGAACCGGTTTCTGCGAATTTTCCACGAGTGTCGAACAGCAAATGGCCACGCTGGATGAAGGCAGACCGGTGCCTGAAGGGATCAATTCACGCGCGGGCTATCAGATTCGGTTTAACGGCAACGTGGGCCTGGCCGATTTCACCAACCGGCTGACTTTCAACGGTCGACTCGAATTTTCGCGCCAGCGCGCGTGGCGGGAATTTAGTCTGAAATTATCCTCACATTTCGCCATCGTCGAAATTCACTCTCTTGCCGCCGAACAAAATGTTCTTCTAAAAATCACCAACGCTGGTATCACCACCGAGCGCCGGTTCAGCTTTGACGATTTGCGGAACCCGAACAGACTATTCCAGGCGTTCGCCGGGGACTGGGGCGGCGAGTGGGCCGCCGGACTGGATTTGCCGGTTGTTCCTCGAAGCGCAACCACGCTGACGCAAAACATTCATTGGGAGGCGCATCGTGACCGCTTGACCATTGGTCGTGAACCAGTGCCCGTGTACCGCCTGGAAACGCGGGTGCTCGACCATCCCGTTGTCATTTTTGTCAGCACGCTCGGCGAAATTTTGCGGGTCGAGCTGCCCGGCGGGGTAATCGCGTCATTCGACCAACCCGGTAATCCTCGAAACCAGCACCGTGATTGAACTCATTCATCTCGTAAAAAAATTCGGCGACCTTGTCGCGGTCAACGATGTGACGCTGACCATCCCGCGCGGGGAATTTTTTGCGATGCTCGGACCCAACGCCGCCGGCAAAACGACGACCCTGAAAATTCTCGCCGGCCTGATGAAGCCGACCGCCGGTTGCGCGCGTGTTTGTGGCTTCGACGTGCAGGCGGAGCCGTTCGAAGCGCGCCGCCGACTGGCGTACGTGCCGGATTTCCCTTTTCTCTACGACAAACTCACGGCCTGGGAATTCTTCCGCTTTACCGGACAATTGTTCGGAATGACCGACGGGCAAATCGAAACGAGCGCGAAGGAATTAATCGCGCGTTTTCATCTGGCCGGTTTCGCAAATCTCCCGCTCGAAAGCCTTTCGCACGGTACGCGCCAGCGCGTGGCCATCGTGTCCGCGCTGCTGCACGATCCGGAGGTCTTTGTGATTGATGAACCGATGGTGGGTCTCGATCCGCAACACGCCCGCGTGGTGAAAGACGTATTCAAAGAACGATCGCGCGCCGGGATGACCGTGTTGTTGTCCACACACGAACTCAGTGTAGCCGAGGAAATGGCGGATCGCATCGGCATTATACACAGTGGAACATTGATTGCCGTGGGCACTCGGGACGAACTGCGCAAATTAAGCGGCACGTCCGGCCCGCTTGAAGACGTCTTTCTGGCGCTGACAACAGAAGCAAAATGATGTGCCATTAAAACCCTTGCCTTTGAGGCATTGATTTCTAAAATGTGCCAAGTTGACGCGTATTTTACAGTGAATCCGCTTATTTTTTGCCAATGGCTGCGCCCAAATCCAGTTTTCTCGACAAAGTGCTTGGTCGTATTGGACGACTGGATGCCGAAGGTTTGCAGGCGGTTGTCCAGCGGTTGGCGCGTGAACGCAGTTTTCTTGAAACCCTGTTCAACACGATTGAAGACGGCGTGCTCGTGGTAGATGAACAAGGCCGGATCATTTACTTTAATCAGGCCGTTACTCGTTTGCTCGGCTTGCAGCCGGGAATGGAAGGCCAGCACGTTACCCGTTACCTGCCGGAACTCGACTGGGAAGACCTTTCGCGTTTCGACAGCAAAGGCGGCGAGCGTGTCGCACGCCATGAACTTGAAGTGGATTATCCCCGTCCCCGCTTTTTGCGTCTTTACGCCGCACCGCTCGATCCCGAGAGTTTTCGGGGGGGCAACTCCGGCGTTGCGCTTATTTTGCACGATGCGACCGAAACGCGGCAAAAAACCTTTGAGGCGATCGAAAGCGAGCGGGTTCAGGCGCTCACGTTGCTGGCCGCCAGCGTCGCCCATGAAATTGGAAATCCGCTCAACGCGCTGCACATTCATTTGCAGCTCATGGAGCGCGAGTTAAAAAAATTCAGGACCGGCGTGGCCGATGCAAAATGGGTTTCACGCCCGCGTCTAAAAACGCCCGCCGCGGAAACGGACCTGATGGAGATTTCACGCAAACTGTCGCAATACCTCGACGTGGCCAAAGGCGAAATCAACCGGCTGGATTACATCATCACGCAATTTTTACAGGCGATTCGCCCTGCGGCGCCGCAACTCAAACTGGTTTCTTTGAACGACGTGGTTGAAAAAACGCTGGATTTGCTGCAACCGGAATTCGGCAATCGCGGCCTGAGTGTGAAGACAAAAATGGCGCGTCAATTGCCGGCGGCACCGATGGACGCGACACAGATGCAGCAGGTTTTGGTGAACCTGATCAAAAACGCGATGCAGGCGATGACCAAGGGCGGCACGCTGACGTTGCAGACCGGCGAGGGCGCGGACGGCGTGTGGGTGAGCGTGGCCGACACCGGCGGCGGAATTTCGCAGGAGCAAATCAACCGCATTTTTGAGCCGTTTTTTACGACCAAGAAAAAGGGCACAGGGCTGGGTTTGATGATCGTGCAGCGCATCGTGCGTGCGCACGGCGGCAGGATCGAATTGGAAAGCAACGCCGGCCAGGGCACGACGTTTCGTGTGTGGCTGCCTTTGCACGAACGCCGGCCGCGGTTGCTGCAGGAAAAAACGGCCGAAACCCCCCGCTAAAATTCGTGACGGAAAAACCGACATTGTTGATTGTGGACGACGAAAAGCCGACGCGCGACGGTTTGCGCACGGCACTCGAAGAGCATTACGACGTTTATGTGGCCGAGGACGCCAAGGCCGCCGGCGAGTTGCTCGAGCGCGAAAATTTTGACGTGCTGCTCACGGATTTTCGCCTGCCCAGCGAGGACGGTTTGAAGCTGGTGGCGCGCGCAAAATCGCTCAGCCGGCCGCCCATTTGCATTTTGATGACCGCCTATGGCTCGGAAGAACTGGCGGTGGACGCCATGAAACGGGGCGCGGATGATTACATTGCCAAAGGCCGGCTGCAAATCGACGAACTGGAAATGCGCATTGCGCGCGCGTTGCGCCGGCAAAATCTCGAAACGGAAAATGTTTCGTTGCGCCGGCAGCTCGACACCAGGTTTGGCCTGGAAAACATCGTCGGCGAATCGCCCGCGATGAAGGAAGTTTTTGAGGTCGTCCAGCAGGTCGCGCCGTCCCGCGCCACGGTTTTGCTCACGGGCGAGAGCGGCACGGGCAAGGAACTCATTGCCAGGGCGATTCACCAGCTCAGTCCCCGCGCGAAGCAACCACTGGTGATTGTGCACGGCGCGGCACTGGTGCCAACACTGTTGGAAAGCGAGCTGTTCGGCCACGAAAAAGGCGCATTCACCGGCGCGCATGAACGGCGTATTGGCCGTTTCGAACAGGCACAGGGGGGCACGTTGTTTCTCGACGAAATCGGGGAGATTGACGCGACCCTCCAGGTGAAGCTGCTGCGTTTTCTGGGCGAGCGAACCTTTGAGCGGGTCGGCTCGAACAAAACGTTGACGGCCGATGTCCGGCTTATCACCGCGACGAACAAAGTCCTGGAGGAACTGGTCAAGACCGGGAAATTCCGCGAGGATTTATTTTTCCGGCTGCGCGTGGTGGAAATCCATTTGCCGCCGTTGCGCGAACGGCCCGGTGATATTCCGCTGCTGGCGCAAAGGTTTTTGCACGAATTCGCACAAGAAAACCGCAAAGCGGTCGGCAGTTTTACGGCAGACGCGTCGGAATGGCTGATGAATTATTTCTGGCCGGGCAACGTGCGCGAGCTGCGTACGGCCATTGAACACGCGGTAGTGTTATGCCGCGGCGAAAAAATTTCGGCGCGCGATTTGCCCCGACAGATTTCCCTTGGGGTACACGGTAGCCCGGGCGGGCGAACGGGTGAGGCTCAAATATTCGCGCGAAATGATTTGACAGTGAAAGAGGCGGAGAAACAATTGATTATTCACGCCTTGAAAGAGACAAATGGCAATCGCACCTTGGCCGCCAAAAAGGTTGGCATGAGCCGGCGGACATTTCACCGCAAACTGCACACGTATCATCTGGAAGGACTTTAATTATGCCGTTTTTGCAAGACTGGATTCATAAACTCGAAGAAGGCACCGGGGCGCGTTATTTGAAAATTGCGGCCTTTTGCGTAACGATTTTGTTCCTGGTGCTCGTGTATGATTTCCGCGCGTATCGCAATTTCGCCACCCCCGAGGCGATGGACTCGGCACAATTGGCACGCAACATCGCGGAAGGCAAAGGTTACTCCACGCTGTTTATCCGTCCGTTCAGCCTTTACCTCGTGCAGAGCCATAACCAGGCCCAGGCGGTAGATGCGCTGGCAAGCGCCGGCACGGATTTCGCGCAAATTAAAACCCCGCACCCGGATCTTGCCAATCCCCCGGTTTATCCGCTCGTGCTGGCCGGCTTGATGAAAGTGCTGCCGTTTCATTATCCCCTGGACCTCAAAAGCGCCTTCTGGAGCGATAGTGGAAATTTCTCGCGTTACGAACCGGATTTTCTGATTGCGTTGTTCAATGAAGCCCTTTTGCTGGTTGTGGTGGTATTGACATTTTTTCTGGCGCGAAAACTGTTCGATTCGAGTGTGGCGTGGCTTTCCGCCATTTTGGTGCTGGGGTGCGAATTGTTGTGGCGGTTTAGCGTGTCGGGGCTGTCCACCATGTTGCTGATGATGATTTTCGTCGGGCTGACATGGTGTATCTTGCGAATCGAAGAAGCGGCGCGAGACCCGCAACCGCACTCCGGTCGGTTACTCGGTTTGGTCATTGCGGCGGGCGTGGCGGCGGGCGTGGGGACGCTCACACGATATGCCTTTGGCTGGGTGATTATTCCGGTAGGGCTGTTTCTCATTCTCTTTGGCGGGCAGCGACGGGTGGTGTACGCCCTGGTGGCATTAGGCGCGTTTGCGTTGGTGCTCGCGCCCTGGCTGATTCGTAATTTTGTCGTCAGCGGCACGCCGTTCGGCACGGCGGGCTTTGCGATTGTTGAAGGGACGGGCGCATTCCCCGGATTCCAACTGGAACGTTCCATTCATCCCGATCTCTCATCCGCACTGGGATTGCCGTTATATCTGCACAAGTTTTTGGGCAACCTGCGTCCAATCCTCCAGGACACTCTACCCAAATTAGGTGGCAGTTGGGTGAGCATGTTGTTCCTGACGGGTCTGCTGCTGAATTTCCGCAGCGTAGCTGCGCGGCGGATGCGCTACTTTTTGTTGATGTGTCTGGCTGTCTTTGTCGTGGTGCAGGCTTTGGGACGGACGCAGCTTTCGGAGGAATCACCCGAGATTAATTCGGAAAATCTTTTGGTGCTGCTGGCGCCGCTGGTGTTCATTTATGGCGTGAGTTTGTTCCTCATTTTTCTCGACCAAATGGTGCTGTCGCTCCGGGAATTGCGTTTGGTGGTGAAAACCGTATTTGTGGGATTGTGCTGCGTGCCAATGATTTTTGCACTTCTGCCTCCCAAAAGCAGGCCGGTGGTCTATCCGCCGTATTATCCGCCGGATATCCAGCTGATTGCCGGCTGGATGAAGCCGGACGAACTGATGATGAGTGATATCCCATGGGCAATTGCGTGGTATGGTCAGCGACAATGCACCTGGCTGACTTTGAATGCCCAGGACGACTTCTTTGCCATCAGCGATTACCTCAAGCCGGTGCAGGGGCTTTACCTCACGCCCGAGACGATGGACGTCAAATTTGCTTCCGACTGGATGCGTGCCGAAGAACACAGTTGGGGCAACTTCATTCTTCAAGCCGTGGCCCAGAATAAGATTCCGCCCGGCTTTACATTGAACCACGCGCCAACGGGCTTTTTCCCCGAGCGCATGTTCTTGACCGATTGGGATCGCTGGAAGTTGCAGAAATAATCCTGCCGTCGTTTCAGAACTCACGCGGCGGCGCGCTTCAGCCGGTCCGCGATGGCCGACCATTCCGGCAAATCCGGCGGCGTTTCCACTACAATCCATTCCGCACCCGCTTCGTCGCAGCGATGCCATTCCGCGTAAATCGCCCGCGCGAACGCTTCCGCATCGTGCGGAATCACACTCACGCCCGCGAAATCTGCCGCCGACGGCACCTGCGTGTGGGCGATGACGTGGCAGGTTGAGGGTTGAGAGTTGAGGGTTGAGAGTTGAGAGTTCAAATCCGCGTCGTTCTGCCAGTTCAAAACCACCAGCTTCGCTTTTGGCGAATAATGTTTCTTCAACTGACCGGGACTCCTCAAAGTTCGGCGTCCGATGTTCGATGTTGGATGTTCAATGTTTCCAACCACGGCCGCCAGTGATTCGGCATGGATCATTCCCGGCCGCAAGACCTGCGCCGGGCTGATGGTCAAATCAAGCACGGTGGATTCGATGCCGACCTGGGACTGGCCACCGTCCACAATCAATGGAATTTTGCCGCCGAGCTGTTTGCGGACATGCTCCGCATTCGTTGGCGAAATCCGGCTGGACAAATTTGCACTCGGTGCGGCGAGCGGAAAACCGCACTCGCGAATCACGGCTTGAATGAACGGATGAGCCGGCCAGCGCACGCCAACGGTCACGCCACCGGCGGTCACGTTATCGGGAATTTCTTTCGCGTGCGGCAGCACCAGCGTCAATGGGCCCGGCCAAAATGCCTTTGCCAATTTATCCGCGCTCATCGGCCAATCACTCACACAGCGTTTGGCCATTTCAATGCTGGCGACGTGGACAATGATGGGATTGTTTGCCGGCCGGCCTTTGATTTGGAAAGTCTTGGCGACGGCCTTTTCGTCCAACGCGTTGGCGGCAAGGCCATAAACGGTTTCCGTCGGCAGCGCGACAACTTCGCCACAACACAACAACTCCGCCGCGCGTTTCACGGCGACAACAAACAACGCAGGCGTGTGTGTGGGCAGGATTTCAGCGGTCACGCGCTATTCATAATGCAACGCGTCAATGGGGTCGAGCTTGGACGCCTTCCACGCGGGATAAAACCCGGAGATTACGCCAACAATCGTGCTGGAAATGAACGCAATGACAATCCAGACACTGGGAGTAACGGTGGGCCAGTCTTTGAAGAAGGCGATAAGCCATGAAAAAATCATGCCGCCCGCGATGCCAATGGAACCGCCAATAGCGCTTAACGTCACCGCTTCAATCAAAAATTGCACGAGGATGTCCGCCCCGCGCGCGCCCACGGCCATGCGAATGCCGATCTCGCGGGTCCGCTCCGTCACACTGACCAGCATGATGTTCATGATGCCGATGCCGCCGACAACGAGCGAGACGGCGGCGACACCCGCCAGCAAAAATCCCATCGCGCGTGAAGATGCCGACACCCTGTCCATCAAGTCAGCCTGGTTGCGCACGGTGAAATCCGGTTCTTTGCTGCGATGCCGCGTCGTCAGCAAATCGGTGATTTCATCCTGCGCTTGATTGATGGTTTTGTCGCTGGAGGCTTCCACCAGAATCGAGTTTACAAAGGTGCGGGTGGTGATGCGGTGCATATGGCTGGTGTAAGGAACGACGACAATATCATCCTGGTCCTGACCAAAAAGGTTGAATCCTTTCGGTGCCAGCACGCCAACGATTTGAAACGGAATATTCCGAATGCGCAAAGTCTGTCCAAGGGGATTTTCGCCGGGAAACAACTGGTCAACGACGGTTTTGCCAATGATTGCGGATTTGGCAAGGCTGCGCACATCTTGATCGCTGAACATCGAGCCGCTGGCAATGCTGCGATTGACGATTTGCGGATAATCCGGCGATTCGCCCATCACTTGCGTGTTCCAATTCAAGCCGTTGGCGAGAATTTGTGCACGGTCGCGCACTTCCGGGCTGACAGCGAGTACATGCGGCAACTGGGCAATCGCCCTGGCATCTTCAACGGTCAGCGTCGGCGCGCTGCCCCAGCCGCCGCGCATGGCGCCACTGGTGAAATTACCGGAAAAAACCGTGATCACATTTTCCCCCAGGCTGGCGACTTGATCCTCCACCTGTTTGGTCGCACCCGTGGTAAGGCTCACCGAGCCGATGACGGCACCGACACCGATGATGATGCCGAGCATCGTCAGCAGCGAACGCATCTTGTTCCGGCGCAGGGCGCGCCCGGCGATTTTTAGTGAGGCGAAGATTCTCATGACGCGAGTTTGACGGCTTGTTGTGCCGTTCGGAGCTGCTGCAATTCGTTTTCCGCGTTCAGGCGATTGGCCACCATCGTGTCACTGACGATGTTGCCGTCGCGCAAAATCACGTTGCGCCGGGTGTAACGCGCAATGTCCAGTTCATGCGTGACCATGACGATGGTAATGCCCTGGTCGTTCAACTTTTGGAACACGCCCATGATTTCGATGCTGGTCTGGCTGTCGAGGTTCCCTGTCGGCTCGTCGGCGAGCAGCAAGGAAGGCTGATTGACGAGCGCGCGGGCGATGGCGACGCGCTGCTGCTGGCCGCCGGAAAGCTGGTTGGGGTGGTGGTCGGCGCGTTCGCCAAGACCGACCAGTTCAAGCGCATGCATGGCGCGTTCCAATTGCGCGTGTGCCTGGATGCGTTGACGCTTATAAAGCATCGGCATCTCGACATTTTCCAGCGCCGACGTGCGCGAGAGCAAATTGAAACCCTGGAAGACAAAGCCGATTTTTTCGTTGCGGACATCCGCCAGCGCATCGCGGTCGAGCGTGGAAACGTCAATGCCATCGAGCAAATAATTGCCGCTGCTCGGACGGTCCAGCGCGCCGATCATGTTCATCAGCGTGCTTTTGCCGGAGCCGCTGGCCCCCATGAGTGCTACGAATTCACCCGGAAAAATTTCCAGCGTGACCCCGCGCACTGCGTGGACATCCACTTCGCCGGTGTGATACACCTTGTGGATTACGTCGAGTTTGATGACGGGTTTTGTCTGCACGAAAAACTATGGAAATGTAATCAGCGCATGCGTGGGAAACCGCCGCCGCCGAATGGATTTGCCGTCGCGGCGGCCTTCGTGCCGGTCAAAGCCATCCCGGTCACAACCGGCGCGCCTTCGTCCAGCCCCGAAAGGACCTCGGTTGAGATGCCGTCGCTGATCCCGGTTTTGATCTGTACCGCCTTCAATTTCGTATCGTTGCCTACGCCCGCAAGCACGTAAACGGTGTGGAACAGGAAAGCCGGGTGATCACCGCGTCCACGCCAGCCACCACGCTCGCCGCCGCGACGGCCGCCCGGAACACCAGGACCGCGGGCAAAATTCCCGCCGTTGGTTGCTGGCATCGTTCGGGCCTCAACCGAGTTGGTCAGCATCACAACGTTATCCGGCGGGCGGAAGCGCAGTGCGCCGTTCGGAATTGTCAACGCGTTTTCGCGTTGGGCGACGACCACGGAAACGTTCGCCGTCATGCCGGGTTTCAATTTGTAATCCGCGTTTGTCACGCCGATGACGCAGTCGTAAGTGACGACATTGTTAACCGTCGTCGGTGAATTGCGCACCTGCGTGACCTCGCCGTGAAACGTCCGGTCGGGATATGCGTCCACCGTGAAAGCCACCTCCTGTTCTTCGGCGACACCGCCAACATCCGCCTCCGCCACGCTCGAATCAATCTGCATTTTCGTCAGGTCGTTCGCGATTTGGAACAGCGTTGGCGATTGTAAACTGGCTGCCACCGTTTGGCCTACGTCCACGGCTCGGGAAATGACAATGCCGTCCACCGGCGAAAATATTTTGCAGTAACCCAAATTTGCCGTCGCGTTGTCGAGTGAGGCCTTCTTGATTTTTACCATCGCCTCGGCTTCGTGCAGGTTGGCGACCGCCGTGTCATAGTCCGAACCCGAGATCAAATTATTTTTGAACAGATCGCTGCTGCGTTTCGCTTGAGCCTGTTGCAGTTCCAGGTTCGCCTTCGCGTTGGCCAGGTCCGCCGCGGCCTGCTCCACCGACGCCTGATATGTCCGCGGGTCAATCTCCGCGATGAGCTGGCCGTTGGTCACCGGCGAATTGAAATCCACATAGAGTTTGCTGATCCGGCCTGACACCTGGCAGCCGACCGTCACATTCGTCACCGGATTGAGCGTCCCCGTTGCCGTCACCAGTTTTATCAATTCACCGCGCGTCACCGCCACCGTTTGATAAGCCGGCGCGTCATTGTGCCCGCGATGAAAATACCAAATACCAGAACCAACGATGACAATAGCAACGATTATAATGGTTCCCCACTTCATCCAAGAATTCCTGCGATTTTCTGCCATAAATGCAATTTTCAAAGCCACTGTTTAGAAAGTGAGACAGCGGCGGCGAAGGACAAGTTACGGAATTTTCTACGTCTGTCCATGTTTTCGTTGATGTACACTTTCCACTTTGAACCGGTCGCAGTGATTCTTAGAATCATCCGGTGCTCGAAAAGCTCATTTCCCAACTCGCTGCGCGGCAACCGCTCGCCGACGCGCAAGTTCACGTGGCGGTGGAACAACTTGCTGACGAAAAAGTTCCGGCGGCTGTCAAAGCCAGCTTTTTAACCGAACTCGCGCAAAAAGGCGAAACCCCCGATGAAATCGCCGCGTTCGCCCGTGCGTTGCGCGACAAATCCATTGTCCCACCGTTTGATCCCGCCTGGCGGGAGGCCCGCGAAATTCTTGATGTCGTCGGCACCGGCGGCGACCGTCTCGGCACATTTAACATTTCCACCGCGGCCGCGTTGATTTGCGCCGCCGCCGGCGTCACCGTCGCCAAACATGGTAACCGGGCGGTTACTTCGCAAGCTGGCAGCGCGGATGTTTTGGAGGCGCTGGGCGTGCGGATTGATTTGACGCCGGCGAAAGCCGTGCGTGCATTGCGCGAACGCGGCTTCGCCTTTTTCTTCGCCCCGGCCTGGCACCCGGCGTTCAAGCACATCGCACCCGCGCGAAAACTCTGCGCCGAACGCGGCCAGCGGACGATTTTCAATTATCTCGGCCCGCTGCTGAATCCCGCGCGGCCGTCCGCCATGCTCGCCGGCGTGCCGCGACCCGGGCTTTGCGAACCGCTGGCGCGCGTTTTGCAGTCGCTGGGCGTCCGCCGCGCCATGGTTGTGAGCGGAGAGGTCCAAAGCCCAAAGTCCAAGGTCCCAAGTGCCATCGACGAGCTCTCGACGCTCGGCGAAAACACCATCGCTGAATTTTACCAGGAACGCGGTTTTGCGACTTCGACCCTGTCACCGGAACAATTTCCGTTGCAACGCGCGACGCTGGCGGATTTGGTTGGCGGCGACCGCCACGCGAACGCGGAAATCATCCGCCGCTTGTTCCGTGGTGAAGAGCGGGGACCCAAACGCGACGCGGTTTTGCTCAATAGCGCTGCGGCGCTGTTTGTGGCCGGCAAAACGAAATCACTGACCGAAGGCTGGGATTTGGCCGGAAGAACAATTGACAGCGGACAAGCCAACGCGAAGCTCGAGGAATTGACTCGTTAACTCGCGGGCGTTGTGCTTTCCGGCGATTCTTCGGAAGCTTCGGCGGCCTCAGCGGCCGCCTCAGCGGTTTCGGCAATTTCAAGCGAGGCGTAATGCAAACCGAGATTGTGTTGCGCGGTCTTGTCACCTTGCCGCGCGGCGCGGATAAACCATTTCATAGCTTCCTGTTGGTTTTGTTCCACCCCGCGCCCCGTCTGATAGCACAAGCCTAGGTTGCATTGGGCGGGCGCACATTCCTGATCGGCGGCCGCGCGATACCATTTGACGGCTTCCGCGAAATTTTGCGGCACGACCTGCCCGGTCTCGTAAAAAACACCCAGGTTGAATTGGGCCACGGGATAACCGCGTTCCGCCGCTTCGCGGTACCATTTGACGGCTTCCGCGAAATTTTGGGTGACACCCTGGCCGGTCTCGTAGAGCACGCCCAGGTTGAACTGCGCCGCGGGGTCGCTCTGTTCCGCCGCCTCACGCAACCACTTGGCCGCCTCCCCGAATTCCTGCGGTACACCCGCGCCGTGCAGGTAGCAGACGCCCAGATAACATTGTGCCACCGGATCTCCCTGTTCTGCCGCGCGCCGGAACCATTTCACCGCCTCCTGATGATCCTGCGCCACGCCCTGCCCGGTTTGAAAGCAGACGCCCAGATAGCATTGCGCCTGCGGATTGCCCTCGCTGGCGGCCTGGCGCATCGCTTCAAACGAATCCCATGTCTGGCGGTTGCTTGACATCACAAAACTAAAGTTAAAGGCACTTTCGTGCTGCCCCTATCATAAATCTTCGCCACGCAAATTCAAGCCGTGAATTAGCCCTGCGTTTTCACTTCCGTTCCACCGGATGGCCTGCTACAAAATTTTCATGGCAACCAAACTCACCATCGGCTTTCTCGGCGCGGGCAAAATGGCTGCGGCGCTGGCCCGCGGTTTCATTCACGCCCAGCTCGTCGGTCCCAAGGACATTATTGCCGGCGACCCGCACGACGCCGCGCGGGAAAAATTTGCCGAAGAAGTGGGTGCGAAAGTTGCAAAATCCAACGCCGAAGTGGCGAGGGCTGCCCAGGTCCTGATTTTGGCCGTGAAACCGAACCACGTTGCGGATGCTCTGGCCGAATTGCGGGGTGAATTTAGAAATGATCATCTGCTCATTTCCATTGCGGCGGGTGTGACGCTCGCAAAACTCGAAGGCGCGTTGCCACCGGGCGCGCGCGTCATTCGCGTCATGCCCAACACACCGGCGCTCGTCGGCGCGGGCGCCTCGGCATTTGGGCTTGGCAAATCTGCGACGGCGGCGGACGGCGAACTGGCGAAGAAACTGCTATCCGCCGTCGGCATCGTGTTTCAAGTAAAGGAATCGCTGCTCGACGCGGTGACCGGCTTGAGCGGCAGCGGCCCGGCATACGTATTTCAATTCATCGAAGCGTTGAGCGATGGCGGCGTGGCGGCGGGTTTGCCGCCTGACATGGCCGCGAAACTCGCCGCGCAAACCGTTTTAGGCGCGGCCAAAATGGTTTTGGAAACCGGCCAGCATCCCGGCGCGCTCCGGGACCAGGTCACCAGTCCCGGCGGCACGACGATTGAAGGTTTGCACGAACTGGAAAAAGGCCGACTGCGTGACGTGGTGATGAACGCCGTCCGTGCCGCAACGGAAAAATCGAAGAAGCTGGGACAAAGTTGAATTTTCGAAATATCCAATGAACCATCTTCGAATTCTTCACAATGGCGATTTGAGAAATGGTTCGCCGCATTGGATGGTTAAAATTTATGAAGACGGAGAAATCCGAGGAGAAATTCTCACAAAAGCGGCAGGTCGGTTTCTACCAAAAGATTTCAAGTTGGAAAACGTTCAACGTTTTTTCAAAATCCCACCTGAGCTCGCGAAGCAACAACTAACTACTGTTCTTCCACATCACGAAGAGATTATTATTTCTCTAGATGCTCCGTCTGGAAGATTTTTATGTTCCTTCTTGTTGTCAGAAGTTCCAAAGGATTCAGATTTCCGAAAAGCAATTGAAGAACTGATTGAAAGAATTTTAGTTCTCGCTAACAAATCCAATGAATTGTAGCTAGTCACGTAATTCCCGCACGTCTACCGCTTCCATTCCCGCGGCGCGAATGGCTTGCAAGCCGAGGTCGGTGTCTTCGTAGGCCCGACAAAATTTGGGTTCCACGCCAATCCGCCGCGCCGCTTCGAGAAAAATATCCGGCGCGGGTTTCTGGTTTTTAACCATTTCGCTGGTCACGATGGCATCGAAGAGATGTCGGATTTGCAAATGGTCGAGTACCATGCCGATGACTTTTTGCGTGCCGCCGGAGGCGACGGCCATCGGAATTTTGCCATGGTTCAGCTTTGCAATTTCGACGACGGCATGGATGGGTTCAATCTGCGCCATCAGCGGCAGATACGTTTCCTCCTTTTCATGCGCGATGGCAATATGGTCAAGTGACCGGCCTTGTTCCTCGGCGAGCAATTTCAAGATGTCGCGCGAGGGCACGCCGCCAAAGGCGTAAAAGCGGTCTTCGGGGAAATGAAGGTTGTGGCGTTGCGTGACGATTTGCCAGGCGTGCCAATGCAGCGGCATCGTGTCGGCTAAAGTGCCGTCGCAGTCAAAAATCAGGCCGTTTGGATTCATAATTCGTTGAATCATTAAATCGTTAAACCGTCCGGCAATTAAACGACTCAACCGTTCAACGCTTTTAACCTTTCCTCCAGGTCGTGCGTCATCAGCGGGTCAATCATCGGGTCAAGATCGCCGTCAATGAAGTTCGCCAGATTGTAAAGCGTCACCTCAATGCGGTGGTCGGTGACTCGGTTCTGAGGAAAATTATAGGTGCGGATTTTTTCGTTGCGTTCGCCGGTGCCGACCTGCGATTTACGGTTGGCGGCGTATTTTGCGTTTTCCTCGGCGATTTTAGCCTCCAGCAAACGTGAACGCAGGACGGTCATCGCCTTGGCCCTGTTTTTCTGCTGCGAACGTTCATCCGCGCAACGCACGATCAACCCGCTGGGCTTGTGCTGGATTTGCACGGCGGAATCCGTCGTGTTCACGCCCTGGCCGCCTTTGCCGGACGCGCGGCAGACGTTGATCTCGATGTCTTCCGGTTTGATCTCGATATCCACTTCCTGCGCCTCAGGCAGCACGGCGACGGTGCTGGTGCTGGTGTGGATACGGCCCTGGGCCTCGGTCGCCGGCACGCGCTGGACACGATGCACGCCGCTCTCGTATTTGAGTCGCTTGTAAACGTCCGTGCCGTTGATCTGGAAAACGATTTCCTTGAAGCCGCCGAGGTCGGATGGGTTGGAATCGAGCGGCTCGACCTTCCAGCCGCGCGCCTCGGCATAACGACAATACATCCGGTAAAGGTCGGCGGAAAAGAGCGCGGATTCCGAGCCGCCCGCGCCGGCGCGGATTTCGATGATGGTGTTGCGCGAATCGGTCGGGTCCGGCGGCACGAGGCCGAATTGGATTTGCTGTGAGAGCCTTTTTTCGTTCGCTTCGAGCCGGGTGATTTCCTCCCTGGCCATTAACGCCAGCTCGGATTCCGCCGGTTCGGACTTCAACAACGCGCGGTTTTGCTCCAAATCGGCGAGCGTTTTTAAATAACTGTCGCCCTGCGCGACCAGCTCCTTGAGCCGGGCGTATTCGCGGGACAATTCCTGCGCGCGCTGCGGATTGTCGAACACCTTCGGATCGCTCAACGCGGTCTCAACCTCGGCATAGCGCTTGCGGAATTTTTCGATGTGCGGTCTTAGATCCATTTTTGGAAAAAATAATCCGCCCACGTGTGACGAGGCACAAGTGGGCGGAATGAAAGCGGGTGGCTAAGCCTTCTTTTTCTTTTTCGTGGCAAACGCGGTCTGGGCGGCCTGCGTCTTGGCGGCGCGTTGCTGGAATTTGTCCACGCGCCCGGCGGTGTCAACGAACTTTTGCTGGCCGGTGTAAAACGGATGGCAGACGTTGCAAATGCCGACAATAATTACCGGCTTGGTGGAACGGGTTTTGATCACGTTGCCGCAGGCGCAACGGATTTCCGCGTCCACATATTTCGGATGAATGTCCGTCTTCATAAAAAGGGGCGCAAAGTTACCATGAATACGCCGGATGACAAGGGGGAATTTGCGCGGATTACACGCCACTGATCCATTTGCGGTCTTCCCAAACGGCTTTGAGCGAAGTCAGATTGCGCGAATCAAGGATGTTTTTCGCAGCGGAAAGAATCTTTCCCTTTTTCAAATTGTTGAATGCGTCGCTGGCGCTGACGGCGACGAACTGCAGCACGCTGGGATCACGGTAGCAGTCAATCATGCAACGCGTGCAGCCGTCGCGAATGAGCTTCGAGTCGTCCCATTCCCAAACCTTGCACATCGGTTTCTCCCAGAAATGGCAGCGGTACAGGTCAAGGTTCCAGTCGAGGTAAAAATACTTGTGTCCGCCGAGGCAGCCAAACTTTTCCCTCTCGCCGCGCAAATGCCGCTGCATTTCGGTGAGCGATTCCATGGGATTGACGACCGGGAAATCGCTGCGCCGTTTCATGTCCTTGATCTTTTCAAACACTTGCAGCAGTTCGTCTTTCGAATAGTTCACCAGGCCGCTGTCGCTGAAACTCAAATAACTGCTGGCCAGCGACGTGAGCGGATAGCTGAACGTGCAGCTCTTGAATCCAAGCGTTTCGAGAAAGGCGGGCAGCTTGTCGTAATCATCAATCAACCGGCTGGCCGTGATACTGGCGGTGGTTTGGATGCCGACCGAATGGAAGAATTCGTTGGCGCGTTTGATTTTTCGGCAAACATCCGGCAGGCCGCGGTTTTTTTCATGCTTCACCGCGTCATGCGCGTCAATAGACATGATGACGCTGCTCAGGCCGTCATCGGCCAGTCCGCGCATGTTCTCTTCCGTCCAAAGTCCGCCATTGGTGCAAATCATCGGGTGAATGCCGTGCCCGGCTGCGTAGCGCGTCATCGCACGTAAATCGCGATGGACCATTGGTTCACCGCCAACGAAGAGCAGGTAGCCGATGTGGTTTTTAACCGCAGTGTCAATCGCGTCGCGCGCCTCCTGCAATGTCACGCTGTCCCGGGCCTTGGGGTTGAACTTCGAGCGTGCAAACCCACAAAAATCGCAATCGGCGTTGCAGATGTTGGTAATGGCAAATTGCAGGTAACCCGGTCCGCCATGATGCAGAACTTCGCCAATGAGTTTTAGCGTGCTTTTCTTAGGTCGTACGACTGGTTTGGAAAAGTCCGGCACCGCCGCAGCCGGTGGGACGACTTCAGCAACGGGCGGCTGGGGTGCGGTTGAAACATTACTATTCATTGCAAACCGTGTCATTGTGATGGCAAGAAGTGGTGCGGGCAAACCTTCTTTCGCCAATCGAGATCGCTGGCCAGCCATTTTCGCTTTGCGCGGATGGTACGGAACGATTAGTTTCCGTCAGGTTTGTCCGATGGTGTAATGGTAACACAGCGCCCTTTGGAGGCGTTATTCATGGTTCGAATCCATGTCGGACAGCCAATTTCCAAACTATCTTTCAAGGTCAGGCTCGCACAAGTCAGGATCATTTTTTCCGTTGACGATGGAATTGCGCTTCAACCAAACCAGCAAAATTCCGATATCGGCGGGTGATACGCCGGAAATCCGGGCGGCTTGACCAATGGTTCCGGGCCGGATCCGAGTGAGTTTTTGCGATGCTTCGAGACGAAGGCTCGGCACTGTGGAAAAATCAAACGTGTCGGGGATGCGCTTGTCTTCCATGTTCCTGAATTTTTCAACTTCGAGTTCCTGGCGCTCTATGTATCCAGCATATTTCACCGCAATTTCGACCTGCTGTATTATTTCGTCAGGCAAAGTTTCGTTTTTGCCAGGCAGATCTTTGTAGGTAACTTCCGGGCGGCTTAAAAGTTTTTCTAAAGTGTTTGAGCCACAACGTGTTGTACTTATCCTGCTCAATTCGTCAGTAATGGATTGTTGCTTGGCTCGAAACTTCTTGTAATTACGCTGTGGCAAAAGGCCAATGTCGTGGCCGAGTTCAGAAAGGCGCAAGTCGGCGTTGTCTTGACGCAACAAGAGACGATACTCTGCCCGGGAAGTAAACATGCGATATGGTTCGGCGGTTCCCTTTGTCACCAAATCGTCAATCAAAACGCCGATATACGCCTGATCTCGCCCTAGAATGATGGATTCCAGTTTTTTAACTCGTCTTGCCGCATTTATTCCAGCAATAATACCTTGAGCACCAGCTTCTTCGTATCCAGACGTGCCGTTAATTTGGCCAGCCAGAAATAGGTTGCGACAGATTTTTGTTTCCAACGTCGGCAACAACTGGGTTGGATAAACGAGGTCGTATTCGACAGCGTAGGCAGGACGGATGATTTCGGCGTCTTCGCATCCAATGATCGTTCGAACCAGTTCAACCTGCACCTCGAACGGAAGGCTGGTTGAAAAGCCGTTGACATAGATTTCATCTGTTTCGATGCCCTCAGGCTCGAGGAAAATTTGATGCCGCTCCTTGTCGCTAAACCTTACTATCTTGTCTTCTATTGACGGGCAGTATCTTGGCCCAACACCTTCAATTACACCAGAATACAGCGGAGATTTATGGAGATTTTCCCGAATCAGCTTGGCTGTTTTTTGAGTGGTATAGGTGATATGACAAGGAAGCTGGCCGTTGATTCTATCAAGGATTGATTGGGGTGGGTACTTGCCGGGAGAATGGCTGCTGGCTGGCTGGCCTTGGTAGTTTTGTTCCATGTGGAACAAATCGTCCTTCCAGTAAGTAAAGTAAGGAACCGGCTCTTCGCCAGGCTGCATTTCAGTCTTTGAAAAATCAATCGAACGGCGAAGCAAGCGCGGTGGCGTTCCAGTCTTAAAACGGCCCAGCTCCAAACCAAGCTCCCGTAGAGAAGACGAAAGGCTCATTGCGGCAACGTCGCCGGCGCGGCCACCAGTTTGCTGGTTGGATCCGATATGCATTAAACCTCTCAAGAAAGTCCCCGTCGTTACAACGACGACTTTTCCATGAAATTGGACTTGCATGGTTGTTTCCACACCGAATGCCTCTCCGTCTCTGTGAAGGATCTTTGCCGATTGCCCTTGTCTTACATCGAGATTGGGTTCCTTTTCGCACACCCACTTTAATCGGAATTGATACGCCTTTTTATCACACTGAGCGCGCGGAGCCCAGACAGCAGGTCCCTTTTTCGTGTTTAACATCCGGAACTGAAGCCCGGTCATATCAGTGTTTATTCCCATCTCACCACCAAGTGCGTCTATCTCTCGAGCCAAATGCCCCTTGGCCAATCCACCAATTGCCGGGTTGCAGGACATCTGGCCAATCGTATCAACATTCATCGTCAGCAGCAGCGTCTGGCAGCCCATGCGTGCCGCAGCCAATGCGGCTTCGACACCGGCATGGCCGGCACCGACAACAATCACATCGTATAACTTTGGATAAACAAACATGGGCAGGTCAGCTTAAACTATACTTTGCATCGAGCCAAGACTGTCCAGAGGTCCTTGTAACGTGATGGCTTGGATTTGCTGTTAAATGTTGAATAACTTTTGAAACTGTCTCTATATAATCCTCAGCATTAATTGATTGTGAAATTTCAGTTAGAGTGAATAACTTATTCGGTTTACTGGATAGAAAAGTCAAAATCTTCCTTTGGATTTCTATAACTTGGCCAGCCGCCTTTTTGCCGGCTTCAACGCCAGGTTGATGATAGGCATTGATGTTGATCAGCGACGCATAGAATCCAACAGCACGTTCAAACAGTGCTATCAAGCCGCCTACGGTGCGTGCGGAAACATCATTCACGGTGATCGTCAGGGATTCCCGCCCCTTTTCCGCCAAGGCTTGTCGTGTTCCCAGAAAGAATCCGTGAAGAAAATCTCCTGCTGTTACTTTGTCTTCAACCATCAAATCTGAGTTTTTACCGTCGTTCAACACTTCGATGAAAGTAACAAAAAAATCATCCAAGCCATCCCGTAGTTGTTGAATGTAGGAATGCTGATCCGTGGAACCTTTGTTGCCAAGAACTGTAATTCCCTGGTTAACGACTTTTTGATTCAAATCCAATTCCTTGCCCAACGACTCCATCACGAGCTGCTGAAGATACTTTGAAAACAGCTCCAAACGGTCTTTATACGGCAGAATAACCATGTTATTACTTCCTTTACCGTTACCGGACGCAAACCATGCCAGAGCGAGTTGCAGTGCTGGATTACCTTTATCGTTCGAATTTCTTGTTACCGTATCCATTTCATAAGCTCCTGACAATAACTCGGTTACTTTAACCCCCTGTAAAGCTGCCGGCAGTAACCCGACCGCTGATAATTCGCTGGTTCGTCCTCCAATCCAATCCCACATTGGAAATCGCGCCAGCCACTTGTTTTGATTCGCGTATTTATCCAGATCACTTCCTGCCATTGTGGTAGCGACGGCGTGTGAACCAAAATCCAGCCCTGCCTGCTCATAGACCGCTTTGGCAATAAGCATTCCATTACGGGTTTCTTTTGTGCCGCCGGATTTTGAAATGACGATGCACAGCGTCTGATTCAAATCGCCGCCAATCGTTGCCAGAACCCGATCCATGCCATCGGGGTCGGTATTGTCGAAAAAGTACGGCTTGAGTTTGTCCGTGCGGGGATCCCCCAGGGCATGGGCGACAAATTGAGGGCCGAGCGCGGAACCCCCAATGCCAATCAGCAAATATTTTTTAAAGGGACCGCCCTTGCCGCGAATCTTACCCGCGTGAACCTCGGCGGCAAAATTCGTGATTCGGGCGATGGTTTCCTCGATCTCCCTGCGGATTTCCAGGGTTGGCGCCAGGGCGGGATTGCGCAGCCAATAGTGCCCGACCATGCGGTTCTCGTCGGGATTGGCGATGGCGCCTTTCTCCAGCGCCGTCATGTCGGCCAGCGCCTTCTTCACGCGCGATTCCATGCCCGACACAAATTCATCGGACACGTTCATGCGACTGAGATCCACCGCCAGGCCAACCGCGGGAAACTCGGTGTAATACTTCTGGAATCGCTCCCACCATTGCAACTTTGTGTAACTCATAAAATTTATTTCAATGTGCTTGAATAAATTTGATAGCTGTTCCTGGCAAGAAAATAGCGCAGCGGATTTTGCCGGGAGAGGCAAATGCCGGACGAATGCAGCCTCTTTTGTGGAGCCTGGAATTATCTTTTGAATCGGCTTCTTGAAAGAATCATCCCGAAACGCGGCTGGCCTTTAATGCGTATCCACCATCCAAACAGCGCCAAATGGCGCTTCTGGCTGTGCCATCATGTCGCTTTTGGCGCTATTTTTCGGAGACGGAGAAAAATGGATAAACTCAACTTCGTCTTTTGTTCACAACGGCTTTGTCCGTTTTCAGGCATCACGGCACCGTCATTGCTTGGATGGAGGGGACAAGTTGTATTTAACCACAAAATTTTATGGCAAAAGTATTAGGCATTGATTTGGGTACCACGAACTCCTGCATGGCCGTCATGGAAGGCGGCGAGCCACTGGTTCTGGAAAATTCCGAGGGTAAGCGAACCACGCCGTCCGTCGTTGCGTTCACCAAGAGCGGCGAACGCCTTGTTGGCGAGTCCGCCAAACGCCAGGCCGTCACCAACTCGCGCAACACGATCTACTCCATCAAGCGTTTCATGGGCCGCAAATTCGACGAAGTGCAGGAAGAAATCAAACGCATGCCCTACAAGGTCGTGAAGGCTTCCAATGGCGATTGCGCCGTGGAAGTGGAAGTGGATGGCAAACCGAAGCAATTTTCGCCGCCGGAAATCTCCGCGATGATTCTGGCCAAGCTGAAAGCCGACGCGGAAACGCGCCTTGGCGAGAAAGTCACGCAGGCCGTCATCACCGTTCCCGCTTATTTCAACGATTCACAGCGCCAGGCCACCAAGGACGCCGGCCGCATCGCCGGTCTGGAAGTGCTCCGCATCATCAACGAACCGACCGCCGCGTCGCTCGCTTACGGTCTCGACAAAAAGAAGGACGAGAAAATCGCCGTCTATGACCTCGGTGGTGGTACGTTCGACATTTCCGTTCTGGAAATTGGCGACGGCGTGTTTGAAGTCAAAGCCACCAACGGCGACACGCACCTGGGTGGTGACGACTGGGACAATCAGTTGATGGATTGGATCCTCGACGAATTCAAAAAGGACAGCGGCATGGACCTGCGCAAGCAGCCCGACGCCCTCCAGCGCATCAAGGAGGAGGCCGAAAAAGCCAAGATCGCCCTCTCCAGCGCACAGCAATACGACATCAACCTGCCGTTCATCACGGCGGATGCCAGCGGGCCGAAGCACATCCAGAAATCGCTCACCCGCGCGAAGATGGAACAGCTTACCGATTCACTTTTCGAGCGAACCATTGCACCGGTGAAGGCCTGCTTGAAAGACTCGGGCATTGATGCGAGCAAAATTGACGAACTCGTGCTCGTCGGCGGCATGACCCGCATGCCGCGCGTGGTTGAAACCGCGCGCAAACTCGTCAACAAGCAGCCGCATCAGGGCGTGAATCCGGATGAAGTCGTCGCCATCGGCGCCGGCATCCAGGGCGGCGTGCTCAAGGGCGACGTCAAGGACGTGCTCCTGCTCGACGTGACGCCGTTGTCGCTCGGCATCGAGACGTTGGGCGGCGTGTTCACGCGGCTCATCGAGCGCAACACGACGATTCCTTCGCGCAAATCGGAAATTTTCTCCACCGCGTCGGACAACCAGCCGGGCGTGGAAATCCACGTGCTGCAGGGCGAACGCCAGTTCTCCAAGGACAACAAGACCATCGGCAAGTTTCAACTGGCGGACATTCCGCCCGCCCCGCGCGGCGTGCCGCAAATCGAGGTGACGTTCGACATTGACGCGAACGGCATTTTGCACGTGGCCGCCAAGGACCTCGGCACGGGCAAGGAACAGAAAATCACCATCACCGCCAGCAGCGGGCTTTCGAAGGACGAAATCGAGAAGATGCGCAAGGACGCCGAGCTGCATGCTGACGAGGACAAGACGAAGAAGGAAGAAATCGAAACGCGCAACGAAGCCGACAACGCAGTGTATCGCTCCGAGAAAATGCTCAAGGACAACGCCGACAAGATTTCCGGCGACGACAAGGCCAAGATTGAAACCGCCGTCAACGCGGTAAAGGAAGCGTTGAAAGGCAGCGACGCAGCGGCCGTCAAATCCGCCGCCGAGAAGCTGAACGAGGCGTGGCAGTCCGTAAGCGCCGAGCTTTACAAGGCCGCGGCGGCCAAAGCGCAGGCGGAAAAGGCCCAAGCCGGCGGGCAACCGCAGCCGGAAGGTGGCGAAGCCAAGTCCGACGACAAAAAGAAGGACGAAGGCGTGATTGACGCGGAAGTCGTGGACGAGAAGAAGTAAAGGTAGGGACGCCGCGCTGCGGTGTCCGTTTGGCCGGTGTGGCGCCGACCTTACATAAATTTTCCCATCGCGGGTGCGGTGGGAGTTGATTACGATTAACAAACCAACCAACAACGAAAAGACAAACTATGGCACTAAACGTTAAACCGATCGGCGACCGTATCCTGGTTGAGCCGGTTGAAGAGAAGGAAGTCAAGAAGGGCGGCATCATCATTCCCGATACCGCCAAGGAAAAGCCGCAGGAGGGCATCATCGTCGCCCTTGGTACCGGCAAAACCAACGACGACGGAAAGAAAATTCCCTTTGAAGTCAAGAAGGGTGACCGGGTGCTCGTCAGCAAATACGGCGGCACGGAAATCAAAATTGACGGCAAGGAATACAAGATTTTGTCCTCGGACGACATCCTTGCGATCCTTGATTAACTTTTAACTTCCCGCCTTCGCGGGGCTGCGGCGCGGCAGGCAGTTTTTCATCGCGTCGAAGCGGAGCGAAGACGGACAACCACTAAAAAATAGAAAAATAAAATTATGGCAGCAAAACAACTATTGTTTGATGAGGCGGCGCGGCAGGCGATTTTGCGCGGCGTCCAGAAGCTCTCCAAGGCGGTCGTCGCCACGCTCGGCCCGAAGGGCCGCAACGTGGTCATTGACAAGAAATTCGGTTCCCCAACCATCACCAAGGACGGCGTGACGGTGGCCAAGGAAATCGAGCTGGAAGATCCCTATGAAAACATGGGCGCCCAGATGGTCCGCGAAGTCGCCAGCAAGACCAGCGACACCGCCGGTGACGGCACGACCACGGCGACGGTATTGGCGGAATCCATTTACCGCGAAGGTTTGAAGTTCGTCACCTCCGGCGCCAACCCGATCGGCATTCAACGCGGCATCAACAAGGCCGTCGAAGCCGCCGTGGCGCATCTCGACAAAATCACCAAGAAGGTCAAGGACAAGGATGAGATTCGCCAGGTGGCTGCGGTCTCCGCGAACTGGGATTTCGAAATTGCCGACAAAATCGCCGAAGCGATGGACAAGGTCGGCAAGGACGGCACGATCACCGTGGAGGAAGCCAAGTCCATTGAGACGACGCTCGAAGTGGTCGAGGGCATGCAGTTCGACAAGGGCTATCTCTCGCCTTACTTCGTCACCAACGCCGAAACGATGGAAGTGAAGCTCGAAGACGCCTACATCCTCAATTACGAAAAGAAAATCAGCAGCCTGAAGGACCTGTTGCCGTTGCTCGAAAAAGCCGCGCGCTCGGGCAAGCCGCTACTCATCATCGCCGAAGAAGTCGAAGGCGAAGCGCTCGCGACCCTGGTCGTGAACAAGCTGCGCGGCACGCTTAACGTCTGCGCCGTGAAAGCGCCGGGCTTCGGCGACCGCCGCAAGGCCATGATGGAAGACATCGCCGTCCTCACCGGTGGCAAGTTCATCAGCGAAGACCTCGGCATCAAGCTGGAGAGCATTGAACTGACCGACCTCGGCCGGGCGAAATCCATCGTCATTGACAAAGAAAACACCACCATCGTCGAAGGCGGCGGCAAGTCGTCCGACATCCAGGGCCGCGTGAATCAAATCCGCCGCCAGATCGAGGAGACGACGAGCGATTACGACCGCGAGAAATTGCAGGAACGCCTGGCGAAACTCGCCGGCGGCGTGGCCGTCATCAACGTCGGGGCCGCGACCGAAACCGAAATGAAGGAAAAGAAAGCCCGCGTGGAAGACGCGCTGCACGCAACGCGCGCGGCGGTCGAGGAAGGCATTGTCGCCGGCGGCGGCGTGGCCTTGCTGCGGTGCGTGGCGGCGATTGAAGCCGTCAAGACCGCAAACGAAGACGAGCAAATCGGCGTCGGCATCATCAAGCGCTCCATCGAATCACCGCTCCGGGCACTCGCGATTAACGCGGGCGTCGAAGGCTCGGTCATCGTCGAGGCGGTCAAGAAGAGCAAAGGCAACGAAGGTTACAATGTCGCCACGGGCGAATATGAAGACCTCGTGAAAGCCGGCATCGTGGACCCGAAGAAGGTCACACGTTCGGCGCTGCAAAACGCGGCGTCGATTGCCGGTCTGCTGCTCACGACCGAGTGCCTCATCACCGACCTGCCGGAGAAGGACAAACCGGCCCCGATGCCCGGTGGTGGCGGCGGCGGCATGGGCGGAATGGATTACTAAAATGGCAGATGTAGCGTCGGCGCTGCGCGCCGAAAAGTCGAGCCACAGGCTCGACGCTACACCAAAGAATAAAATCACGAGCGAGGCTGGAAGCCATTCCAGCCTCGTTTTGCGTTTTTGCGATTCGGCATCCAAGATGCTATTCTATGCGCAATAACATAAGCTTTAATGAAGATTTTTCCTCAAGGAGTGTCAGCCCTCTTCGTGATGTTGAACCTGGCGTTTGTCGCGTGGGCGGGTCCCAACCATCCGGCCACGGAATACGTTGAAGGCGATGCCATCGTCACTTTCAAGCCGTCGGTTAATTTGACCACCGCCGAGCAAGCGCTCGCCGGCCATTCGCTGGTGTGGCACAGACATTTTGCCGAGTTTTCCCGGCATCGGGGCAAAGAGACAGGTTTGGTGCACGCCCAAAACCGGACGACGGCGCAATTGATTGCCGAGTTGAGCCGCGACCCGGCGGTGGAAACGGCCGAGCCGAATTATTTGCGGTGGGTAACTACCACGCCACCCAACGACACGTATTTTACCAACTTGTGGGCATTGCAAAACACCGGCCAGTCCCTTAACGGCACGGCGGGGACAGCGGGAGATGATATCCATTTCATCAGTGCCTGGGCGCTGGCACAACCGCCCGGCACCAACCGGCCGGTGGTTGCCGTCATTGATACCGGCGTGGATCATTCGCACCCGGACCTGGCCAGCAACCTGTGGATCAACACCGGCGAGAATCCCACCAACGGATTGGACAACGACGGGAACGGATTTGTGAACGATTATTACGGTTATGATTTTGCCGACAACCTTCCCGACCCGACCGATTCCGGTTTTCATGGAACGCACGTGGCCGGGACCATTGCTGCCGTCGGCAATAATGCATTGGGCGTGATCGGCGTGGATTCTCCGGCCCGGGTCATGGCGCTCCGGGCATCGAGCGACGGCAGTTCGCTGCCCGATTCGTTCGTTATCGAGGCCATTCAATACGCGACCATGATGAAAAACCGGGGCGTCAATGTTGTCGCCATCAATGAATCCTTCGGCGGCGGCGGGTCGAACAGCACCGAATTGGCCGCCATGCAGGCCGCCGGCAATGCGGGCATCATCTTTTGCGTCGCAGCGGGAAACAATGCCACCGACAATGACACCACTCCGGTTTTTCCCGCCAACTACCGGCTGGGCAATATGATTGTCGTGGCCGCCACCGACCAGAACGATGCGTTGGCGTCGTTTTCGGACTTCGGGACCAACACCGTGGACCTGGGCGCGCCGGGCGTGAATATCCTGTCCTTGCTGCCCATTGCGCCGGGGATATCGCCGGAGAGCACAGTCCCGCCAGAGGGCACGGTTATTGGCTGGGTTCAGCAGGGTTCGACCGTCTATAACGCCAACGAGTTGGCGTATTCAGGCATAAGCACCGGTGTCACCGCCACAGTCTATAATTGCGGGCCGGGAAATCCCACGGACTTTCCGGCGGCAGTCAGTGGCAACATCGCTTTAATACAACGCGGCACGCTCACCTTTTCCAACAAGGTTGTCAACGCCATGGCGGCCGGCGCGAGAGCGGTCATCATTTACAACAATGTCCCCGGCAATTTCCTGGGTCAATTGGGCGGCCCCAACAACTGGATTCCCGCCGTCTCGCTTTCCCAGGCCGACGGGCTTGCGCTGCAGACCAATGTTCCCGCCACCGTCGTTCACGGGCTTTATCAATACCTTGCCGGGACTTCGATGGCGACGCCCCATGTGTCCGGCGCGGTCGCCTTCGCCGCGATGAATTTTCCGACGGAAACCGTGACCCAGCGCGTTCAACGTGTTCTTGCGAACGTGGATGTTGTTCCGGGTTTGCAGGGCCTGGTGCACACCGGCGGGCGGCTTAATTTACAACGCATGGTGGATACCGACGGCAATGGACTGCCGGATTGGTGGGAACTGCAATATTTCGGCCACCTCACCGGCACCGACCCGACGGTCGATCCCGATCACGATGGCATGAACAATCTGGCGGAATGGGTGGCGGGAACGAACCCGACCAATGCCGCTTCCAACTTGCGGCTGACGTTGGTGTCTGCCACCAACGTCAGCGGCATCGTCGTAAGCTGGTCGAGTGTTGCCGGAAAGGCGTATTGGCTTGAACGCTCCACCAACTTGCTGACGGGCTTTAATGCCATCGTGACCACCAACGTCGCCGCTACGGCACCCGCCAACACCCAGACCGACACGGCCATTCTTCCCGTCAATGCCCGCTTCTACCGGGTTGGCGTGCAACAATAAAACCAGGCCGGATTGAATTTAAGCGAAGCCGGGAGCCTTTTCCGCCGATTTTTTTGCGTTTTAATCGCTGTCGCCACCTTGACGGGCACGGGTTGCCGGTGGATAATTTGGTTTACCGATGGGGGCGTACCGGTTTCGATCCGGGGAATGCGCCAGAGGCGGCATGCCGAGGACGATGCGTTGGCCTCGTTAATCATCGCATCAAACAAAACAGCTAACCAAGAATTAGCTCTCGCGGCCTAAGGCTGCGACGTTCGCCGGTGGACACCTGCTA
>Ga0265338_10002456_pt1 | contig 27727 bp, 31 predicted proteins | sample 42126metaG_FD_193579 | JGI IMG/M metagenome (GOLD analysis project Ga0265338, IMG submission 193579) | Rhizosphere microbial communities from Carex aquatilis grown in University of Washington, Seatle, WA, United States - 4-21-26 metaG | ecosystem: Host-associated > Plants > Roots > Rhizosphere...
GTCGCGGGCAAGGTCGTGCTGGTCCGGGCGGATCTCAACGTCCCGCTCGAGGACGGCCGCGTCGCCGACGACACGCGCATCCGCGCCTCGCTGCCGACGCTCGAACTGCTGCTCGACAGCGGCGCCGCCGAGGTGCGCGTCTGCTCGCATCTCGGCCGTCCGAAGACGGAGGAGGACAAGGCGAAGTACGCGATGGCGCCCGTGGCGGCGCGGCTCCGCGAGCTGCTGCCGGACGACCGCGTGAAGGTGCTCGAAAACACGCGCTTCGAGCCGGGGGAGACATCCAACGACGAGGAGTTCGCGCGCCGGCTCGCCGACGGCTGCGACGTCTATGTGAACGACGCCTTCGGCTCCGCGCACCGCGCTCACGCGTCGACCGAAGCGGTCGCGCATCTCCTGCCGGCCTACGCGGGCCTGCTCCTGCTCGACGAGCTCGAGCATCTCGGGCGCCTGCTCGGCGACGTCGAGCGGCCGTTCGTCCTCATCTCCGGCGGCGCAAAGGTCAAGGACAAGTTGGGCGTCTTGAGCAACCTCGGCGGCCGGGCCGACACCGTGCTCATCGGCGGGAAGATGGCCGAGGAGCTGCGGGACGGAAACCCGCTCGACTTCCCCGTCGAGCTCCCGAGCGACGTCGTCGGCGCCGCCGAGTTCGCAGCGGACGCGGAATCGCGCGTCTGCGGCTACGACGAGCTCCCCGACGGCTGGCTCGGTCTCGACATCGGGCCCGAGACGCGCTCGCGCTTCGCCGAGAAGCTCGCGGCGGCGCGGACGATCTTCTGGAACGGCCCGATGGGCGTCTTCGAATGGCCGCGCTTCGCCGACGGAACGAAGGCAGTCGCCGAGGCGGTCGCGGCCAATGCCGACGCCTTCTCCGTCGTCGGCGGCGCCGACTCCGTCCGCGCACTCAACGAACTCGGCCTCGCGGCCAGAGTCTCGTGGGTCTCGACCGGCGGCGGCGCGAGCCTCGAGCTGCTCGAGGGAAAGGAGCTGCCCGGCGTGGCAGCGATCCCCCCTTCATAAGATGACTCAGTGATCGTCGCTGGGAACTGGAAGATGTTCCGCGGGCCGGACCCGCAGGCGCTCGCCGGGCTCGACGCGATCGTCTGCCCGCCGTACACGCGTCTTGCCGACTGCGTCGCCGCCGGGCTCGCGACGTACGCGCAGAACGTCCACTGGGAGCCGGAAGGCGCGTTCACCGGCGAGATCTCCGCGCCGATGCTGCTCGAGCTCGGCGTCGCCGGCTCGCTCGTCGGCCACTCTGAGCGCAGGCAGCTGTTTGGGGAGACGGACGACGGCGTCGCACGCCGCGCCGAAGCGGCGCTCGCCGCCGGCCTCGGAGTCATCGCCTGCGTCGGCGAGACGCTCGAGCAGCGCGAGGCCGACGAGACCGAGGACGTCCTCCGCCGCCAGGTCACCGCCCTCCCGCAGGACGACCGCCTCGTCATCGCGTACGAGCCGGTCTGGGCGATCGGCACCGGCATGACCGCGACGCCGGAGATGGCCCAGGATGCGCACGCCTTCATCAAGTCGCTCCTCGACGTGCCGGTGCTCTACGGCGGCTCGGTCAAGCCGGACAACGCCGCCGGCCTCTTCGCACAGCCGGACGTCGACGGCGCGCTCGTCGGCGGCGCCTCGCTCGACGTCGACTCCTTCCGCGCCATATGCCAAGCCGCCACTTCCCGCTCGTAGCGCTCGTCATCCTCGACGGCTGGGGGATCGCCCCGCCCGGCCCCGGCAACGCCGTCGAGCTCGCCGACACGCCGGTGTTCGACCGGCTCTGGCACGACTTCCCGCACGCGCAGCTCGAAGCCTCGGGCGGCGCCGTCGGGCTCCCGGACGGCCAGATGGGCAACTCCGAGGTCGGCCACTTGACGATCGGCTCCGGGCGGATCCTCTTGCAGGACCTCGTCCGCGTGAACAAGGCGATCGAGGACGGCTCCTTCTTCGAGAACCCTGTCCTCCGCGGCGCGTTCGAGCGTGGGGAGAACGTCCACCTGCTCGGTCTCGTCTCGCGGGGCGGCGTCCACTCGCACATCGACCATCTGAAGGCGCTGCTCGAGTTCGCGCCGGAGAAGACGTGGATCCATGCGTTCACCGACGGCCGCGACGTCTCGCCGCACTCGGCCGTCCACGATCTCGCGGAGCTGCCCACCGACCGCATCGCAACGGTCGCCGGCCGCTACTACGCGATGGACCGCGACAACCGTTGGGATCGGACACAGAAAGCGCTCGAAGCCGTGACGAATCCTGTGGTATCTACCCCCAAGGGGGGCGACCCGCTCGCGGAAGTGCAACGGAACTACGACGCCGGAGTGACGGACGAGTTCATCGAGCCGACGGTGATCGAAGGCCGCCCGCGCCTCGACCCCGCGACCGACACCGCGATCTTCTTCAACTTCCGCCCGGACAGGGGCCGCCAGCTGTCGGAGAAGCTCGGCGAGCTCGGCGTCGACCTCACGACGATGACGCGCTACCGCGACGACTTCCCGTTCCCCGTCGCGTTCCCGGAGCACGTTCTCCAGGGGACGCTCGCCGAGGTGCTGAGCGAGCACGGGATCCGCCAGCTCCACGCCGCCGAGACGGAGAAGTACGCGCATGTGACGTACTTCCTCGACGGCGGCCGCGAGGAGCCCTTCGCGGCGGAAGAGCGGATCCTCGTCAACTCGCCACGCGACGTCGCGAGCTACGACCAGAAGCCCGAGATGTCCGCGGCTGAGGTCGCCGACAAGGTCGTCGCTGCGATCGACGCCGGCGGTCTGGGCTTCGTCGTCGTCAACTTCGCGAACCCCGACATGGTGGGCCACACCGGGGTCATTCCCGCGGTCGTGCGGGCGGTCGAGACGACCGACGCCTGCCTCGGCCGCGTCGTCGATGCGGTCGAACGCGCGGGCGGCGTGTGCCTGATCATCGCCGACCACGGGAACGCGGAGAAGCTCCTTCAGGACGACGGGGTCAGTCCGCACACGGCGCACACGACGAACCCGGTGCCGGCGATTCTCACCGCACCGGGCCTCCGGATCCGCGACGGCGAGCTCTCGGAGGTCGCGCCGACGATTCTCCGCCTTCTCGGCCTGCCGAAATCTTCACAAATGCCTCAAATTTCCATACTGGAAAACTCTTGACGTAGGTCTATACTCGCGCCACCTTGTCGCTGCCCCAGCCTGATGACGGCATTCTGCGGAAGGCGCAGCGAGGCGATGACCGCGCCTTCGCGATCATCGTGCGCTCGTACCAGACGCCCGTCTTCAATTACGTGTTGCGGATGGTCAGCGACCGCTCTCTCGCCGAGGATCTGACGCAGGAAGTCTTCCTTCGCGTCTACCAGGGGCTGCCGCGTTTCTCGTCCCGGTCGAAGTTCACGACGTGGCTTTTCCAGGTGACGAAGAACCGCGTGCTCGACGAGTTGCGCGCGACCGAGCGGCGTCCGCGCACCGTCATCGACGTCGACGACATGAAGACCCTCGAGGTCGTCGACGCCCCGTTCGAGCGGATCGAGGCGATCGACGCGGTCTGGCGCGCGGTCGAGCATCTCACCGTCGACCTCAAGATGGCGCTCCTCATGCGCGACATCGTCGGGCTCTCGTACAGCGAGATTGCGGACTCGCTCGAGGTCACGCTCGCCACGGTCAAGTGGCGGATCTGGAAGGCGCGGGAGGAAGTTCAGCTGGCGCTCGCCCGTGACGGCATCGAGCTCTTCGAGCCGGCCGTTCCCGCCGTGGTCGTCCAGCCGCCCGTCGCCGCCGCGGAAGTCGCCGCGGCGATCTCGGTTCTTCCGCCGCCGCTGCTGCCCGTCAGCGTCTAGGCCGCCCTACTGCCCGTGCGCAAGCCGGGCAGCGAGGGAGCGCGGCAGTCCGGCCTCCGCCATTTCTCTCTGCGTGCGCGCGACGTCGTACTCGACCCGACGGAACTCGCCGCGCTGCGCGGCGAGGTCGAGGAGGAGATACGCCGCCCGCCGGTCCCCGTCGCGCGGCTGGCCGACTGAGCCCGGATTGAGGAGCGTCGGGGCGTCTCCGAGCGCGACGGCGGTGCCGGCCGGTGCGAGGCCGCCTTCCATGTCGCCGCCGGACGCACTGAGATGGAGGGCGACGTGGCTATGCCCGACGAGCACGAGCGGCGAGCCGGCAAGGGCGAGAGTCGCGAGCGCGGCCTCGTCGGAGAGCACGTACTCCCAGACGGGGTCGCGCGCGCTGCCGTGGTAGAGCGCGACGCCGTGCGCGCTTCCCTGCGGCTCGAGGCGGTCGAGGAACGCGTGCGAGTCCGGCGTGAGCGCCTCGCGATTCAGCCGGGCAGCGAGCGCGGCGTCTCCGTGGAACTCGTCGAGGTCGATCGTCCCCTGGATCGCGAGGTCGTGGTTCCCGGCGAGGCAGACGTCGGCCCGCTCCTCGACGATCGCGCAGCACTCGTTCGGGCACGGCCCGTAGCCGACGAGGTCCCCGAGGCACCACAGCTCGTCCGGCGCGTCGGCCTCGATCGCGTCGAGCACCGCTTCGAGCGCGCAGAGGTTCGAGTGGATGTCAGAGACGACGGCGACGCGCATCGGTGGTCGCGAACGCTAGCCCGGCGAGAACGGGAACGGTCGCGGCCACCTCCGAGGTCACGAAGAAGAGGAGCCCCCATAGGCCGGCGGCGATGCCTGTCGCGACGGCGGCCCCGTACTTGCTTCTGCCCGCGACGACGACGCCGAGCAGCGCGGGCGCCAGCAGGTCGAGCCATCCCATCAGCGCCGAGCCGAACGTCGCCTGCTGCAGGCTCGGCAGCGACGCTCCGGCGGCGTGGGGGAGGGTGACGGCGTCGAGCGCGTTCGATGCGTTCCGCACGCCGCTCGTCCCCCAGACGAGCACGACGTCGAGCGCGGCGAGCGCGACCAGCCCGAGGCGAATCGACGCGGCCGGAGCGACGCGTCCGGCCGCCGACGCCGCCGCGACGCACGCGAGGGCGACGAGTGCGAGGCCTGCCGCGTCCCGCACGGGGCCGTGAGCGAGCCACGCGCCGATCCACAGGCCGGCTGCGATGAGAGGCCACAGCCACCAGTGCTTTCGCTCGGCGAGCAGACCTCCTGTGGCGGCGAGTACCGGCGTCCCGAACGTTGCGAGCAGCGCGAGCGCGCGCGGCCCCCCGGAGACGACGTCGAGGATGAGAACTCCGCCGACGAGCAGCCCGGCGGGGACGAGGATTCCCACCGAACGGAACGAGCGTCCCGTTGCCGCCCGCGCGGGCGCAGCCACGGCCGCCGCCTGCGCAGCACAGAGCACCGCGTACGACGGCGCGAACGCGAGCGTCAGGCGCCCTCGGACGGCTCGGAGTGGCCGGGCGCCTCGGGCAGGTTGCGGATCCCTTCGCGCGTTGCGTACTTCGACCACGAATCCTCGAGCGCCGCGATCAGCTCGGGCACGAAGCGCGGCGACATGTTGACGCGCGAGACCACCGCGCCGGGCACGTCGCCTTCCTCGATCTCATGTTCGATGCGCATGAACGTGAGCGTGAACTCGTACTGGGAGAAGCTCACGTTCGCGAAGTTCGAGTACGTGCCGCCGATGAGCTCCGTCGGCATCTGGATGTTCAGGCGCCGCTCGCCGGGCTCCGGCTCGGGTTGGCCGAGCTCTTCGTCGTCCATGCTCACATACTACGAACGCGCCGTCGGAGTGGCATCGGCCACCAATCCCGGCCGCCGTCCGTCGTGCGGTAGAGCTCGTGGTAGCGGCCGGCGATCGCCCAGCCGACGCGCGGCGCGCTGAAGACGACCGACTCCCAACCCCGGACGAGCCGTCGTGTCGCGCCGCGGGGAACGACGTCTGGCGGCAACGGCCGGAGCCGGGTTGGCGACCACGTCTCGCCACCATCGGCCGTGCGATACGTGCGTGGCGGGTGGTGATCACTCCCATCGCTGTTTGAGCCGGCGGGGGTGAGGAGGAGTCCGAGCGTGCGGTCACCGAACCAGATCGAGCCGGAGGCTGGTGGCCTCGGCAACAGCGTCCAGCTCGTGCCACCGTCGTTGGTCCAAAACAGCTTGTCGGTGGCCCCTGTTCGTGTGGTGTCATCGATTAGGTAGCCGTGGCGCACGTCGTAGAAGCTGAGGTACGCGGGTTCGCAGCTGCAGCCCGGCAACGACAAGATCCGCCAACTGCGGCCCCCATTCACCGTCCGCTCGATGACATCGCGCTGGCCGTCGTCGAGCCCGGCGCTCATCCAGCCGTGACGGTTGTCGATGAACTGCACTTGAACCAGGTCGGCGACGACCCTGGGGCTGCGCGCTCGGCCGAGTGTTTGGCGACCGGCGACCCGCCACGTGCGACCCTTGTCCAGCGTGAGCCAGAAGTAGCCGTGCCGGTCGATCGCCCACACATAGGGGCCCGTCGCGCCGATCGAGTCGACCCAGCGAGCGGCAGGAGGACGCGGGTCGCTGGCCGCTCCCCGTCCGTGCGAGCCGGCGCATCCCGCCAGAGCTATCGCGCCAAGGAGGGTGACGCCGGCTCTCAGCCCGGTCTGCCTTAGCCGGTCCATCGAGGTTGGACGAGATCTTCGCCGTCTATGTCCACATACTACGAGCGTGCAGGCAAGAGTTCGCCTCCGCCAGATCGCCTCCGTGCTTGCCGCATTCGCGGTCGCGCTCGCTGCAGGCACCGTCGGCTTTCACCACCTCCTCGGCGACGGCTGGGGTCGCTCGCTCTACCGCGCCGTCGTCACGACGACCCTGACGGGTCTCGACACGGCGCCGACGGGAAGGGGCGCGATCGCCCTGACGATCGTGCTCATCCTCGCGGGGCTTGCGATCATCGCGTACGCCGGCGCGGTTATCGTCGAGTCGATCGCCGGTGGCGTCCTCACGGGCGCGCTGGCCGAGCAACGGAGGAAGCGAGCGATCGACCAGCTGTCCGACCACTACATCATCTGCGGCTACGGGCGCGTGGGCCGCCGCGTGGCCGAGGATTTCCGGCACGCCGGGGTCTCGTACGTCGTGCTCGACCACAGCGAAGACGCGGTCGCCGCAGCGCGGGAGCGTGGCGTTCTGCTCGTCCACGGGGACGGAACCGACGACCCCGATCTGAAGCGCGCGGGCCTCGAGCGGGCACGCGGGCTCGTCGCGGCCTCCGACTCCGACGTCGCCAACCTCTACATCGTCCTCTCGGCGCGGGCCTCGCGGCCGGATCTGACGATCGTCGCTCGCGCCTCTGACTTCGACGCGGAGCGGAAGCTCATGCTCGCCGGGGCGGATCGCGTCGTCCTTCCATACGCGACGGCCGGGCAGGTGATGGCGAATCTCGTGCTGCGACCCCAGGTGACTGCATTCCTCGACACGGTGACGACGGCCGTCGGGCCGGACTTGCAGCTGGCGGAGATCGAAGTCGGTGAAACGTGCTCTGCGGCAGGCCGGACGATTCGCGAGCTCCGGATTCGGCACGAGACGGGTGCGATGGTCATCGCGCTTCGCAAGCGCGACGGGACGTTCGACACGACTCCCGAGCCGGACACGCGCCTCGATCCGGGAGACGTGCTGATCGGCGTCGGCACCCCCGACGAGATCGCACGTCTCGAGGACTTCTTTGGCCTCCAGGACTCCGTTGTCGGCTGATCCGGCCAGAGCGCTCGCCCATGATCTCGCCGCCGCGGTCGGCGCCGAGCTCGAGCTCGAGCGGCCCGCGGAGGCCGAGCACGGGGACTACGCCACGAACGTCGCGCTGCGGCTCGCGGGCACGCGCCGCCGCCCCCCGCGCGAGATCGCGGATGAGATAGCCGAGGCTGCGGCGGGGCTCGACGCCGTCGAGCGTGCCGAGGTCGCAGGCCCGGGCTTCGTCAACGTCTTCCTTCGCGACGAGTGGTTCGTCTCGGCCCTCGAGGCGATTCTCGCGGGCGGCCCGGCGGAGAAGACTGGGTCCCGCATCCAGGTCGAGATGGTCTCCGCGAACCCGACCGGTCCGATCCCGGTCTCCGCCGCACGCAACGGCGCGTACGGCGACGCCGTGGCGCGCCTCCTCGAGGCGGTGGGACACGACGTCGAGCGCGAGTACTACTACAACGACGCCGGCGCGCAGATGGACAAGTTCCGCGCGTCGGTCGAGGCGGTGCGGCGCGGGGAGGCTCCGCCTGAGGACGGCTATCACGGGGACTACCTGCGCGAGCTCAAGGGAGACGACCCCGTCGTGGCGATGCGCGAGTCGATCGAGGCGTCACTCGAACGCTTCCGCATCCACATAGACACGTGGCGCCGCCAGAGCGCGATCGAGGAGCACGTGCCGGAGGTGCTCGCGGCGATCGACACGTACGAGCAGGACGGCGCGGTCTGGGCGCCGACGACGCGGTTCGGCGACGACAAGGACCGCGTCGTCGTCCGTTCTGACGGCACGTACACGTACTACGCCGCCGACATCGCGTACGTGCGCGACAAGCTTGAGCGCGGCTTCGACACCGCGATGTACGTCCTCGGCGCCGACCACCACGGCTACGTCGCGCGACTCCGCGCTGCCGCGGGCCTGCTCGGCTACGACCCAGACCGCGTGGAGGTGCTGATCTATCAGCTCGTTCACCTCACTAAGGGCGGCGAGGCGACGAAGATGTCGAAGCGAAGTGGAGACGTCGTCTTCCTCGACGAGCTCATCGACGAGGTCGGCGTCGACGCCGCACGCTGGTACCTCGTCAATCGCGGCCCCGATCAGGCGATCGAGATCGACGTCGACCTCGCCGCGGAGCGATCGCAGAAGAACCCCGTCTACTACGTCCAGTACGCGCACGCGCGCGTCGCCGGCATCCTCCGCAACGCTCCTGACAACGCTAGTGACAACTTGTCACTAAGTGGTTCGCTCGCGCCGGAGGAGAAGGAGCTGATCAAGCGGCTCGCCGATCTGCCGGGCGTGATCGCGGACGCGGCTGCCAAGCGCGGGCCGCAGGGCATTCCCGCCTTCGCGATCCGTGTCGCAGACGACTTTCACCGCTTCTACCACGAGCATCGCGTCCTCGAGAGCGAGCAGGAAAGCTTCCGCCTCGGCCTCTGCCGCGCGACGCAGACGGTCATCGCGCGCTGCCTCGACCTTGTCGGAGTCGACGCACCTGAGAGGATGTGATCCGTGAACCCGCGCCTTGCCCCCGACCGCAATATCGCGATGGAACTCGTCCGCGTCACCGAGGCGGGTGCTATGGCGGCGGCGCGCTGGATCGGGCGCGGCGAGAAGGAGAAGGCCGACGGTGCGGCAGTCGACGCGATGCGGTACGTCCTCGACAGCGTCGACATGCGCGGCGTCGTGGTGATCGGCGAGGGGGAGAAGGACGAGGCACCGATGCTCTACAACGGCGAGGAGGTCGGGAACGGCGAAGGCCCCGAGGTCGACGTCGCCGTCGACCCGCTCGAAGGGACGCGGCTCACCGCGCTCGGCCAGCCGAACGCGATCTGCGTCATCGCGGTTGCCGAGCGGGGGACGATGCTCTTCCCCGGCGCGGCCTTCTACATGGAGAAGATCGCCGTCGGGCCGGCCGCCATCCACGCGATCGACATCGAGAAGAGTCCGACCGACAACGTGAACGCCGTCGCGGAGGCGCTCGGCAAGACGCCGCGCGAGGTCGACGTCGTCGTGCTCGAGCGCGATCGCCACGACGAGCTCATCGCGGAGCTGCGCGAGGCCGGCGCGCGCGTCCGCCTCATCCGCGACGGCGACGTTGCGCCTGCGATCGCCGCGGCGCAGCCCGGCACGAGCGTCGACATGCTCTACGGGATCGGCGGCACGCCGGAAGGCGTCATCTCCGCCGCGGCGCTCAAGTGCGTCGGCGGAGGGATCCAGGCACGCCTCTGGCCGCGCAACGATGACGAGCGGCAGAAGCTCCTCGACGCGGGCCTCGACCCGGCGACCGTCCTCCACACGAACGACCTCGTCTCGGGCGAGGACGTCTTCGTCGCGGCCACCGGCGTGACGACGGGCTCGCTCCTCCAAGGTGTGCAGTACACGCCGGGCGGAGCGATCACCGACTCGATCGTCATGCGCTCGCGCTCGGGCACGGTGCGGCGCGTCGTCGCTCAGCAGTCGCTCGCGAAGCTCTCCGAGCTCACCGGCTTCGAGTACACCTAGGCCGACCTCCCGAAACGGACATGTCCGGTGTCAGACACCGGACATGTCTCAAACGGCCGCCAGCTCCTTCTCCATCTCCGGCGCGTACATCCCCGTGCGCGCGGCGGAGTTCAGCTTCGCGCGGTGGTAGTACGCGCGCTGCGCCGCACCGACGTTCTCCGGCTTGCCGCCCCAGGCTTTCAATGCAGGTGCCTGCAAAGCGCGGCCGTAGGAGAAGGACAGCTGCCACGGATGCGGGCCGGTTGCGTTCATCGCGTTGAGGTGCGCGGTCGCGTCCTCGTCCGACTGCCCTCCGGAGAGGAAGACAATCCCGGGCACCGCGGCCGGCACGTGCTTGTAGAACGTGTGCAGCGTCGCGGCGGCGACCTCGTCGACGCCGGCGCGGCTCGACGCCTCGTACCCGCTCAACACCATGTTCGGCTTGAGGAGCGTGCCGGCGAGATCGACCCGCTGGTCGAACAGCTCGGTGTAGAGCGCCGCGAGAACGCGCGACGTGACGAAGCCGCTGCGCTCGATCGTGTGCGTGCCGTCCTGCAGGACCTCCGGCTCGACGATCGGGACGACGCCCGCCTCCTGGCAGAGCGCCGCGTAGCGGGCGAGCGCGTGCGCGTTCGTCCAGATGCAGTAGTCGCTCGGCAGCGAGTCCGAGATCGTGTACGTCGCGCGCCACTTCGCGAAGCGCGCCCCGAGCGAGTGGTACTCCGCGAGCCGCTCGCGCAGCCCGTCGAGACCCTCGGTCACCGTCTCGCCCTCGGCGCCGGCGAGCGGCTTCGCGCCGGCGTCGACCTTGATGCCGGGGATGATTCCCTTCGAGGCGAGCAGTTCCGGGAACGGTGTCCCGTCGGCGGAGCTCTGGCGGATCGTCTCGTCGTAGAGGATGACGCCGCTGATGAACTCCTCGGCGCCGGGCGTCGTGAACAACAGGTCGCGGTAGGCGCGGCGGTTCTCCTCGGTCGACTCGACGCCGATCGAGTCGAAGCGCTTCTTGATCGTGCCGCCGCTCTCGTCCGCGGCAAGGATCCCCTTCCCCTCGGCGACGAGTGCGCGGGCGGTCTCGTGCAGTTCGCTGGACATCAGTCTCTCCTGGGTCGCCATCTGTGTTGGAGCTCGGCCCATTATGGCCGGGCTACACTCCGCGCACCGCGGGAGTAGCTCAGTTGGTAGAGCATCAGCTTCCCAAGCTGAGGGTCGCGAGTTCGAGCCTCGTCTCCCGCTTTGACCTTGCCGGCTCGCTCATTCCTGTTCGCGTTCGCCCTCGCACTCGTCGTCGTGGCGAGCGCGTCGGCCGCCTGGGGTGGGAAAGATCCCGCGCGCAATACGCGGATCGGGCCGCTGCCGATTTCCTGCCGCAGCGCGCCGACTGGCAAGCAGTGCATCGATGGCGTCGTGTACTACCTCGACAAGGCGCGGTCGCGTGTCCATCTGCCGCCGTACGCCCTCCCGGCGAACTTCCCGTCGCTGTCGGCGCCGCGGCAGCTGTTCATCCTCGTCAACCTCGATCGCGTCCAGTACGGGCTCCCGCCGATCCCCGGAATGACGGCGGCGCTGAATCACGACGCGCTTGTGAGCGGCGTCTGGGTGGCGGACGACCCGCACCCGAGCAACACGACCGGCCTCACCATGTGGTGGCCGGGCTGGGCCGGGGCATTCCGCAACGCCCCGACGGCGTATGAGATGTGGGTGTGGGATGACGGGCTCGGGAGTACCAACCCTCGCTGCACTCCGTCTGATCATTCGCGCTGCTGGGGGCACAGGCACTCCGTGCTGTGGAAATTCGGGTCGGGCTCGGTTCTCGCGATGGGCGTGGCCGCGGGACGCGACTCGCGCCACCACCGCGGCTACGCGTATCTCTTCGTCGGCGGCAACGCGTCCTACAAGCCGGCGTACACGTACACCTGGAAGCAGGCCGTAAAGGACGGAGCGGGCACGAACACCTACGACTACGGCCCACCGCCGAGCGCGCGGTGCGACGTTCCGGTCGTCATCGGGCTGAGGCTGGCCGGCGCGTCACGGGCGATCAAGAAGGCGCACTGCAGCGTCGGCGAGGTCGTCCGCAAGCACACCCACTACTCGCCCGGCATCGTGTTCCGGCAACGCCCCACGCCGGGCAGGAGGCTCGCGCCCGGCGCGAGAATCCGGCTCAGCATCAGCCTCGGCCCGCGCTAGATCACCGCGTTCGTTCCCTCTTTCTTGTCTCAAGTCGACCGTGCGCCAGACCGATTCACCGCGCAATGGTCGCGCTTCGCGTACTGCGTCGTCTCGTCCCGGCATGCGTGCTCGCGTTCGCGTGCGTTGCCATTGCGTCGGCCGCCTGGGGTGGGAGAGATCCCGCGCACAACACGCGGATCGGGACGCTGCCGAATTCCTGCCGCAGCGCGCCGGCCGGCAAGCAGTGCATCGACGCCGTCGTCTACTACCTCGACAAGGCGCGGTCGCGTGTCCATCTGCCGCCGTACGCCCTCCCGGCGAACTTCGCGTCGCTGTCGGCACCGCGGCAGCTGTTCATCCTCATCAACCTCGATCGGATCCAGTACGGACTCCCACCGTTCCCCGGAATGACGGCGAGGCTGAATCACGACGCGCTCGCGAGCGGCGTCTGGCGAGCGGACGACCCGTATCCGAGCAAGGCGACCAAGCTCAACGCCTGGTGGCCGGGGTGGGCCGGGGCGTTCTACAACGCCCCGATGGCGTACGAGACGTGGGTGTGGAATGACGGGCTAGGGAGTACCAACCCTCGTTGCACGCCGTCTGATCACTCGCGCTGCTGGGGGCACAGGCACTCCGTGCTGTGGAACTTCGGCTCGGGGTCAGTTCTCGCGATGGGCGCGGCCGCGGGACGCGATGCGCACCACCACCGCGGCTACGCGTATCTCTTCGTCGGCGGCAGCGCGTCCTACAAGCCTGCCTACACGTACACCTGGAAGCAGGCCGTCAAGGACGGAGCAGGCACGAACACGTACGACTACGGCCCGCGGCCGAGCGCGCTGTGCAACGTCCCGGTCGTCATAGGGCTGGGGCTGCCCGGCGCGTCACGGGCGATCAAGAAGGCGCACTGCAGCGTCGGCGACGTCGTCCGCAAGCAGACCGACTACGTGCCCGGCATCGTGTACCGGCAGCACCCTGCGCCGGGCAACTGGCGCGCGCCCGGCGCGAGCATTCGGCTCATGGTCAGCCTCGGCCCGCGCTAGATTCATCTCCCGTTATCTCCATGCTCCACTCCGATCGCACGAAAGACGAAGCGACGCGTGCGCTGCTGGCTCTCGTGGCAGTGTGCGCGGTCGCGCTCCTCGGTGGCGCCGTGGCGTTCGCGGCCTGGGCGGGGAGCGACCCGCCGCGCAACTACCGGATCGGGGAGCTGCCCTCCGCCTGCCTTAGAGCTCCGACCGGCAAGAGGTGCGTCAACGCCGGCGTCTATTACCTCGACAAGGCGCGCGCGAGTCTCGGTCTCCCCGCGTACAAGCTGCCCGCCGACTTCCCGTCACTCACGCCGGCGAAGCAGTTGTTCATCCTCACCGACCTCGACCGGACGCGATACGGGCTGCCGCCGATGACCGGTCTCACCGCAGCGCTCAGCCGCGACGCGTACAGGACAGGGATCAAGCGAGCCGCGGAGCCGCACCCGAGCGACACGCGAGAGATCATTGCGTGGACGGCGAACTGGGCGGGCGGGTATGCGAATGCGCCGCTGGCGTACGAGGCGTGGATGTACGACGACGGCCCAGGCAGCGGCAACCTCGACTGCACGACGGACAACCCGTCCGGCTGTTGGGAACACCGGCATGGCATCCTCTGGAAGTTCCCGGCCAGAGCCGTGCGCGCCTTCGGCGCCGCAGCGGGGAACGGGCTGCACGCGAGGAGTTACGCCATCCTCCTCGTCGGAGGCCGCCCCGGCTACCGGCCCAAGTACGCGTACACCTGGAGACGGGCCGTAGCCGACGGCGCCGGCTCGAACGCATACAACCCCGGCGTTCCGCGCCGCTAGACCCAGGTCTCGCGGAAGACGCGCAGCCAGTTGCGGTGCGTGATCTTCTCCACCGCCTCCTCGTCCCAGCCCGCTTCGCGGAACGCGTCGACGAGGTTCGGCAAGGCCGCGATGCCGTCGAGCTCTTCCGGCACGAGCGCGCCGTCGAAGTCGGAGCCGAAGGCGACGTGGTCGAGGCCGATCCGGTCGGCGATGTACTCCGCGTGGCGGACGATCTCCGTGAGCGGAGTGGCCGCCTCGTTGGCGCCGTCCGCACGGAGGAACGAGACGGCGAAGTTGATCCCGACGATGCCGCCCGACTTGCCGACTGCATCGAGCTGCGCGTCGGTGAGGTTGCGCGACGAGGCGCAGAGAGCGTTGACGTTCGAATGCGTCGCGACGAGCGGTGCGGAGGAGAGCTCCGCGACGTCCCAGAAGCCGGCCTCGTTCAGGTGCGAGAGGTCGACGAGGATGCCGAGCTCATTGCAGCGGCGAACGAGCTCCTTTCCTGCCTCGGTCAGCCCGGGACCGGTGTCGCCGGTGGACGGGAAGCGGAACGGCACACCCTCGGCGAACGCGTTCGGCCGCGACCACGTGAGCCCTACCGAGCGGAGACCGCGCTCGTACCACGCCTCGAGGTCGGACAGGTCCGGCGCGAGCGGCTCCGCACCCTCGAGGTGGAGGATCGCCGTGACGCGGTCCGGACGGAAGTCGTCTGCCGACGTCGCGAGCTCGACCGGCAGGGAGCGGAAGATCTCGTACATCTCGTCGGCGATGCGCGCGGCCTCCTCCCGCGGGATCGGATCCGGCAGCGGCAGCGCGTAGCTCGCCGTGGTCGGTCCCTCCCCGTGCGTCCAAGGCGACGGGATGTACAGGGCGAAGAAGCCGCCGGCGAACCCTGCTGCCGCGGCGGCGTCGAGGTGCATGTGGCGGATCTCCTCGTCGCGCCAGATACGCGAGACGAGGTCGTTGTGGCCGTCGATGATCACCGTAGGATCGTATGCCGTGATCGCTCTCGCACTCTTCGACGAGTCATACCTCGAAGCGCTCGAGCCACTCGTCCACGACCCCGACACAGTCCGCTTCACGAGGGTCCCTGATCCGGCGCCGCTTGGCTACGCGCGCACTCTGTTGGAAATCGCGGAGGCAGGCCGGGACGACGGTACGCGGGAAGCGTTCGCGATCGTCGGTGACGATGGGGAGTTCCTCGGCCTTGCGGTCGCTCCGCGCATCGACCGCGATGGCCTGACCATGGAGCTCGGGTACATGGTCACGCCGTCGGCGCGCGGCCGGGGCGTCGCGACCGAGGCGCTTCGGCAGCTGACGGTGTGGGCTTTCGGGGAGGGGATGCTCCGCGCCGAGCTCCTGATCGCCGCGGCCAACGAGGGATCGAAGAAGGTGGCGGAGCGCTGTGGCTACGTCCGCGAGGGAGTTCTCCGCAACACGTATCTCAAGCCCGGACGGCGCGAGGACACCGAGATCTGGTCGCGGCTCCCGACCGACCCGGCGCCTTGATCAGAGCCACTTCTTCCAGCGGAAGAAGCCGAGCATCGCGACGACAGTGACGATGAAGAGCGCCAGCGTTCCGAAGAACCCCGCGGCCGAGTCGAACCCGGGGAAGCGGACGTTCATTCCGAAGAAGCCGGTCAGGAAGGTAAGCGGCAGCATCACCACGCTGAAGATCGTGAGGACGTAGAGGATGTCGTTCTGCTGGTGCGAGATGAGCGACTCGTTCGTGCCCTCGAGCGCCTCCACGACCTCCTTGTAGTTGTCGAGAAGGTCCCAGATCCGCTCGCTCGCGTCGACGATGTCGTCGAAGTAGAGCTCGAGCTCCTCGGGGAGAAAGCGCTCGATCGACCGCTCGAGCTGACGAAGCGTCGGCCGCTGCGGCTTGATGATCTTGCGGTAGGAGATGATCTCCTGCTTCACGCCGTGGATGTCGGTTACGAGGTCCCGTGCGCTCTGCCGGTCGTCGCCGCCGATCTTCTGGTCGATCTGCTCGAGCTTGAAGCCGATCTTGTCGAGGATCGGGAAGCAGTAGTCGTAGAGGTCGTCGAGGATCTCGTAGAGCAGTCGGCCCGAGCCGCCGGAGAGGAGCCGGCTGCGGTATTCCTGACTCTCGTACGCGCGGCGGAAGAGGATGGAGACCGGGCGCAGGTCGACGTTCGGGAGCGTGACGATGTAGTCCGGGCCGATGAAGACGTCGAGCTCGCCGGCATTGAGTCGATGAGCCGACCGGTCGTAGACGGGGAAGTGGAAGACCGAGAAGAGGTAGCGGCCCGCGCCCTCGTCGTCGCCGGTGTAGACGTCGATCTTCGGGCGCTGACGCCGCGAGAGGACGTCCTCGACGTCGAGCGGGTGCCAGCCGAAGCGGTTGGCGAGCATGTGCGCCTCCTCCGAGGTCGGCGAGAGGAGGTGAACCCAGGTGACGCCGTCGCTCTGGAGCTCAGTGATGCGCGGGCGCGAGTCCTCGAGCGGCGAGCCAGGCGTCGCCCTCCGGCGCGTCCGAATGCGCGGCAGGCTGGGCATTTGTACTGAGGGGGTCGACGGTCGCTGGCATGGCCCGGGAATGCTAGCCGGTGGGGGCTGGAGCCTGTACTGGCGCGGGTCCGTTCCTCGGTGTGCGGCGCACGGAGTCGGGCAGGCGGCGCTCGAGCCTCAGCGCGGCGCCCGCGAAGACGATGTTCGCGCCGGCGGCGAGCGGCCAGAGGAGGAGCGGATGATGCTGGAGGAGGAAGCCGCCCGCGGCCGGCCCGAGGATCCAGCCGATCTGCCACGAGATGCTCGACGCGGCGAGATAGCGCCCGACGAGGCGCGGTGGCGCGAGGTCGACGCTGAGCGGTGCGTGGATCGCTCCGTGGAGGCACTCGCCGACAGCGAAGACGAGCATCGTCGCGGCGAGGATCACGAAGGCGGGCGTCGCTCGCGTCCACGCGCCCGCCGCGCCGATGGCGAGGAGCGACGCGGCCCAGAGGATCCCCATGAGCGCGAGGCCGCGCATCCGGCTCCGTCCCTCCGCGAGCTTCACGATCGGGAGCTGGAGGAGAACGATCCCGATCGCGTCGAGCGCGAAGACGATCCCCACCTCTCGCTCGTTGATGTGCGCGACGTTCTTCCCGAATGCCGGGAGGATCTCGACCGCAAGCGAGATCCCCACGGTCATGAACGCGGCGTTGAGGAGCGTGAAGCGCGTGAAGACGCGATCCTGCAGCACGGCGCGCCAGCTCCCGCCGGCGCGTTCGTCGTGCAGCGCGGGCGCGCGCACGCGCGTAAGCACGACGAAGTAGCCGAGGAACGTCGCGCAGTCGATCACGAAGAGGACCGTGAAGCTCCCGGGATGCGCGACGGACGCGATCATCCCCGCCGCGACTCCGCCGAGCGCGACGCCGACGTTCATCGCGAGTCGCTGCAGTGCGTACGCCGGCGCGCGCCGCGAGGCGGGCGTGAGGCCGGCGAGCATCGCGGACTGCGACGGCCAGAACGAGCCGCTCCCGATCCCCCAGAGCGAGTAGATCGCGAACGCTTCCGGTGCGGTGCGGATGGTCGGCATGAGCGCGAACGCGACCGTCATCACGACGAGCGCACCGAGCAGCACGCGCTTCGGGCCGAGCCGGTCCGACAGCGTTCCGCCGAGAAAGCCGCTCGCCAGCGCCGCCGCCGACTGCACCGCCGCAGCGCTCCCGGCGAGGCCGAAGGAGATGCCGCGGACGTTGTGGAGGTAGATGAGGAGGAACGGGAGCACGACGCCGTTCCCGAACGCGTTGACGAGCGCGCCCGCCTCGAGGACGTAGACGTCCCGCGGCAGGCGCGGGTCGAGCGAGCGGACGTACTTCTTGAACGCGGCCATCGCTGCGAGGAGAATGCCCGCGTTGTGCCACGTGCGTTTCTCCTACCTCTCGCCGCCGTCGTGCTCGTGGCGGCCGCGTGCGGCGGCGGGGGCAGCACGCTGACGAAGGCGCAGTACGCGGCGAAGCTGTCCCACCTCTGCCTTGTCGCCGCCGACCAGGTGCGCGAGTTGCACATGGACGGCAGCGCGGCGTCGTGGAAGCACGACGGGCGCCGTCGAGTTGCGATTGACACGCGCTTCGAGGGCGCACTTACCTCGCTGAAGCCGCCACCTTCGATCGCGAACGCCGTTGCGGCTTACACGGCGGCGAGCGACCGTGAGTTCGAGGACGACAGGGACGCGCTGGCACTTGTCGAGGGCCGCCTGCACGAGCTGACGACGCTCCACGCCCTGACTGACGAGGCAAACGTGGACTACCTCGCCACCGCGCGCCCGGCAAAGCGGATCGGCGCGGCTGGCTGTTACATCCCGTAGCTCACGCGTCGTCGCTCTTCGCGCGAACGATGAGGTCAAGGTCGCCGAGCGGCGCTCCATCGCACGTGACTCGCGCCGTGACGAGCGTTGGCTCGCGAATCACGGCCACGAACGGGCAGACGAACGCGATCCGCCCGATGGTCATCTCCTGCGAAGGCGCTGTGCAATCAGTGGTCACGGCTCCGGCAGTGCGGACGGCGTGGCCCTGGTCGTCTCCGACTTCGACCTCGATGGTGTGGATCGCGCCGTAGTCGGCGTCCTCGACGATCAAGATCCCACAGACGGCGCCCGCGAGCGTTGCGGGGAAGGCGTCAGGCTCGAAGTACCGCCAGGCGGATCCATGGACGTTGAGGAGCCCGCCTTCGTCGATCGCAGCCGTGTTTGCGAAGAGGAGCGCCTCGGGTCTCACGTGATGTACACGTCGGCGCCGTCCATGAAGTGCGCCCGGCAGGAATCGAACCTGCGACCTCGCGCTCCGGAGGCGCGCGCTCTATCCCCTGAGCTACGGGCGCGGGGAAGAAGAGGGAGTGTAGCCTCGGCCCCGGGGAGGTCTCCGCGCGGCCAGGGACTCGGTGCTAGCCCAAGAGGGCGTCGACGTGCGTCGCGGCATATTTCAGGTGCCACGCGGTGTGCTTGCGTTGCGTGGTGGAGACGACGCGATTGAAGGTGCCTTTGCGGCTGCCGCCCTTGAGCAGTCCGGCCACTGTCGCATGCTGCGGCTTGTAACCGCGCGCGCTCGACACGTGCGCCGTCCCGGCGAGCCGGAGCGTCGTCGCACGGATGCGTGACGCCGCTGCGGAGGAAGAAACGGTGAACATCGTGGTGCCCGACTTCGTCTGCTGGAAGGTGTGCGCCACCGTGAGAGTCTTCTTTGGCGCGAGCGTCAGCACGCCTGCATTCCAGAAGCTGCCACCGGGAATCGCCGACGACGTGCCGGCGCTGGACGTGATCGTCCAGTGCCCGTGAGTCATGTTCTTGAGCGGAGGTGCACTCGAGGAGTTGGCGCCGAAATGCCCGCCGGTCACCTTCAGGTTGCCCTCGTTGACGAACGAGTCCTTGCTGCCGTCCACAATCACCGAGCCGCCCTGCAGGGTGAAGCCGCCGGCGTTGGTGAGCACGGTCGCGCCGAACAGGTTCGGGTCGGACACGTGCCGGACGGCCGATCCTTGCGCCTGAGTCGTGAGGTTCTTGGCGAGCGTGATGTTCCCACTGAACTCACCGGCGGTCCACGCGAATGCGCCGGGTCCGGCGAGTGTCCCCGATCCCGCGCCGTCGCTCTCGAAATACCTGCCGTCGGTGATCAGTCCGGCGCTCTGCAGTTGCAGGGTGGCGCCGGCCGCGATGGTGGTCGTGCCGGACAGCAGGAGATGATCCTGGTCGCCGATCGCAAGCACGCCCCCCGCCACGGAGCTCTGGATCGCGGTGCCGTCTGCGAACCGGCTGAACGCATCGCCGTGAAGCGTCCATGTATTGCCCGCGGCATCGATCGCCGACGTCGGCGTGGTGATCACGTCCAGGCCATTTGAATCGAGCGCGCCCGCGACCTGTGCCGTCCCGTCGACATCGAACTTCGCGCTGTCATCGGCGGCCGACGTACTGCTCGAGTCGAAGTGGGTCTGGCCGGATCCGCCGAGCGTCGCGACGCCGCTCGCGGTCAGCGTCACCTTGGAGTCAGCAAGCGTGAAGTAGGCGCCACCGTCGAGTTCGAAGGTCGACGTTGAATCGTCCACCGACGTCGCGGCGTTGGCCTCGGCGAGGTCGGTGTAGCCGTCCGCGACGTGCAGATCACCGGTGCTGATCTGCCCGCTTAGAGAGGTAGCGGAGTTGGCGGCCGGGCCGCCGCTGATGCTCGCCGACTCGGCGGTGAGCGTCTTGCCCTGGTCGACGAGCAGGCTCGTCTGCGGATCCATCTCCAGCTTGCAGATCGAGGCGTCGCTCTGGAGCTCGACGTTGTCCGCAGTGCCCGTCGGCAGCACCGCGATGTCGTCCGCGCCGGGCGGCGCATTCGTCGACCAGTTGCCCCCGGTGCCCCACGAGTTGTCGGAGAGGCCCGTCCAGACATCGGTGGCGCCGAAGCACGCGGCGGGCGTGAACGGCCGGGCCGTCATCGCCTGCGGAGCGCCGGTCAGAGCCACAGCCCCAGCAGCGGCGAGTGTGAATAGGACGAGCAGACGTCGCATAGGCCCCCCTTGCGCCGAATCGGCCGGAGCGTATCAGCCGATATGCAGCGAGCCAAGAGGGCCGGTGTAGCCTCCTGTCCGATGGAGGTCTCCGCGCGGATTCTCACGCTCGAGCTCGCGGAGACGTTCGTCATCTCGCGGGAGTCGAGCGACACCGCGGAGTCCCTCGTCGTTGAGCTGCGCCACTCCGGCGTCTCCGGCTTTGGCGAGGCGGCGGCGATTGAGCGGTACGGCGAGTCCGCGCAATCGGCGCTCGCGTACGTCGAGGAGCACGCGGAGGTGCTCGGCGACGACCCGTTCGCGCTCGACGACATCTTCGCGCGGCTGCCGGACCGTGAGTTCGCGGCGCGCGCGGCGATCGACACCGCGCTCCACGACCTGCAGGGAAAGCTGCTCGGCCAGCCGGTCTGGCGGCTCCTCGGCGTGCGCCGCACGGGTCCGCCGACGAGTTGGACGATCTGGCTCGGAGACCCCGACGACATGGCGCGCCGCGCGGAGAAGGCACTCGACCGGTTCCAGCGCCTGAAGCTCAAGCTCGGTGGCCGCGACGGTCTCGACATCGAGCGCGTCCGCGCCGTTCGGTCGATTGCCGGCGAGCTGCCGCTGCAGGTGGACGTGAACGAGGCGTGGAGCCTCGACGAGGCGCTCGACTTCCTCCCGCAACTCGGCGAGCTCGGCGTCGAGTACTGCGAGCAGCCGCTCCCTGCCGGCGATGCGGGCGGGCCTGAGCTGAAGGCGCGCTCGCCGCTCCCGATCTACGTCGACGAGGACTGCCACACGCTCGCCGACGTCGCCGCGTGCGCCGAGCGCGCGCACGGGATCAACGTCAAGCTCGCGAAGTCGGGTGGCATCCGCGAGGCCGTGCGGATGGTGCACGCCGCGCGCGCGCTCGGGCTCGGCTGCATGCTCGGCTGCATGGTCGAGTCCGGCCTCGGCATCTCCGCCGGCGCGCAGATCGCGTCCCTATTCGACCACGTCGACCTCGACGGAAACCTCCTCCTCGGGCACGACCCGTGGCCGGGAGTGCCGTTCGTCGACGGCGTCCAGCTCCCTCCGGACGCACCGGGTCTCGGAGTCCATGCCGTATCTGCTGCTCGCTGAGGGCTTCTCCGCCGACGCGCACTACGGGAAGACGATGCGCGGCGTGCTCCGCTACCGGCGCGAGGACGTCGTCGCGATTCTCGATTCAGCACGCGGCGGCGAGACGGAGGACGGAGTGCCCGTCGTGGCCACCGTCGAGGATGCGCTGCCGCTCGGGCCGACCGCCGCGCTCGTCGGAGTCGCGACGCAGGGCGGCCGTTTCCCGCCGGCGTGGATCGAGATCCTCCGCAGCTGCATCGAGAACGGCCTCGACGTCGAGAACGGCCTGCACGTCTTCCTGTCGGACGACCCGGAGCTGAGCGCACTCGCGGCGGCGCGTGGCGTTGAGCTCCGTGACCTCCGCCGCCCGCCCGCCGACCTCTCGACGGCGACGGGCACGAACCTCGACGTCGACGCGACGATCGTCCTCACGGTCGGCTCTGACTGCGCGATCGGGAAGATGACGGCATCGCTCGAGCTCGACCTCGAGGCGCGGCGGCGCGGCATCCGCTCGGTCTTCGTCCCGACCGGCCAGACGGGGATGGTCATCGCGGGGTGGGGGATCGCGGTGGACGCCGTCGTCGCCGACTTCATCGCCGGCGCGGCGGAGCGGCTCGTCGTCGAGGGGCGCGAGCGCGGTGGCGACCTCCTGTGGGTCGAGGGCCAGGGCTCCCTCATCCATCCCGTCTACTCGGGCGTGACGCTCGGCCTCTACCACGGCAGCACGCCGCACCTCCTCGTGCTCTGCCACGAGGCGGGGAGGACGCACATCGAAGGCGCCGGCGGCGGACCGAACCCGATCCCGCCGCTGCGCGAGCTCGTCGATCTGCACGAAAGGATGGCGCTTCCGGCGCGCCCGGCGCGCGTCGTCGCGGTCGCACTCAACACGCGCAATCTCGGCGACGCCGAGGCGCGCGCCGCGGTCGCTGCCGCGGAGGCGGAGACGGGCCTGCCGGCAGACGATCCGGTCCGATTCGGCGCGGCAAAGCTCGTCGACGCAGTTCTCGCGAGGGTCCCTTGACAGCGAACGTCTGTTCTGGTTACCATACGAACAGATGTTCGGCAAGCTTCTCATTCTCCTGTGCGTGGCAGCCTTGGCGGTTGGCTACGCGGCTCGCGGATCTTCGGGTGCCGGGCCGCGTCAGACCTACGTCGTGCGGGCGGGGGACACGCTCTGGTCGATCGCCGCGCACTCATACGCCGGTGACCCGCGCGAGGGCGTGTGGGAGATCCAGCAGCGCAACCATCTCGCCACGGCGACGATCTCGCCCGGCGAGAAGCTCGTCCTCCCTTAGAAGAAAGAAGAACCTCTAACAGAACGAGCACGGGCCGCTGGAACGCGCTGTGCGCGCACGCTGCTGCGTCCTCGGTCGCCCCGATAGCTCTGCTATCAGGGCTCCCTGCGTCCTTGCATCGCACGCACCCAGCACGCCCCATCGGCGCGTGGTCATTCAGTTAGAGGTTCCTAGAGGGAGACGCCGAGCGTCGGCAAATCGAGCCCGAACACATAGACGCGCTCGCCGCGGAAGAGCCGCTTCTCCGGATCCCACGGGAAGCGGATCAGCACCTTCCATTCGAGCGGCCCTTCGACCGGTCCCTCGCCGAGCCAGGGCGCCTGCTGCGTCGCCGTCACGTTCGCCTCCTCGAACACCCCCTGCGGGCCGATCACGATGTCGGTCAGGTTGAAGACGATGTCCGGGAACGCGGTGAGCAGCTCCGTGTAGAACCGCGCCGCTCCCTCGTGTCCCTCCCAGCGGTGGCCGGTCTGGACGAGCTCGTACACGCAGTCCTCGGTCAGCGTCGAGATCAGGCCGGGGAGGTCGCGCGCGTCCTCGGCGATGGAGTGCACCTTGTAGAGCTCGCGGACGTCGCGATAGTCGTCGGGCGTGAACTCGCGACGGTACGCCTCGAGAAGACTCGGATCGGGCACGGCCCGGAGATTATGCGAGAACGAGGTCCCCGACCGGCGCTTCGGTCTCGAGCCGCTCCGGCATCCGCTCGGCGACGCGGAGAAATGCATCGACCGCGGCCGGCGCGAACTGCGTGCCGCGGTTCCGGACGATCTCCTCGACCGCCTCCTCGAGCGGCCGGGCGTCGCTGTACGGGCGGTCGGTGGTCATCGCGTCGAACGCGTCCGCGAGTCCCACGATCGCCGCCTCGATCGGGATCTCGTCGGCGCTCAGCCCGTGCGGATACCCGGTCCCGTCCCAGCGCTCGTGATGGTGGAGGATCGCCGGCACCGTCGCGTGGAGGCTGCTGAGCCTGCCGACGATGCGGGCGCCGTCCTCGGGGTGCCGCTTGACGAGCTCGAACTCCTCGTCAGTCAGCCGCGACGGTTTCATCAGGATCGCGTCGGGCACGCCGATCTTCCCGATGTCATGGAAGAGCCCGGCGAAGCGCAGAGCCTCGAGGCGGTCCCGCGGAAGGCCGAGCTCTCGACCGATCTCGACGGCGATCCGCTGCACCCGCTGCGAGTGCCCGGCGGTGTACGGGTCCTTCGCGTCGACCGTCTCGTTCAGGCTCGCGACCGCGTCGAGAGCGCTCTGCTCGAGCAGGCGGTTCGACTCGACGAGGCTCCTCGATCCGCGGCGGACGAGGACGGCGAGCGCAGCCCAGAGCGCGAGGAAGACGACGGCGACTGCAAGCCAGATCATCTGACGGCGCGATCCGATCAGGCGGTCGAGCGAGGACGCGTTCGCGTAGATCTCGTAGGCGCCGATCACCTGCCCGCGCGAGCCCGAGATCGGCGCGTAGACCTGGAGCAGATTCGCGATTCCGCGATGCTTGGCGAGACCGACCTCGGCGTCGTTCTCCTCGCTTCCGTTCGCGGTGGAGACGAAGTCCGCAGTCGCGGCGTCGTCGTGCAACGCGCCTTCGAGCTCGCCTTCGAGTGGGAAGCGGTGGCCGATCCTGTGCGCGTCGAGGTCCGTCCACGCAAGCCGGCCGCTGGGCTGCCAGACCTTGACGGCTACGACGTCGGGCTGCTCTTTGAGCGAGTCGAGGATCGACCGGCCGCCCCAGCGGTTCACGACCACGCGGTCGTGCCGCACAAGTGTCGGGCGAACGACTCCGTCGACGTACTGCGCCAGCGAGGCGCGCTCCGACGCAAGAGCCTGGTCGCGCAGCGTCCGCGACAACTGCCAGCCGAGGACGGCTCCGCCGGTCACGAGGATGAGTGCCGACGCGAGCAGGAAGACGCGCAGCATCGTGAGCGAGCGCCCGAGGTCGTGCGTTTGCGGCATCTGCCGCGCGCGCGCATCCATAAGGCCGTATATCGCCCGAAAAGCCGGATCGGTTTAGTCCCCTCCTAGAATCGCCCGATGGACCTCGACGTCGTCTTCCTCGGCACCGCCGCGTCGGCGCCGACTGCGCAGCGCAGTCCCGCGGCCGTCCTCGTGCGCCGCGGCGGCGAGCGCCTCCTTTTCGACTGCGGCGAGGGAACGCAGCGGCAGCTGCAGCGGTCGTCCGTCGGTCTCCCGGACATCGAGGAGATCTTCCTCACGCACTACCACGCCGACCATTTCCTGGGGCTGCCCGGAATGCTCAAGACCTTCTCGCTCCGCGGCCGTGACGAAACGCCGCTCACGATGTACGGCCCGCGCGGCCTCCGCGAGCTCTTCAAGCAGCTCCAGCCCTTCGTCGGGCGTTTGCCGTACCCGGTCAGCCTCGTCGAGCTCGAGCCGGGGGAGACGGTGCCGCACGGTGACTACGCGATCGAGTCGTTCGCGGCAGACCATGGCGTCGCCGCGCTCGGGTACGCGTTGGTGGAGGCGGATCGGCCCGGGCGCTTCGATGTTGCGATCGCGGACGGGCTCGGCGTGCCGGCCGGCCCGCCGCGCGGGCGGTTGCAGTCCGGGGAGAACGTCGAGCTGCCGGATGGCCGGACGGTGACCCCGGACCAGGTGCTCGGCGAGCCGCGTCCCGGCCGGCGCATCGTCATCTCCGGCGACACTTCTCCCTCGCCGGTCGTCGTCCAGGCAGCGCATCGCGCCGACCTCCTCGTGCACGAGGCGAGTTTCCTCGCGGAGGAGGCCGAGCGCGCGCGCGAGACGAACCACTCCACCGCGGCGGAGGCCGCCGAAGTTGCGCGGCTCGCGCAGGTGCGTCTCCTCGCGCTCACGCACGTCTCGCCGCGGTACTTCGGGCCCGAGCTCGCCGACGAGGCGCGCGCCGTCTTCCCCGACACGGTCGTCCCCCGCGACTTCGACGTGATCGAGGTCCCGTTCGCCGAGCGCGGCGCGCCGGAACTCGTCGAACGCGGCGCCCGTCCGCCGCGGCCTATGATCCCAAGCGAATGAGCGGGATGGTTCAGGCAGCGGTCGCCGGCGACATCGCCGAAGCGGAAGAGATGCAGGAGATCCTCCGCAACGCCGGCATCGAGTCGACGATCGAGCAGTCGGCGGAGGACGACGCGGTCAGCATCCTCGTCCCGGAGGGCGATCTCGAGGACGCGAAGGACGCGATCGAGGCGCTCACCGAGCCGGACGATCTGATCTCCGAGTCCTAGGCTCTGCGGCGTGGACGACGCCGATCTCGAGCTCCGCCGCCGATCCGCTGGTGGTACGGCAACTGCGCGTGGGACGCGATCGGGATCTGCGCCGCGCTTCACGCCGACGGCCGCATCGAGGCGTCGTGCCCCGACTGCGGCGAGCCGATCGCGCTCGAGATCCGCGACGGCCGGCCCGACGCCGAGTTGCTCCTCTTCTACGTGCTCGTCCCGGCGCGGCATTGGTGGGACGACATCGTCTTCACCTGAACGACGATGAATCTCTTCCGGTCGGAAGAGCACATCGCCCGCTGGCTCGGCACGCGCGAGCCGGGCGCCACGATTCCCGTCGCGAAGCTCGCCCAGCTCGCGTTCGCGTGGTGGGACGACCGCCTCGCGCCCGACTGGGAGCCACACTCGCGCGAGGAGAACGTCGCGATCCTCGAGCGCCTCGGGCTCACCGGCGAGTTCTGGGAGCTGGCCTAGACCGCAGCGCGGACGTGTCCGTCTCAGCTGACCCGCGCCAACCCGGCTCGCCGCACGCCGCGCGCTCCCGCGACCGCGTCGGGGACGGCGTAGTGGAGGATGTTCGAGCGCGGCGACGGCAGCTGCGTAGTCGGCCACCACCTCACCTCCGCGATCTCGCCCGTTGACGGGACGGTCGGCTCGCCCTCGACGATCGAGCACACGAAGGCGACGGCGATGAAGCCGTTGTCGAGACCGTAGGAGCCGATCAGGTCGTCCACGCGCGCCACGACGCCTGTCTCCTCCGCGACTTCGCGGATCACGGCGTCCTCGTTCGACTCGCCCGGTTCCACGGCGCCGCCCGGCAGGCTCCATCGCCGACGGTCATAGTTCTCCTTGACCAGGAGGACGTGGCCGGCTCCGTCGAAGATGACCGCCGCCGCGCCGCGGCTCGGGACCACAGACATGCCCCGAGCGTAAAGGCACCGCGCCTGGGGCGGCGTCCCCGCCCGCGTCCGTCCGACCCGCTAAGCTTGCCGACGGTCGTACCCCTTTAACCCGGTCCAGAGAGGCCGGAAAGGAGACGGATGAATACGCACGCCCCGGTTCAGGGGAAGACGGTCCTCGACGCGGAAGCGCTGGGCCGGACCCTTTCGAGAATCGCCCACGAGATCATCGAGGGCAACCCAGCTGTTGAGGACGTCGCGCTCGTCGGGATCCAGACGCGCGGCGTGCCGCTCGCGCAGCGGCTCGCGCGGCTGATCGAGGAGCGCGCGGGCACGGCTCCCGCCCTCGGAGCGGTCGACATCACCTTCCACCGCGACGACGTGATGGTGCGCGCCGGTGAAGCGCCGCTCACGCCGCAGCCGCTCGTTCGCGCGACGCAACTCGACTTCCCGCTCGACGGGCGGACGGTCGTCCTCGTCGACGACGTCCTCTACACCGGCCGCACGATCCGCGCCGCGATCGAGGCGCTCTTCGACTACGGCCGTCCCAAGCGCGTCCAGCTCGCCGTGCTCATCGACCGCGGCCACCGCGAGCTGCCGATCCGCCCCGACTACGTCGGGAAGAACCTGCCCACCGCCCGCGACGAGCGGATCCAGGTGCAGCTCGTCGAGGTGGACGAGCTCGACGCCGTCCTGCTCGTCGGCGCTCCCGAGGAGGAGAGGAAATGATCCGTCT
>Ga0265338_10002458_pt1 | contig 27697 bp, 24 predicted proteins | sample 42126metaG_FD_193579 | JGI IMG/M metagenome (GOLD analysis project Ga0265338, IMG submission 193579) | Rhizosphere microbial communities from Carex aquatilis grown in University of Washington, Seatle, WA, United States - 4-21-26 metaG | ecosystem: Host-associated > Plants > Roots > Rhizosphere...
TGCGGTTCTTGCTGGGGAGGCTACTGGGGCTGGGATCCGGTCGAGAATGCTTCACTCATGCCTTGGCTCACCGGCACCGCCTTCTTGCACTCAGTGATGATGCAAGAAAAACGCGGCATGCTGAAAGTCTGGAATATGGCGCTGATCTTCGCCACGTTCTTGCTGTCGATGCTGGGAACGTTCTTGACTCGCTCGGGCGTGATCAGCTCCGTGCACGCCTTCGCGCAGTCTTCGATTGGTACCTGGTTCCTGGTCTTCATCGCGCTGACCGTCGCGGTCTGCACATTCTTTTTGGTGAAGAACCTGCCGCACCTCAAGAGCGAACACAAACTCGAATCGCTGGTCTCGCGCGAATCCAGTTTCCTGTTCAATAACCTGTTGCTGCTGGTCGTCTGCTTCACGATTCTGTGGGGAACATTCTTTCCCATCCTTTCCGAGTGGGTTCAAGGGCACAAAGTCACCGTAGGACCGCCGTTCTTTAATCGCGTCGCAGTTCCCGTTGCGCTTCTGCTTCTCCTGCTGACTGCCGTCGGCCCGCTGCTGGCCTGGCGTAAGACGTCCATCGAGAGCCTGAAGCGCAACTTCCTCTTCCCTGCCATCGGCTCGGTCGCGGTTGGCGCCATGATGATTGTCTTCGGCGTGAAGCCATGGGAAGATCCCTCCTATTTCTACGCGGTTATGGCCGCGGTTCTTTCCGCGCTTGTCATCTTTACCGTCATCTCGGAGTTTCTCCGCGGAGGCCGCGTCATCGCCGGCAAGACCAATCAGAACATCTTCGGGGCCATGCTTCAGCTCTGTCGCCGCAATACCCGCCGCTACGGTGGCTACGTCGTCCACTTCGGTGTGGCCCTGGTCGTCATCGGGATTCTCGGCACACCCTTCAACAAGGAAGTCGAGAAAGAAATGGCCTTCGGGGACAAGATCAACATCGGTCCCTACACTCTCGTCTGCCAGTCCTACACGCAGGACGACAACCCCAATTACGGCAACGAATGGGCGATCATCAACGTCTTCCGCGGCGGCAAGCAGATCACTACGATGTATCCGGAACGCCGCTTCTACAAAGCCAGTGGCCAGCCGCAAACGCTCCCGCGCATCTATCCCAGCTTCCGTGAGGACCTGTTCCTGGTTACCGACGTCTATTTGGTCTATGAGGGCAAGAACGAAACCACAGGCCGACCCATCATCAAAGCGCACCTCAACCCACTCGTTCCGTGGATCTGGATTGGCCTGATCATCATGGTCTTCGGCACTGTGGTGGCCCTTATACCGAGCACCGTGCCAGTAACGGTCGCGGCGACCAATCCGGTCCGCACGCCCGCGCATGTTGGAGCAGGTGACTGATATGAAATTGTCCAACTATAGCGCCACATTCACCCGCCGGCTGCTCCAGGCACTCATTCTCACTGCCGCGGTGTTCCTCTTCATGGGCGCCGGCCCGAACGATGAGGCTCGATTCAAAGACCTCGGTCACCGCATGATGTGCACCTGCGGGTGCGGCCAAGTCCTGCTCGAATGCAACCACGTCGGATGTCAGTCGTCGGACAAAATGCGCAACCAGCTCCTGTCTGCGCTCGACAAAGGTGACAACGACGACCTGATCCTGCAAGGCTTCGTCCAGGAATATGGCCCCACCGTAATCGCCGCTCCGACCGCCACCGGTTTCAACAAGGTTGCCTGGATCATGCCCTTTGTGGCGTTGGCGCTGGGCATCGCCTTCGTCGTCTATGTGGTGCGCGCATGGAAGAGCCGTCCCGCTCCCGCCCTCGCCGACGGAATCGTAATCCCTCCCGGCAACGAGCTCGATCAACTTCGAGCACAAGCCCGCAAGGAGACCGACCTATGACCGATCGGGAAAGAGTCCTTCCGGCCCGCGTCAGCTGTATCCAATCCCAAGCGTCATCCCCAAGGGGAGGCTATACCCGATGACCCTATTTGTTTGCGCCGTCTTCACACTCGCCGCTCTCTACTACGTTTTCTTTTTCCCGGGCGAGGTTTATGCGGGAGAGGAGAAAACCCGCCTCGGCTATCTCCGCGAACGCAAAGAAGCCGTCTACGACAACCTCCGCGACCTGAATTTCGAATACAAGGCCGGCAAGGTGCCCGACGTCGATTACCAGTCCATGCGTAACTCGCTCGAAGAAGAAGCCGCCGCCATCATGGCTGAGATCGGAAGGTTGGAACAGGTGGCGGGGCAGGCGGTTTAAGTGCCCCTTCTTCCGGTGCCTGGAGGGCCAAGGCTTAGACGCGGAGCGATCCTCGCGATTCTTATCCTGGCCGTGGTCGCCTGCTCCGCGCAAGAAACAAACGATGCGTCGCCCCAGAACAAGCCCGCGCAAGCTCCGCGAAAGGTTCGCGTCTCCGGCGGAGTGTTGCTTGGATTGGTGGAACATCGCGCATTGCCGAAGTATCCCGAGGAAGCGATGCGAGCCGGAACGCAAGGGGATGTGATTTTCAAGATCGTCATTGACGAGGATGGGAAAATCAAACTAGCTGATGCAGTGGAAGGCGACCCCCTGCTCGTGGCGGCCAGCCTAGACGCGCTCAGGGGGTTTCGATTTCGTCCATTTTTGCTGAATTCAATACCGGTCCCCTGGGTCGAGAGCCAGATCGGATTCCATTTTGCGGTCGCCCGAAAAGGCAACGCAGTCAATGGAAACGTAGAATGCATGTCGAAAATCCCCGATCGACCGGAGTTCCGCAACGCTGTGACGATCACCAATGGGGCATTCGTCCTGTGGCCGCACCGGGTTTCCGGGAATGAACCCAAATTAGCTTCGGAATTCGAAGGGAAACGTGGGTTGGTCTACCTGACCATCACCATCGGTATTGACGGCAAAGTCCAGGATGTTAAGGTGGTGGGCGGCGAAGAACCGTTCGTAGACCCCGTCGTTGCCGCGGTAAAAGAGTTCGTCTATGAACCCGAGTTGGTGGATGGTAAGCCAACGGTCGCGACCATAGAAGCTAGTTATCATTTCGGCCAGCCGCAGTAGGGCGATGCGCTTCCGAGCTTTCTGAGAAGAAATGCCCAATCGGTCCGGCGGCCCCAGCAACGTTCGTTTATTCTCGATGAGTTAACAGGAGTCTTTTTGACCACATTCACAAAGTCCGCTCTACTGGCGGCGATCTTGTCGCTGACCATCGCCGCGGCCGCCCAGACCCTCACCGGCACCGTCACGAACGGCACTACCAACAAGCCCGCCGCTGGAGACGAAGTCATCCTCATCAATCTCTCGAATGGCATGGATGTCGCTGGTAGCACCAAGGCAGACTCCGCCGGCAAATTCAGTTTCAAGCTTACCGATGGTGGTGGCCCGCACCTCATTCGCGCCATTCACCAGGGCGTTACGTATCACCAGATGGCGCCTCCCGGAACGAACTCCGTTGAAGTGAAGGTCTTCAACGTTGCGAAGCAAGTCCCGGGACTTAGCCTGACCGCCGACGTCCTCCGGCTTCAGGCCGATGCCACCAATCTGCAAGGCATTCGCTTATTCGCCGTTAACAACACTTCGTCGACCACGCAGATGAACGACCACAATTTCGAGTTCTATCTGCCGGCCGGCGCGAAGGTCGAGCAAGTGCAAGCCAAAGCACCGAATGGTCAGCCCATCTCCGCGGAAGCCGTACCCCAGACCGAAAAGAACCGCTACGCCGTGAATTTTCCGCTCCGTCCCGGAGAAACCCAGTTCCAGCTTGAGTTCACGCTTCCCTACTCGGGTTCGGTCAAGATCGATCCCAAGCCGCTTTATCCTGCGGAACACTTCGTGGTCGTACTTCCGAAGTCCATGCAGTTCAGCGCGGGAGATGCCTCAACCTTCAAGTCCATGCAGGATCCCAACGCGGCCGACACGGTCGTTCAGGTTGCACAGCAAACGCATGTGGGAGAAGCGCTCGGGTTCACGGTCAGCGGAACCGGCACCATCAGCGACTCACCGGCACAGGTAGCTTCCGGCGCCGCCCAACAGGAAGGAGCCGAACCCGGCCGCGAACGTCCCGGTGGAGGACTAGGCGTTCCGATCGATGCTCCCGATCCCCTCCAGAAATATCGTTGGCCCATCATCGGGGGATTCCTCGTCCTGCTCGCCGTTGGCGGATGGATCGTGACGAAGCGCCAAACGTCCGCAGCCTCCGCGCCTGCCGGAGCATCGGGGATGTCCACGCACTCGTTCTCGACTCCCTCCCGCCCGGCAGTTTCCGCTGCGCCTTCACAATCCATGCCGGCAGCCAATGCACCTGCGACGACCTCGTCAGCCGCTGCGGCGCCGAAGAGCACGATGCTGCTTGAAGCTCTAAAAGAAGAAATCTTCCAACTGGAGGTCGAGCGTAAACAAGGCAAAATCACGCAACTCGACTATGAGCAGGCCAAAGCCGCCCTCGACCAGACTTTGGAGAGAGCGCTTAAGCGTCAAAGCTAGACCGTAGCGCCGGCTGGTGCCGGCGCTTCCTTTCCGACGCCCTTGAGCCGAACTCACCGCGCCAGCATCTAATTAAGCGACATTGGTTCTAGTTCCTATGAGCAACATCCTAAAAACTACCCTGCTTCTCACCGTAATGACGCTCCTGTTCATGCTTGCCGGACAGGCTTTTGGTGGACAGCGAGGCATGCTGATGGCGCTGGCGTTTGCCGCCGTCTTGAATTTTGTTTCTTATTTTTTCTCTGACAAAATTGCGCTGGCTGCCTATCGCGCGCAACCCATCACTCGCGACCAACTTCCGCGGGTCTACAACATCGTCGAACGCCTGTCGCAAAAAGTCGGCCTGCCGATGCCCAAGGTGTATCTCATCCCGACCGATTCGCCGAATGCCTTCGCCACCGGACGCAATCCCAACCACGCCTCGGTGGCCGTAACGCAGGGCATTTTGGGATTGCTCAACGATGACGAACTGGAAGGCGTGATTGCCCACGAACTGGGACACGTGCGCAACCGCGACATTTTGATCAGCTCGATTGCGGCGACTCTTGCGGGCGCCATCACATATCTGGCGCACATCGCCCGCTGGGGAATGATTTTCGGCGGCTACGGCCGCGACCGCGACGAGCGCGGCGGTGGAGGCATTGCCGCCATCGCCATGATGTTTCTGGCTCCCTTTGCGGCCATGCTCATCCAGTTGGCCGTCTCGCGTTCCCGCGAGTACGGGGCCGACGACACCGGCGCCCACTGGACCGGCAATCCCTATGCCTTGGCCAGCGCGCTGGCGAAAATCGACGCTTACTCGCGCCGGACTCCGCTGATCGCCACACCCTCGACCGCCCACTTGTTTATCATTCAGCCATTCCTCGGGGGCATGAGTTTCGGCAATCTGTTCTCGACACATCCGCCAACGGCGAAGAGAATCGAACGCCTCACGGGACGCCCGGCGGAATTCCAGCAATAGCGCTCCAAGACTGCGAAACGACGCCAAAAGGAGAGCCTCGTAGTGGTCTTGCTTTTCAATTACTTTGCATGGTAAAGTTCTTTGAGAGCAGGAAGGAGACCACCATGGCCATCGTCGATGCCACTCCGGCCAAGGGTTCCAGCCACGAATCGCGAGACATCTTCCGAAACGCCGCGCGCTTCTGGGAGACGCGCCGCCTCATCTACAATGCACTTCTCGCCACTGTCGTAGTTCTCTGGTTGTTCATCACCTGGCCGCATTTCCGCAATGTGTCGATGCCCAACTCGCTCTTGCTCCTGGCAGTCCTGGCTCTGATTGCGAACGTCTGCTACTGCGCCGCCTACCTTGTCGACATCCCCATCCAGCACACGGCCGCCCAAGCCACGTGGAAGAAGTACCGATGGGCCCTCTGGCTGCTTGGAACTTTGTTCGCCATCCTGCTGGCAAACTACTGGATTGTCGACGAGATCTACCCGTTCGTGAACTGACGATACCTAGCTCGCTACTGCCACTGGCAGTCACTTCGCCGAAAACTGCTCCTTCATCCAGTCCAAAACCGTGGGAATCATCGGGTCATAAAACTTCCCATTCACGGTCATGTCGTGGGTAACGCCTTCAATCTGCAAATAGTGGCCATGCCCGGGATGGGCCTGCTCGACGCTGCGCGCGATTGATTCCGCGTCCGCCCGGCTCATAATGTTGTCGCCCGTTCCGCGAATGACAAGCACCGGTGCCTTCACGTTCTGCCACACCTCTCCTAGATTCAGTGCCTGTAGCTGTTGGTAGAAGGCGGCCGGCCTCCCGTACTGCCCATCCGGCTTGTCGTACCAGATGCTCTTCCATTCCGGATGCTGCGCAATCACCTGCCCGGGAGTCAGGCCTTTCATCAGATAAAGCGTGTAGAACTCCACAAAGGATCTGACGGTCGCATTGACCTCCGACGGGGACTTCCCTTCCTCCAGCAAACGCCGGCGTTCCAGGTCGATCATGTGCTCATACCACGTCCGCCCCCACGATCCGCAAGAGATGTAACCGCGTACCGGTTGCCCGCGCACAACCATGGGAGAGAAACCGCCGCCGTTACTAAGGCCGATCACGACCACTCGATCCAGGTCGATGAAGTCATACTTCGACATCGCATCGAAAGCTGCCTGCCAGCCGGACATCTCGCTCTCGAAATCGGCTTTGGAGCAATCACCGGCACTCTCGCCAACTCCAGGTTTGTCCATGCGTACGGTCGCGTAGCCGGACTGGTCAATCAGGCGCCGCAGAAAGATGCCGAAACCGTCCATCGTGTTGGCATTCGCATACTCCATGCTGTCGCAACTGAGCCAGCCCACAAAGAAGATGACCGGCACCCTACCCGAAGCAGCATCGGGCCGAGTCACGAACGTGCGCAACTTGTCGCCATGAGAGTTATTCACCCAGTCGTAGAGAACGGTGGCGTGATCGAACTTTTCACGGGTAGTTTGGGCGGCGGCTGCGAGACAGAGGCAGACAACGAGAAACAAGGAAGACAAGCGGATCACGGAATCCTCCGGCTACTTCGGACGGCACCAGCGCAAGAAGGTTAGCAAGCCGGATCGTCCAAATCGAGGACTTACCGACGCAAGCCTGGAGAGTGCCGGTTCCTTTTAATTGCAAGCGTCAACCCTGCGCTAGGTTGACTGACAACTGAGAACAAGCTCTATGACTCCGGTAACCAGCAGCGCTTTTGGCAGCATAGTAGAATCCAAACCAATGGCCCCCGAGACTCTTGTCGCAACCGCCCGCCGCGCCGCGGACCTGGAGAACGCTCTCCGCCGTGTGATTCGGGGGAAAGACGACGTTCTCCGGCTCGCTCTGGTCTCGATCTTCTCCAAAGGACACCTGCTCATTGAAGGCGTCCCCGGCGTAGGCAAAACCACGTTGGGTCAGGCTCTGGCACGCGCCATTGATTGCACGTTCCAACGCGTGCAGTTCACCAGTGACATGCTGCCCTCGGACGTCCTGGGCATTTCGATCTATTCCGCGATCGAGCAAAAATTCGAATTCAAGCGCGGCCCGGTCTTCGCCAATGTCCTGTTAGCCGACGAAATCAACCGAACGACCCCGAAGACACAGTCTGCTTTGCTCGAGGCGATGAATGAAGGCCAGGTCACCGTGGACGGATTTTCCTACGCGCTGCCGCAACCGTTTCTTGTCATCGCTACGCAGAATCCGATCGAGCATCACGGCACCTATCCCCTGCCCGAGTCGCAACTCGACCGTTTCCTGATGCGGTTGCGTATGGGATATCCCGAAGGCAATGCCGAGCGTGAGATCCTCCGAGCCGAGGCCGGTACCGCACAACTCGAAAAATTGCGCCCAGTTCTTAACGCCGCAGATGTTCTCGAAATTCAGCAGGCTGTGACCCAGGTCCACGTTGACGATTCGCTTATCACCTACGCGCTCAACATCGTCACCAAGACCCGCGAATCCGAATACCTTTCTTTAGGAGTTTCCCCACGAGGCTCGCAGATGTTCTATCGCGCTGCGCAGGCGATGGCCTTCCTCGACGGACGCGACTTCTGCACTCCTGAGGACTTCAAACCACTAGCTGTCCCCGTATTCGGGCACCGCATCGTAGTGAACTCTCTCTACACATCCACCCTCAAGAAATCCGAACAGTCCGAGCAAGTTCTGAAAGAAATCGTAGACAGCGTTCCCATCCCGGTTTAGAGCGCAGGAATTCCGCGCATCCCTGGAAGAGTTATCCACAGCCTGGAACCAGCGCTGTCACTTGGGCGGGCGGGATCGACTGTTTACCCTCATGTTTCCCCGATCGGTCCGAAGGGAATCACTCACATGCAGGGTACGCTGAGAGCTTGCGATGTAAATTTCGTATCGCTTCCGACGGCAGTGTTTTGCGTGCAGTGTGAATTGATCAGCGCAAACAACACGCCGCGGTGCCTGGCTTGTGGCAGCAACGCGGTGCTGAGTCTTTCACGCGTGCTGGGCGGGTCGTTGCGCGGACAGCAGACAGCGCACTTGATCGCCGATGCGGAACTCGACCGACTGGTGCGGTCGCTCCTGCACACCGTTCCGCAAGTCAACGAATACGAAAACGAGTCGACCGTGATGCCGGGCTTTGCCGCGTCACGTTTTTCCACGCGGCATCATCTGCGCGTGCGGCACCATCTGGCGAGTGTGCCTCGGCCTGCCCTCATCAATGCCGGCGAACTCGATCTTGAGCCGGGCATCAGCATCATTGCAGAAAAAGCGCAGTCGTTGACGGGCGCAACCGGTGCGGCCATCGCTCTGCGCAAGGGCGACGAAATCATCTGCCGGGCAAGGACCGGGCGAACGGCTCCGGACCTCGGCGTCCGCTTGCAGACCGATCGCGGTCTCTCTGCGGAGTGCGTGCGCACGGGCGAAGTTCTCTTGTGCAACGATGCGGAATCGAATCCCCGCGTTGATATGGCCAGCTGCCGTCGCTTGGGCGTGCGTTCGATCCTCGTGGCTCCCCTGCGGCATTTCCGGCGGACTCTCGGCGTGTTCGAAGTGCTGTCGTCAACGCCACACGCGTTCGATAACAACGACGTGGCCACCATGCAATTTCTTTCTGGCATGATGGTGGCAGCGATTTCGAGGGTAGCGAGCCTGCAACCGCCGTCGGCAGCCGATCAGCCCCAGGCTATCTCTCAGTAGCGATTGCCCATTCCCTGATGTCTTCTGCCTTTGGGCACGAACCTGCGAGCCCTATAATTCTCCCCATGTCATTCTTACGCTTTCTAATGCTGCTCTCCTTGATTGTCTGGATTGGCGGAATCATCTTCCTCGCCTTCGTCGAAGCGCCCACGGTCTTCATGTCGGGCTTGCTGCCGACCCGCCACATGGCCGGATCAATCGTCGGCCGCTCACTCGACCTGCTGCACTACATGGGAATCGTTTCCGGTGTCGTGTTCCTCGCCGCGTCGATGCTTTATTGCCGCATCACGGCCGGTAGCGCCCGCCCGCTGGCCCTGCGCCACATCCTTCTCGTCCTGATGCTCGGGTTCACGTTGATTTCACAGTTCGCCATCTCGCCGAAGATGCACGCCCTGCGCGCCCAAGCAGGAGTCATCGACAGCCTGGCTCTGGAAAGCCCGATTCGCGCGGAGTTCGACCGCCTGCATATCTGGTCGGAAAATTTTGAAAAGGCGGTCCTCCTGCTGGGATTGATTGCAGTCTTCCGAACCGCGCAAGAGCTGCGCTGATTTAGCGCATCGCTTTCTCCAGAGCAGCTCGGATGGGCGCAGCAGCCGTTCCGCGCGTGAGCACACGATCCAGACACGCCAGGTACTCGGCAATCAGCCGATAGCTCTCGTAGTAATCCTCGAAGTTGATGGCGGACAGAGTGTCGTTCTTGGAGTGGAGGACCTGCACATTCTCGGCGGTGACCGAATGCAAAGTAATGCGCGGGATGTGGTACGTCGCAAACGACTCCGAATCCGTGGTGCCGATGTTGTCCACGTTTCCAGGCGCTACCGGTAGCTTGCTCGCCTGGGCGACCGACGAGAGAACGTCGAGCAGTTCTTTGTCAGCATGACTGGCCCACACTTTCGTCGTCGTCAGGCCCAGCGAATCCATGTTAACCATGCCTTCGATGCGCGCTCGATCTTCAGGCATCAGATGCTCGACATAATATTCGGACCCGACCATGCCCTCCTCTTCGCCCGCGAATCCTACAAATACGAATGTGTGGTGCCGTTTCTGCGCACTCAGGCTGTAGAGCAGGCTCGGCAGCAGCGAAGCTCCCGACCAGTTGTCCACGACACCGTCGCCCGCCGTCGACACCTTATCGGTATGCGCGCCGATGACAATCACTTCCTGCGTTTCACCGGGCAACACACAAATCACATTCGGCGGCATATTCACCTTCGCGGCTTGCTCGCTAAGGTTCGGCTTCGCGCATCCTGATTCCGCAAATAGCTCTCGAACCGCTCTCTCACGTTCGCCATTGTCGTTGCGAAATGATTTCAACCGGCCTTCCACGACCCTGCGTGGCTCGAGCCGGAGCCGGACTTGACTGGACGCGCCTGCCGCTAAAAATAAACAAGCGACCGCGACGGTCGAATACCGACACCATCGCGATCCAGGGCAGAATGTCATCTTTTGAGCCTAGCATGCGTTTCGAGGCAATGCAGGCGGCTGAAGTGGACGGAATGATTTATTCTGATACTTCCGGTTTTTGCTTTTCCTGAGACCTGATAACTGAGACCCAATCATGAAAACTGGCATTATTGGCCTGCCACAGGTGGGCAAGACATCGCTGTTCGGAATCCTCACCAAAGCACATGTTTCCGAGCAGGCATATTCCAACCCACGCGAAGCTCACATCGGAGTCGCCAAGGTTCCCGACGAGCGACTCGATAAGCTTGCCGAACTCTATAAACCCAAAAAGCTCACGCACGCCTCGGTTGAATACGTGGACGTGGGAGCGGTGGGCCAAGATGCGCTCAAAGAGACTGCCTACATCACGCATTTACGCAGCGTGGATGCCCTAATTCACGTGCTGCGAGCGTTTGAGAATGACAGCATTCCGCACGTGGGCGTTATCGATCCCCTGCGCGACATCAAAAATGTCGAGTTCGACCTGATGGTGAGCGATCTCGGGCAGATTGAAAAGCGGCTGGAGCGGCTGGAAAAAGACTTGAAGAAGATGAAGACTCCGGAACTCGAAAAGGAAAACGAGTTGCTGATCAAGGCGAAAGCCTTTCTTGAGACTGAAAAGCCGTTGCGCGAGATGGAAATGACCGCCGAAGACAAGAAGCGAATTCGCGGCTTCATGTTTCTGAGCGAGAAGCCGATCCTCTACGTACTGAATATCAGCGAGAGCACCAAGCTGGGCGAAGATCTCGAAGCGGCAGTCGCAAAATACAAACTGACCGAAGTCTCCTCGCGACCGAACGCTGGGGCCAGCGCGATCTGCGGCAAGGTCGAAGCTGAACTTGCTGAGATGAGCGACGAGGACGCGGCTGAATTTCTTTCCAGCTACGGCCTGAAAGATAGCGGCCTGGCGCGCCTGATCCGCAAGAGCTACCACCTGCTGGGACTGATTTCCTTCTTCACTGCTGGTGAAGATGAATGCCGCGCCTGGACGATTCCCGCAAATTCACGTGCCCAGAATGCAGCCGGAGCGATTCATTCGGATTTGGAAAAGCACTTCATCCGCGCCGAGACCATCCGCTGGGATCAGTTACTGGAAGCCGGTTCCGAAGCGAACGCTCGCGGAAAAGGCACGCTGCGTCTGGAAGGCAAGGATTACATCGTGCAGGATGGCGACGTGATGCACATACGTCATAGCGGATAGATCAAACCCACCTCCGAAACGCAGAGTGCGCGAAGAAGATCAAGAAATGGCTTCGTTGGCGTTCTCTGCGTCTCGGCGGTAGAACGTCGCTTCAGTGGATATGAAAAAAGTGATCCAACACAAACATCGACGCCGCGCCGACGAAGACGAGCAGTGCCATATCCACTCCCGGTTCTTTGTTCACTTCCGGCATCAGGTCCGACGCAGCAACATAGATCGTCACGCCCGCCGATAGCGGCAATCCAAAGCTAACCTGGTGGCGCAAGATTGCCATCGTCATGACGCCAGCCACCGTGGCTGCTCCCAGCATCACTGAAGTCCACCAGGCAAAGCTGCGACTGCGCCCACTTGCCAGCATCACCGATGCGATCGTGAACCCTTCCGGAATTTTGTGCAGGAAGACGGCGATGAAGATGATCCATCCCAGCCAGTTAGAGACGATAAAACCGGACGCGATCGCAATGCCGTCGAAAAACGTGTGGATCAGCAGGCCCACGAGTACGGAATAGCCTTTATGCGTATGGACAAACTGCTCCGCGTGCGTTTCCTCTCCAAAGTGGAAATGGGGCGTGACAGTGTGCTCGAAGAAATGGACGAGCAAGTATCCCAACAAGATGAGGAACCCGGCCGAGGTGCCGCGCAACTGGATGCTTTCCGGAACCATCTCAACGAGCGCCGTGGCCAGCATGAAGCCAGCGCCCAGAGCCACGAAATAACGCAGGTAGGAACGCTCCCAGTGTTTCTGCACGATGATCGCTCCGCCGAAAACATTGGCAGCTGCGGCCGTCAGGCCGAGGAGCACACTGGTCAGGATGGGAGACATGAGGGAGAAGAATAACAGGAAGATCGCTGCCAGCGGCGAGTCGCGCGCTTCAAAGCCATCCACTCAACGCCACGGCCTGCCTTGCTGCTAACATTTTGTCGTGCGTTCCTGGGTTGAACTCGTTGCCTGGCTGGCTTGCGTGGTGTATTCCACCATCCCGGCATTCTGGTTCATGATTCATCCGTTCGCGGAGCGCTGGCGGATGCGGCGACGGTCTCCCTATTTGCTGTTAATGCCGGCCTGGGTCGCGATGTGGTTGATCATGGCGCTCGCGACTCGGCCCGTGCGCCATGTTTCTCTCTACTCGACCGGATGGATGTGGCTTCCGGCAGCGCTCCTGTTTGCCACTGGCATCCTGCTCTACTCGAAGTCGGGCAAGAGTTTCAGCGCGAAGCAACTGGGCGGCTTGCCGGAGGTGCATGGCCGAAACCACGACCAGCGACTCGTCACGAGCGGGATCCGGGCGCGTGTGCGGCATCCTGTGTATCTGGCCCATCTCTGCGAGATGCTGGCGTGGAGTATCGGCACCGGGCTTGCCATCTGCTGGGGGCTGACCGCGACCACGATCGTCACCGGCGCAGTGATGATTCGACTGGAGGATGCAGAGCTTGAAGCGAGGTTCGGAGACTCCTATCGTGCCTATCGGCGTGACGTACCCGCAGTCCTCCCGCGGATCTTCGCGCATCGCCAGCTATAATCCGCTCTAGCTGATCGCTAACGGCTGACCACTCGCTCATGCGCTTCGAACTCTTCATCGCGACCCGCTACCTTCGCGCCAAACGGCGCCAGGCTTTTATTGGCGTGATTACCGGCATCTCGATTGCCGGAGTCGCAGCGGGAGTGGCTTCGCTCATCGTGGCGCTGGCCATCAATAACGGCTTCCGGCAGGACTTGCAGGCGCGGCTTCTGGGATCGACTGCTCACATCAGCCTTCTTCGCGTCGAGAGTGACGGGATCCGTAATTGGCATCCGCTGCTCGATAAGCTGTCGAAAGAGCCTCATGTGGTGGCGGCCGCTCCGGCCATTTATGAGCAGGTGTTGATTTCGCGCGGGCCGCGGGCTCGGGGAGCGGTACTGAAGGGAATGCTGCCGCAATATGAGCGTAGGGTCAGTGATCTGCTGCAGACCGTCTCGCTGGGGTCAGCCGCAGAGTTGGAGGAGAAGCCCGCAACCTCGCCGGCGGTGCAGGATACGACTTCAACACCCACACAAGCAGCAGCTACGCCGGCATCTCCCGACGATATGGCCGGAGTGCAGGCGCGCGTGGCCGCCATGGCTCCCATCGTTCTCGGCAGAGACCTGGCGCAGGAGGTAGGTGCCACGATTGGCTCGGTTGTGCTCGTCACTTCTCCGCAGGGAGAACTCACTCCGTTTGGTATGGTCCCGAAATACATCCGCTTTCGCGTGGTGGGAATTTTCAATTCCGGCTTCTTCGATTACGACTCTTCCTGGGCGTTTATACGCTTGGCCGATGCGCAGCAACTGTTTGGGCTGGGCGATGTGGTTTCGGTGATCCAGTTCAAGCTTGACGATATTTACCGTGCCGGAGAAGTGGGCACGGCGCTGGAACAAGCCGCTGATCTTTCTTCAGGAAGCCACGGCTTTATGACTACCAACTGGATGGATCAGAATAAAGCTCTGTTCCGGGCGCTGCGACTGGAGCGGGTGGTCACCTATATCACGATTGGATTGATCGTGTTCGTGGCGGCGCTCAATATCCTCATCTCGCTCACGATGATGGTGATGGAGAAGACGAAAGACATCGCAGTGCTCATGTCACTGGGAACAAAGCGAAAGCAAATCCGGCGCGTTTTCATCGCGCAGGGCGTACTGATCGGAGTGATCGGGACAGCGATCGGGCTGGTGCTAGGCTATGCGCTATCCTGGGCAGGCGGACACTACCATTTCATTTCGCTCTCGCCCGAGGTCTATTCGATTGACTACGTCCCGTTCGTGCCACGCCCAATGGACGGCTTGATCACGGCACTGGTGTCGATTGGGATTTCCTTCGTCGCGACGGTCTATCCCTCGTGGTCCGCAGCGCGCATCCTGCCAGCGGAGGCGCTGCGGTACGAATAGCCAATTGGACGTTTATCTTCTGGACTGGTAACGCGCGCTGGTTGTAGCTTCTTATCTTTCCATGCGGCCCACTCCGAAACTTTCCGACTTCCCACGCTATCCGGTCGTTGCCGGAACCGCGCTACTGGCGCTGGGCGTAACCATCGCCTGGTGGGCCAAGGTCGACCTTTCGCCACTCTTCGAGACCGCGATGATCCGGCGTGGCGAACTGTGGCGGTTGGTGACCAGCACCCTTCCTCACAACGGAGTCTGGCACCTCGTCTTCAACCTTTACTGGTTGTGGATCTTCGGCACCTTGGTGGAAGAGGTCTTTGGCCACTTCAAGACTGCTCTCCTGTTTCTGGTACTCGCCGTCGGCTCCGGGGCGTGGGAATTTGCCCTCGCTTTGGGGGGCGTAGGCCTGTCAGGAATCGGATATGGACTCTTCGGATTGCTGTGGATGCTGTCGCGATACGACGAACGCTTTCGAGATGCGATCGACGGCCGCACCATCCAGCTTTTTGTCGTATGGTTTTTCCTTTGCATCTTCACCACGGTCACAAACATCCTGCCGGTGGCGAATATCGCACACGGGGCAGGCGCCATTCTCGGCATCCTGATCGGTCTCGCCATTGCGAAGCCCGACCTTCGCGCGCTCATGGCCTCCGCAGTAGCAGCGGTGCTGCTGTTTGGACTGTGGGGCGCCACGCTCGGCAGACCAAGAATCAACTTGTCGGGAAAAGGCGGTTACGAAGAAGCCGATTGGGGTTATCAAGCACTCCTCGCCAACAAAAACGACGATGCCGTTCGATGGTGGCGCGACGCGGTCGCTTACCAGCCGAAGAACGCCCTCTTTTTGTATGACCTCAGCATCGCGTACCGCAGGCTCGGCAGAATTCCCGAAGCGATTGCCGCCTGCAGGAAGGCTGCAGAGGAAGGCGATCCGGATGCCCAGTACAATCTCTACACTTTGTATGAGTCTGGAGGTCAAGGCCTGCCGAAAGACACAGCACAGGCGTTGGCCTGGCTCCAGAAACTCGCGGAGCGGAATACTCCGGAGGCCCTGAATAACGTCGCATGGGCTTATGCAACCAGCTCAGATCCGGCAATCCGGAATCCCACCCGTGCCCTTGAGTACGCCCGCAAAGCGGTGGATATGGAAAAGGACAAACCGATTGCCGGCCATCTCGACACCCTCGCGGAGGCCTTGTACGTGAACCAGAAGTTTGAAGACGCAGTGAAGACTGAAGAGCAAGCAATCGCGCTCGCATCCGATCAGGGGAAGATCCAGTTCGGAAAGAGCCTGGAACGGTATCAGTTGGCACGCAAGGCCAACGAGTCTTCGAAGGCCAAATAACTTCTCCTCTGTTTTTTTGCGAGGCTTCTAGATTAGGTATCACTCCTCGTGGTCCGCAGCGCGCATCCTGCCAGCGGAGGCGCTGCGGTACGAGTGAGCATGCAAATGAGGGGGAAGCCTCCCATTCGTTACGGCGCGGTCACCGCCTTGTAGAGGTTGATCAACCCATAGCCGTAGACATTGTTGGGAATTTTCTTCGCTGTTCCTCCGCACGTCTCCAACGTCTTCAGGTGGTGAGCCGTCGTTTGCAGCAGCGATTCGGTTGCATCAATGTTGCCGATCAGGTTGGGCTTGGCCTGCCAAATCAGCGCAACTCCACCGGCGACATGCGGCGTTGCCATCGATGTTCCCGACCATCCCGACTGATACGCATTCGGCGGCACCGCGCCGCGGATGTTGACGCCCGGCGCGGAGACGTCGGGTTTTCTACGGCTGCTGCCGTCGGCAGTCACGGGACCGCGGCTGCTGAAACTGGCAATCGCGTTGTTGGAGTCCACCGCTCCGACCGATACGGAACTCTGGTAAATGGCGGGCGGGTCGGAAATGCTGGAGCAGGAGGGGCCCGAGTTCCCTGCCGCCATCGCTGGGAAAATTCCAGCGGCGCGGACATTGTCGACGATCTGTTGGAGTGTGTTCGCAGAGCAGCCTTCACTCGAAGGACAAGTCCACGAGTTGTTGATCGAATCAGGAGCCAGCGCAGGATTGCCTTGTCCACCCGCGATCGGGTAGGGCGCCATCAGAAACTGGAAGCACTCGGTATACGTCGTCGGAGAGCCGGTGCCGCTGGAATCCATGTTGCGGCAGGCGATCCATTGCGCCCCCGGAGCGACGCCGATCTGGTTGCCATGGCCGTCATCGCCATCCATCTGGCTGACGGTAAACGTGCCGTGACCGTAAGGGTCGATGGGGACCGGCGACTTATCGGAAGTGGCGTCATGCCAGTTGTAGTCGTGATTGGCCTGGGTTCCATTCCACCCGCGATAGTGGCCTTTCAGAGCAGGATGATCCCATTGCACTCCCGTATCGGCGCCAGCCACGACCATGCCCTCGCCCTTGAAGCCCAGTTTCCAGACCTTCGGCGCTTTCACCTTGGTGACGTTCCATTCAATCCGGGCAACCTGCTCCGTATCAAACGCAGTCGCCACGGGAAGAGCGGTTTTCACATGAGGATTCGCATCGATCTGCTTCACGTCGGCGCGCGCGGCGAGTTCCCTCATGAGCGCGCCATTGCCGGTCACTTGAATCATGTTGACGGCCCAGAACGAACGGTAGGGAACGCCTCGCTGTTTAAACAGGGTGATGAGCGGGGTCTGGGTACGGCTGGCGACGTCCCGCAGCGCGTTGACCACGAACTGTCCTTTGGCCAGTTTGGTCGAGAGAGCGGCAGCGGGGGCTAGATTCGCCTGTTGAGCTAGCACCACCAAAGCTTCGGTGGATCCTCCATTCGCGGTCTCCCCGAGCACGCGAGCGGAGATTTTGTGATTGTCAGCAGCGTTGGATTTTGGAACGGCCATTGTGAAGACAATGGTGGCCAGAACCATGGCAGCGAAGGCGATTCGAACTGTTGGCGAAGAAAGTCTGCGAAGGGTCATGAAAGCCTCTTTTACGTTTGGCGTTATGAGGGGGAAGACGATTGCCGGGTGCGTAACCGCACCAGCAACTCGCGAGAGGAATGTAGATGGCAGGAGAGAGAGTGTCAACTGTGCACAATCTTGCAGATGGCAGGGTGGTCTCGCCACCGTGGAGAACCGCGCCTGTCTCAGGCGCGAACGATCCCTGAGGGCCATGTACCTCGGCAAAATTGTTTTCGTTTTCGTGTAAAACTTTTGTATTACGTGCTCTTCCTCACTGACCCCGGTTCCCAATCTCACTACGTTGGAAGCATGACCAGTCTGTCGGAAACAAAAGTTCACCCCAAGGGAACGAGTGCGCGCGTACTGCTGAGTTCGGTGTTTGGGCCGTACGCGCAGGACGATGAATTTGGATCGCGAGCCATCAATCCGATGGAGCTCTACCACAACCAGGTAACGCGCGCGCAAGGCGGATTCTCGCTGCGCATGTTTCACCGGTCGTGGGGGATCATGATGATCCAGCAGAACATTTCCGCACCTTGCACCGTATTGGACTTCCCTACGCGCGAGGACTTTGCCCGCGAGCTGAAAGCGAATCAGTACGACATCGTTGGAATTTCCTCGATCATCGTGAATTTGGGAAAGGTGCGCGAGATGTGCCGCATGGTGCGCGAGCTCTCGCCGCAATCCGAGATCGTTATTGGCGGGCACGTCGCTGCTGTCCCCGGATTGGAACACCTGATCGACGCCGACCACATCGTGCGTGGCGAAGGCATCTCCTGGATGCGCCGACATCTGGGCGAGGATGTGGACGCACCTATTAAGCATCCCGAGATCGTCTCCGGCCTCAAGACTCGCATCATGGGATTCAAACTTCCCGAAAAGAGGGGCCAGACGGCGGCGACCATTATTCCTTCGGTAGGCTGTCCGATGGGGTGCAACTTCTGCACGACTTCCGCTTTCTTCGGCGGCAAGGGCAAGTTCGTCAATTTCTACGAAACGGGCGACGAGCTCTACGAAGTCTTCTGCCACGCCGAAGCGTCGCTAGGAGTCCAGACATTCTTCGTCATGGACGAGAACTTCCTTCTGCACAAAAAGCGAGCCCTACGCCTTCTCGAACTGATGAAAGCAGGCAACAAGGCCTGGGGGATGGCGGTTTTCGCGTCCGCGAATGCGATCCGCCAATACAAGATTGAGGAACTGGTTGAACTCGGTGTGTCGTGGATCTGGATGGGCCTGGAGTCGCCAAAATCGAACTACGTGAAGCTCGAGGGCACGGACTCACACGAGCTGACGCACATGTTGCGCGAGCACGGGATCCGCGTGCAGGGATCGACCATCATCGGGCTCGAGCATCACACACCCGACAACATTCGCGAAGAAATCGAGTATGCGGTCGCACACAATACCGACTTCCACCAGTTCATGCTCTATACGCCGGTCCCGGGAACTCCCCTGTTCCAGGAAATGTCGGCGCAGGGACGGATGCTCGACGGAATCAACCTGGCCGACATTCACGGCCAGGACAAGTTCAATTTCACGCATGCCGCAATCTCGCGCGACGATTCGAAGCGTTTCCTGGACTGGGCCTTCTGGCGCGATTTCGAGCGCAATGGTCCGAGCCTCGCACGCATGTGCCAAACCATGTTGCAGGGATGGCGGAGATACAAGAATTACCCCGATCTCCGCGTGCGCGAGCGGTTTGCGCGTGAGAATTCGAAGCTGCGCACCGCCTATAGCGCCGCGTTATGGGCGGCGGAGCGGTATTTCGAGAAAGTAAACGGGGACGTTAGCCGCGAGATTCATGAACTGCGTCGCGAGATCGGGAAGGAATTCGGGACGATGTCGCGCGTCGTATCCGCATTGATGGGCCCCGTGTTGTTGTGGTCCACGCGCCGCGAAGATCGTCGCCTCGCCCGAGGTGTGACCTACGAGCCGCCCACGATCCTGGAACGACGCAACTGGCTACCTGCCGTCGAGCACGCGTGATTCGAATCGCCTCGTAACGTTGCGTAGAGACGGGGGCTTGCCCCGTCTCGCGCACCCACACTCCGGCAATCCACTGCCCCCAAAAAGCGGGATTCTGACAACGCAGAACCAACGTGTTGTCCGTTCCTCCTCTCTGTGACTACGGTCACATTGCATTTGTTTTCCATAGGTATACAGTTTTCCGCATACCCGGTTTCCGTATTTAGAATCGCGGGAACAAGGGATTCCTCCTCGTGATCTAATGGAGCAGGAGCTGCTTTCTACGGCCTGCGGGCGCGGCAGCTTTGGCGTCTTGATCCCTAGGAGGGTCGAATTGCATCCAATAGCTCAAGATCCTCTTTTGAGGGTCGAAGGGTTAAGCAAAGTGTTTCGCTCAGGCGAAGCGGACCTGGTGCTCTTTGAGAATCTGTCTTTTCAAGTGGATAAAGGAACGATGCTCGCCATCGTGGGGCAATCAGGTGCTGGAAAGAGTACCTTATTGCACATCCTGGGAGCGCTTGATCGGCCTTCCGCGGGTACCGTATACTGCGCCAATTCCCAGGTGAACACGCTCTCCGAGGATGATGCCGCCGAGTTTCGCAACCGCGAAATTGGGTATGTCTGGCAGTTTCACTACCTGCTGCCGGAATTCACTGCGCTGGAAAATGTGGCCATGCCCTTGCTCACGCGAGGGCAGACTGTCGCCTCCGCCGAGCAGGAAGCTTCGCGCTGGTTGCGCGAAGTGGGTCTGGAGGCGCGAAGCCAGCATCGGTCAGGCGAGTTGTCAGGCGGTGAGCAGCAGCGATTGGCGCTCGCGAGAGCGTTGATCACGGAGCCGCAAGTATTGCTGGCCGATGAACCTACGGGCGATCTCGACGGGCGTACCGCGGAGGTGGTTTTTGAACTGGTTTCACGGTTGCATCGTGAGCACCAACTCACTTCTTTGATCGCGACCCACAATCTGGACTTTGCACGTCGGTGCCATAGAGTGCTCAAGCTGGATCGGGGCAAAATAGAAGAGGTGGCGCCGGAGTCACTTCCGGCGTGAGGAAAGGCAGAGTAGAAAACCGAAGTACCCGGTGCGGCTGCACTCGCGTTACTAGAGGGCGAATATCGCTGGTGAGAACCGGCGGTAAAAATGCATAATTGGTGTTGGGTCAGGGTTTGGCGGAGAACGGTCTTTCCGCAGGGAACCTGGGGGGAATGAGTATATGTTTGAACGCTATACGGAAAAAGCCAGGCGCGTAATTTTCTTCGCGCGATACGAGGCCAGCCAGTTCGGCTCTCCTTATATTGAGACCGAACATTTGCTGCTCGGACTGCTGCGCGAAGATAAGGCCCTGACCAACCGTTTCCTGCGCTCCCACGCGTCCGTGGAATCGATCCGCAAACAGATTGAAGGCCACACGACCATCCGGGAGAAGGTTTCCACGTCTGTCGATTTGCCCCTGAGCAACGAATGCAAGCGTGTTCTGGCGTACGCAGCCGAAGAGGCCGAGCGTCTTTCTCATAAACATATTGGGACCGAGCACCTGTTGTTGGGCCTGCTACGCGAAGAAAAATGCTTTGCTGCCGAAATTCTGCACGAGCGGGGATTGCGGCTTTCGACGATTCGCGAAGAGCTGGCGCGAACCAGCCAGGAAAAGGCGCAGCCGCAACGTGGCGGTCAGCGTGAGTCCTCTTTATTGAGCGAGTTCTCGCGCGACCTGACGCAGGCCGCGATGGACAACCAGCTTGATCCGCTGGTCGGGCGCGATGGCGAAGTCGAGCGTGTCGTGCAGATTCTCTGCCGCCGCACCAAGAATAATCCGGTGCTGATTGGCGAACCCGGCGTTGGCAAAACTGCCATCGTCGAAGGCTTGGCGCAGCGCATTGCCGACGGCGAAGTGCCTTCGTTCCTGGCCGACAAGCGCATCCTGGCACTCGATCTTTCGTTGATCGTTGCCGGAACCAAGTATCGCGGGCAGTTTGAAGAGCGGCTCAAGACGATCATGAAGGAACTGATGGAGTCACAGAATTCCATCATCTTCATTGACGAGCTGCACACATTGGTAGGAGCGGGATCAGCGGAAGGTTCGCTGGACGCTGCCAACATCCTGAAGCCGGCGCTTTCGCGCGGCGAGATTCAATGCATTGGCGCAACCACGCCGGCCGAATATCGCAAGTCGATCGAAAAAGATCGGTCGCTCGAACGCCGCTTCCAGGCTGTCAAGGTTCCGCCGCCCAACGAGACCGACGCCATCAAGATCCTTTTCGGTATCAAAGAGCGCTACGAGAAGTTCCACGCCGTCACCTACACCGACGACGCCATCAACTTCTCCGTGTCGCATTCGAACCGGTACATTCCTGACCGCTTTTTGCCGGATAAGGCCATCGATCTGATCGACGAGGCGGGCGCCCGCGTAAAGCTGCGCCAGACTTCGTTGCCAGAAGAATTGACTGAAGTCCAGAAGCGCATCAAGTTCATCGTCCACCGCATGGAGAACGCCATCGCGAACCACGAGTTCGAGAAGGCGCGCTTCTACTCGGACGAGGAACGCAAGGAGCGCGAGAACCTGCGCGCCCTTCGCGAAAAATACCACCTCGATGAGTCCTCCACCGGCGTTGTCGGTCGGGAGGACATCGAGGACGTGGTATCGCGCTGGACCGGCGTACCCATCACCTCGATCAAAGAAGAAGAGACGCAGAAGCTGTTGCGCATTGAAGAAGAGCTGCACAAGCGGATCATCTCGCAGGACAAGGCGATCAGCGCCCTGGCCCGCGCCATCCGCCGCAGCCGTGCCGGACTGAAGAGCCCGAACCGTCCGATCGGATCGTTCCTGTTCCTGGGACCGACGGGCGTCGGCAAAACCGAAGTCGCTCGCACGCTCGCCCAGTTCATGTTCGGCAGCGAGAAGGCTCTGGTCCGCTTCGACATGTCCGAATTCATGGAGAAGCACTCGGTCTCAAAGCTGATCGGGTCGCCTCCGGGATACGTAGGCTACGAAGAGGGCGGACAGCTGACGGAACGCGTCAAACGCGCTCCCTACTCGGTCGTACTGCTCGACGAAATTGAAAAAGCGCATCCGGATGTGTTCAATATCCTGCTGCAGGTTTTTGAAGACGGCCAGTTGACCGATGGGTTGGGCAACACGGTTGACTTCAAGAATGTCATCCTGATCATGACTTCGAACATCGGCGCGCGGCACTTGATGAAGCGCGAAGGCCTCGGCTTCCAGTCGTCGAAAGAAGACATGGTTTCCGAAAAGGTCGAGGACCTCGTGAAGAGCGAAGTCAAGCGCACCTTCAACCCGGAATTCCTCAACCGCCTGGATGAAGTCATCCTGTTCACGGCGCTGAGCGAGCAAGACCTGATCCAGATTCTCGAACTGCTGGTCAACCAGCTCAACCAGAACCTGGCGCAGCGCTCGATCACGGTTTCCGTGGCGGACGATGCCAAGAAGTGGATCCTGAACCAGACGCTCACGGACCGCAGCTACGGAGCACGTCCACTGCGCCGCGCGTTGCAGAAGTACATCGAGGATCCGCTATCAGAAGCCTTGATTCAGGGAACCATTACCACGCGGCCGGCGTTCATCGAGGTCTTCCTCGAGGACAACAAGCTGTACTACCGTCCAGTGGACGCGGAAAAAGCGGAAGGCGTGCTGCTGTACGAGAGCTAGTTGTCAGTAAACAGTAAAGCCGTCAGCGACAAGCTGGCGGCTTTTGCTTTGGTTTCAGAATCAACTTGCAGCCAAAGTTAACTCCCTCACTTGCTCCAGTCCTCCAGTTTCAGACCCTTTGCTAGCCGGAAGGCGTCGTCATGGTGACCAGTGTGACGCCGGCAGCGATTGCGTGGGCAGCGATCATCAGGTCGAGGTTTCCCTTCCAAGCGCCTTGCTCCCCTTTTCCACCCTCTTTCCGCGGTCCAAAACTCACCGTATCCCGCTGCAAACAAACCTCTTACTGGGCCACCTACACGCCAACTACAAACTATCTCTCATCCATTGACAGATCGCCTCCTTCACGCGAGAGTGACCACACTTTTCGCGCTTTTGCGCCTAGGGAGTTTCATGAACGCAATCCTGAACAAGACGTTTTTCGCCGGACTATTCCTGGCTGCAGCGACCCTCGCCTCATCGGCCCAAACCATCACCCAATTCGACGATCCCAATGCCGGTACGGCTACCGGTCAGGGCACCATTGCCGTCACCATCAACACCGCCGGCACCACCACCGGCGCCTACATCGACAAGGACAATATCGGCCACGGCTTCCTCCGCACCTCGAAGGGCAAGTACACCAGCTTTGACGCACCCGGCGCCGTCCAAGCGACCGCCGCCGCGGGCATCAACTCCGGAGGCGCCGTCACCGGCTTCTACCTTGACGCCAAGAGTGCCCTCCACGGCTTCACACGCTCGAAAACCGGCGTCATCACCGACTTTGACGCACCCGGCGCAGGTAAGGCCGCGGGCCAGGGCACCGAACCCTTCGCCATCAACACCGCCGGCGTCATTACCGGATACTCCACGGACTCGCAGGGCGTCCACCACAGCTTCGTACGCTCCGCCACCGGCACCCTCACTCCTTTCGACGCACCCGACGCCGGCAATGGCAATCACCAGGGAACTGCCGCCACCGCGATCAACACGGGAGGTGTCATTGCCGGAGTCTATTTCGACGCGCAGAACGGCTATCACGGCTTTCTTCGAGCAGCCAACGGCGTGATCACAGAGTTCGATTATCCGGGCGCAGTCGGAACTGTGGCCGCCGCGATCAACACTGCCGGAACCGTCAGCGGCTTTTACCAGGACAACAACAACATCGTTCATGGTTTCCTGCGCACGAAGAAAGGCGCATTCACCAGCTTCGACGGTCCCAACAACCCGCACCAGACTCAGGGATGGTCGATCAATACCGCCGGCGTGATCGCGGGACTTTATCAGGACGGGGGCGGCGGAGTTCACGGCTATGTTCGCGCCGTCAACGGAACCTTGACCACCTACAACACGCCCGCTGCGGGAGCGTTCGGCACCATCGTCCCCGGAGGCTTTGAGATGGGCATCAACACCAAAAACACCGTTGCCGGATACTACCTCGACGCGGGCAGCGTCTATCACGGCTACCTGTTCGTTCCGTAAGTCACTGATTTTCAATTCTTGGGATACCCCGCCTGTTTCTGTTCTCGGGCGGGGTTTTTTCTTGCCCTTATCTCCCGGATCGCGATCGGCGAGTCGACAAGAGAGCGTCTCCTCGGCACACCCCGCGCCCGTCCTGAACTTCGCTCCCGCCCCTCCAAAGAAAAACCCATGCCGTGAATTGACCTCTCCCGAGAACTGTGTTTTACTCCCTCGATACGGGGCTGGCTCAACGTAAGCCAACTTTCACGAGTTCCACCATTTTTCGGGGCGTGAGACCGAGGTGATTCGATGAAGTCCAGCTCAGCATGTGCAGTTCTCGTAGTGTCCCTCCTAGCTTTGACCCTTTGTGCCAGCGCGCGGGAAATGGTCCTGCCCGCTGGAACACTTCTGCAGTGCACGCTCAACGAACCGAACTTTTCTTCTGCATCCGTTGCTGTTGGCGATCCCGTGCTTTGCCATCTTCGCTCGATGACTGAGTTTGGACAGCAGGCGTTTCCGCGGGGAAGCTATCTGGTTGGGCATCTGGAATCGGCACAGGATCCGGGCCACTTCTGGGGCAAGGGAAACCTGCGGCTGCAGTTTGATCGCATTGGATTGCCCGGCGGAGACATGCCGCTCGACGCCAAGGTGATCTCCACTCGCGGCTACAAGGTCGACAAGAATGGCAACATTGATGGCAAGGGTCACGCCAAGCGCGACATCGTGGAATGGATGCTGCCACCGCTCTGGCCCTGGAAAATCATCATGCTGCCGGCGCGCGGCCCTCGTCCCACACTCAAGGGCGAGAGTGTGCTCCAGTTGCGCCTGATGGATGATGTGCAGATCCCGCAGGTCTCCCAAACGATCGGGCCGGACTGGCATTTCTTTGGCGGCCCGAAACCGCAGAATGACGATTACCAGGGCGCGCTTCGGAACGATGACGGTCCCCAACTCGCCGTACGCGAGATGACTCCGGCGTCGAGCCAACCCGTTGTCCAGGAAATGCCGCGCATCACCTACGCCAAGTACACTCCGAAGAATGTTTCGACGAACGTGCCGGTTGATTCGGCGCGCTACGCAAGGACGGCTCCGGGCGTGCCGGTGTTCGTGCTGAAAACCGGGATGGTTCTGGCAGTGGGCAACTACACCTACCAGGAAGGGCGCATCAGCTATGAACTGGCCAGCGGCGGCAGCGGTGTGATCAGCACCGATGAAGTCGACTGGACCACCACCACTCAGGTGAATTCGCAACGCGGCGTTCGAGTAACGCTGCGCGGCGGGCATCCGAGCGCAGGGACAGCGGGGTTCTAGCAGAGCCTTAATTGCGATAGAGAAGGAGCCGCCAGCGACGCTGGCGGCTTTTCTTTGCGACTTGGAGGGGGGCGGGGCTCGGCAAGAACGGGAGGGGCACGACTTGAATCGTGCCGCAACCGACCGCTGTTAAATGGCGGGCGACCTGATTGTGCACGATCAAGTGCCCTGATATGTTGAGACCATTGACATACCAACCCGATGAGCAGCCTTGCTGATTTTGCATCAAGAGCAATTGTTCCTGTGGTCGTTGCGGTGTGCTTCGGGCTTGCTCGTAAGTACCTGACGCCTTCCGTTCGTTTGCCCGAAGACCAGCTCTCCGCTCTCGATGAGCGCTTCCGGTCCACCAAATGGTTGGTTGGGATCAGCATGATTGCTGTGGGGGCTGGGTTTGTCTGGACCACTCACTACGTTCTCGTTTCAGTCAATCGTTTTCTTGCCGCGGGTGATGGCTCAGGTACGTGGCTCCGGTTGTGGCCACAAAATGCCGTTTGGTGGTTCTTTCCGGGATTCGGCGCGCTCGCTCTTTGTTGGGAAATCACGCTTCAGCTGTGGTCTACGTTTGATCGGGGAGACAGCTCCAAACTGTACCGTCTCTGGTCGGATCGGCGTGCCGGCATGGACTGCACTCGGATTCTACGCTGGATGGCGCTGACTATAGTCGCGCCGATCGGAGTCCTTACGATTCTGGCTCTTCCGATGCACACTGCACTCCGTCAGAAGGATATTCGAGTCTGCGGATATGCATGGGCAAAATGCCAGACGTTCGACTATTCCAAAGCGGTGAAGTTGACGCAAGTAGAAGGGTTTCGCGACCGCGATGGCAAACTCAACCGGCGAGCCGGCATTGTCGTCGACTTCGCCGATGGACGACGATGGTCATCCGCCGATACCGGCGACTTTCATGACAGTGTTGACCCCGCTCTCCAAGCTTTTCTCAGGGAACGTACTCGCCTGCCGCTTGAGCAAGCACAAACTGAAGACGACATTTCGAAAGCTGACAGCAAGGCTAGCAATTCCCCGAATCGCGACGTGGCAACTCCGTAGCTGGCAAACAATCGCCATCTCACTGACTGAGTTCAGCTTCGCGGGAGTGGTTTTCCATGAGCTTCCCTCGGAGAGAATTGGCGAAAATGGCCCTCTTTTTGTGACTTTGGCGGTTGCCAGGCAATCTAAAAAGTCAGCGAATCAAGGAGTCCAAAATGTCCAAGGTCAACATCGCCGAGAAGTTTGCCAAAATCACCGATTTCGAAAATCCCCGCATCGCCGCCGAACTCAATGGGCAGCACGTCAAGTTCGTGAAACTCAACAGCGAGTTCGTGTTTCACCATCACGAGAACGAGGACGAACTGTTCCTCGTCGTAAAAGGCCGCTTGCGCATGGATTTCCGCGATCGCCACGAATGGGTCGAAGAGGGCGAGTTCATCGTGGTCCCGCGCCGGGTCGAGCACCGGCCCGTCGCCGAAAAAGAATGCTGGATTGTGCTCTTCGAGCCGGCTTCCACCGTCAACACCGGCAACGTCGAGAATGATCTGACCAAGCGCGAACTGGAACGCGTATAGTCTTTCTGCCGGAAAACCTCGCATGACGAAACTTTTGATCGATGTCCTCGGCTGGTCGGGTGCGTTGCTGCTGCTGGGCGCCTATGCCTGCGTCTCGTTTCGCAAACTGCGCGCCGACTCGGTTCTCTACCAGGTCGTGAACGGCCTCGGAAGCTGCTTCCTGGTCGTCAACACCGTCTACTATCGCGCCTTCCCTTCCGCATTTGTGAACGTGATCTGGATTTGTATCGCGGTCACTGCGGGCATCCGGATGCGAGCC
>Ga0265338_10002459_pt1 | contig 27681 bp, 30 predicted proteins | sample 42126metaG_FD_193579 | JGI IMG/M metagenome (GOLD analysis project Ga0265338, IMG submission 193579) | Rhizosphere microbial communities from Carex aquatilis grown in University of Washington, Seatle, WA, United States - 4-21-26 metaG | ecosystem: Host-associated > Plants > Roots > Rhizosphere...
TGTTTCCTGGCCGCGTGCTCGCCCAGTTCACCGCGCCGCAGGTGCTCCGGTTTTTCCTTGCTGGTGAACCGGGCCTTCAATTTTTCCAGGAGACTCATGTTTGTCCGCAGATGACGCAGATTTCACAGATTAAATCCGGCCTAAAAATTCTGCGCAAATCTGCGGATACCTTTTGTCCATGTTCTATCTGGGTTTCTTCCTGTTTAAAAAAGTTCGCGTTGGACCGGCCGCAACGGCGCGAAGGTGCGCCGGTGGATGGGGCACGGGCCGTGGGCCAGGATCGCCGCCAGATGCTGCTCCGTGCCATACCCTTTGTGTTCGGCAAATCCGTATTTCGGCCATTGCCGGTCGAACACCAGCATCAGCCGGTCGCGCGTGACCTTGGCCAGCACACTGGCGGCGGCAATGGAATAACTGCGGGCATCGCCCTGCACGATGGCCGTTTGCGGCACCAGCATGGTCTTGACGGGGCGGCCATCCACCAGCGCGTGTTCCGGTGCGGGCTGCAATTGCGCGAGCGCGTCGTTCATGGCGCGATGCGTGGCGCGCAGGATGTTGATGGCGTCAATCTGCCCGGCGCCCACTTGCGCGATGGCAAATTGCACTTCGGGACACGCGGTGAGAAAGGTGAAGAATTTTTCGCGCTGGGCGGCCGTGAGTTGCTTGGAATCGTTCAGACCCTCCAGTTCGGGCGGCAGGCCGGATTCCGCCCATTGCGGCGGCAGGATCGCCGCCGCGGCGACGACCGGGCCGGCCAGCGGACCGCGTCCCGCCTCGTCCACACCCGCGACCCGGGTCACCCCTTGGGTCCACAGCACACGCTCGAACTCAAAGCGGTCGATTGGATTTAAGCGGGCCATCGTGTTTTGTCACACCCATTGCTAATCCTTTGCGCCATTCTGTCAAAACAAAATCCGCAGGTTGTTCTTATTTCGGTAGGGCGCGTCACTCCGTGCACGCCGTGCTCCGCGTTTGTCTTAATTTGTAGGCGACGAGGTGACGAGGCGATGGGGCCAGCACTCCTTACGTCGTGCCCTACAACCAAATCAGGGCACTGCCAAAATCCGCGTGCATTTGTGTCCAGCCGTGGTAAAGGAAAACCATGAAAATCGAATCCCTTCACCTCGGCATGCGGGTGCGACACCCGCAATACGGCACCGGCGTCGTAAAAACGATTTCCGAAACCACCGCGGAGATTCAGTTCGACAACGGCGACAAACGGGCGGTGGCCCCCGACGCCGCCGGCCTCGAGCCCGCCGAACCGCAGACCGCCGTCAGCGGACTGAGCGTCCCGCTCAAACAATTTGTCGAGCAGACCGTTGACGCCGCCGTGGTGCGGCTGGGTCTGGAAAAACCGGACGTGGTGATTGAAAAGCTCGGCCTTCGATGGCATGGCGGCCGGCTGGTCATGCATCCCGCCGACCCGGCGTTGCAAGCCAAGGAAGTGCCGCTGGAGATCTTCTTCCACAAAATCGTGATGGTGCGAAACAACCTGCGAGTGCTGGAACAGAAAATCAATGCCCACGAGAAGCTGACTGACGGCGAGAAGGTGGAGATGCAGCAATACATCACGCGCAGCTACGGCTCCCTGACCACCTTCAACGTGCTGTTCAAGGAAAAGGAAGACCAGTTTTGACAGGTGCCAGAACTCTCAGTGCTTTATTCCAAACTGTGTCATAACCGTGGAATTGATTGACATCACTAAAAAAACGGCGATAGCAACAATCCACGCCCCATGACCCAAACATGAGGAATTGGCAGCAAATCTGCTTATTATGTCCAAATTTTTGCGATAGTCGCACCGAGATGTCCAAACAAAACAAGCTTTATAATGAACCAGCAACCGCCATCGGCTAAACCGAAACGCTCTCTGAATATCCTGTGCATTGACGATGACGAGCAGATCCTGGAAATGATGAAAGCGTGGCTCACCCACCACGGACACCGGGTCAAGGTTGCCTCGGGCGGAAAGCGCGGGCTTGAACTCTTCTGTACGGCCATCCTGAAAAGCAAGCCTTACGACGCGGTCATCACCGATCTGGCCATGCCCGATATTGACGGCTGTCAGGTCGCCAGTTCGATCAAGATCGAATCCCCCAGCACCCCCATCCTCCTGTTGACGGCCTGGGGTTCAACTTTAAAGGATGACGCAGCCATTGTTTCGACGGTGGACGCCGTGCTCAGCAAACCACCACGCATGCTTGAATTGAATCACCTGCTCCAACGGATGGCGTGTTAGCGATTGGCTCAATCGCGACCCTGAAAATCGCCAACTTGCAATCACCGCGCGATTTACACAACTTTGGGAAAATGGTGCGCGGTGCAGGGATTGAACCTGCGACCCCTTCCGTGTGAAGGAAATGCTCTACCGCTGAGCTAACCGCGCCACCGGCCTGACAGAATATCCACCGGGCGCCTGATTTCAAGATTTTCTTAGGACCGTGTCGCGCTGCGCCCAGTCAGGGTTCGCTTCCGGGAAATCCAGATTGTAATGCAATCCGCGGCTTTCGGGCCGCATCAGCGCGCAACGCACAATCAATTCCGCCACCGTGGCGATGTTGCGCAATTCCAGCAGGTCGCTGGTGACGATGAAATTCCAGTAATACTCGCGGATTTCCTGCTGCAGGTGCGCCAGCCGGCTTTGCGCGCGCTGCAACCGTTTGCCCGTGCGCACGATGCCGACATAATCCCACATGAGGCGGCGGATTTCATCCCAGTTGTGCGAGACCACCACCAGTTCGTCCGCATTCGTCGCGTTGCCCGCCTGCCACAGCGGGATTTTGAGGTCGGTTTTTTCGCGGGGAACGGAAATGATTTTTTCCGCCGCGCGATGCGCGCAAACCAGCGCCTCCAGCAATGAATTGCTCGCCAGCCGGTTCGCGCCGTGCAAACCCGTGCAGGCCGCCTCGCCGACGGCGTAAAGCCCGGGGATGTCCGTCTCCCCGTCCACGTTCGTCACCACGCCACCGCACTGGTAATGCGCCGCCGGCACCACCGGAATGGGTTCCTTGGTGATGTCGATGCCGTAATGCAGGCAGGTCTGGTAGATGTTGGGAAAGCGTTCGATGATAAACCGTGCCGGTTTTTGGGTGATGTCCAGCCACACGTGCTCGGCGCCGCTCTTTTTCATCTCGCTGTCAATCGCGCGCGCCACCACGTCGCGCGGCGCGAGCGATTTCAGTGGGTGATAAGCGTCCATGAACTCACCGCCTTCGAGTGATTTGAGCACGCCGCCTTCGCCGCGCACGGCTTCGCTGATGAGAAACGATTTGGCCTTGGGATGATAAAGACACGTCGGGTGAAACTGGACGAATTCCATGTCCGCCACCGCGGCGCCAGCGCGATAGGCCATCGCCACGCCATCGCCGGTCGCGATGTCGGGGTTGGTCGTGTAGAGGTAAACCTTGCCGCACCCGCCCGTGGCCAGCAGCGTCACCGGCGCGGTGAATGTCCAGACGCGTCCGGCCTTTTTGTCGAACACGTACGCACCGAGGCAGCGGTTTTCGCCGACATAACCGAGCTTCTGGCTGGTGATCAAATCGATGGCCAGGTGATTTTCAAAAATCTGGATATTGGGTTGCTGCGCCGCGGCGTTCAACAACGCCCGTTCAATCTCCCGGCCGGTCACGTCCTTGGCGTGCAGAATGCGCCGTTTGGAATGGCCGCCTTCCTTGCCGAGGTCGAGTTCCCGGCCGCCGTCCTCGCTGGGCGCATCGCGTTCGGAAAATTTCATCCCCAACTCGATCAGTTCCGCGATGCGCGCCGGGCCTTCGCCGACGATGGTGCGGACCACGCTTTCCTTGCACAATCCGGCCCCGGCAGTGAGCGTGTCGCGCACGTGCAATTCGAACGAGTCCTCCTTGCTGGTGACCGCCGCAATGCCGCCCTGGGCATAATTGGTGTTCGATTCCGCCCGATCCTTCTTGGTGACGATGGCCACGCGCCCGCGCGGCGCGACCTTCAAGGCAAAGGACAACCCCGCAATGCCGCTGCCGAGGACAAGGAAATCAAATGGTTTCATTTCAATTCAATCAAAGCTCAAAGCTGGCGATAAAAATTGGTATTGTCAATCCGCCAATTAGGTGTTACAGGTCAGTCATGCAGACTTTGACTTTGAAGGTGCCGCCGGAACTTTCCGATTGGCTGGAAAAACGGGCGCGCGAACTCAACCGTTCCAAATCCGAAATTGTACGCGAGGCGCTGATGTCCCAGCGCCGGCGCAAAAATGCGGATAGTGTGGTTGCGCAGGCGGGTGACCTCGTCGGCAAATTTGCCGGCGGGCACAAAGACTCCAGCGATAAAAAACATTTGAAAGGCTTGGGCCAATGCCGGCGTTTCTGACCGACTCCGGGCCGCTCGTTGCGCTTTTAAACCGTTCTGACAGGCATCACATTTGGGCGCGGGAGCAGTTTGCCCATGTGCCATCCCCGATCCGGACCTGCGAAGGCGTGATCACTGAGGTGGCGTACCTGCTTAATAACGCGGGCATCCCGTCATGGAGTGTGCTGGAATTGATGGCGCGTGAAGTCGTCTCCGTCCGTTTCGATTTGAATTCAAACCTCGACCGGGTGCTTTCGCTGATGAAAAAGTATTCGGACACGCCAATGGATTTTGTGGATGCCTGCTTGGTGGTGATGACGGAGGAAAAGAATGACTGCTGTTTAATGACCGTCGATTCCGATTTCCGGATTTACCGTCGTTTCGAGCGCCAAACCATACCGCTCATCGTCCCGGCAAAATGAAAATCACGCTCTCGCGCAACGCGGTCTTCAACGCGAAGAACAACCCCACGATGCCGCTGCCGAGGACAAGGAAATCAAATGGCTTCACCGGATGGAAAAACTAACGCAAAGACGCGAAGACGCGAAGAGAAAACAGCTTGGGTGTGGCGGCGTCTCGGCAGAGCGTCGTCAACCATAAACAGAGAATGCGGCGCTCTGCCGAGACGCCGCCACGAGTCATGGCAAGCCTCTTGACCTGCTTTGTTGCTTTCACAATGGCGCATTATCGATCAATCGGGTCTTGCCGACGAATACGGCCATTGCCAGATGGGTGCCGCGCGTGACTTTGGCAACCGGCGCCATTGTATCCGGGTCGAAAAATTCCACGTAATCCAAACGTGCGTCCGGTTCGCTTTCAATCAGTTTTTTCAAACTGACTTTCAATTTTGCCGCCGAAACGGCTTTTGATTTTTTCATGGCGGCTCGCGCGGTTTGTATCGCCCGCCAGAGCACAACGGCCTGCCGGCGCAAATCGCCGGTGAGATATTTGTTGCGGGAACTCATCGCCAGCCCGTCGCGTTCGCGCAACGTCGGGGCAACGATGATTTTTACGGGGAAATTCAAATCGGCGGCCATGCGTTTGAGGATGGCCGCTTGCTGCCAGTCTTTCGCGCCAAAGACCGCCACGTCCGGCAGCACAAGGTTGAACAACTTGGCCACCACGGTCGTCACGCCGCGAAAATGAGTCGGCCGCGACGCGCCTTCCATGCGCTTTGAAAGATTCTCCTCGACGACGTAGGTGCTGTAGCATCGCTTGTCAAAATGCGGCCCGTCCGCCTCCTCACGTCGGCGGCTACCAATCCCGTCCGGATACATTTCCTTGTCGTCAGGGGTGAAGATGACGTCCACGCCGGCTTGACGGCACAGCTTGAAATCACGTTTCAGGTCGCGGGGATATTTGGAGAAATCCTCTTTCGGCCCGAACTGCGTCGGGTTGACGTAAATGCTCATCACCACGACGCCGTTTTTGCCTGCGTCCTGTCGGGCGCGTTTGACGAGGCTCAGGTGGCCGGCATGCAAAAAACCCATCGTCGGCACAAACCCGATGCGTTTGCCGGCGCGCTGCCATTGCCGGGCCAGACGCTGCATCGTGACGATGGAACTGACAATTCGCATGGGGAAAGACTAACTGCGCCGTCTAAAACAAACAAGCCGCGCAGAGGATTCTGCGCGGCTGGCGTCGGTGATGATTAAAAAATTAACGGCGCTGGTGGGCGTCGCAGGCCCGGTTGATCGGAGCGTCGGGCTCGAGGTCGTTTGGCTTTACGACGTCGTTCGCGAGCATCCATGCCTCGACTTCCTCGCCGCTGATATCGGCAAGCATCTGGCCGTCAATTTCGACGCACGGACTCAGCATCTGGCCGCTTTTCTCCACCATTTCCTGGCGCTGGGCCGGGTCGTTGATGATGTCGCGATCCTCGAACGGCAGGTCATATTTCTTGAGCACGGCGCGCACGCCGTTGCTCCAGCCGCAGGTCGGTTTCAAATAGGCGATGATTTTTGGTTTTTCCATAGCTTTGCAATAATTGGTCTCCCGGTAGCAATATACTGCCACACCTTCTGACATTGGCAAGAAATCTTGCGTCATCGCTGGAAAACCGGTGCCGGCAAAAGCGCCAGAGGACTGGCGCACTCCAAGACGCTTCGCGTCATTCAGGCATCATCGTGTCACGCGCGAGCGTTTTGGAGTTCGGCGGCCCTCCGCCGCTTTCGAACCCGGTTAGAGTTCAAATTATCTTTCCGTTTCCTTTTTCCGCGCAGCCAGGATTTTTTGTGAAGGCGTGTAATTCGCGATGAACTCGCGGTAAAATTCCGCGAAGGTGCCGGCGGCAAGGTGCGCGCGGGTGTCCGCCATCACCTGCAAAAACATATGCGAGTTGTGGACACTCACCATGCGCAGGCCGAGGATTTCGTTCACGTTCAGCAGGTGCCGCAAATAGGCGCGGGTGAAATGCCGGCAGGCGAAGCAGTCGCAACCTTCCTCGATGGGACGGAAGTCCGCCTTGTAGGAGCCGCCCTTGATGCCGAACGCGCCGCGCCGGGTGAATGCCGTGCCGGTGCGGGCCACCCGCGTTGGCAGCACGCAGTCGAACATGTCCACGCCGCGCGCGATCAATTCGAGCATCTGCGCCGGCGTGCCGAGGCCCATGGCATAACGCGCCTTGGCGGCCGGCAAAAACGGTTCGGTGAATTCAATGGCCTTCAACATTTCCGGTTCCGGTTCGCCCACGCTCACGCCCCCGATGGCATAGCCGTCGAATTCCATGGCGACCAGCGCCTGCGCGCATTCCTCGCGCAGGGCCGCGTTGCTGCCGCCCTGCACGATGCCGAACACGAGTTGTCCGGGCGCCCGCGGTTGTTCGCGGCACTCGCGCGCCCAGCGGATGGTGCGTTCGACGGCCAGTTTCTGTTCCCTGGCCGGGGCATCATGCGGCGGACATTCGTCAAACACCATGGCGATGTCCGAGCCGAGCACGCGCTGGATTTCCATCGCCTCCTTAGGCCCCAGAAACAACGGCGAGCCGTCAAGATGTGAGCGGAATTCAACGCCGTGCGGCTTGATTTTCCGGATCTTGGCGAGGCTGAAGACCTGAAAGCCGCCGCTGTCGGTGAGGATGGGACGGTCCCAGTTCATGAAATGGTGGAGCCCGCCCGCGGCGCGGATGATGTCGAGTCCAGGCCGGATGTTGAGGTGATACGTGTTGCCGAGGATGATTTGCGTGCCCATCTCGATCAGCTCGCGCGGGTCGAGCGCCTTGACGCTGGCCTGGGTGCCGACGGGCATGAACACCGGCGTTTCCACGATGCCATGCGCGGTCGCAAGCCGGCCAAGGCGCGCCCGGGTGTGCACATCCGTTTTAAGCAGTTCAAACATCACGCGAAGGTTTAATCAAAACAGCGCAGTTGAACATTTAAATTTTGCGGCTGAGGTGAACCGGATCAGGAGCGGCCCGCAAAATCCAGCCAATACCTTGATTCGATGAGCAACGTCCACCACCAGGACAAAAGCACCCCGCCGCGCAAATAAAACGCGACGGCCAGGAAACCCATGACCAGCCGGCCGCCGATCAACATGGCCAGCAAGAGCGGCGGAATCGGCACGGGGGAGTGCTTGATTTTAACGGCCAGGATGATGACGCCGAACAGGACCGTGAGACTGGTGGCCACCCAACGGTTTTTAAACAATCGGATGAGCCAGGCAAAAGGCGCGAAGACCAGGAACAACTGGTTGAACGCCAGGGAAAACAGCGCCAACGCAAACCATTGTTCCGGACTGGCGGCATATTCCTCCGGCGTTTTAAGTCGGAGGGATGGGTCAAGGAACAGATGCAACCAGGCGGCAACAACAATACCCGCCACGGTTACGATGGCGAAGACGCGGGGATCGATCTTGAGCGTAAAGACCGGCCGTTGCGTGTACAAGGTGTGCCAGGCAAAGACAAAGCCCCAGAGGACGATGGCGCAAAAGAAGATGACCGCTTCCAGATACCACAGCGGGGCCGAACGGCCGCCCCAGAGCGACAGCCGCGGATAACAGGCCAGAGCCGACAGCAAGGCGGCCGGACCGGCCAGCCTCAAGGTCCGGGGTTGGACGAGATTGCGCACGTTTGGTTACCGGCTGCCCAATTCAGCGAAGGAAATATCGGCGAGCAATTCGCCGGCGATTTTTTCCAGGTTGGCCTTCAAAGCGGCAACGTTGCAGCTCTCGGGCAGTTGCAACCGGGCACTGGCTTTGAATAACATTTCGCCGGACATGGGGGCGCTGACACATTCGCTGGAAAATTCCTCCACGTTCACCCCGGCGCCCGCCAGCGCCCCGGTGATTTGCCGGACGATGCCCGGCCGGTCATGGCCGACAATTTCAAGCGTGGCCGGCCGGCCCGGGGCCGCCGCCGCCTCGGCGCCGGGACGGACGACGACAGTCAGGCCGCGGCCTTGCAGGGTTTGCAGCGCATCGATCAAGGCCTGCCGATTCCCGGCGGGAAGCTCAATCCGCAGGATGCCGGCAAACTCGCCGCCCAGACGGGACATCCGGCTCTCCAGCCAGTTGCCGCCGTGCTCGGCCACCACCCGCGCTATCGATTCGACGAGACCGGTGCGATCCGGGCCGATAATGGTCATGACCAGGGGAACTTGCATCAAGTTTTGTTAACCGGTAAATGGCCGGCTGGCAAGTGATTCTGCGGCCGGCGCCGGCAGGTCCGGTCGGATGAAAAAATGGAAATACGCCGCCGGAGCGGAAGAGCTTACGGCTGGCTGGTGATTTTCTGCCAGTCGACGCCCTGTGCGTTGGCGTACATCGAAAAGGATTTTTCGTTCTGGATCAGGACGGCACGCACGACGCTGGAATCATCCGCGCGGCCCAGCTCCAGGACGCTGTCCGGGATGATGCCCATTTTTTTGTGCGCGTAGAGCAGGGCGAAGACCGCCTGGGCGGTGGCCGCATACGGCAATTCCTTGTAGGCCCCTTCAATCGCGTCCTCCACGGCGTCGGCCAAAAATTCGAGTTGATCCACCAGATGCGGATACTTCGGCGCATTGATTTGAGTAAATTCGAGTTTCCACTGCGGCAGCTGGCGGAGGACTTTCTCCGCGATGACCGGGGTGATGGCCGCGGCGGCGCCGTTCACGAATTTTACAATTTCGGGCATGACCCTGACAACGTATGAAAACCCCCGCGAGAGCGCAAAAGGAAAATTGATCAGGCCACCCCTGCCCTTTGGAGCATGCGCCGGAAGTCGAATTCCGGTTTGCGCGCCGGACGTCCGCGCAAGGCATTCGCCGCGTCGTCAGCGGCAAACATTTCCGTTGCAGGATTCCAGGTCAGCCGGCGTTTGAGTTTCATGCTGATCCAGGCGGCGGCGCAGGCTTCCAGGCTGCGGGCGGATTGTTGAATCGGTGCAATGGGCTGGCGATTGGCGGCGATGCTTTCCAGCCAGTTGCCGTGCTGGGTCTTGCTCGGCATCCAGAGCACGGCGTTGCCATCTGGTGATAGGAGGATTTTTTTATCGCTCGCGCGCAGGGGCGGCAGGGCCTCGCTCGAGGCCGCCAAGGTCGGATCGCTGGCGGTTGCTTTTTCCTCGCCGCGCGTGCTAAACACCCAGCCCTCGTCGCCTTCAAAGCGGATGCCGGTTTCAAACTTGTCATCGAGAATCAGCCGCACGTTTTTCGGATACAGCATTTCCACGTGATACGTGGTGTGTACCGTCCACGCATCATGCGTCATGAATCCGGCCTGCGCTTCAACCGTCAGCGGACCGCCGAGTTCCTGCCCCATCGCCCATTGCGCGATGTCCACATGATGCGCGCCCCAGTTCGTGATCATGCCCAGGCCGAAATCTTCCGTGGTGATCCAGCCCGGGCGTCCTTCGAGGCTGTTCTGCGGATGCACCCGGCGTTCCATGTAGGCCTGTTCCGGCGCGGGACCGAGCCAGCGCTCGTAATCCAGGTTCTCCGGCACCGGCATCGGCGCCGGCGGGAAGCCGCTGGGCTTGTCGAGGCCGAGGCCGATTTTAATGGTCTGCAACTGCCCGATCCGCCCGTTGCGGACGGCTTCACTCGCCTTGCGAAAGCTTCCCCACGGACGTTCCGAGCGCTGTTGCGAACCGGTTTGCAAAATGATTTTCTTCGCCTCAACCGCCTGCCGCAGCCCGATGGCCTCTTCGATGCTGTAGGCCACCGGTTTCTGGACGTAAACATGCTTGCCCGCAATCGCCGCCTCAATCGCCACCAGCGCGTGCGAATGGTCCGGCACGGTGACCACGACGGCGTCAATCTCCGGTGACGCCAGAAGGTCATGGTAATCGTGAAACGTCTTCACCTTCACGCCGGATTCACCGCGCCGCGTATAAAAATCCTCGGCCATTTTTTGGCCGGCGGTGAGGCGTTTGGCGTCGAGGTCACACACTGCAACGACCCGCGCAAGCGGTTCGGTCATCACATTGCCCAGGTCGCTGCGGCCCATGCGGCCACAGCCGATTTGCGCGACGTTGATCTTTTTGCCGGGCGCATCCGCCCCCAGCAAACGCGCCGGAATGATGTCTGGCAAAAGGGCGAGACCGACGCCACTGCGCACCGCGGCCTTGAGAAAACTGCGACGTGATTGGATTTTCATTTTTTATGTCGTGGCGGCTTTCGGCAGAAAGCCGGATTTTATTTTTCAAATATGCGGCGCTCTGCCGAGTCGCCGCCACAATTATTTCGCCGGCAGCTCGCGGATTTTCAGGTTGCGGAAGGAAACCGCGCTGCCGTGTTCCTGCAATAAAATATGGCCATCCGGCCACCCGCCAAAATTGGGAATATCCTTGAATTTGCTTTCCGCCACGGCGGCGCGGAAGGCTGGTGAACTCCGGTCAAAGGCCACGGTCTTTTCACCGTTCAACCAGAATTCGACGTGCCGGCCTTGCGACAAAATGCGCGCGTGATTCCACTCGCCCACCGGCATGACTTTTTTGCCCGCGGGCGCCGGAATCAAATCGTAGAGCGAACCGAGGGTGCGGTCGCCATTGCGCCCCAGTTTGGCGTCCGGATGATGCTCGTCGTCGAGAATCTGGAATTCCATCCCGATGGCCGAGCCGACGGCGGTCGGTTTGCCCGTCACCTTGTCAATCGGCGAAATATTTGGCTGCACAAAAATCTTGATACCGCTGTTGCAGCCGGTCGTGGTCTTGAAATCCGCCACGAGCTCAAAATTTGCATATCGTTTGCGCGTGATGATGTCACCGCCGGCTTGTGACTCGGCGTTGCCACTGGCAACCACGGAAAGTTCGCCATCCTGGATACGCCAGCTTTTGTCCGGGAAGGCATCGGCCTTCGGGCTGCACCAGCCGTTGGTGGTTTTGCCGTCCCAAAGCAGTTTCCAGCCATCCGCTTTTTCCATTTCGCTCAGCGCGTTGTTCGCTGCTTCCGGCGCGGCGACCGCGGTGATGGCCGACAAGACGAAAAAAAACAAATGGCGCGCTTTCATGGGTGGCTTAAGTTGGAGGTATTATTTCGTAAAGGGTTGGCGAAACAATCCTTTTCATCCGGCCGGGTAAAACCGCTTTCGTTGTGGCGTGGCAACTGTTAGAAATTCCACGTGCAAGACCTCATTGCCAAAGCCGAGACGCTGCTCGAAGCGCTGCCGTACATCCAGAAATTCAATGGCGCGACCTTCGTGGTCAAATATGGCGGCAGCTTCATGGACTCGCCCGACGCCGACGTTCGCACCAGCGTCGCCCGGGACATTGTTTTTCTCGAAGCCGTGGAAATCAACCCCGTCGTCGTCCACGGCGGCGGCAAGGCCATCACCCGGGCGATGGAAAAAGCCGGACTGAAGGCCGATTTCATCCAGGGCCAGCGGGTCACGGACGAAGCCACGGTAAAAATTGTGGACGACGTGCTGTCGGGCGAAATCAATCCGGAGCTGGTCAAAACCCTCAAGGAACTCGGCGGCAAGCCGGTGGGCTTTGCCGGGCGGGACATTTTCAAATGCCGCAAGCTCTGGCTCGATGACCGGGATAACCCGGGCCGGAAAATGGACATCGGTTATGTCGGCGAAGTGGTGGAGGTCAACGTTGCCCCCTTGAAGGAATGTATCTGGTGCGGCTTCACTCCGGTCATCAGCCCGACGGCACTCGGCGAGGACGGAAAAATTTACAACTGCAACGCGGACGTGGCGGCGGCGCAGATCGCCATCGCCCTCAAGGCCCGGCGGCTCGTTTTCATGAGCGATGTGCCGGGGCTGTTGCGGGACCCCAAGCAGCCGGACTCGATCATTCCCCATCTCCAGACCGGCGAGGTGGAGGGTCTGAAAAAATCCGGGGTGATCGACCGGGGCATGATTCCGAAGGCGGACAGCGCGGTGGCCGCCATCCAATCCGGCGTGGAAAAGGTCTCCTTCGTGGATGGCCGGGTGCCGCATGCCGTGCTGCTGGAGATTTTCACCGACGAGGGCGTCGGGACGGAAGTAGTCTTGTGATTTGCGATTTTCGATTTATGTTGGATGTGGACAAATGGTGGGGCGCGTCACTCCGTGCGCGCTGTCTGCGACTGACAATGAGGCGGGCGCACGGAGTGACGCGCCCTACCTGTCATCTCGTAAATTGTAAATGAATCAGTCCGCTTACATTTTGCGTGAGAACACCGGAACCTCCGGGATTGTGGAGTCTGCCCGCGCCGCGGTGGCCACGCTGGCGGAACATGACATTCCGCACTTGATTGTCGGCGGACTGGCGGTGCAGGAGCATGGCTATCCGCGGGTGACCATTGACGTGGACATCGTCGTTCCGGACGTGCTGGAGGCGGTGGAATGGCTCACGGCCAGCCTCACCGGGCCGTTTTACCGGGTGCCGGATGTTCTCGATCGCGTGGAAGACCGGCGCAATGGTGTGTTGATTGATCTACTGCCGGCAGGAAGAGTTTTGAAGCGAGGTTGCAAGGTTCCCTTTCCCCAGCCAGGCAAGGTTGCCGAACAATTTCAAATCGTATCGCTGGAGGAACTCATCTCCCTCAAGCTCGACAGTTGGGCTGGCAGTCCAGCCCGGCGCCTCAAGGACAAGGCCGATGTGAACGAACTCATTTTGCGTCGTAAACTTCCCCGCGACCTGGCCGTGAATCCGGTCATCCGCGCGCTCTACACGGAAACCTGGGACGCCTTGCAGTCGGAGAAGTAAATTTCTTGTGTTCTTTGGGCTGCTTTGCGATTAAAACAATCCGCCGATGAAAGAAATTGTTCCGCCAGCACCGCCGCCGCTCATGCACAACCAGCACGAATCGGTGCGTGAATTATTCAGCCAGAACGTCGTGCCGAGCTACGGCCGTTTCGATCTCGTGTTTAGCCACGGCGCCGGCAGCTATTTGTTTGATGTGGCGGGCAAGCGCTATCTTGACCTGGGCGCCGGCATCGCCGTCTGCTGCCTCGGCCATGCACACCCGGCGATCACCGAGGCGCTGCTGGAGCAATCCCGGAAATTGATCCACGTGTCGAATCTGTATTTCACCGAACCGCAGGGCCGGCTGGCCGCCGAGCTGGTCAAACGCCTCGGCGCGGGCAAATGCTTTTTCGCCAACAGCGGCGCGGAAGCCAACGAGGGACTTTTCAAACTGGCGCGGAAATTCGGGCACGACGAAGGCCGGTTCGAAATCCTGACGGCCACCAACTCCTTTCACGGGCGCACGATGGCCGGCATCGCCGCAACCGGGCAGGACAAGGTCAAAAAAGGTTTTGAACCGATGATGCCGGGGTTCCGGCACATTCCATTCAATGATCTGGATGCGGCGCGAGCCGCGATTTCACCGGCGACCGTTGCCATCCTGATTGAAGGCGTCCAGGGCGAAGGCGGGGTCACCCCGGCCACCGCCGAATACCTGCTGGGATTGCGCGCGCTGTGTGACGAAAAAAAACTGTTGTTGCTCATGGATGGCGTGCAATGCGGTCATTATCGGACCGGCCGGTTCCAGAGTTTTCAGCGGATCCTGGAAAGTGTTCCTGGCGGGGAAAAATTCCTGCCTGACGGTCTTTCCATGGCCAAATCCCTCGGCGGCGGCTTTCCTATCGGCGCGTTCTGGGTGCGGTCGCCGTATGCCGATCTGCTCGGCCCGGGCACGCACGCGTCCACTTTTGGCGGCACGCCGCTGGCTTGCGCCGTGGCGCTCAAGGTGCTGGAAGTCATCGAACGGGAGCGGCTCGATGAACACGCCCGGAACCTCGGCAAATGGTTCAAAAACGAACTGGAGCGGCTGGCATTGACTTATCCAAACGTCGTCAAACGCGCCCGGGGCCTGGGCTTCATGCTTGGCCTCGAGCTCGCAGAAAAAATTCCCGCCCTGGCCGGGAGCGACAAGAGCGCGGCGGTGCAGGTGGTCAACCGCCTGCATCAGGCCGGGGTGCTCACCATTCCCGCCGGCACCCAGATCGTGCGTTTGTTGCCGCCGCTGAACCTGAAACCGCAGGAAGCCGGCGAAGGCATCAGCAAAATCGAGGAAGTGATCAAATCGCTTGCCTGACAGGCTGGCATGACCGGCGCCGCGCTTAAACAACTGGCTGCGAATGATCCCGTGATGCGGCGGCTCATCTGCGAGCATGGCCCGTGCGGGCTGACGCCGGAAACCCGCCGGCCGCCGTTCCAGTCGCTCGTGATGGCCGTGGCCCACCAGCAACTCAACGGCACGGCCGCGAACACCATCCTCGGCCGGTTCAGGAAACTGTTTCCCGGACGAAAATTTCCGCGGCCGGAAGATCTGGCGTCGGTGACGGACGCCCAGTTGCGTGCCTGCGGATTTTCCTTTGCGAAGATTGCGTCCATCCGGGACATCGCGGCGAAAACGCTGGCCGGCGTGGTGCCGGCATCGCGGCACATCGCGAAACTGCCCGACGACGAAATTGTCGAACGGCTCACGGAGGTCCGCGGGGTGGGCCGCTGGACGGTGGAAATGCTGCTGATTTTCCAGCTCGGCCGGCCCGATGTCCTGCCGGCGGACGATTTCGGCGTTCGCAACGGCTTTCGTCATGCCTACAAAAAACGGGAGATGCCGACGGTGAAGGAATTGCTGGCCTTCGGCGAACGCTGGCGGCCGCATCGTACCACGGCGGCCTGGTATCTCTGGCGGACGGCGGATAGGGCGAAAAAATAGTATCCTGATTTGTTGGTAGGGACATCGCGCTGCGATGTCTCCGCCCGCGTAATAGCGGGCGGAAGCGTTGCGCCGCTGGACGCGGCGCGGACGGCGCAGCGCGCCGTCCCTACCGGTTGGGTGCAACCGACGCGTAAAAAGAAGTGACGCCACGCCGGACTTGGGTTAATTAGTTTTCTTTGGGCGAATTCCCAAAAACCTGAACGATGAAACATTTATTGTCATTGGAAACGTTGTCGCGGGCGGATTTTGACAAAATTCTGCGCGACGCCACCGGGTTTAAACGCGAGCGCGGCCGGCATGGAACCCAGCCGCTGGCCGGCCAGACCTGGGTGCTGATCTTCTCCAAATCATCCACGCGCACGCGCGTTTCGTTTGAAGTGGGCATCCGCGAACTGGGCGGGCAGACGATGTTTCTCAATCCCAACGACATTCAACTGGGCCGCGGCGAGCCGATCAAGGACACCGCGCGTGTGCTCGGCCGCATGATTCACGGCGCCGTCATCCGCACGTTCGCGCAAAGCGATGTGGAGGAATTTGCGAAATTTTCCGGTGTCCCGACCATCAACGCCCTGACGGATGAGGAACATCCCTGCCAGATCCTCACGGACATTTTCACCTTCCAGGAAAAAAGGGGGCCGATCGCCGGCAAAGTGGCCGCGTTCGTCGGTGACGGCGCCTGCAACGTGGCGAACTCGTGGATTTTTGCCGCGGCGAAGCTCGGTTTTGAACTGCGCATCGCCGCACCGAAACCATTCCAGCCGGCCGGGGCGCTGATCAGGCGGGCGGGTGGCAAGGTGGTTTGCACCGAGGATTTGGCGGCGGCGGCCAAAGGCGCGGACCTGCTTTACACTGACGTGTGGGTGTCGATGGGCAAGGAAGCCGAGTCAAAAGAGCGCGCCAAAATCCTGGCGGGCTATCAGATCAATCAAAAACTGGTGAAACTGGCCAAACCGGATGCCCTGGTGATGCATTGTCTCCCGGCGTATCGGGGCAAGGAAATTGATGAAAAAACGTTCGAGGCGAACGCTGACACGATTTTCACCCAGGCGGAAAACCGGTTGCACGTGCAGAAGGCGATTTTGAACTGGGTGGTTTCTTAATTCGCTGTGGCGGCGCCTCGGCAAAGCGCCGCTAATCTCCTTCCGAGCAACGGCGCTCTACCGAGACGCCGCTACATGGCGTATTGGCGCAGATATTTCACCGCGACTTTCAAATCCTTCGGCCAGGGCGCGGTGATGGTGATGTTGGTGCCGGTAATGGGATGGGGGATGTTTAATTCCTCCATGTGTAGAGCGGCCCGGGCAATCAGCGGGCGTTCTTCCTTGCCGGGCTTGAGCCGGTAACCCGGTTTGAGTCGCGAGAGCCAGAGTGGTTTGCCGCCGTAATCCCCGCTGCCGGCCACCGCCAGACCGAGATACTGCAAGTGGGCCTCAATCTGATGGGGACGATGGGTGAGCAACCGGCACCGCAACAGCGAATAACTGTGACGCGAAAAACTTTCCAATACTTCAAATTGGGTCTTTGATTTCTTGCCATTCCTCGAGTCCACACGCATCAGGCCGGGCTGCAGGGGGTGGGACGCAATTTTGGCGTCCACATCAAACCGGTTTTCCCGCGGTGTTCCGCTGGCGAGGGCGATGCAGGTCCAGGCCGGCTTTTCCGAACCAAAAAAATTCGCCAGCGTGATGAGCGCGGGTTTGCTTTTGGCGAGCAGGAGCACCCCGCTGGTGTCGCTGTCGAGCCGGTGCGCCGGCATCAAATAAACCAGCCCGCGTTCCTGCGCCCACGGTTTGCCGCCGGCAATGGCAGCATGAAGCAACTGCATCAAGCTCGAACGTTGCGGGTCGAGGCGGTCAGGTGAGGTCAAAATCCCGTCCGGCTTGTCGAGCGCCAGCAGCTGCTCGTCTTCAAACAGAACCGGGATTTCCCAAAACCCGCGGGTATCGGGCGCGGAGAGCTTGATGGTCGGGCTCACTTTATCTTCACCATCTTTCGACTTGGCCGAGACTGAAGGGCTGTCTGGGTCTCGCTTCAGTTTGCGGCACCAGCGCTCCTCTGCTGATGGAAAACCGAAATGGCACCCATCTGGCGTTGGGCTTCCAGGTTAGCCCAGAGGTTGAATGTTTCCATCAGGCGCTCGCGGCGAAAGGAAGCAAGATATTGCGACAGTTCGGAATTCATTTTTGCCTGGTCCACCGGCAGGCTCGACTGGACATAAACAATGAATCCGCCGGCGCTGTTGGTCACCAGGCCGCTGGCCCGGCCAACCGGCGTGGTGAAAGCCGCGTTTTTGAGTTGATCCAGCGGCGCTGTGTCATCCAGATCCGGCAATTCGCGGGTGCTCAAGGAAAACGGCGGCAACGCCTGCGGCTGTAAACCAGCGCTCACGCAAAGGGTCGCGAACCCGCGGTCCGCCGTCATGCCGGCCAGCGTATGGACAAAATTGGTTCCCGCCTTCCAGGCCAGCAGGGTTGCGGCGCTCAATTGATAATCGCGGGTGACCCGGCTGCGGATCTGGTCCAGCGGCGGAATCTCGCTGGGCAGTTGCCGCACAAAGGCGAGCACATAAGCGCCGTCCGGGCCGACGACCGGACCGGCAAAAGGTTCATCGGCCGTCAATCCAAAGGCGGCGCGGATAAAGTCTGGCGAAGCGGTGAATTCTTCCGGGCCGGATGCGGCGGCGAAGGGCGCAGTGGTGCGGACGGCCAACCCTTTTTGTTTGGCGGTGGTGGCGAGGTTCTCCGGCCGGGCCGGTTCCTGGCTGAAAACGTCGCTGGCGAATTCATTGGCCCGGCGGCGCGCTTCGACCAGAGCCCGCTGCCGGATCAGCTCGGTGCGGATCTGGGCCTTGGCGTCGGCCGGGGTTTTGGCTTCGGGAAAAGCGCTGGCCCCGTACTGCCGGTAAACGGCGTCAATCTGCTCGTTGAGATTGGTTTTGGACAGGATTTGTTCCGCGCCGGCCATCAAGTTCGATACTTCAAAGGCGACGTAGCTGACCTGCACACGATTGGGCAACCGGTACACCGCGAGGGAATTTGAATAAAATTGCCCGACCGCGGCGGTCGTGGCGACGACGGACGACATATAATTCGACGCGGAAAAGAAAACGGCCTGGGCGGAGACCTCCTGGTGATCACGCTGGTAGGCGGCGGCGGCTTCCTGCGGCGTCACGAAGGCGCCGGGCTGGCCCATCACCTGTTCCAGTTGTTCCATGACCAGGGATTGCCGGACAAAATCTTGAAAATCCTGGGCCGTCATGCCCCGCGGTTGCAGAATGCGCTTTACGAACTCCTCCAGCGGCACCGGCTGGCCGTTGCGGCCGATCGAACGGAGCATGTCGTTGGCCAGGGTCAATACGGCGTCGTCCCCGGCGTGAATGCCGAGGTCATTCGCCTTTTGGACCAGCATCAGGCGCATGTAAATTTCACGTTCCATGACAGCCTCGGTGAAATTCGGATTTTTATCCGGCCACTGGCCGCTGGAACGAAACCAATAGGAAAGAAAGAAACCGGTCTGCGCGTTCCGGAACGCGTCCGCCGTGATTTTTTTGCCGTAGATGGAACCGTAATTCTCACCCGCCACCGTCCGGCCGCCGCCGCTTCCGCGGGAGGGGCCCGAGCCCATAAAGAAAACAAAGGTGATGGCCGTAATGCCCATGACGACGATCAACAGCCACCGGTGCTTGCGAAAGAATCTAAACATAACTTTGAAACAAATAGCTTAGCCGCCCCGGCCGATGGCGGTCAAACGCAAAAGCGCGGGGGTGGCTGATATCCCATGCGCATGGGGCACGGCCGGACCCGTGTTGCCGGCAGGCGGTTTCAGCCCGCTTTCAGCCAGCGGGCGGCGTCCGCCGCGGCATAGGTTATCAGGATGTCCGCGCCGGCGCGGCGCATGGCCAGCAGGCTTTCCAGCGTCACCGCGCGTTCGTCAATCCAGCCGTTGGCCGCCGCCGCCTTGATCATCGCGTGCTCAGCGCTCACGGCATAGGCGGCGGTCGGATAACCGAATTCCGTTTTGACCCGGTAAATGAGATCCAGATAGGCCAGCGCCGGCTTGACCATGACAATGTCCGCGCCTTCCTGAATGTCGAGTGCCGTTTCCCGCAGCGCTTCGTTGGCGTTGGCGGCATCCATCTGGTAACTGCGCCGGTCGCCGAATTGGGGCGTGGACTCGGCGGCTTCGCGAAATGGCCCGTAATATGCCGAGGCAAATTTCGCGGCATAGGACATGATGGGCAGGTCCAGGAAACCGGTGCGGTCCAGTTCCGCGCGGATCGCGCGCACCCGGCCGTCCATCATGTCGCTGGGGGCCACCAGGTCCGCCCCCGCCGCCGCATGGCTGGCAGCGGTACGGGCGAGCAGCTTCAAGGTGGGATCATTCAGGACCTTCCCGTTCTGCACGATGCCGCAATGCCCGTGTTCCATGTATTCGCACAGACAGACATCGGTGATCACGAGCAGGGACGGCAATTCCTTTTTCAGAAGCCGGACGGTTTGCTGCACAATGCCGTTTGGGGCGTAGGCGCCGGAAGCCTTCGCATCCTTTTTTTCCGGAATGCCAAACAACAAGACCGCCGGGACTCCCAGCGTGTGGGCGCGGATGGCTTCGCGCAGGAGTTCATCGGCCGAAAGCTGGAACACGCCTGGCATGGCCTGGATCGGGCGGCGGATCCGTTTGCCCGACCGGGCAAACAAGGGCAGCACGAGCTGGGAAACATTCAAGTGTGTTTCGGCCACGAGCCGGCGCAGCGCAGGCGATTGACGCAGCCGGCGCGGGCGGCTGGCGGGAAATCCAGGCAGATTCATGTCCTCAGTCTAGTTTTTACGCGCCCCGTGCAAAGCGGAAAGTGGCGCCGGGGACCGGGTTTATGCGGACCGGGTCAGCGTCCTATTTCTTAAAATAAAGCTCCTCAATGTTCCACGACGCACGGTATCCGCTCAATGGCGTCGGACGAAGATTGCCGATGTCGGAACGCGCGGCACAGTAATAAAACGGCGTGACGGTGAAAATCATCGGCATCTGCTCGCATAAAATTTCCTGCACCTCGTCGAAATCCTTCTTCCTTTCGCTAAAATCGAATGTCTTGTTCTGAGCGTTCATCAGGTAATCCAACCGGGCCTCCCAGTCGGTGGAGGGTGTTTTCTGGCGCGGAAACCACTGGTGCGTGAAACCGTCGGAGCGAATAACGTTCATGTGCGCCGATGGGTCGGCACCGCCACCCCCCATGCTCAACAGGACGCACTCGTAATCGAAGGTGACGTCAATTTTATTGACGAGGGTATTGAACTCAATGGGCTGGAAAATCACCTTGATTCCGAGCTTTTCCAGGTCAGACTTGATGAGGACGGCGGTTTTTTCCCGTGCCCCATTACCCACGTTGGTATTCAATACGAATTCGATCTGATTACCATCCGCATCCTCCAACCCGCCGTCACCATGGCGATCTTCAATGCCGATTTCCTTCAACAGCGCGCGCGCCTTGGCCAGGTCATGCGGATATTGACGGGTATTCGGATTGAACCATTTCTTGTCACCGGGCGTCACGTAGCCGTAGTTAGGTATCGCGCGGCCGTTGTAGATGGATTTGATGATGGCGTCGCGATCGATGGCATACGAACAGGCCTGGCGGAACTTGGGATTGCGAAACCATTTCAGTTTTTTGGGGTCCACATGAGGTTGGCCGGATTTTAGATCAGCGTTGGTATTCTCATTGAACCAGAAAAACCCCGTCTCCAGGCCGATGCCAGGTTCAAAAAGGTTGAATTTCCCGTTTGCGGATTCGGCCTTGAAGTGATCGTATTCGTACGGATAAATAAAATCATCGATATCGCTTTCACCGCTGAGAAAGCGCAACGACATTGCGTTCATGTCGGGGACCACGGTGTACATGACATTGTCGAAATACGGCAGGCGCTGGCCTTTCTTGTCCACTTCGCAAAAATACGGATTGCGTTCGAGCAGAATGTATTGCGCCGGTTTGTATTCCTTGATCCGGAAGGGCCCGGAACCGACGATGTTTTTTGCGTCCCAATTCACGCCGTAGGCCGAGGTGAAGGTCTTGTCCGTAACGGTTTTGGCCAGGATATGCTTTGGCATGATCGGCACGCCGCCGCCAAAATTTTCCAGAAACGGCGCATAAATACCCGACGTCACCACTTGAATGGTCAGGTCATCCACCTTCGTCACCGTAAATTTCCTTCCGTCAACCTGCAGGGCATCCGCAATGACCGGATTGAAATCAGGGTTGTAAATCAATTCGTTGCACGTGAACACCACGTCATCCGCCGTGAGGGGTTCGCCGTCGCTCCAACGCAGATTTTTTCGCAGTTTGAACGTCCACGTCTTGAAGTCCGGCGAGTTGGTCCACGACTCCGCGAGCCCGGGCAAGACTTGTTGCGATGGCCAGTCAAACCCAAGCAAGCTGGCAAAGAGGTGCCGGTAGATTTCCTCGGATGATTGCTCGTTGGCGGTGATGGGATTGAAGGTCTTCGGATCGCCGTACAAGGCCACGACCAGCCGGCCTCCCAGGATCCCCGGCGCGCAATCCGCCACCAGCGGCGGGTCGGGCAGGGGATAACTGGCGGCACTTTTCTCGGGCGCGGCGGATTCGGTTTTTCTTCCACAAGCGGCGAGACCGATCGCCAAGGCCGCCAAAAGACCGCAATTCCAGAAAATCGTTTTCATACGTTTCGTTTCAGGCTCGGAAAGCATTCCGCTTCGTTTGCTCAAAGTCGAGTTTTTCATCGCGCAATTTGGGTGTTTTTGCCACGTTCTGGCGACGTTACGATGTGGTCATATCTTTTTAGGCGAATGTTGCACATGATTCCGCTCCTGGTGGGCGTGTCATTGCTGACCTTCCTGCTCATGTCGCTGGCTCCGGGCAATTTCTTCACCGCTCTTTCCCAGAACCCGCAAATCTCGCCGGAGACGATCGCGCATCTCAAGGCACAATTCCACCTCGATCAGCCGTGGTACGTCCAATACATCTACTGGTTCAAAAATGTTCTGGGCGGCGATTTTGGTTATTCGATGGCCTACAAGATCCCCGCCACCTCGCTCATTGTTGGCCGCCTCTGGAACACCTTTCTGCTTTCTTTCTTCGCCCTGATCATCGCCTGGGGAATCGCGGTGCCGTTGGGAATCTGGGCCGCGGTCAGAAAGGATTCCTGGGTGGACCGGGGTTGCTCGCTGATTGCGTTTCTCGGCTTGTCCGTGCCTGACGTGTTGTTGTCGCTGCTGGCATTGTGGTTCGCCGCCGCCACCGGCTGGTTTCCCGTTGGCGGCGCGCAAAGCCCGATTCACGATTTGCTGACCCCGGCCCAACAATTCTGGGACCGCACGCATCATCTCATTCTACCCGCGCTGGTGCTCGCCGCCGCCGACCTGGCCGGCATCATGCGCCAGATGCGGTCGAATCTCCTCGACACCCTCCGCGCCGAATACGTCACCGCCGCCCGCGCGCGCGGCCTGGGTGAAGGCTGGGTGGTTTACAAACACGCCCTGCGCAACGCCATCAACCCGTTGCTGACCATCTTTGGCTACTCGCTCGCCGCGCTGTTGAGCGGCGCGTTCATCGTAGAAAACATCATGGCCTGGCCGGGCTTGGGGCGCCTCACCATGGAGGCTTTTTTTGCCAAGGATTCCTATCTCGTCGTGGATTGTGTCGTCATGGCCACGGCGTTGCTGGTCATCGGAAATTTCATTGCTGACATTTTACTCGCGTGGAGCGACCCGCGCATCCGTCTGAAATCATGAACGAAATCGGGCCAACTAAAATTTCAACCCCGGAACAACCGCTGTCGCCCTGGCAATTGTTCTGGCGGCGGTTGAAGCGTCGGCGCATAGCCATGGCCGGGGGCGTGATCTTGATCGGGCTTTACCTGGTGGCACTATTCGCCGGTTTCGTCGTGCCTTACAGTTATGACCGGCAGGATCGCGACCGCTTCTTCCATCCCCCCACGTGGCCAAGACTGCAAGATTTCCGCTGGGTGGTGCCGCGTTACGAACAATTGCCCGGAGATTTTGTTTATCGCGCCGTCCCGGGTGATTTGAAGCCGATCCACTGCTTCGTTCGCGGCGACAAATATGAATTGTTCGGCTTGTTCCCCACCACGATTCATCTGTTTGGGACCGGGGACGACCAATATCCGGTTTACCTGCTGGGCACCGATCAGTTCGGGCGGGACGTCTTCTCGCGCTTGCTTTACGGCTCGCAAATCTCGCTTTCCATCGGCGTCATAGGAATCGTGCTTTCATTCGCATTTGGCCTAATTATTGGTGGTATTTCTGGTTATTTTAGCGGCGTTACCGATAACGTAATCATGCGGATCTGCGAATTGATCATGTCCATTCCCGCCCTTTACCTCATTATCTCGCTGCGTGCGACATTTCCTCCGGATATGAGTTCGGCACATGTCTATGCGATGATTGTCATCATCCTAAGCTTCATCGGCTGGGCGAGCATGGCCCGGGTGATTCGTGGCATGACTCTGTCGCTGCGGGAACAGCAATTTGTCCTCGCCGCGCGGGCTCTGGGCCAGACTCACTTGAAAGTGATCGTGCGCCATATTTTGCCGAACACGTTTTCCTATGTCATCGTCGCGGCGACCTTGAGCGTGCCGTATTACATCCTCGGCGAGGTGGTGCTGAGCTTTCTCGGCGTGGGCATTCAGGAGCCCAGCGCCAGTTGGGGCAACATGCTGACCGCCGCCCAAAACACGGAATATTTGCGGAACTATCCGTGGCTGCTGGCGCCGGGCGCGGCGATTTTTGTCACGGTTCTCGCTTTCAACTTCCTCGGCGATGGTTTAAGAGACGCCGCGGATACCAAAGCGTGAAGGGTGACGTATGAATGAAGAATGCAGAAAAAAAACCGGCGAAAATAAATTTCTTCATTCTGACATCTGACCTCTGCTTTTTTAACTATGGCTTTGCTTGAAATCAAAGACCTGAAAATGGACTTCGGCCGGGGCGCCGACGCGTTGCGCGCCGTGGATGGTGTGTCGCTTACCATCGGCGCAGGCGAAACCGTCTGCCTCGTTGGCGAAAGCGGATGCGGCAAAAGCGTTACCGCCCTGTCCATCGCCCGACTCGTGCCGACGCCACCGGCCAATTATGTCGGCGGCGAAATTCTCCTGAACGGCCAGGATGTGTTGAAGATGTCGGGCGGCCAATTACGCAGCATCCGCGGCGGTGTGGTCAGCTACGTTTTCCAGGAACCGGGTGCGTCGCTGAATCCTGTTTTTCGCGTCGGCAACCAGATCAAGGAATCGCTAAAGCTGCATCGTCCCGAAAAAGCGACCGACGAGGAAGTCATCCGCCTTTTGAAACTCGTCGGCATTCCCGCGCCGGAGTCGCGCATCAGGAATTATCCGTTTGAGATGTCCGGCGGCATGCAGCAGCGCGTGATGATCGCCATGGCCCTGGCCAGTGAACCGAAATTGCTGGTGGCGGACGAGCCCACCACCGCGCTCGATGTGACCATTCAGGCGCAAATCCTGGATTTGTTGCATGATTTGAAGCAGCGCCTCGGCATGGCGATTCTGCTCATCACGCACAATCTTGGCATTGTTGGCGACATGGCCGACCGCGTGGCGGTGATGTATGCGGGGCAGATTGTCGAGTTGTCGCCAGCCAGCGAACTCCTGCGCCGGCCGTTGCATCCCTACACCAAAGCCCTGATCAACTCCGTTCCAAAGTTGGCCGGCGGCGCCGACCGCCTTTCGGCCATTCCCGGCAACGTGCCACGCATCGGTAATTTCCCTCCCGGCTGCCGCTTTGCCCCGCGCTGCCCGATTGCCAAACCGGAATGTTCCAGTGCCATTCCCGAACTGCTCGAGGTCGAAGCCGGACGCTGGGTCAGGTGTCCGTTTTGGAAAACGCCATGAGCCTGCTCGAAGTCAAAAACCTGAAGGTGCATTTCCCGGTGAAACACGGGATGTTCAGCCGCGTCCACGAATTTGTGAAGGCAGTGGACGACGTGAGTTTTGCCATCCAGGCGGGCGAAACGCTCGGCCTGGTCGGCGAAAGCGGTTGCGGCAAGACGACCCTCGGCCGCGCCATCGTGCGGCTGGTCGAGCCAACCGCCGGGAGCGTCCTGCTCAACGGCGAGGACATCACCCGGATGGGCGGCTCGGAACTGCGGGCCCGGCGGCGGAAGTTCCAGATGATTTTCCAGGACCCGTACGGCTCGCTGAATCCGCGCATGACCGTCGAGCAGATCGTCGGCGAGGCGCTGGACATCCACAAACTGACCGACAGCCCGTCGGCACGCCTGAAGCGCATCCTGGAACTGCTGAAGGACGTGGGGCTAGACCCGGTTTATGCGCAGCGTTACCCGCACGAATTCAGCGGCGGTCAGCGGCAGCGCATCGGGATTGCGCGCGCGCTGGCCGTCGAACCGGAACTGATCATTTGCGATGAGCCGGTAAGCGCCCTGGATGTCTCCGTGCAGGCGCAAATCATCAATTTGCTCCAGGATTTGCAGCAGCAGCGCGGCATCGCCTATCTTTTCATCGCCCACGATCTCGCGGTGGTGGAGCACATCAGCCGCCGGGTGATGGTGATGTATCTCGGCAAAATCGTGGAGACCGCAGAAGCCAAAGCCATCATCCGCGAACCGCAACATCCCTACACGCAGGCGTTGATCTCCGCCATTCCGGAGGTGGACCCGGAATCAAAACGGCAGCGCATCCTTCTGCCTGGTGACGTGCCGTCGCCGATCCATCCGCCGCCGGGTTGTCCGTTTCATCCGCGTTGTCCGATTGCGGAAGAACGGTGCAAAACGGAAGTCCCGGTGTTCCGGGAGGTCAAAGCAGCGCATTGGGCCGCCTGTCATCTCGCGGGGACGCGGATCGAAGCAAAGCGGTAAGCTTATTTAGTTTCGGGCGCGCTGCCGCTTATTTTAAAATCGTGCTGGCCCCGGAATCTTCCGGCGGTGACAAACAGGCGGTAAACCACGTCCGGCTGGAGCGGCTGCGGTTGCGCCCCGGGCACGGTGGGTTTCAGGCCGCGGATGGGCTGGCCATAAATAAAGGCATTCACCGGCTCGGTCCCGGAGTCCGCAACCAGATGCCAGACGGGCTGGGTGTTTGGGTCGGCCTGCCACGCAGCGAGGGGAACGGCCTTGATTTCGGTCAGGTTATAGTCACCTTGAAGATTAAACGTGGGGGGCGGGGCCGGGCCATCACGGCGCGTCTGCATGGCATAACCGCTGGGGCGCGTGACGTGGTAGATGTTGATGGTCCCGGGTTTGAACCAGTGCGCAAAAAAAACCGCATAGACGACGGCCAGCGCGAGCGCCAGCCCGATGAGCATCCAGCTTTTTCTGGTCATAAAGTTTGTAACAAAACCGACCCGCCGTACGTCAAATCATGTGTTCAGACACGCCAAAAGATTGAATGGTCACAAGCATAACAGACCGCCGGCTGACCGCCAGACGTGAAATCCATTTTTACGCGCGTCCGGCTTTTACGTTGATTGAGCTGCTGGTGGTCATTGCCATCATCGCCATTCTGGCGGCCATGCTCCTGCCGGCGTTGAGCCGCGCCAAGGAAGCCGGCAAGCGCATCGCCTGCATCAACAATCTCCATCAGTTGAACCTGGCCCTGCAAATTTACCGGGACGACAACCAGGGACTTTATCCGCCGCGCTCGGAAATCAGCCGCTGGCCGGATCGCATGTATGAAAATTACGGCCGGAACGTAAACGTTCTGCTCTGCCCTCGCGACGGGGATCTGGGAAAAACCCCGGCGACCGGCACTGACACCAACAATCCCGCTGACGGCGCGCCGCGCAGCTACCTGATCAATGCCTTCAATGATTATTTTCAATCCATCCTGTCCACGACGGATTGGAACGCTTATCTCATCGGCACTTTTTCCGCCGGCATGAAGGAAATCATCATCAAATATCCTTCCGAGACCATCATCTTTGGCGAAAAGAAAACGGACTACATGGATTACTACATGGATTTCTACGAAGGGGACGGCAACGACGTGGAGCGGGTGGAACAAAGCCGCCATGGGGGCGCGGGCCCGGGCAGCAATAGCGGCGGATCAGATTACGCCATGGCGGACGGCAGTGCCACGTACATCCGGTTTCCCGGTTCGCTCTCGCCGGTCAACCTTTGGGCCGTTACCGACGTCGCCCGGACAAATTATGCCGTGTCCTATTGACCGCCCCCAAGCCGGTTGAAGGGTCGCCCTGGCTGGCTGTTTCGAGTTGACCTTCCGCTTTAACCGACGTAACAACCAGCACACATGAACGCGTACCCGTCTTT
>Ga0265338_10002460_pt1 | contig 27676 bp, 31 predicted proteins | sample 42126metaG_FD_193579 | JGI IMG/M metagenome (GOLD analysis project Ga0265338, IMG submission 193579) | Rhizosphere microbial communities from Carex aquatilis grown in University of Washington, Seatle, WA, United States - 4-21-26 metaG | ecosystem: Host-associated > Plants > Roots > Rhizosphere...
GCAACAATCTTCGTTAACGCCTTTTCGTCGCTGGAATCGTAATAACCGCGAATCACTCCCTGTCTGTCGACGAGGACGAACATTGTGCTGTGGATGATCGGTTCCGCCGTCGAGCTGGAATCTGCAGCGACGGCAAGATGGAATCCCTCGCGGGTCAGACGGTCGATCTTTTGCTTCTCACCAGTCAGGAAGAGCCAGCGCGATGCCGATGCTTTATACATTTCGGCATAGTCACGCAGTGCGTCCGGGGTATCGCGTTCAGGATCGACAGTGAATGAAACGAGAAGCATGTTGTTCACGTCTTTCAGCTGTTCCTGGAAACTTGCCATCGTGCTGGACATGATAGGACAGCTGCCGCCGCAATTGGTGAAAATGAAATCGGCAATCCACGCCTTCCCTTTCAGGTCAGAGAGGGGCAATTGCGCACCGCTCCGTTCTGTCAACGTAATATCCGGAACGATGCTCAAACGCGGCAAAACGCTTTTCGCCGGAGTTTTAATCTCGGTGTAGATGAACGAAAAGATCACTGCGGCGATCACGAATCCTAAAAAGCCCCACAGAAATATCGACCGAAACGAAATATTGCCGTAAGAGGATGTCATGCTTTTTTCCTTACCGAGATCATCGATCCCCAAAAGACAATTCCGCAGAACAAAAGAATAACGGCGAACGACAGTACAAAATCAGCTTCCTGGATCTGAACACGATGATACAGCAGTATGCGCGCGGCGGATATCGAATACGTGAGGGGGTTGACCGCCATAACATACCGCAGCCACGCCGGAGCGCCTTCCATGGGGAACAACGATCCAGACAAGAGCCATAACGGGATCAAAAAGAGATTCATGATCGCGTGAAATCCTTGTGTCGACTCCATCCGCCACGCTATCAGAAATCCAAGCCCGGTCAAACCGAACCCGATGAAGAGGAGCAAAATCACCAGCGATAAGAACTGGAAGAGAGTAAACGAAAACCCAACCAGCGGAGCCAGTGCAAGAAAAATAATCCCCTGCATCACCGCGAGGGTCATCCCGCCAAAGATTTTTCCAAGAACAATACTCGCCCTGGAGACCGGCGCAACGAGGACCGCTTGAAGGAATCCTTCGTTCCTGTCCTCAATGATCGATATCGTCGAAAAAATCGCCGTGAAAAGCATGATCAGCAGCAGCGTGCCAGGGTAGAAATATTCGAGATAATTCGCTCCGCCCAGCGGAGAAGCGGTTTTAAACGACGTGCCAAGCCCTGAACCGATGAAGAACCAAAAAAGGATCGGCGAGCCGATCACACCGATGATCCGGCTCCGCTGCCTGACGAACCGGATGATCTCCCTCATCCACAACGAATAGGCCGGATAAACAATTTCATTCATGATCTTCATTCTGCAGCCTCGTCCGAAGACTCGTTCATCAGCCGGTGTCCGGTCTTGTGGATGAAAACATCCTCCAGCGTTGGCGTGCCGACGGAAACCGCGCTGATTTTTTTCGGAAATGCCTCGACGATCTTCGGAACAAATTGATGCGCTCTCGATTTTTCCACGCGCACGGTGTCGTCCAGAACTCTGGATTTTAGCTTGAACTTCTTCTTCAGCAGCCCCTGAAGTTCCTGAGGGACTTTTGTTACTATTGAAATCACTTCTCCGCCGACCTCACGTTTTAAGTTTTGGGGAGTGCCAAGTGCCACGAGCGTTCCCTTGTCGAGGATTGCGAGCCGGTCGCAGTGTTCCGCTTCTTCGAGAATATGAGAGGTGATCACAATGGTGATGCCGGTATCGGCACGAAGTTGCAAGAGATACGCCCAGAGATCCTGCCGTGCGCCGGGGTCGAGTCCCGTGCTCGGTTCATCGAGAATGAGAAGATCGGGGCGGTGCAGCAATCCTTTGGCGATTTCCACCCGCCGCTGCAAGCCGCCGGAGAGCTTTTCGACGATGTCATGTTTCCGGTCATCGAGTTTCAAATGCGCCAGCACGTCATCAATCCTCGCGGCCGCAGCCGCACCGTGCAGTCCTTGCAAGAGACCCTGGAATTTCAGGTTTTCTCTCACCGTAAGCTTTACGTCGAGACTTGGCGATTGGAATACGACGCCAATGTGTTTCCTGACGTCGTGCGAATCTCTTTCAACATCAAAACCGCAGACTTCGGCATGTCCGCTTGTAGGGACAACCGCCGTCGAGAGTATCTTGAACATGGTCGTCTTGCCGCCGCCGTTCGGACCGAGGAAGCCAAAGATCTCCTCTTTGCCGACGTTGAGCGAGACGTTGTCGAGAGCCCGGCGGCCCGGATACTCATGCGTGATATTTGAGATGGCTATAATGGGAGCATTCATTGACAAGTCAGCGAAGATTTATTGTAATATAGCAAAAGAAAACGGCGTTCACAATGTGGAAAAGCATGCTGCAGATTGTTTAGCGGCGTGCGGTCAGAGGGGAAAATTCACATTATACTTTATCGATGACCATGAGGAAAAAAAGGACCGGGAGGTACACCAGCGACGCAAAAAAAAGCCGGCGGGCTAAGAAATTTGTCCTCGCCGAGTTTTCATGTTGAGAGGTAACGAACGAAGCAGCAAACATGATTCCAAAAAGGAGAAAGAAAATTCCGGCGGCCAGCGCGCCGACGAAATAGAACGTCGATGTCATGCCGATGACCGAAGGAATCAAGCTCAAAGGAATAAGGGCAGCGCAATTGCCGAGAACATGACGCGACGTCCTCCTTCCGCTTTGGTCGACAACGGTCAAAAGCCTGTATCCGGCACGAGTGTAATCCTTTCGGTAGAGCCAGGCAAGCGAAAAGAAATGAGGCATCTGCCAGAAGAACAGGATAACGAAAAGTACCATCGCGCCGAATGTGATCTCGTTCCGTGCCGCAACCCATCCCATCAACGGGGGCAACGCCCCCGGGATACCGCCGATCGTGGTCGCGACCGGGGATATCCGTTTCAACGGCGTGTAGAGAAAAAGATATGTCGTGAGTGTAACAACGCCAAGAAATCCTGTGAGAGCATTGACAAGGAATGTCAACTCAAGCAGTCCAACGCTGGCTAAGGTAATTCCGAATAAGAGAACCGTGCCGGGCATCAACCGGCCCGACGGCAGCGGACGCTTCTCTGTCCGTTTCATCAGCGCGTCGTATTTCCGCTCGAGGTACTGATTCAACGCTCCGGCGCCGCCTCCTAAAAGTGTCGTGCCGAGAGCAAGGTTCACCAAGAGCCAGACATCCCCCCTGCCCCATCCGCCGGCGTGGGCAAGATAGAATGAGCAGATGGCGGTGAGCACGGAGAGCGACGTCAATTCCGGCTTCATCAATTCCACAAAGTCAGCCGCGATTTTCCATGCTGACCTCGAAAATGGAAAAACCTCTGTAAAAACTTCAGCGTCGCCGTTCATGCAATCGCTCTTTCAGTTGAATAGACGAACGAGAAATTTTTGACTTGTACCTGGTATACTCTTGCCAGATGCAGCAATAATAGCACCGACGTCACCAAGATCAATGCTCCTGTTGCAACATGAGCAGTCGTTACATCGACCGCTTTTTGCGTAATGACCGTGAACATGCCGAGACCGAGCTGAAGAACAATCAAGGAAATGAGAAGATATCCAAATCGCTTGATCCTTGCGGGCAACTGGTCCGCGTTAAAAAGCTTGACCGATAGAATAGCAATCACTCCTGCAACAACGAGTGCCCAAATCCTGTGCAGCATATGAACCAGAATCTGCGACGACGTTACGGCTCCGTCTGCGAAAAGCCGCAGGTTGGAGTCGATGAGGTCTTGATTATATCGTGCCACCGATTCCGGCGAAAGCGACGGGAAAATCTGGCCGTACGCCAGCGGAAAATCGGGGACCGCGAGTCCTGAACCCGTGTGCCGCATGAGCGCGCCAAGAATCAATTGAACATAGACGCATATCACAGCGACGAACGCCAGAAGAAAAAGCGAGTGATCAGCATTCTGAGGGATCTTTGGATAATCGGATCGCCACCAGCGTGATGTGAAGAGGGCAATGGAAGAAACAATCGCAAAAAAAGTTTGAGCAAGTGTGGCGTGCGAGACTGAAATTGCGGTCGGCAGCAGAAAGACAACCGTCAATCCCCCAAGCAATCCCTGCGTGATAACGGCCGCGAGTGCTGCTATCCCAAAAACTTTCACCCAACGGCGTTCCTCTCTCTTCCAGAGCCAAACCGTGAGGATGACTGTCAACAATCCGACAAACGACGCGATCAGCCTGTGCCCATGTTCGTAGAGGATGCCTCCAACCATCGGCGGCATCACCATACCGTATGACAGCGGCCAATCGGGAACCGCAAGGCTCGAGCCGGTGCTCGTTACCAATCCGCCGGCGATCACCAAGCAGAATGTACAGACAGCAGTAAACAGTGAGAAACGGTGAAGACTTTTATTGTAATTCAAGAGATTGTACCTTCCGAAGCTATGGTGCAACCGCAGCCGAATCGTGAGGTAACTGCGACACCTGATCTTTCATCCAAGCTTCGTACGCTTCTTTCGTATCAACGCTCAGATAGCCGCGCATACGATAGTGACCGAGGCCGCATAACTGCGCGCAGGCGATTTCAGTCGTGACATTCGGCGCGGCAAGCACTTGAGTAATGCCGGCGTCGAGAAGAGGTTTCACCACATCCGGTGTAAAGACGTCCCCTTTTTTTACGATTACCGTACTATCTTTGCCAATATAATTTTGTATCGCAATCCGTTCAAATAATTTGGATGACGTGTCTCCCGGTGTGAGCTGAAACGGTTCCGCCATTTCGGCGATCATCTGATCGGTCGTTTTCGTCGGGATGAACCAGAGAGGAATGACCTGTCCCGGAATCGCATCCTGCTTCACGCGCATCGTCGGCAGGTTGAAACTATGGATCACATCTTTTGTCGAAAGCCTGATGATGACCGGCGTATTCACCGGAACGTGAAGTTGGTTGATCGTCGTGATATCGTCCTTTGCATTCGGATCGCTCCGGTCGAGCCCGATCGGATTATCATCCGAGACTAATGAAATATCGGTCCTCCCAAAAATTCCGTCTGCGCCAGGGTAATGAATATTCCATGCGAATTGCTCAGCGACAACTCGAATAACGGTTGCATCTTTCTCGTTCGGAAACTCAGCCACCCGCTTCGCCCAGAGTGGAACAGCGAAACCGATCAGCAGCACTGCCTCAAAGAGAGCCACGCCAATTTCCAGGTAGCTCGATACATGGCTTTTTACTCCGGCGTAGTCAGCCGTTGGGTTTTTCTTTTTCCGGAAGCGAATCAGCGTATAGACGAAGAATGCTCCCCATCCGATGAACAACGCCAACATCAGCCAATGGATGACGGCAAGCATGTTGTCGATAGCCGGTCCGTGAGCAGAACCATCGACAGGAAGGTGCAGGAATTCTCTCATTTAGTGATTGCCTCCATCATCGTTTTTCTGGTGTTCGGATTCGGCCGCTAAATACAGCAAAGCGCGTTTGCGCAAATAAAAAAAGAATGATGTCATCGCAGCGAGAACTCCCCCCGTAACTCCGATCATGCTGAGGATGGCAAAGTTCATCCCGGCAGTAGCGGAAGAATCGGCGGCACCATAACACGAACCGCACGCGAATGCAGAATCCGGCAGGCACAGAAGGATGATCAACGCCGCAAAAGCGGCTGTCTCTTGTACGGTACGTTTCATAAGTACCCCACGTTTTTGAATTTATGGATGAATTTCACTTCGTAGTACACGAGCCCGAGTCCGAGAAGAGCAAAGAACACGGCGACGGCAATGCCGATGTCGTTCGAATCGGAGAGGAACGAGAAGAAGCCCCATCCCCCGATACCCAGGCACAGGACGATCGAGAGGGTGATAAACAAGACGTGAAATGCTTTGAGTGACATGGTTCAATGTATCCTATCTGACATGGCAAGAAGTGGAATGAAGATGAGCACCAGGAAAAATACTACCGTAAGGCCGAGCGCCGCATAGATCATTTTCTTCTCCGAAATCAAATGCATAAAGTAGCTTGCAACGAGCGAACCTTTTATCGATGCGATGATCAACGCAGCGACAATTGCGGGAACGACGCTGAGATTGAAATACGAGATCGTTACCGTGATGACCGTTAACGCCAGCAGCGATACAAAAACCGTGATATAGACCTTGACATGTTTCTTGATGTCTTCCGGGTGCGTAAGTTCCATGCGCTCTCCTACAATAAGTAAAGGACGGGGAATAAAAATATCCACACCAGGTCGACGAAATGCCAGTAGAGTCCGGCAACCTCGATCCGGTTTGTGAAGCGTTCCGGCTCTGTTTTCCACATCTTGCTTCCGGGACCCCAGAAATACGAGTTCACGATCATCCCGCCGATCACGTGGAGCATGTGAAGTCCGGTCATCGTAAAATAGATTGCAAAGAACGTGCTCTTGCTGGGAATTTCGCCGATTGCAAAATGATGCGAATACTCAAAATATTTGATTGTGAGGAATACAAAACCGAGCAGGATCGTTGCTCCCATGTATATTTTGTATTTCTTGAATTCCTTCATCATCAACGATGCCCACGACATGACCATTGTGATGCTCGATGTGATGAGCACCGCCGTATTGACTGTCGCAAGAGGAACGTCGAGAACGTGGTGCGGCCATTCAACCGCACCGACTCTCAACAGGATATAGGAAGAGAAGAGCGCACCGAACAGCATCACCTCCGAGGCCAGAAAAAGCCAGATGCCGAGTTTTGCGTTGATCAGCCCAGTGTCCGGCCGCGCCTTACTTGTGTAGGGAATTTCCATTGCTGTTTAGGCCTCCATCGGTTGATTCTGGGGTGTATAATCTTTTTTCGCGCCAGGAACGCTATACTCGTACGGCGGTCGAAACACTTCCGGCGGCGTGATAAAATTTCCATGCGGCGGAGGCGTGGGAGTTGCCCATTCGAGCGTCGTCGCGTGCCAATAATTCTCCTCAACCTTCTTCCCTTTTCGAATGCTCCAGAAAAGGTTTACGATAAAGAATATCTGGAACACGCCGAGCGCCCATGCGCCGTGAGACATGAATTCATTCCAATGAAGAACGGGTTGAGCGTGAGCGTATTGCGCACCGCCGTCCCACAATCGGCGCGAGACGCCGGCAAGCCCGACGATGAACATCGGCATAAAAATGGCGTTCATGCAAACGAACGATCCGAAGAAATGAATCCGGCCGAGCGTTTCGTTCATCTTCCTTCCAGTCAACTTTGGAAACCAGTAATAGATTCCCGCAAAGAGCGCGAAGATCGTTCCCGGCGCGACGACGTAATGGAAATGTCCGATCACATAGTACGTGTCGTGAAGTGGAATATCGGTCGCCGACAAGCCGAGAGGCAGTCCGGTCAATCCGCCGATGCCGAACATCGGAAGGAACGCCAGAGCGAAGAGCATCGGCGTCGTGAAGCGTATCGATCCGCCCCAGAGAGAGATGAACAGAGCGGTCAGAATGATGATCGATGGAATGGAAATGATCATCGTTGTCGTCTGGAAAAACGTGCTGATGATCGTTCCCATGCCCGTCATAAACATGTGATGCGCCCAGACGATAAACGACATGAAACCAAGAAAGATAGCAGCGTAGACCATCGACTTGTACCCCCACAACGGTTTACGCGTGTTGTTCGCAATGACCTCGGCAACAATTCCCATCGCCGGTAAAATCAACACGTAAACTTCCGGGTGAGCGAGAAACCAAAACAAGTGCTGCCATAAAAGCGGACTGCCGCCGCCGCTGACATTCAACGGCTGGCCTGTCACAACTAATCCGCTTGGCAGGAAGAAGCTGGTTCCAGCGAGCCTGTCCATCAACTGCAGCACGCCGGCCGCTTCGAGCGGCGGAAATGCCAGCAGCAGAAGAAACGATGTTACGAACTGCGCCCACACAAAAAACGGCAGGCGCATAAACGTGAGCCCTTTCGCACGCAGCTGGATTATCGTAACAATAAAATTTACTGATCCGAGGAGCGATGAAGTGATAAGAAAGACCATGCCGATCAGCCAAACGGTCTGGCCGATCGTCGCGATGTCGGATAAGGGAGGATACGAAGTCCATCCGGAGTTCGCCGCGCCTCCGGGCATGACGAAACTCGTCAGCATCGTAACGCCCCCCATGAAGTACACCCAATAGCTCATCATGTTGAGTTTCGGGAATGCCATATCGGGTGCGCCGATCTGCAGCGGCATCACGTAATTGCCGAAAGCGCCGACGGCAAGCGGAACGATTCCGAGGAAGACCATGATCGTCCCGTGCATCGCACCGAGCTGATTGTAGAATTCCGGAAGCATGATCCCTTGCGGAGCTCGATCCTCCCCAAGCCACGAGCCGATGATCGGAATCGGCTGCCCGGGGTATGCAAGCTGCCAGCGCATGATCATCATCAGGGTAAAACCGAATAGGAGAAAGAGGAGACTGGTAAACCCGTACTGAATTCCGATCACTTTATGGTCCTGGGAGAAAACATATTTCCTCCAGAACCCTAATTCGTGACCGTGAGAGTGGTTGCCCTCCATTGAGTTTTCCTTATGGTTGCAGTGTGTTTGATGGTTTAAAAACTACACAGAGATCACTGAGGTTTCACAGAAAAGAAAATATATGATACCCTTTGTGTCACTCTGTGACTACTCTGTGCCGCTCGGTGTCATTCCTTTTATTTCGAGGTGTACTGAAAATCGGCAGTGGCCGCTTTGTCCGCCACGGTCACTTTTATCTGCTGCGTCCCGAATTTTTCATGCCATGCCTCGACGGTATATGTCCCGGCAGGAAGTCCCTTGATCGTAAAATTTCCTTTATCGTCGGACACTGCATAGAAAGGATTATCTGTAACACCCGCATAGCAATTCATCCAATTGTGCACTTCGCATTTGAACTTCACCATGATTTCGGGCTTGTCGAACTTCTTCGTCATCTTCATGCCTTTCAGCGGCTGCGCGTTGTTAAACTGCGCGCTGTTCTTCGGCAGAGCATGAATATTATGGAGCAGCGGATCGTCGTTGTGGATCTCAAGAGGCTGGCCCGCCTGAATGCCGAACACGTGCGGATGATACTGGCACCCCTGTTGTGAAAGGATGATGGGTTCCGTCGGAGCATCGTATTTTTTTGTGAGTCCGTCTTTAATATAGACAAAGACGTTCTTTAGCGTTCCGTTCCCGTTGACAACGACATCCTCAGAATTCACTGCATTGGGATGCATCGCCAGGCATTGTTTGTCGGCGTTCATTTTAATCTGGGGAACGACCGGCGCTTTGCCGCTGAAGGAAATTTTCCCGGTAATGTCACCTCCGTACATTGCTGTCACACTCAGCAGCACAGCGGCCAACAACAACGCACTCGTATTTTTTTTCATTGTTTCTCCTTAATTGATTATTTGATTAGAATTACTTTTTCTTTCCGAGTGTGAACAAATGATCGCGCAACGCTTCCATTTGCATGTGGGCATCGCCCTGAAGCATATCCGGCATCGGCGATTGTCCGTCTGGAAAATATCCGGGCATCATCGTCCCGGGTTGGATCGCTTCTGGATTCTTCAGCCATGAGACGATCCATTCCGGCTTCAACCGTCCCTTCGCCAGCTCGAGGTTCGGCGCAACGCTCTTCGGATCCATTTCCGCTCCGCCGAGCTGATGGCATTTGATGCACTGAAATGCAGTGAACAACTTCGTCCCGTCCGCAAGGAGATGCGGGTCGGGTTTGAACGCTGCATAGTCGCGCATTTCGAGGTTCAAATTCGAGATGCCGAGAAAATACTTTGTGATGATATTGATCTCTTCCTCAGTCAGAGAAAATGTCGGCATCCGAACCTTCAGCCAGGGACGGATTGGCGAAGGCGCCTTCAGGAAATTCTGCAGCCACGGCTCCTGAACCTTTGCTCCTTCGATCGTGATAAGCGGCGGTCCCTTCGTCGGGTCGTCGAGGATCGCGCTGAAGTACCCGCCCCGTTCTTCAAGCTGATGACAATTGATGCATCCGTACCGAATCGTCAACTTTTCTCCAGCATCGATGTCGGCAACACGCTGCGTTGCGGGTTCCTGGTATTTCACTTGAGGATTGTCGCTTCTGAAACTGAGCAGGAGTGTCCGCAGTTCGCTGATCTCATCATCCGAAAAAGCAAACACCGGCATCTTTTGAACGATACGGTCGGTTTGGAAAACGCGCGAGTTTTTCAGCTTGTTCCCAACCCAATCGTACCATGTGTGATGAACCTTCGTATCGCCGAAATCCATCTGGTCCACAACTTTTTTCCCGAAGTCCGACAGGTTGACGCTCACTTTCCCCACATTTTCCATTCCCTTGATCTCGTGGCATCCGAAACACCCATACTCGCGGATGAGCTTTGCGCCCTGCGAAATTCTCGCATCCGAAGAGAGATCTGCAGTGAAGACTTCCTTCGGGCGGTCGTCTTTCATCGTCATGATAAACGCCACGAGGTCGCGGGCTTCCTGGTCAGTCAACCGCAAGCTCGGCATCTTGGTCGTCGGATTGTAATGCCGGGGATTTTTAATCCAATCAAAAATCCAATCGGGGTGCAGCTTGCCGGCAGCGTGCGTTAATTCCGGTGCGATGTCGTAGCTCGACCCGCGCGCATTGCGTACGCGCTCATCGTCTCCAACAACATGGCATGCCTTGCAGCCAAAATTTTCGAAATGCTCTTTTCCCTTCTCGGCCGATCCGCCTGCGTATGAACCTGAAGAATGCTCGAATTGAAATGCGCTTTCTTTCCCGATACTGAACAAATATGCGGTGATCGCGCCCGCCTCGTCCTCGCTCAGTTTAAAATTCGGCATGCGGGTGTGAGGGTTGTACTCTTTCGGATTTCGAACCCAGCGGTAGACCCACTCCGGCTTTACTTTTGCCGGGAGAGAATTAAGTTGAGGACCAATTTTGGGAAGGTTTGCATAGCCGTCGATGTCGTGGCATCCGTAACATCCTGACTCAAGAAACGTTTGTTTTGCTTTTGAAAAATACGGAGCACCCTTCAATGCTTGCCGGCTCGGATGGCATGAGTTACACCCTGCATACACGTCCTTCCCCTTCAGCAGGGGCGTCTCCCAGTATGGGTCTTCATCTCCGTGTGCAGATCCCGCAGTCAGGGCAAATGCCTGCCCGTGATGACATGATGAACATCCGTATTTTTCCGGATTATGGATCTTCAGCAGCTCGGGGTTGGAATGAGTTGTGAACGGCTGCGGAGCGTCCCCCATATTCTTATCGTTATAGCCGGCGTGGCACGTCTGGCACCGGTCGACGCGCGCCTTCACTTCTCCGAAATTCGATTTGTCAAAATCGTTCAGCAGCACCTGCCGGATTGCTATAGGGCTTTTTCGAATTCCCTCAAGCTTCGCCTGCAGTTTATTTGCATCCGCATACAGCGCTTTTAACGCGACTTCAAGGCTGTCTGCTGTATCCTTGAACCCCGCGATCACAGCATTGCTGGACTGAATTTCTGTATCGATGCCCTCCATCTCTTTTGCGTGCTTATCAATATCGATGCCGATATCATCCAATTTCTTTTTCAGCTTTTCGGTCGGACGTCCTTCGTGCAATGCGGTTTGGTACTCATAGTATGCGGCATCCGAATTACTCCTGGCAAACCTCCATTCCCGTGTGGCATCGGACAGCTTTTGCTGCAGGTCGTCCTGTTTCTTGACAGCGTCGAGATATTCCTTGCTTTCAAGTTTTTTCTTTGCATCGGCAAGACGGCTCGTGATGTCGGCAGCGGCGGAACTATCGACGGCGGCGAGCGCATCGGCATACTGCGCGGCCACTTTCTCTTCGCTCAGTTTGTAATACTCGCTCTGATACGATTTCCACGGTCTGCGAACAACTACTTCGTCGACCACAGCCCACAGAGTCGAAAGAAATAAGAGGCCGCTGAACACCACATAGAAGGCAGAATAATTCCTGTTCTCAACGGGTGTCTCTGCTCGCTTTTGGAACATCAATCTAAACTCCTTATAAGGAAGAAGTGAACATTCATGCGACGCATTACACGTTAAACCAGGGTGTCACCCAGATATATTTCACCGGGTAAGCGCCGAAAACCGGGGGTGCGAGGCGCAACACTATTTTCAGAACGACGAACATCATTGTCAGGAAAAGTCCGAGTACGAGGGCATACCGGCCGAGTCCGAGTTTCTTGACAACGTCGGAACTTTTAAACTTCATGTAATGCCAACCGCCGAGTCCGCCATAAAAGGCGGCAATAAATAAAAATCCAAAGACCGAGGCGGCGATGTTCAGGCTATTGTCGGGGTGATGAGTCGGCATTCCGAAGTACTCGGACAAATCGACGTTGTTCAAAACAACGACCTTATGAAGGTCCCAATCCTCCCATGGCAGGAAGAAATTCCACCCCGGCCCCCTCATAAATGTCCCCAGCACGATCAGGGACACCCAGAGGATCAGGAATCCAAAACAGAACGTGAGGATCGCAAATTTTCTATCCTTGAAACTGTAGTAGCCGTTCCCCTTTTCGTTGATGTCGACGTACGGGATGATCATGAGCCCCACGATGATGATCGACGGCAGCACGACGCCGGCGATCCATGGGTCAAAGTAGACCAGAAGTTCCTGAAGTCCCAGAAAATACCATGGAGCCTTCGAGGGGTTCGGCGTCAGCGACGGGTTCGCGGGCGCTTCCAGCGGCGCGTTGATGAAAACGGACCAGACGACGAGGATAAACAGCACGAGAATCATCGCAAGGAATTCGACGCGCACAAGATACGGCCAGACCTGCACCTTGTCGTCGAGCTTTGCCTCTTCCGGAGTTTGCGCCAGATCGTTCTTCCGTGCTTTCGTCCACGCCAGCCATGAATAGAAAATAACCAGGACCAGCAATCCGACGATCGGAATGTTATCCGGCTTGCTGACGAGTTCCAATAAGTGCTTCATAAGATTTTAGGGCTCGAAATGATTTAGAAGTTCTTCTTCCCGGTGTCAGGCCCGGAGATTCCTCCGTCTTTTCTGATCCGCCAAAAATGCACCACCATAAAAATCGACGCGATGAGAGGAAGAAAAATGCAATGGCCGACATAGAAACGAAGGAGCGTCGGCGGGCCGACTTGTGTTCCGCCGAGCAGGACAAATCGCACATCGGCATCAGGGCGCATGCCGAGCTGTGCGCCGAACGGCCCCTCGCTTCCGAGCAGCGGCGTCGCTCTCGCCATATTCGTTCCGACAGTGACCGCCCAGATTGAAAGTTGATCCCACGGGAGGAGATATCCGGAGAAGCTGAGAAGAAAAGTCAGGAGAAGAAGGACGACTCCGATGACCCAGTTGAATTGTCTCGGCGGTTTATATGAACCGGTAAGAAAAACACGGAACATGTGAAGCATTACCGTGATGACCATTGCGTGCGCCGCCCACCGGTGCATGTTTCGGATGAGCGGGCCGAACGGAACGTCGTTCATAAGATATTTCATATCTTCATACGCGTACTGCGCCGTCGGCCTGTAATAGAACATCAAGATGACCCCGGTAAGAGTCAACACGAGGAACAAGAGAAACGTAATCCCTCCCATTCCCCACGTATAGCCGATGTTCGTCGCGTGCCGTGCGATGCGGACCGGATGGAGGTGAAGAAAGACGTTGTCCACGATCTGCAGCGCTCGATTGCGGGGAGTGTCGTCGTACTTATGTCGAAAGATGGATTTATAAACTTCGGTTTTACGAAATTTCTCCATCGGGCTAATCATGAAGCATTCCTTTCAAAAAAAAATCAACCGGTGTACTTCAGATACGATCCGGGAAGTCCCCATTGACCGAGTTCATACCGAAACTTTATGCTCTTATCGATGACAATTTCGCCGTCGTCGTTCAGCGTAATTTCCGCGCGCTCCAACGGACGCGGCGTCGGACCTTCAAAGTTGACTCCGCTCTTGTAGTAGCCGCTTCCGTGACAGGGGCACTTGAACTTGTTAGCATCTTCGAGCCAGTTCGGCGTACAGCCCAGGTGAGTGCAAATAGCGATCAATGCATAGAATCCTTCCTTCTCTCTGACGATCCAGATCCGTTGGGAATCTTTGTATTTTTCGCTCACTTCGCCTACCATGTAATCGCCGGGAAGGCCGGCTTTGAATTTTGTCGGGGGCTCGAAGAGGACGCGGGGAAACATATACCGCAGCGATCCCACGGTCGAAATTCCAAGAAAACCGAGGAACGAAAGCCATCCGGCAAAAGAGAGAAAGCTCTTCCGTCCCATCCTCCACACTCCGGGGTCATTCTCGGGCGCGCGATCCTGTTTTGGTTTTTTGGGAATTGGCGTAGCGGTAATTTGAGCCGGCGGAGCTGCAACAGGCTGCGGCGGCTGCGGTACAGCCGGTGACGGAGGTGTTAATTCATCTGCCATCAGAACGTCCTTATAACAAAATAGTAATTCAAAAAATCAAACGCGGCAAATGGAGAAGCAGGTCCCCTCTACGCTGCGGCGGAAACGGCAGTTTCTTCTTCACGCTTCACCATGTCGATCACCTCCCACGGACAATACTTTGCACAGAGCTTGCATCCAATGCAGACTTCCTCGTCAACAATGACAATGCCGTTGACGTTTGCGTGGAAGTTGTCGTTCGGATTTTCGGGACCGGGTACTTTATAGAGGCAATCGACTGGACAAAATTCAATGCAGACTTCGCATCCCGTGCATCCTTCGGGATGAATAATAGCAATGAGAGGCGATTTCTTTTTCTTCTTGGGCGCCGCAACAGAAATCGGCTGCTGCGATGCTGTAACAGATTCAGACATATCGCGAAGATATCTAGAATGCTATCGGTGTGATCAGTGGTAGAACCTTGAAAAACGGCAACTCTCCAAGGTGTAGTGTGCTCGATGCGTTAACTACGTCGAACTCTTGAAAAAAATATAACAAAATATGTTCCGTTTGTCAATAAAAAAAATGCATTTGAGAATTACTTAGAAGATTATCCTCGTCGAAGACATGCACGGGATCGGCTAACTGTTGAATATGTCAACAACAACCCGTATCATTAAACAAAATTCGTTCACTCTTCATCAGAACTTTTGCCCGGCAAAAAAATTCCGGTTGAATTATCATCACTAAATGAGGACTCAATATGAAACACCGTTTCTTGTTGTTATGGTTCCTGCCGGCGCTTCTTTTCGGACAGCTGAAAAAGGAAACGCATCTTGCCAACCTCAAGCAGATCACGTTCGGAGGATTGAACGCTGAAGCGTACTTCTCGGCAGACGGAAAGAAACTTATCTACCAATCGGCAAAAGGCGGGTACCCGTGCGATAGAATTTTCACGATGAATATCGACGGCACCGGAGATACTCTCGTGAGCACAGGAACCGGCAGAACCACGTGCGCGTATTTTTTCCCCGACGGCAAAAGAATTATTTACGCTTCCACTCATTTAGGAAGCAGCGACTGCCTCCCTAACCCCGACCGCTCGCATGGGTATGTCTGGGGAGTATTCAAAACCTACGACATATTTTCTGCCAACGCGGACGGCTCCGACCTCAAGCGGCTGACCACGACAGATGGTTACGATGCGGAAGGGACCATTTCTCCCGACGGCAAAACAATTGTCTTCACATCGGCCCGGGACGGCGACCTCGAAATATATACGATGAATGCGGACGGCTCGAATCAAAAACGGCTGACATTCGAAAAAGGGTATGACGGAGGGGCGTTCTTCTCTCCGGACGGAAAACAAATTGTGTACCGCGCACATCATCCCGCGACACCGGAAGACCAAAAAGAAGGCGAGGAACTGCTCGCACAGCAATTGGTAAAACCAACGAACATGGAAATTTTTGTGATGAATGCCGACGGATCGAACAAGCGCCAGATCACGAACAATGGTGCCGCCAACTTCGCCCCATTTTTCACCCCCGATGGAAAGCGGATCCTCTTCTCCTCGAACGTCAACGATCAAAAAGGATGGAACTTCGACCTATACCTGATCGACCTTGACGGTAAGAACCTTGAACAAGTGACGTACTCTGATGCATTCGACGGATTTCCGATGTTCAGTCCCGACGGGACCAAGCTGGTTTTTGCTTCCGGGCGTAACGCGACTCAGAAGAGAGAAATAAACATCTTTATCGCCGACTGGAAATAACACACAGTGAAATTATCAAACAAAGTTGCCGTGATCAGCGGTGCTTCGAGGGGAATCGGCCGGGCGATCGCAAAACGCTATGCCCGTGAAGGAGCCGTGGTCTGCATGTGCGCACGCCACGTCGAACAGCTCCGCACTATCAGCCTCGAGATCATGTCCGGAGGCGGAAGATCTTTTTTTGAGCAGACGGATATTTCCGATGAACGGCAGGCGGAAGAATTCTTAACATTGTGCAGGGACAATTTCGGAGCGATCGATGTGCTGGTCAATAATGCAGGGATTCTCGGGCCGCGCGTTCCTTTCGAACACTATTCTTCACAGGAGTGGGAAAAAGTCCTCTCCGTAAACCTCAACGGGCTTTTTTTTATGACGAAGCACGCCCTCCCATTGTTCCGGGAACAAGGAGGATCGATCATCAATGTCTCCTCTTCCGTCGGGAAAATCGCAAAGCCGAATTGGGGAGCCTATGGAGTTTCAAAATTTGCAACAGAAGGATTCACCCATGCCCTGGCGGAAGAACTCCGGGCGCGAAATATCCGAGTCAACGCTGTCAACCCCGGACCCGTTGCCACTGAAATGAGACATCAAGCATTTCCCGATGAAGACCAACGCACGTTGAAGAAACCGGAGGATATTCTCGATGTCTTCGTCCATCTTGCATCGGACGATTCGAAACATGTGACCGGGCAAACAATCGATGCACAACATTTTACGAAAGGCTGACCGCATGAAGACATTCCTCTTCTCGTCCCTCCTGTTCACACTAAGCTGCCGCGCATTTGCACTCGGCGATTCCACAGAAATATACCTGAGGCAGCACATCGAATACCTGGCGTCGGATGCGCTTGAAGGGCGAAAGTCCGGAAGTAAAGGAGCGGAACTCGCTGCCGAGTATATCGCGAAGCAGTTTGCCGTATGCGGGCTTGTTCCTCTTGGAAGCGGCGGAACGTACTTTCAGAGTTTTGTCTTTATCACGGGAGTGAGGTTAGGGGGGAACAATGCGCTCGTCTCAGGTCAGGGCAATAAAAAGAAAACGTACCGCATCGACAAGGATTTCCGTCCTTTGGCATTTTCGGCGGACGGAGAAGCGAGCGGACCCTTGGTATTTGCAGGATACGGAATCAGTGCTACCGATTCCTCGTACGACGACTACGCAAAGGTCGACGTGAAAGACAAGGTGGTTCTCATCATGCGCTATACACCGGCCGGAGACAACCCGCATTCCGGTTACTCCAAGTACCTTCCTCTTCGGTACAAGACACTGACGGCTCGGGAAAAAGGGGCAAAGGCGCTGCTCATCGTTACCGGCTCGGCGGACGATTCTACAGATGAATTGGTTGCGCTGAAGTACGATAATTCCTTCAGCAGCAGCGGAATTCCGGTCTTCAGCGTTTCGCGCACCGTCGCTGATAGCTGGCTCGCCAATGCAAACACGTCCGTGGATTCTCTTCAGGCCGAAATCAACGCATCGAAAAAGCCGGTCTCGGTCGATGTGCCAAACGTTGTTGTATCGCTCACGTCCGATGTTTTTGAGATCAGAGATACGACGGTCAACGTTGCTGGGTTATTGCGAATTTCAGATACTGCCAACGCCGAATATTTGGTCATCGGCGCTCACTACGACCATCTCGGCTGGGGAGGCGAAGGTTCAGGTTCGCTCGCTCCTGATAAGCATGAGATCCACAACGGAGCCGATGATAATGCATCGGGGACCGGCGGAATCATCGAACTCGCACGCCTTCTTTCTGCAAAAAAACATTTGTTGAAGCGAAACGTCCTTTTCATTTCATTCTCCGGCGAAGAAGAAGGATTGCTCGGCTCGCAATACTATGTCAAGCATCCCCTTCTTTCCATGAACAACGCGATCGCAATGATCAACCTTGACATGGTGGGGAGACTCAAAGATAGAACGCTGACCGTGCAGGGCACGGGGACATCGACGCGGTGGGATTCGGTGCTCGCAGAGTACAATTCTGATTCAACGTTCATTCTAAAGTCCGTCAAGGACGGCTTCGGACCGAGCGACCACTCTTCGTTTTACGGAGCGAACATTCCCATCCTCTTTTTCTTTACAGGAATCCACGAAGATTATCACAAGCCATCCGACCATGCCGACAAGATCAACTACGGGAGCGAGACACTTGTCATCAATTATATCAAGAGCGTTGCCGTCGACATCGACGATCATCCAGTCCGTCCCGATTATCTGAAGACGCAATCGATGCCAGGTTCCGGAAGCGAATCCCGCGGCTTCCGCGTGTACGTCGGAACCGTACCCGATTATTCTGAAACGAGTGCTGGAATGAAGATCACCGCAGTACGGGACAACAGCCCTGCAGCAAAAGGCGGGTTGCTGGGCGGAGACATCATCATCAAATTTGGGAAGTTCGACATCAAAAACGTGTATGACTATACCTACGCGCTGCAGGAGTATAAGCCGGGGGATGAAGTGGAGGTTGTTGTACAGCGCGGAAGTGAAAAATTGTCTAAGAAAGTAAAACTGGAAAAAAGAAATTAGGGAATGCCAATGTCATCTTCCAAAAAGATTCGGTCTATCATCAATTATCTCATTGCAACGCTCTGCGGACTCGTGAGCGCGTTCTTTGTTTTCTATACGATACGTCTCTTGTACGTCACTCGAGGATTGACTGCTGTACGTTCAGGAGGCCAAGGAACATACATCGGCGCCGTAGTTTTTCCCGCGTTAGCCATAGTCTTCGGATTTGTTTCATGGCGGCTAATGAAAACAGTCCGCAAGAACAAAGAGATCCCAACGAGGTGATAGGGCCTGCTCAGCCGCTCACGCCCTGATGCAATCCCTCCGGAGCGGACGGAACCAGCCGTCGATAATTTTGCTCGCGCGAAACAACCAGTTATTATCGGACATGGATGCGCGCCGGCAGGCTACTTTCGCCCCTGCCCAGCTCCGGTCCGTTAGCGTGAGAAGAGAGAAACGGTCAGGCAGGATAAATCAGGCTGCACCTTTGAGATAGTATACTTCAGAGAAACGCTCCTCTTTCGCTACAGCATCCTCTGAGCGACTTTCCGAAGCTCTTCTTTGCTGAAGAATCTTTTTACGAGGGGAAAGAGAATCTCGTTCTCTTTGTGGATATGGTTGACCATGAGCTGCACAATTCCTTCCGCCGCCTCTTCAAGTTCCTGGCGTGCGATCTTATCCTCATGGTTCTCTTTGAGGGAATCAATGCTGTACCGAAGTTTTTTGTAAATCTTGGCCATTCGCTGGTGGTCTTCGCGAAGAACATTCGTGGGCCCGTCAACATACCGCTCGACGATCGGGAACAGCGCCGTCTCTTCTTTGCCGTTGTGTACCCGCACCTCTTCGTCGACAAACTCAGCCGCCTTCAACAGTTGTTTGAATATCTTTTCCGAATAGCCGTTCTTCCTGATCTCGCCCGCAGACTTTTTGAGAATGCGAAGCTGCACGAGCGCGGTATCGTGTTCTTTCAAAAACATTGCAATCGGGTCCCTAATAGCCATGCGTCATTTCACGAAATGGATGATACGAATTGAATCGGAAAGAACAACATTACGCGGTTTCCAGATACGTCGTATACTTGGCTTTCCCGTTTTTCATGTATGCCGATAGTTTTTCGCTGATCGTGTCCGCGGCCTGATCTTCATTTTCTTTGAATTGCGCGTATGCCTCTTCCGAATCGGCGATATACATTTCGGCGAAGGCATTCTTCTTTCCTTTTTGCTCGCCTACCAGATACGAAATGTGGGGGTTCGATGCAAAATGAGACTTCAGCTCTTGCACCGTCGCTAAGAATCCGTCGCGCTTCTTTTCGTCGATCTCATACTGCATCGTTAATATCACTTTTGCCATCTACTTCCCTTTCAATGCATTGTTACAGAGTAATGGTTTATTAAAAATTTGTCACCACGCCTTCATCGCTTTCCGTACCTGCCCTTCATCCATCCCGAAATAATGGCCGATCTCATGGCACAACACTTCGTAAATTTTTTCTCGGATCTCTTTTTCCGTCGAGCAGACGCTTTCGATGTTCTTTTGATACAACGAAATCCTGTCCGGCAGGACCGGCGACATGCCGTACCAAGTCCCTCGTTTCGTCAACGGAACGCCGTGATATAACCCGAGCAAAAATGATTTCTGCCCCGATGAAACCGGCGCCTCTTCGACAACGATTTCGACATTTTCAATCTTCTTCTTGAACAACGCCGGCAAATGGTTGAACGCTTCTTCGGCAATGTCTTCGAATTTTACTCTATCCATGCGCCTCTCTTCGTCAAACGACCAGCGATGCAAACAACTCATAGAGAGCAACTGAAAAGACGAGACAGACCGAGACAACCGCCTCGAGCGATTTCCACGCCGAGATTTTGTGCGCGATGCTCAGCCCAACCCGTGCCAAATAGATCGACCATGCCAGTGCAAAGGCGTCAAGGAACAAGAGGACGACGTACACAACCGGTTTAACGTCCATCGGCGAAGGGTTCGTAGAGAACAACCGCAATCCGATCGAGGCAAGCTCAATCGGTAAAACGAACGATACCGAGAGCAAGATCGGGGTGAGCGACCAGCCGAACACGGCATACGTATTTTTCATCACCCCCTTGCCGCCAAAAAGTTTCAGAAGAACATGCACTGTTAACGCCATCATCCCGCCGATGGGCAGCGCGATACCGATGCCGAGCACAACACCGAGCAAGAGGAGGTAGATGAGATTATCGAATTCATTCCCCGCATGCCGGGCCCAAAGCAGCGCGAACGATGCTGCAATTCCCAGGAACAGCATTTGAAAAAGAACGTAATTCTTGTGCTCGGCGACGATGATCCTGTGGAACGCTGCTTTCGGAGATTCAACCACCTGCCACATCGTCGAAAAGAAATCCAGGTTTGGGATGCGATCCTGGATAAAACTGCCGCACATAACGCAAACCGTTTCAAGGTCGTCGTTTGAATGGGCGCACACGGAACAAGAAATCATCGGTTCAAACCTCGTCACAACCACTCATCTATTTTCATTTCTATTAGCCTGGCAATACAAAATACGAAGAAATGTGATTGTTTGCAACGAATTTAGATGCTGTGTTATTCTGGATAATCTGGGAAGCTCAGTTCTCGCAAAAATACAAGATCACTAATTGAGTGTAAATCAAAATCTTTGCGCCTACTCCCGAATGGATGTCTTCCTCAGCGGCTTAGCGTAGAGGTGTTGTCTCCCAACAAACCGTTTTCCAATCTGACTATAGCGGCTCGAATCGCGCAGTAAAATGGCGGAGCTGCGGTGCCTGGTAAACGATTTTGTATCCCGGAAGTTTCTGCCGATTGTTGAAAACCTCTACAACGCACTCGATCACATAATCGATATGGCTTTGCGTGTACACCCTTCTTGGAATCGCCAGGCGGACCAACTCCATCGCCGGCGGGATGTGGTTACCGGCGGAATCATACTTTCCGAACATGACACTCCCTATCTCCACGGAACGAATCCCTCCGACGAGATATAATTCAGAGACGATCGACTGCCCAGGGAATTGATCAGGCGGAATATTAGGAAGAAATCTTTTCGCGTCTATATATATTGCATGACCACCCGGCGGCTGCAAAATCGGCACCCCCGCATCGGTCAGTTTGTTTCCTAAATATTCGACCGAGCGGAGACGGTATGTGAGATAGTGTTCATCGAGCACTTCGTCAAGTCCCTGGGCAATTGCCTCGAGATCTCTCCCCGCGAGTCCGCCATAGGTCGGAAACCCTTCTGTTACGATGAGAAGATTGCGGGCACTGCTTGCAAGCGCTTCGTCGTTCATCGCCAGGAAACCCCCCATGTTCACGATCGCGTCTTTCTTTGCGCTCATCGTACAGCCATCGGCGTATGAAAACATCTCCTGCGCAATCTCTCTCGGCGTTTTACCGGCGTATCCCTTCTCTCTCATTTTTATAAAGAACGCGTTCTCTGCAAACCTGCACGCGTCAATGAACAAAAGAATGCCGTATTTCTTTAGCACGTTCTTTGTGTCCCTGATATTTGCCATCGACACAGGCTGCCCGCCCCCCGAATTATTCGTTATCGTGATCATGCAGACGGGAATGTTCTCGGGGCCTTTTTCGTGAATGAATTCTTCAAGCGCCGGAATATTCATGTTCCCCTTAAAATCCGCGATCACTTCGGGTTTCACTCCTTCTTCCGTCGGCAAATCGCATGCTTCCGCGCCGGAAAACTCTACGTTCGCCCGGGTCGTATCGAAGTGGGTATTGTTCGGAATGAATTTGCCCGCTCCTCCGAGGATTGAGAACAAGATCTTTTCCGACGCACGGCCTTGGTGGGTTGGAATGATGAACTTGAACCCGGTGAGTTCCTTCACGACCTTTTCGAAGCGGAAAAAACTGCGGGCGCCGGCATACGATTCATCGCCGTCCATGATTCCTGCCCATTGTTTGGCGCTCATCGCCGATGTCCCGCTGTCGGTGAGCAGGTCGATCAACACATCTTCTGCATGGATGAAGAAAGGGTTATACCCTGCTTCGCGGAGTATCCCTGTGCGCTCTTCGATCGTCGTGAAGTGTATCGGTTCTACCGATTTGATCTTGAAGGGTTCGATAATTGTTTTCATGAAAGATATTCTCCACAAAGAACACGAAAGACACGAAGGGAAAAGAAGGGTTACTCGCTCTCATAAGAGATAAGGCTAAAAATTTCATACTTGGAAAGCCGTTTGCGGGGCTGCAGAAAGGAAAGTTCGATGAGGAAGGTCAGCCCGACGATTTTCGCTCCGAGCTGTTCGACCAATTTGCACGCTGCTTCGATTGTCCCGCCGGTGGCCAAAAGATCGTCGATGAGAAGGACGCGGTCTCCCGGCATGACCGCATCGCTGTGGAGTTCTACGGCATCGGATCCATATTCAAGCTGGTACTCCTGCCGGATCTTCTCTGCCGGCAGTTTCCCAGGTTTTCGGACGGGTACAAACCCTGCCCCGAGGCGGTATGCCAGCGCACCGCCGCCGATGAAGCCCCGCGATTCGATGCCCACTACTTTGTCGATGCGTTGGTCCTTGTACCGTTCGAAGCAAATGTCGATATACCGGCGGAACGCGTCTTTATCCTTCAACAGCGTCGTAATGTCGCGAAAAACAATGCCCTTCTTCGGGAAATCCGGAACGCTTCGGATCACCGAGGCCAGATCCTGAGAGTTCTCCATGTCTGTCACCATTTAGGTTTTTCTTTTTTCAAAAATGAGCCCATGCCTTTTCTTCCGTCTTCCGACATTCTCATCGCGGCGTTCATGTTCGCTGCGTATTCAAGGAGGTCGGAAAAATTCAACCCGTCCATTTTGGAAAACATTTCTTTTATCAATCCCATCGACGAGGCGCTTCCGTTGGTGCAGAGCGATTCGGCAATTTCCTGCACACGCGCGCCGAGATCCGCATGCGGAACGACCTCATTCACAATGCCGAGTGCACGGGCTTCTGCTGCGCCGAGAATTCTTCCGGTCAGCGCAAGTTCGCGTGCTCTCCCTTCTCCGATCCGCCTCACCAGAAAGGTCATAACGATCGCGGGGATGAAGCCGATCGACACTTCCGTGTAACCGAACGTCGACTCTTCCGATGCGACGACAACGTCGCATACAGTCGCCAGTCCGCATCCCCCCGCAATGGCAGCGCCATTCACTTCTGCAACGACAGGCTTGCGCATTGTATAGATGAGATGAAACAAACGCATCAACTTTTTTGAATCCTCGAGGTTTTGATTGAAATCGTACCCGGAAAGCTTCTGGAGATAGGCCAAATCAGCTCCGGCACAAAACGCCTTTCCTTCCCCTGCAAGAACGATCACTTTCACATCGCTGTCTTTCGAGGCATCAAGAAATGCGCGCGTCAACTCATCGACAAGAATGTCGTCTAGGGCGTTTCGTTTTTCGGGACGGGAGAGAGCAATGCGGCAAATTCGGCGGTCTGTTGAGCAGGAGAGGCGGGAGAAACTCATACAACTCAGAAAAAGTTTGACATTCGATGGTGCACGAAAATAGATAAAATGAGGCCGAAATGCAATCCTGAAAAAAGATAACCCGAAAGGTATATTGAGCCATCTGAAAAATCGCCTCGCCAAGCCGCCAAGGCGCAAGGAGCTTATTTCAAAATCACTATGCGACTGGCGAAGCCATCCCTTTGGGATTTGCGTGAGTCATACTTTTGGAATTATTCAGAAGTCTCATACTATGACTTTCTTCAAGTACAATGAGCCATAGCATCACTTTCATACTGATGTTCCATAAAAGAAAAACCCTGCGGCCATGAAAAACGACCGCAGGGTTTCATCAACAAGCCGAGAGTCAGCTATTAAACATCAAAATAGAGATGGAATTCGTACGGATGCGGACGAAGAGCCATCGGCTTAACCTCTTTCGTCATTTTGTAATCAATCCACGCATCGATAGCATCTTCTGTAAAGACATCGCCCTTCAGCAAAAAGTCATGGTCATGCTCGAGAGCTTTGAGTGCAGCGTCAAGCGAACCTGGCGCTGAAGGAATGTTTTTTAACTCCTCCGGACTCAGATCATAAATATCCTTGTCGAGTGGATCGCCCGGATCGAGCTTGTTCAGTATTCCGTCCAACCCTGCCATCATCAAAGCGGAAAAAGCTAAATACGGGTTGCACGAAGCATCGGGCGTACGATATTCGACACGCTTTGCTTTCGGGTTTTGCGAGTATGCGGGAATGCGAACGGACGCGCTTCTGTTGCGTTGTGAATACGCGAGATTTACCGGTGCTTCAAAACCGGGAACAAGGCGCTTGTACGAATTCGTCGTCGGATTCGTCAGTGCGCAAAGCGCGGGTGCATGTTTCAACAGCCCGGCAATGTAATGAAGAGCCATGTCGCTGAGATTCGCATATCCGTTTCCAAAGAAAAGCGGCTTGCCGTTCTTCCACAAGCTCTGGTGAACGTGCATACCCGATCCGTTGTCGCCGAAAATCGGCTTCGGCATGTACGTCACCGTCTTGTTATGCTTATGCGCTGTATTCTTGATGATATATTTGAACAACATCAACCCGTCTGCGGCATTCAAAAGAGGCGAGTACCGCAAGTCAATTTCAGACTGACCGGCGGTTGCAACTTCGTGATGCTGCGCTTCGACATGGAGCCCGGCAGCGATCAGGTTCTGCGTCATTTCATTCCGGAGGTTCATGATCGAATCCGCAGGAGGAACCGGAAAGTATCCTTCCTTGTGCCGTATCTTGTAGCCAAGGTTCGGATTTTCAGCGCGACCGGTATTCCATTTTCCTTCTGACGAATCGAGGAAGTAATAACTCGAGAATTCATTCGAATCGTAACGAACGTCGTCGAGGATGAAAAATTCCGCTTCAGGGCCAAAGTACGCCGTGTCGGCGATACCGGTTTGTTTCAGGTATGCTTCGGCTTTGTGCGCAATGTTTCGCGGGTCGCGTTCATATTTCTGTTTCGTCAGAGGATCGAAAACATCGCAGACAAGGCTTAGAGTCGGAATATCGCAAAAGGGATCGATGATCACGGTCGCTGCATCCGGGAAAATTAACATATCGCTTTCATGGATCGCCTTCCATCCTCTGATACTGGATCCGTCGAAACCCAGTCCGTTTTCGAACACATCTTCCGAAAGTTCGGTAACGGGCACTGTAAAGTGCTGCCACGTACCCGGGAAGTCGACAAACTTCAAGTCGACCATCTTCACGCCGTTATCTTTGATTATTTTGAACACACTGTCTACTGCAGTGTTACCTTCTTTTTTCGCCATAGTATTCCTCGTAATTATTATTGAGTTGAAATATTGTGATTAGTTCGATTTTGTCTTGTGGACTTTGATCTTTGTTGTTTCCTTAGAAGTGGAAAGCACCATGCTTGTAGCGGTCTTGGTGACTCCGAGCCATGATTGTACTTTCCCCAAAAGTTTTTCTAAGTTTTCCGTGTTGTCGGCCCTCACTTTCAGCAAGTGAGTTCCCTCACCGGTGATACCATGACACTCCAGGATATCATCGGTTGCGTTCACATGCTCAACGAACGCCGAAAAATGCTTTGATGAATCCATCGTTACCAGGACAAACGCTGTGATATCTTTCCCCAGCAGTTTATGGTCGAGCTTTGCATGATAACCGGTGATGATGCCGGCCTCTTCGAGTTTGCGCAAACGCTCGCTGGCAGCGGGCAACGAAAGCCCGACCAATTCCGCCAATTCATTTCGCCTCGTACGCCCTTCTTTTTGGAGGATTTCGAGAATCGTAACATCAATATCGTCTAGGATCATTGGTCAAATTCGCTATTGTTCGTCGAGTACACACTATTTGTTTAATTATTTAGCTTTTTTCAAAAAATACTTGACAAATATAAGGAATGGTCATTCTTTTGTCAAGCTATTTTTGGGTACCCGCAGCGAATGGCCAACGAAAAAGGAACGATAACTAGACCTTCCGCTATGACTGAGAAAGCGATTCTTGACGGAATTGCAGTACCAAAGTCCATGCGTACCCTAAGACAACTCCCGCCGATAAAATCCATTGGATATCATTGTTTCCAAAGAGCAGGGTGAACGCCGTCTGAAAAAACGTGAGCATGACGAGAAGAAAAATGCTCCGTGCCCACGACCCTGAAATTCCAGCCCAACTGCTGGCCAGCTTGTCTATCTGACCGAGACGTGTCTGCGCGAATGTTTCGCGCTGAATGAACCCGAACCCGCAGCCGAGAGCAATTCCAAGAATGAACCCTCCAGCGGGCAAAATAAGTGTCTGAGTCGCCATCACGGTATCGCCCTCCTTCCTCTCTGTTTCTCGCCGAACATCGGAACGCTTTCTTTCATTGAAACCGGTCGCTGCCGTCGAAAAACAATATTAGATAAAAAGTGTTGTTAACTTTATATTATTTAATAATTAGTCATAATCACTTTACAAATATAAAGTCTTTGCCCGAATTTGTCAAGTCCTTTTTGTGACAAGTTTCGTGCTTTATGCTTTTAACCGTAAATAACCAAAGTAATAATAGAATCAGCTTTACTTTTATATCGTAATATTGATTTTAATATAACTTTTATTAAGCGATTGTCAAGAACTTTTTTATATATTTTTAATGGAAATAGGATATTTCTATATAACATTTTTATGCCATCTTTTTATTTTTTAGCACTAAGTAAAATCGAAAGTGTTCAACGCTAAACCCAGCGGCATGCCATTAGTTGTCCTGCCCGTTACTGAAATCATCTTTATATCGAGAATGGAAAATTTCAGGCATAAGGAATAAAAGCGAAGAAGATGACGAACTGATGTCACCAAGCAAATGGCTGAGAAAAAAATTATCCCTTTTCCAATAGAATAATTCTTGTCATTCGAACCAATTATTAGACAATTCTGGGGATAAAAAGATCAGAAACAATTGAGGCGGGGCCGGAGCGTCTTATCCTAATAGATCGAAAGGTACTTTTCTAATTCCCATGGGGTCACTTCAATACGATAGTCTTCCCACTCCAAACGCTTGGCGCTGATGAACCGTTCGTACACGTGTGCGCCGAGAGCCTCAAGGATAACGGTGTCTTCTTCCAGCTCTGAAACGGCTTCGTCCAGCGAACTGGGAAGAACGCTGAACGGCATTCCG
>Ga0265338_10002461_pt1 | contig 27672 bp, 28 predicted proteins | sample 42126metaG_FD_193579 | JGI IMG/M metagenome (GOLD analysis project Ga0265338, IMG submission 193579) | Rhizosphere microbial communities from Carex aquatilis grown in University of Washington, Seatle, WA, United States - 4-21-26 metaG | ecosystem: Host-associated > Plants > Roots > Rhizosphere...
GGCCTGGCGCAAAAGCTGCCGTTAAAGGAAGCGGTGGAGCGCGCCCACGCCTATGTCCAGCAAGCGATCCGGACCGCGCCCGGCCTTGGGCAAGGAAGCGGCCCGCTAAACCATTCGGTCTGACTGCAATGCCCGACCGAACGGCGCCGCGGACCGCTTAATCACGCTTAATGATTCGGGATCACGTGGGCATTGCCGTCTTTATCCACCACGGTGGTGGAATCGGGGGGCGGATTGACGATCACGGTCTTGCGTTCGGTCGAGCCGCAGGCGGCAAGAGCAAGGCAGGCCAAGACAACTGCAATGGCAGGGCGCATGGAAATCTCCACTGGGCTATTCGCCGAAGGAAACGCCGCGGGAACCACAGGGTTGCCGCGATTTACCCGGCAACCCAATGACCGCTACAGCGTTATGGCGCGCCACGAGGCGGCTCTAGGCCCTGGCGGCCTTTCCGGCTAGCCTTCTCCCAAAGCCCTGATCGAGAGGGCAACAAGGGGAGGGTGGCATGTCCGATACAGAATCCCGCACATCGCGCCGGCAGGCGATGGGCCAGCTTGCGGCGGGCGCGGCGATGGCCGGCATGGTGACATCCGCACAGGCCCAAGGCGCGCGGCCGGATTCGACACCGGCCGATTTTGTCCGCCTGCAGAAACAGCTTTCCAATTGGGGCCGCTGGGGCGCGGATGACCAGATGGGCGCGGTCAACCTGATTACGCCGGCCAAACGCAAGGCCGCGATCAACACGGTCAAGGAAGGTGTTTGCTTCTCCATGGCGCGCAACGCCGAGACCAAGGAAGCGGTGGACAATGCCGCGCCGATCGTGCGCAAGACCACGCGCACCGGCGCCAGCCAGCCCAAGACCGGCATCGCCAGCACCAGCGACACGTTTTTCATCTCCTATCACGGCATGGCGCATACCCACATGGATTCGCTGTGCCACTTTGTCTATGACGGCAAGATCTATAACGGCTATTCGTCCGATGTCGTGGGCGAGGATGGTGCCGCAAAGAACAGCATCCTCAATTTCAAGAACGGCATTATTACCCGCGGGGTGCTGATGGACATGGCGCGCTACAAGGGTGTGGACTGGCTGGAGCCCGGGACCGCCATCTATCCCGAAGACCTGGAGGGGTGGGAAAAGAAAGCGGGCGTGAAAGTGCGCGCCGGCGATGTGATGATCATCCGCACGGGACGTTGGGCGCGGCGCGACGCCAAGGGGCCCTGGGCCGTGCAGCAACTGGCGGGGCTGCATATGAGCTGCGCGCCCTGGATGCATGCGCGTGATGTGTCGATCCTGGGCGGCGACGATGCCCAGGATGTGCTGCCCAGCCAGGTCGAAGGCGTGTCCCAGCCCATCCACGCGCTCTGCATCGTGGCGATGGGCATGCCGATCTTCGACAATCTGGACCTGGAGCTGGTCGGGCGCGAGGCGGAGAAGCGCAAGCGATGGGAGTTCCTGGTGACGGCCTCGCCGGCGGCGGTGCCGGGCGCCACGGGATCGGTGCTCAATCCGATTGCGACCTTCTGAGCCGGCCTTTATCGTTATGAAAAAGGGCTAGGGTCCATGCCCCAGATGCCGCCACGTCAAGCCGCGTTCCGGGTCGATTACCGTCAGCGCATTGCGCCGGCCTATCTGGGCTGGATGCATGTGGCGCTGATCTTCGGGCTGGGCGCGGCCGCGATCTGGGTCTGTGCGCGCCAGATCACGGCGCCGGCCTGGTATGAATGGCTGGTGATTCCGGCGGCCTTCTGCCTCTCCAATGTCTTTGAATGGTGGATCCACAAATATGTGATGCACCGTCCGGTCAAGGGCCTGATGGGCATCTACAAGCGCCATACTCTGGCGCATCATGAGTTCTTCACCGATGTCGCGCCGGCCTTCGACACCACGCGCGATTTCCGTATCGTGTTCTTTCCACCCTACGCGCTGGTGGCGTTCATGACGTTGTCGCTGGTCCCGGCTTTCATCCTGAACCGGCTGGGCCTGGCCAATGCGGGCTGGCTGCTATTGATCACCAACACCGCGCTCTATCTGAATTACGAGTTCTTCCACTATTGCTGTCATGTGAAGGATGACCGCCTGGTGCGGCTTGTCCCGCTGGTAAACTCGATCCGCCGGCACCATATCGCCCATCACAATCCGGCGATCATGATGGAGCGCAACTTCAACCTGACCTATCCGGTGGCGGACTGGTTCTTCGGCACCTCTGACCTCAAATGCAGCCTGCTCCAGCACGTCTTTAACGGATATGACACCAGCAGGGTGCGTGGCGATCTGGTCCGGCGGCGGGCCGCGCCATGAGCATACAGCGCGCGCATGTCACCACCGGGAAAGCCAGCCTGATTGGCGGCATTGTGGTGGGTATCGCCACCATGGTGCTGTGGGTACTCGCGACGCGCGAGCTTGGCTTTCAGGGCGCGTTAAGTTTGGGTATCGGCGTGGCTGTTTCCGCTGCCGCGGGCATCTGGACCCGGCTGGCCGATCTTTGATTTTTCGAATCTCAAAACCAACAGGGAAGGGACGAACCATGTTTCACAGGATAGCTGCTTCGCTTTTTGCCACCGCCTTGCTGACGTCAACCGCTCTGGCGCAAACCTCGCTGCGATCATTGCCGGCCGAAGGGTTCAAGCATCTCTCGGCCAAGGAGGTCGATGCCCTGACCGATAAGCCCGGCCCCGGCGCCAAGACGGCGTTCCCGGTGGATCACGAGAATTACTATGTCGAATATGCCCAGCGCAGCGACAAGGGCAATGAGCCGGAAGTCCATACCCACTGGACGCATTATATCCAGGTTCTGTCAGGCGAGGCGACCCTGGTTTATGGTGGCAAGGTCTCCAACGCCCGGGAAAGCGGACCCGGACAGATTCGCGGCGACGCGATCCAGGGTGGCACCAGCATCGTGGTGCATACCGGCGACTTCCTGCAGATTCCGGCGGGCATGCCACATCTGTTCAACGTCGCCGCCGGCGGCAAATTCCACTACGTCGTGTTCAATACGAGGCAATGAGAGGAGCGGTCCGCGTAGCGGACGAGCAGGTCCGGTGGACCTGCGAGAGCGACGAGCGCCGCGAGCTTGAGCGAGCGGCTCGGCGCTGATGCTAGATCCGTTCGCGGCGGCTCAGATTACCGCTTCCAGCATGGCCGGCTTTCGCGCCGGCCATGCTGGACAGAGGCATCAATCTCTCATCGCGGTGCGGACGTTGGAAAGCTTGTATTGAACGGCTTCGTCCATGTCGCTCTGGATTCGCGACATCGCCAGCCGAACCGACATGGTGACGCAACTCTCCAGCGCGGTGGCGCCGAGATTTTCGGGATTGGCCTTCAGGCAGACAGAAGTGGCGGCATCCTGCAGGCGCGCTGCGAATGTCCTGGCATCGGCGGGCTTGGAAAGGTCCAGGTCCGCGTAGGAAACCAGGGTGGAAGCGTCGTCGGCGTAAACAGCCGTGGCGGAAAGAGTGAGAAGGGCGGTGAGGGTCAGAGTGCGCAGCATAGGGGCTCCTTAACAGCAAGGTTTAAGGCGCTTCTCCCTGTTCACTTCAGCAACTTATTGCAGTGCACGCTGATAATGAGACGGAAAATTCGACCCGTCAAACGTTTTTATTGCACTGCAACATAACAAAATGATGACGGGTTGGGCAGTCTTTTTTGATCAGCTGATGATGTTTTCACCGAACCGCACCAGCGTGACTTCCGTGTCCGCGCGGCGCGCGCGATCGGTGCCGCTATAGAGATAGGCGCAGCCGCGATACCGCATGCCGAAATAGCCCGCGGTGCGGGCGAAAGGCACTTCGAAGCCTTCCGGCAGCACATTCTCCGTGCCGGTGGCGATCATCCAGACGGACTTGTCCCTCAGACTCTTGCCCAGGGCTTTCAGATTCTCCGTCATGTCGTCGAGGCGATCGAAGAAGATTTTCAGCGGCGCGCTCATGGCGTACCAGTAGACCGGCGTGGCGAAGACGATACTGTCGGCCTCCGCCATCTTCGGCGCGATATGGCCAAACGCGTCGTTCGCGTTGAAATGCTGATAGTCGTAGCCGCCGATGGAGAAATTCGGCAGCACCACCAGCTCTGCGGTCCCGGGCGGGAATGCCAGTTCAACGGCCCTGCGAGTTTCGCCGTCTGGCCGCGCGCTGCCCAGGATGACCAGGGGCAGCGGCATGCTTTAGCGATCCACAAACGGATCTTGCACCATGATGGTGTCGTCGCGGTCGGGGCTGGTGGAGAGCAGCGCCACCGGTGCCCCGATCAGCTCTTCCACCCGCCGCACATATTTGATGGCGTTGGCAGGCAGTTGAGCCCAGCTGCGTGCGCCATGGGTGGTTTCCGTCCAGCCTTTCAGGGTTTCATAAACCGGCGTCAGCCGCGCCTGAAGGTTCGCGTCGGCGGGCAGGTAATCCAGCACCTGATCGCCCAGCCGGTAACCGGTGCAAACCTTGATCTCGTCAAAGCCGTCCAGCACGTCCAGCTTGGTCAGGCAGATGCCGTCCACGCCGCCGGTGACGCAGGTCTGGCGCACCAGCACGGCATCGAACCAGCCGCAGCGGCGCTTGCGCCCCGTCACGGTGCCGAATTCATGGCCGCGCTCGCCCAGCTTTTCGCCGATGGCGTCTTTCAGCTCGGTGGGGAAGGGGCCTTCACCGACCCGCGTCGTATAACTCTTGACGATGCCCAGCACCGTGCCAATGGCGCGAGGGGAAACGCCCGCGCCGGCCGCCGCCTGGCCCGCCACGGTGTTGGAGGAGGTGACGAAGGGATAGGTGCCGTGATCGATGTCGAGCAGCACAGCCTGCGCGCCCTCGAACAGCACGCGTTTGCCGGCCTTGCGGGCAGCGTCCAGCTCGCGCCAGGAGGAGCCCAGGAACGGCGCAATCTTCGGCGCGATCTCGATCAGCGATTTCAGCAGGGCGCCGGCGTCCACCTCCGCCGCGCCGAAGCCGCGGCGCAGGACATTGTGATGCGCCAGCAGCCGCTCGATCTTGCCGGGCAGGGCGGCGGTGTCCTTCAGGTCAATGGCGCGGATGGCGCGGCGGCCCACTTTGTCTTCGTAAGCCGGGCCGATGCCGCGCTTGGTGGTGCCCAGTTTCTGGGAGGCGGCTTCCTCACGCAGCGCATCCAGTTCGCGGTGCAGCGGCAGCACTAGCACGGCATTTTCCGCCAGCACCAGAATGTCGGGCGTCACGGTCAGGCCGGCATCGCCGACGCGTCCGATCTCGGCCAGCAGCGACCAGGGATCCACCACCACGCCATTGCCGATAATGGAGCGCTTACCCTGCACCACGCCGGACGGAAGCAGCGACAGCTTGTAGGTCTTGTCACCCACCACGATGGTGTGGCCGGCATTGTTGCCGCCTTGGAACCGGACCACCATGTCGGCGCGGTTCGACAACCAGTCGATGATCTTGCCTTTGCCTTCGTCGCCCCACTGGGCGCCGATCACCGTTACGTTCGACATGAATTATTCCGTACCCTGGTAGTTGCTCAACCCGCGGCGAGCCACGGGCACGGTGGCCGTGTATAGCAGCTATCCGGCGTGGGGTAAGAGCTAAGGTGCCGCAGTCCCAAGAATGAGATGAGGGATGGAATAAGGCGCTGGAATAACAGCCTTAATAAAACACATCGTATTCGACTGTGATGACTTCGCCGCTGTATTCATCGATCAGCAGCGCGTCACCGCCCACCCGCACCCAGACCGCGCCGTAAGGCGGGGGCGGCAGGCCGTAAGCGGCAAAGTTCAGCAGCCAGTAATCGCGCACCCAATAGGGCTGCGGTAGAAACTCGCCGAAGATCCAGTGATGCACATAGAAGCCGGCCGGCGCGCGATAGGGCGCCACATGGAAGCGCCGCGCGCTGCGGAAGTCGCGATGGAAATCGCGGAAGCCGGAAAAATCACGGCGCGGGCCATTGTTGAAGTTGGGATTGCCGGGGCGTCCCGGACCGCCGGCGCGAAAATCCCGGCCATTGTTGCCGCGGTCACCGGAATTGGGCTGACCATCAAAACGATTCGGGCCGCGCTGTCCCTGCTGCGGGGCCGGCTGCGGCGGCGCGGCTTGAGGTTGCGGACCGGCTTGCAAGCGATGACCGTGGCCTTGCTCCCCTTGACCCTGGTTAGGCTGGTGGCCCTGAATCTGGTTCGTAAAGCTGGTGGGGCCGCCGCGCGGCGGTGCGGGTTGCGCCTGGGGCTGCGGCGCGCTCGGCCTTTGTGTGCCGGGAGCGGGGCCAGGACCGCCGTGCTGCTGCGCACCCTGGCCGGGGCCGCTATCACGATGACCGTGACCATGTTCGTCCCCGGGCTGTGCGAGGGCGGGCGCGGTGGCCAGGGCCAGGACGGCAACAGATATCAACAGGCGGCGCATGGTTTTCTCCCCAACAGGTCCCCCAACCTAACAAGACGGTAACCGGCGACAAGGCCTCGGGTTCCCTGATCACACGGCGCTGGCTATGGTCGGCGCATGCCTGATTTCACCATTCGCAAGGCCGGGGAAAATGATGCGCCGCAAATTCTGGCGCTGATCGGCGCTTTAGCGGCCTATGAGAAGATAACCATCCGCCTGACGGAAGAGGCGGTGCACCGCGACATGCTGGGCACGGCCTGTCACTGCGATCTGGCGTTTGACGGCACACAAGCCGTCGGCATCGCCACCTGGTACTGGACCTACAAGACCTTCGGCGCCCGGCGCGGCTTGTTCGTGGAAGACCTCTATGTGCACGAAGCCTGGCGTGGACATGGCTTGGGCCGGGCGCTGCTGGCGCATCTGGCAGCCAGGGCCACCGAGGCCGGCGGCTTTCTGGAATGGCAGGTTTTGGACTGGAACGCGCAGGCCATCCGCTTTTACGAAAGCCTTGGGGCTAAGCCGCTCAGCCAATGGCTGAACTACCGGCTGGACGGCGAAGCCCTGCAAAGGCTGGCGTCATGAGCGAGATCGTTCTGGTCGTAGCCATCGCCGACAATGCCGTGATCGGCAAGGATGGCGCCATTCCCTGGCGCATCCCGGAAGACATGAAGCGCTTCAAGGCCATCACTATGGGCCACACTATGGTGATGGGACGCAAGACCTGGGACAGCTTGCCCAAAAAACCGTTGCCGGGCCGGGTCAATGTGGTGGTGACGCGGCAGAAGGACTGGCAGGCCGAGGGCGCGGTGACGGCGGGCTCGTTAGGCCAGGCCACGGCGGGAACCTCCGGTACGGTGATGGTGATCGGCGGCGGGGAGATTTATGAGCGCGCGCTGCCGCTGGCCTCGCGCATCGAGTTGACGGAAGTGCATCGCGCTTTTGCCGGCGATGCGAAATTCCATCTGGATCGCAGTGGCTGGAAGGAGACGTTCCGCGAGGACCATGTCACGCCGGACGGTCTGCGCTATTCTTACGTTACACTGAAGCGCAATGCGCCGTAGGCGCAAAATTGTGCGACCATCAAAACTACTCGATAACGATTTTGGGCGCGGGCTTGCTGGCGGTTTCGAGAGACGCGGCCACTTTTTTCGCCAGATCGAGAAACGCCTGAGCTTCCGGACCGTCGGGCACCGAGACGCTGATCGGCTGACCGCTGTCTGACGTTTCGCGGATGCGCGGCACCAGCGGAATCTCGCCCAGGAAGGGCGCGCCGAGTTTTTCCGCCGTTTCGCGCGCCCCGCCATGACCGAAAATGGCGTGGCTGGAGCCGCAATCGGGGCAGGTGAACATGCTCATATTCTCGACCACACCCAGGATCGGCACCTGGGTCTTGTTGAACATGGCGATGCCTTTCTTGGCATCGATCAGGGCGATGTCCTGCGGCGTGGAGACGATCACCGCGCCCTTCAGCGGCACGCGCTGGGCGATGGTGAGCTGGGCATCGCCCGTGCCCGGCGGCATGTCCAGCACCAGCACGTCCAGCGGCGCCCAGGCCACGTCAGCCAGCATCTGGGAGAGCGCGCTCTGCACCATGGGCCCGCGCCAGATCATGGCTTCGTCTTCCTTGACCAGGAAGCCGATGGACATGGTCTTGATGCCGTGACGCTCGATCGGCATCAGGCGGTGACCATCGCTCTCCGGCTTTTCGGTGATGGCCAGCAGCCGCGGCACCGACGGGCCGTAGATGTCGGCATCCAGCAATCCGACTTTCAGGCCTAGCTTGGCCAGCGACAGCGCCAGATTGACGGCGACGGTGGATTTGCCGACGCCGCCCTTGCCGCTGGCGACGGCGATGATGTTCTTCACGCCGGGAATGCCGGCCTGTGGCGGCGGCGGCCGGCGGTCCACCTGCGGGCTTTGTTGGTTTTGGCGCGCCTGTGGCGCGCGGGGCGCATGCTCGTGGTGGTGATGATCCTGTTGCGGCTTTTGCTGTGGATGATCGTCATGCGCCGTCAGCACGGCGGTGACGGATTTGACGCCGCTCACCCCTAGCACCATGGCTTCGCAGATCCTGCGCAAGGGCTCCGACTTGGGTCCCTGGCCCGGCGCAACCTCCAGCACAAAGCCGACATGGCCATCCTTGACCACCAGGCCCTGGATCATGTCCTGCTGGACCACGGTGCGGCCGCTGACCGGATCGATCACCTGGTCCAGCGCCTTGAGCACGTCATCGCGTAATGTCATCGCGGGGGATATAGCCCCCACCCGGCGGAAATCCTAGGGAGGCCGGGGACCGGAGCGGCCCATTGTGTGCCGTTCCGGCGCGGCAGGGTCGCTCGCACGGTTTGCCGCAGAAGACCTTATGGATGACACGGCTTTCAGGATCGGAACCGGCGGTAGAAAGCCGCAAGTGGAGGCTTTTTTGCCCTGTTTGTTCCACGACGGGCTGCCTAAAATCCCCTCCGATTCCTCCCTTCCGGACCGGACATGCTCTCCTTTTTTCGTCCCCTTCTCGCCTGCGCGATCCTGGCGCTAAGCCTGTCCTCGCCGGCCTTCGCCCGTCCGGCGCCGGATTCCTTCGCCGACCTGGCGGACAAGCTGCTGCCGACGGTGGTGAACATCTCCACCAGCCAGACCTTGAAGGCGCCAATGCAGAGCGCGATGCCGCAATTGCCGCCGGGCTCGCCGCTGGAAGAGCTGTTCAAGAATTTCCTGGGGCCCAAGCCGAATGCGCCGCGGCATGTGACCTCGCTGGGTTCGGGCTTCATTATCGATCCGTCCGGCTACATCGTCACCAACAACCATGTGATCGAGAACAGCGACCAGATCACCGTCAGCCTGCAGGACGGCACCCAGCTTCCGGCCAAGCTGGTGGGCCGGGACATCAAGACCGATCTGGCGCTGTTGAAAGTGACGCCGAAAAAGCCCTTGCCCGCCACCCATTTCGGCGACAGCGACAAGGCCCGCATCGGCGACTGGGTGATCGCCATCGGCGATCCCTTCGGCATCGGCTCGACCGTGACCGCCGGTATCGTCTCGGCGCGCAACCGCAATATCAATGCGGGGCCCTATGACGATTTCATCCAGACCGACGCGCCGATCAATCGCGGCAATTCCGGCGGCCCGCTGTTCAACATGGATGGCGATGTCGTGGGCATCAATTCGCAAATCTATACTCCCAGCGGCGGCAGCGTCGGCATCGGCTTTGCCATTCCCGCCAATCTGGCGCGCCAGGTGGTGGGACAGCTGCGTCAGTTCGGCGCCGCACGGCGCGGCTGGATCGGGGTGCGCATCCAGCAAGTGACGCAGGAGATTGCCGAGGGCCTCAGCCTTCCCACCACGCAGGGCGCGCTGGTGTCGGACGTGACCAAGGATGGACCCGCCGCCAAGGCCGGGCTGGTCAATGGCGATCTGATCACCGGCTTTGACGGTAAGCCTGTCCCGGACGATCGGGTGCTGCCGCGCATCGTGGCCGATACGCCGATCGGCAAAAGCGTGAACATCGATGTGCTGCGCAAGGGCAAGAAGCAGACCATGCACATCACGGTGCAGAGGCTGGCCGAGGACACCAAGCCCGACAAGCCGGTCAAGGGACCGCCCGCGCCCAAGAACCAGCCCAAGGTGGCGCAGATGGGTCTGACCCTGGGTCCGCTGGACGGTGGCGCCAGGGCCAAGTTCAAGATCGGCGCCGGCGTGCAGGGCGTGGTGATCACGGCGGTGGAAGGCGGCAGCCCGGCTGGAGAAAAGAACCTGAAGGCCGGCGATGTGATCGTGCAAGTGGCCGGCGAGGCGGTGAAGACGCCGGACGATGTCTCCAAGAAAGTCGAAGCCGACGCCAAGGCCGGCAAGAAAGTCGAGTTGCTGCTGATCAACCGCGATGGCGACTTGACCTACGTTGGGTTGCGATTGGGTTAACCCCCTCTGCCTTCGCTGGCTCAAGAGCCAGCTACGGCATCTCCCCCTTTTGAGGCGCTTCGCGCCAAAGGGGGAGGAGGGCCTGAGCTGGAGGGCGCATGGGCATTCTGGTCATCTGTTCCTATCGGCCGCATCCCGGCCATGAAGACGAGGCAAGGGTGCTGATGCAGGCGCATGTGCCGCTGCTGCGCGAGCATGGTTTGATTACCGACCGGCTGGTCGTGCAGGGCGTGGCCAAGGACGGTGAGCTGGTCGAAATCTTCGAATGGGAGTCGGTGGAAAAGTCGCGCGGCGCCCCGGCCATTGCGGAGATCGGCAATCACTGGAAGGCGATGAGCGCGGTGATGGATTTCGTGCCGATGGCGCAGCTGGCGGAATGCCAGCACGCCTTTGCGCATTTTGAGCCGCTATAATTTTCTTACCCTTCGACAAGCTCAGGGTGAGGATTCAAAGCAAATCCTCATGCTGAGCCTGTCGAAGCATGAAGATCAGTCTTTCCGAATGATCTCGCTGTCGGAATAGCCCTGCAGATAAAGCAGGGCGGTGAGGTCGTTGTGGTTGATGGCGGCGCCCGCCGCTTCCGCCACCACCGGCTTGGCATGATAGGCCACACCCAGGCCCGCCCGCTCGATCATGCCAAGGTCATTGGCGCCGTCGCCCACCGCCAGACTGTCCTCAAAGCCGATCTTGAGACTTGCCACGGCCTCTTCCAGCGCCTGCAGCTTGGCCTCGCGGCCCAGGATCGGCATGCCAACCTCACCGGTCAGCGCCGCGCCGTCGTCCAAGAGGACGTTGCCGCGCTCGACATGAAAGCCCGCCGCCTTGGCCACGCGGCTGGTGAAATAACCGAAGCCGCCGGAGACCAGCATGGTATGTGCGCCATGGGCGCGCATGGTGGCGAGCAGGGATTTCGCGCCGGGGTTCAACTTCACGCGCTCGGCATAGGTACGCTCCAGCGCATCCAGCTTGAGGCCCTTGAGCATGCCGACACGCTCTTTCAGCGCCGCTTCGAATTCCAGCTCGCCGCGCATGGCCCGTTCGGTGATGGCGGCGATCTGGGGCTTGAGGCCGGCCATGTCGGCCAGCTCGTCCAGGCACTCCACATTGATGATGGTGGAATCCATGTCCGCGACCAGCAGTTTCTTGCGGCGGCGTTCGGTGTGCACCAGGTTGATGTCGAGCTTGAGGCCTTTGGCCCGTTCGCGCGCCGTGGCGAGCGCGGCGTGGTCAGCCACCGGCAGGTCGAAGGCAAAGCCCGGAGACAATTCCTCCACCGCGCCGATACCCAGCCCTGCAAACAGTTCCAGGTCCGCGCCCTTGCCGATGACGTTGAGAACAAACATTGTGGCAGCGATGAAATTCGACGCCGTCCTTATTGCAGGGCCCACCGCCAGCGGCAAGTCGGCTGCGGCGCTGGCCCTGGCTGAGAAAATCGGCGGCGTGGTGATCAACGCCGATTCCATGCAGGTCTATCGCGAGGCGCCGATCCTGACGGCGCAACCTTCGGCGGAAGAACAGGCGCGTGCGCCGCATCTGCTGTACGGCCATGTCAGCGCACGGGAGGTTTATTCGGTTGGGTTATGGCGCGACAGCGCCATAACGGCGCGTGACCAGGCTCTGGCTATGGGACGCGTTCCCATCTTTGTCGGTGGCACGGGTCTCTATTTCATGGCGCTGACCGATGGCCTGGCCGACATTCCCGCGACACCAGCCGAAGTGCGCGAAAACGCGCGCGCGCTGCTGGACGATATTGGCGTGGAAGCATTGCATGCGCGCCTGGCTGAGCGCGATCCGCTAACGGCGCAAAAACTCCGCCCCAGCGATCCGCAGCGCGTGCTGCGCGCCTATGAAGTTTTCGAGGCGACGGGCCGCCCGCTGGCGGAATGGCAGGAGCGGCCGGCCGCGCCGCTGCTGGACAAAAGACGCATCGCCGCTTTCGTACTCGACATGCCACGCGAGACTTTGCGCGCCCGCATCGCCACCCGGTTCGAGACCATGCTGGACCAAGGGGGCTTGGAAGAGGCTCGGGCCCTGGAGGGGCTGGATCCGGCGCTGCCCGCCGCCAAGCTCTTGGGCCTTCGGCCCTTGCAGGCGCTGGCCGCGGGCCGGCTGGCCAAGGCGGAGGCGCTGGACGCCGCCATCACCGCCACGCGTCAATTTGCCAAACGCCAGATGACGTGGTTCCGGCATCGAATGCCACATTATATCTGGCTTGACCCGCTTTCGCGTAATTTAATTACAGAATACGCGGAAATTTCTGCGTGAAATTGCTTGACGCCGCAATGCAGCATCTTTAGCGTCCGCGCCATGTTGAAGGTACTCGTAATCCGGCCGCCTGTCCCTCGAAGCTGACGCTTCGGAAGGGCATGGCGGCCATGCGGACAAGGGGCGGAAACGCCCCTTTATCTTTGGTGCAATTACCAGCATTGGATTTTTGAAGAGACGGTCATGGACAAGGACGACACGCTGACATTGGAGGCCGCTGCGGAAACCCTGACGGGCGCGCAGATGGTGATCCGCGCCCTCAAGGATCAGGGCGTCACCCATCTGTTCGGCTATCCGGGCGGCGCGGTGCTGCCCATCTATGATGCGCTGTTCAAGGCCAACGACATCACCCATGTGCTGGTCCGTCACGAGCAGGGGGCAGTCCATGCCGCCGAAGGCTATGCCCGCTCCACCGGCAAGCCCGGCGTGGTGCTGGTGACCTCCGGTCCCGGCGCCACCAATGCCGTCACCGGCCTGACCGATGCGCTGATGGATTCCATTCCCCTGGTGGTGCTGACGGGGCAGGTGCCCACGCATCTGATCGGCACCGACGCCTTCCAGGAATGCGATACGGTCGGCATCACCCGGCCCTGCACCAAGCACAATTGGCTGGTGAAGAACGTCAACGACCTGAGCCGCGTGCTGCACGAGGCCTTTGACATCGCCACGACGGGCCGCCCCGGCCCGGTGGTGGTGGACATCCCCAAGGACGTCCAGTTCCAGACCGGCGACTATCACGGGCCCCAGGCCATCCATCATCGCACCTATCGCCCCAAGACCGAGCCCGACGCAGGCGCGATCGCAAGGGCGGTGGAAATGATGGCGGCGGCCAATCGCCCGATCATCTATTCGGGTGGCGGCATCATCAATTCCGGCCCGGAAGCGTCCAAGCTGTTGCGCGAGCTGGTCGACCTGACCGGTTTTCCCATCACCTCGACCTTGATGGGCCTGGGCGCGTTTCCGGCGTCCCGCCCCGAATGGCTGGGCCTGGTGGGCATGCACGGCACCTGGGAAGCCAACAATGCCATGCATGATTGCGATCTGATGATCAATCTGGGCGCGCGCTTCGACGACCGCGTCACCGGCAAGGTCAGTTCCTTCTCGCCGGGCTCCAAGAAGATTCACCTGGATATCGACGCCTCGCAGATCAACAAGATCGTGCATGTCGATCTGGGTATCATCGCCGACGCCACAAAGGCGCTTCGCGAGATCATCCGCGTCTGGAAAGCCCAGAAACACGCGGTCCAGACCGAGGCGCTGAAGGCGTGGTGGAAGCAGATCGATACATGGCGGCAGAAGAAGTCTCTGTCCTATCGCAATTCCGACCGGCTGATCAAACCGCAATATGCCATTGATCGCCTCTATGCCCTGACGCGGGACAAAGGCGAAGTCTACATCACCACCGAAGTCGGCCAGCATCAGATGTGGGCGGCCCAGCGCTTCCATTTCGAGGAGCCCAATCGCTGGATGACGTCGGGCGGTCTGGGGACCATGGGCTATGGCCTGCCCGCGGCGGTGGGCGTGCAGATGGCCCATCCCGATGCGCTGGTGATCGATATCGCCGGCGAAGCCTCGGTGCAGATGACCATGCAGGAAATGTCGACGGCGATACAGTACAACCTGCCGATCAAGATCTTCATCCTGAACAACGAATATATGGGCATGGTGCGCCAGTGGCAGGAGATCCTGCATGGCGGGCGCTATTCGCATTCCTATTCCGAGGCGCTGCCCGATTTCGTCAAGATGGCGGAGGCTTTCGGCTGCGTCGGCCTGCGTGCCGAGCGGCCCGACGAGCTGGACGGCAAGATCAAGGAAATGCTGTCGGTGAGAAAGCCGGTCCTGTTCGACGTCCGGGTCGATCCAACCGAGAATTGCTATCCCATGATCCCGTCGGGCGCGGCGCATAACGAGATGCTGCTGTCGCCCGATGACGGCGGCGAGATCAGCGACGCCGGCAAGATGCTGGTCTGACCCGATGCACGACACCAAGATCAAACTCTCCGGCGAGGTCGAGCGTCACACATTGACGGTGCTGGTGGACAATGAGGCCGGCGTGCTGGCGCGCGTGGTCGGCCTATTCTCCGGGCGTGGCTACAATATCGAAAGCCTGACGGTGGCCGAGGTCGACCCGATCAGCCGCACGTCGCGTATCACCATCGTTACCAGCGGCACGCCCGCGGTGATCGAGCAGATCGAGAACCAGCTTCGCCGGCTGGTGCCGACCCACAAGGTCACCAACTGGACCAGCCAGAAGGCCGGCATCGAGCGGGAAATGGCCTTGATCAAGGTGTCGGGCAGCGGCGACAAGCGGGTCGAGGCGCTGCGCATGGCCGATGCTTTCCGCGCCCGTCCGGTGGACACCACCCATGCCAGTTTCGTGTTCGAGATCACCGGTGCGCCCGGAAAGATCGACAGTTTCATCGATCTGATGCGGCCGCTGGGCCTGGTGGAAGTGTCCCGTACCGGCGTTGCCGCCATTTCCCGCGGTCCGGAAGCAATGTAAAAGCCCGCGGCCGATTGGCCCGCGGATAAAGGTTCAATCATGGCCCGGATGGGCCGACAGAAGGAAGAAGAAGACGATGCGCGTGTATTATGATCGGGATGCCGATCTCAATCTGATCAAGAACAAGAAAGTCGCCGTGATCGGCTTCGGGTCGCAGGGCCATGCCCATGCCCAGAACATGCGCGATAGCGGCGTGAAGGATGTCGTGATCGCGGTCCGTCCCGGCGCCAGCGCCAAGAAGGCCGAAGCCGCCGGCTTCAAGGTGATGAGCGTCGCCGACGCCGCCAAATGGGCCGATGTGATGATGATGGCCACGCCCGACGAGCTGCAGGCCGACATCTGGAAGAACGAGCTGAAAGACAATATGAAGCAGGGCTCCTGTCTATTGTTCGCCCACGGCTTCAACGTCCATTTCAAGCTGATCGAGCCGCGCCCCGACATGGATGTGGCGATGGTGGCGCCCAAGGGCCCCGGCCATACCGTGCGCGGCGAATATCTGAAGGGCGGCGGCGTGCCCAGCCTGATCGCGATCCATCAGGATGCATCCGGCAATGCCCATGACCTGGCGCTGTCTTATGCCTCGGCCATCGGCGGTGGCCGCGCCGGCGTGATCGAGACCAACTTCAAGGAAGAATGCGAAACCGACCTGTTCGGCGAGCAGGTTGTGCTCTGCGGCGGCCTGGTGGAGCTGATCCGCGGCGGCTTCGAGACCCTGGTGGAAGCCGGCTATGCGCCGGAGATGGCCTATTTCGAATGCCTGCATGAAGTGAAGCTGATCGTCGACCTGATATATGAAGGCGGCATCGCCAACATGAATTATTCCATCTCCAACACCGCGGAGTATGGCGAGTATGTCACCGGCCCGCGCATCATCACGTCTGAGACCAAGGCGGAGATGAAGAAGGTCCTGGCCGACATCCAGCAGGGCAAATTCGCCCGCGACTGGGTGCTGGAGAACAAGGCCGGCCAGGCCTCGTTCAAGGCGACCCGCGCCATGGGGGATGCCCATCAGATCGAAGAAGTGGGCGCCAAGCTGCGCGCCATGATGCCGTGGATTGCGAAAAACAAGCTGGTCGATACGGCGAAAAACTGATTTTCTTTCCGCGCCGGAAAGAAGCGAGACAGGGCCCGGCGGATGCGCCGGGCCCTTCTGCGTTTTGGGGAAAATAAAATGATCGCGCGCTGGTCGAAGATCGCCATGTGCCTGAGCCTGGCGGCCTTCGCTCTGCTTTGCGCCGCCGACAATGTCTGGGACTATGGCACCAATTTCGACTTCGTTCGCCATGTGCTGAGCATGGACACGACGTTTCACGATCCCCTGATCATGGGCCGGGCGGTCACTGTGCCGCCACTGTGGCATGCCGGCTATTGGCTGATCATCGCCGGTGAGGCGCTCACCGGCCTGCTGTTTGCCGTGGGGGCCTGGGCGATGTGGATCGCACGCTATGGTTCGGCGGGCGCTTTCCAGCGTGCCAAGCACTGGGCCATTGCTGGTGCGCTGGCCGGCTTTATGGTCTGGTTCTTCGGCTTCATGGTGGTGGGCGGCGAATGGTTCGCCATGTGGCAGTCACGCATCTGGAACGGCCAGGAAGGCGCCTTCCGTTTCTACCTGACGCTGCTGGCGGTACTGATCTTCGTCAACCAGCGTGACGACCAATTGGACGAGGCCTCATGACAACGCGCCCACCCATTCCCGATCCGCCTTATGAGGGCGGCTGTCTGTGCGGCGCCACGCGCTACCGCCTGAATCATCGGCCGCAGACCATGGGCGCCTGCCATTGCGACGCCTGCAAAAAGATGTCGGGCGGCACCAACCTGCTGGTTATCACCGCGCCGCGCGAGGCCTTGCACCACCTCTCGGGCGAGGTGCAGCGTTTCCGCCGCACCGCGCAGTCCGGTCGTGAGAGCGATGTGGTGCGTTGCGCCACCTGCGGCACCCGGCTGTGGCACGAGCCGCAGGCCTTTCCCCTGGTGACCATTGCCGCCGGGACCTTGGATGACCCCTCCTGGGTCGTGCCGGCCCATCACATTTGGGTGGAGAGGGCATCGCCGGCCGCCATCATGCAGGACGACGCCCTTAAGATCGAAGGTCAACCGCCGCGCGAAGTCCAGATCGCTGCGTTCAACAAGCTGTACGGGGAAAAAGCTTGAACTTCGGAACGCCGCTGTCGCCGGCCGCAATTCGAGTGATGCTGCTTGGCTCGGGTGAGCTCGGCAAGGAAGTCATCATCGAATTGCAACGCCTGGGCGTTGAGACCATCGCGGTAGACCGTTACGCCGACGCGCCGGCCCAGCAGGTTGCGCATCGCGCCCATGTCATCGACATGACCGACGCAAAAGCCCTGCGGGCGGTGGTGGAACAGGAAAGGCCGCATCTGGTGGTTCCGGAAATCGAGGCCTTGGCCACCGACGAGCTGGTGCGGATCGAGGCGGACGGCTTGGCCATGGTGATCCCCACGGCGCGGGCGGCGCATGTCACCATGAACCGCGAGCGCATCCGGGTGCTGGCGGCGGAAGAGCTGAAGCTGCCGACTTCACCCTATGCCTTCGCTTCCTCGCTGGAAGAGCTGCAGGCGGCTTGCGCCCGCATCGACTTTCCCTGTTTCGTCAAGCCGGTGATGTCCTCGTCGGGCAAAGGCCAGTCGCGGCTGAAATCGGCGGATGACGTGGCGCCCGCCTGGAAAAAGGCGCTTGAAGCCGGGCGGGTGCGCGAGGCCCGCGTAATCGTGGAAGGCGAGATCAAGTTCGACTTCGAGGTCACCCAGCTCACCGTGCGCGCCGTGGATGGCACCCATTTCTGCGCTCCCATCGGCCATGTCCAGAAAGACGGAGACTATATCGAAAGCTGGCAACCGCAGCCGATGAGCCAAGTCGCCTTGGAAAAGGGTCGCGACATGGCGGCGAAGGTCACCGGCGCCTTGGGCGGGCGCGGGGTCTTCGGCGTCGAGCTGTTCGTGAAGGGCGATGAAGTCTGGTTCTCGGAAGTCTCACCGCGGCCGCATGATACGGGCCTGGTGACTTTGGTTTCGCAATTCCAGTCCGAGTTCGCGCTGCACGCGCGCGCGATTCTCGGTCTTCCCGTCTCCACCGACATGATTTCGCCCGGTGCTTCCGCCGTGATCTATGGCGGGGTGGAAGCCGGGGCCCTGGTGTTCGATGGCGTGGAAGATGCGTTGAATGTGCCGGGCAGTGACCTGCGGCTTTTTGGCAAGCCGCAGTCCTTCCTCAAGCGGCGCATGGGCGTGGCGCTGGCGCGCGCCACAACCACAGATGAAGCCCGCGTCAACGCGAAACGCGCCGCGAGCAGCGTGAAACCACGCATTTACCCGTCACAATAACTTCACGGAATTTGCCGGCGCTCTCTCCACCGCGTTAACCGCCTAAATACTTGCGCTCCCTAGCTTTGCGCGCATAGCGGAGCACCGGTCATGACATCCGAAGGCGAGACTTTGACGGCGGGCATGCTGGCCGCCAAGACGCCCACCTTCAGCGAGCGCACCACCTGTGGCGAGGTGTTCAACTGGTTTGTCGCCAATCCGGCCATTCCGGCCGCCGCCATTCTGGACAGCCGTAACGGCGGCGTGCTCGGCCTGGTCAACCGCTTCATCTTCTTTGCCCGCTATGCCCGGCAATATGTGCCTGAGCTGTTCAGCCGCAAATCCATCCTCAAGCTGGCCAATTTGTCGCCGCTGGTTGTCGATGCCGGCGTAGGGCTGGCGGATCTCGGCGCCACTTTGCTGGTGGAAAATCCCGACGCCCTGATCGAATGTTTTGTGGTCACGCGCCGGGGGCGCTATCTCGGGGTGGGCACGGGCGAAGCCTTGCTGACCGGCAAGTTGAAGCTGCTGCAGGCGCGTGAGGAGGAGTTATCGCGCGCCCTGAAGGCGGAGACCCATGCCAACGCCGCCAAAAGCGATTTCCTGGCGCTGATGAGCCATGAACTGCGCACGCCGCTGAACGCCATTATCGGCTTTTCCGAAATTCTGGGCCGGGAGATGATGGGTCCGCTAGGCCATTCGCGCTACCGCGAATACGCCAATGACGTGCATGGCGCGGGCCGGCATCTGCTGGCATTGATCAACGACATTCTGGATCTGTCCAGGGCCGCGGCGGGCAAGTTTGACCTCAATTGCGAGGAGGTCGCGCCGGCCGACATCGTGTCGGAATGCGTGCGTCTGATGCGGGGCAGGGCGCAGGAGGGCGGTCTCAGGCTGACCAGCGATCTGGCGCCGGGGCTGCCCAGCCTGGTGGTGGATCGGCTGCGCTTCAAGCAGGCGTTGCTGAACCTTTGCTCCAACGCCATCAAATTCACCCCGCCTGGCGGGGTGGTGCATATCGCTGCGTCCCAGGCCGAAGACGGCAGCTTCGTTGTGGCGGTGCGTGACACTGGCATCGGCATGAGCCCGGAGCAGATACCCGTGGCGCTGGAGCCGTTCCGCCAGGTGGCTTCGCCCTTCGCCCGCAATGTGGAAGGCACGGGCCTGGGGCTGGCGCTGGTCAAGTCGCTGATCGAATGCCATGACGGGCGGCTTCAGATCGAAAGCGCGCTCCACACGGGGACCACCGTGCGGTTAACTCTGCCGGCGCAGCGCACGGTGCGGCGGCTTACGGCTTTGTCCGCCTAGGCACTTGCCTTTTGCTCGCTGGCGTCGTCGCGCCATCGCTCATGCACGCTTTGGTGCACATCGCTCGGCGCTCCTAGCCAGCAACCAAAATGCGGCGTGCCATTCGTGCGGGCGTTAGGTGGGATTTTCGAGACTGAAGAGGGCGGCATCGTCGTCGTACGAAAAGAGTTCTGCAAAGCGCGCCCAACTGACGATCGCCTTCAACGCCTCTTCGGCGGCATCTTCCGGCATATGGTCTTCCAGCTCGTCCAGGAAGCGCGTCTTGGGCGCCGAATGGCTCTTGCGTTCGTCCAGCACTTTTTTGACATGCGCCGCCAGCGGCACACGGTCGATCAGGGCGCGGGCGAAAATTTCCTTGCGCTCGTTCAGTTCGCCGTCAGCGAAGCGCTTGCCCATATGGGTGAGCTTGATATCGCCACCTTCGACATCGGCCAGACGCAGCAGCTGCATGGCTTCGGCCACCGGGAATAGCTCGTCCACCTCCAGTTCCTGCTCATAGGCGATGTCCGGTAGGTCGGCCTTGCCGTCATACGGAGGCGCCGCAAGCGCTTCAATAAGGCCTGCGATCTGGTTAGGCGAGACATGAGTCAGAGGCATCTCGATGCCGGCATTGCCGCTTTTCTGCTGCTCACGCATGCGCTCCACCCGCCGCGCCGTCATCTCGACATAGATGCGGTCGACATAATCTTCGAACTGGGTCGAGGTGCGCTCCCGCGGCTGGGGCAGGTCGATCTTGATCTCCGAAGCGACGCGCCCGGGATTTGACGAGAACAGAAGAACGCGGTCGCACATCAAGACCGCCTCTTCGATATTGTGGGTGACCAGGATGACGGCCTTGAGCGGCAGCTTGCCGTTGCCCCACAGCTCTATCAGGTCGGTGCGCAGATTTTCCGCCGTCAGCACGTCCAGCGCGCTGAAGGGCTCGTCCATCAGAAGGATATTGGGATGCACCACCACGGCGCGGGCAAAGCCCACGCGCTGGCGCATGCCGCCCGACAGCTCGCGCGGATAGGCGCTTTCATAGCCGTCCAGGCCGATCAGGTCGATTGCGGCCAGAGCCCGCTCGCGCATTTCGCGCGGCGGCAGGTTGAGCGCTTCCAAACCCAACTGCACATTTTCCAGCACCGTCAGCCAGGGAAACAGCGCAAAGCTCTGGAACACCATGGCCACGCCTTGCACCGGACCCTGAATCGGCTGGCCCATATAGGTCAGGCTGCCGCCCTGCGGCCGCGACAGGCCCGCGATCAGGCGGAGAAGGGTGGATTTGCCTGAACCGGAACGGCCCAACAGGCCGACAATCTCGCCCTCTTTCAGGTTCAGATTGACGTCATCCAGGACCAGCAATTCCTCGCCGCCGCCGCGCGGGAAAGTGCGGCGCACATGCTCGACATTCAGGAGTTCGGCCATGTGATCCTCGTGGCGTCAGGTTAGACGGAATTTGCGTTCGGCGTACCAGTAAAGCGGCCGCCAGAGCAGCCGGTTCACCACCACCACAAAAAAGCTCATGGTGATCGTGCCCAGCAGCAGATGGCGGAAATCCCCCGTCGTCGTGGCGTCGGCCATATAGGCGCCCAGGCCATGCGCGCGCAAAGTATGGTCGCCCCAGCTGGCGACTTCCGCCGCGATGGAGGCGTTCCAGGCGCCGCCCGAGGCGGTGATGGCGCCCGTGACATAGAAGGGAAACACCGCGGGCAGCGCGACCCTTTTCCACCACAGCCAGCCATGGACGCCGAAATTCTCCGCCGCGTCGCGCAGCTCCTGCGGCATGGTGGTCGCGCCGGCGATGACATTGAACAGGATGTACCACTGGGTGCCCAGCACGATCAGCGGCGACAGCCAAATGTCGGGATTGGCGTTCCAGAACACGATCAGCGATACCACCAGCGGAAACAGCAGGTTGTTGGGGAAGGCGGCCAGGAACTGGGCTACCGGCTGCACGATCTGGGTAAGCTTGGGGCGCAAGCCCACATAGATGCCGACCGGCGTCCATATCAGGCTGGCCAGGCCGATCAGCACGATCACCCGGATCAGGGTGATGAAGCCCAGGCCGAAAACCGTCGCCACATCGCTCCAGCTGAAATGCGCCTCGACGACGAAAGTCCCTATGCGCCACAGCGCGAAAGCCCCCAAGAGCGCCAAAAGCCCGTACCAGACGATGTCGCCAATCCGGCTGTCGACCTGGCGCACGGCAGCCTTGATGCCGAAGCTGGGTGGATGCCAATAATAAGACCAGCGCATCATCTGCTCGAAAGGCGCGGTCATCACATCCAGCAGGCGCGAGCGGCGATAGACGGTGAGCGCCCAGGATTGGGGCACTTCTTCCGACGGCTCGCTGGAGATGCGGAAACGGTCGGCCCAGGCCACGAGCGGCCGGAACATCAGCTGATCATAGATCAGGATCACCACCAGCATCGCCGCGATGGCTTCGAAGATGGCGGGCAGGTTCTTTTGCGCGATGGCGACCGCGATCCAGCTGCCGATGCCGGGCAGCGCGATATTGGTCTTGCCGACGCTGATCGCCTCGGACAGGGTGACGAAGAACCAGCCGCCCGACATGCTCATCATCATGTTCCAGATCAGGGACGGGGTGGCGAAAGGTGCCTCGATCCGCCAGAAGCGCGCCCAGCTGTTGAGGCCGAACATGCGCCCGGCTTCCTCCAGCTCCGGTGGCACGGTGCGCAGGGACTGATAGAAGCTGAAGGCCATGTTAAAGGCCTGGCCGGTGAAGATGGTGAAGACGCAGGCCAGCTCCGCTCCGAAAATCCGCCCCGGCGACAGCGACAGGAACCAGACGATAGTCAGTGACAGGAAGGACAGGATCGGGATGGACTGCAGGATGTCCAACAGCGGCACCAGCAGGGTTCCGGCCCTGGGGTTCTTCGCCGCCCAGGTGGCATAGGTGAAGGTGAAGCCCAGCGACACGCCCATGGCGATCAGCATGCGCAGCGCGGTGCGCAGGGCATAGCCGGGCAGGTCGGCGGGGTTGAGTTTCAGATAGTCGCCGGAGATAGAACTGAGCGGATGCACCAGAAACCGGCTGACTTCGGCGAAGGCGGCCAGGAAGCCCATGACCAGAATAGCGGCCAGCATATCCCAACGGCTGGGCAGCAGCCGGCGTGCTTCGATCGAGACGGGCGGCAGGATCTTCATGGCCGGCGTGCCTCGGAAGGCGGATGGGGTTGGGACGATTGTTTCACGCCCCGATAGGCGGGTTCGGGCGGGCGTGCAACCACTTTGACGGGCGGTGACAAGGGCTTAACGGCAAAGCAGGGCTGCGCCTTCGTCTTGGCGCGCGGATGCGACAACGCCATGACGGCTGCAGACCGGCCAGTCTATGTTTACGGCGATAATTTTAGCGAGAATCTACGCCCAACTTTTCCCGGTGGGGCCGCCTGTGGCTATTGCGCCACCGCACAAAATCAGCGTAAAACCGGCCGAACGCTGGGAAAAACCTGCATTATCCGCAGCTTAACCCGGTGTCGAGCACCGTATTTCACGGGCGGAACGGCGACAGGTCCATGACGCAAGGCGCGCGCAGCAAGATGGTAAAGGGTGGCTTCGCCGCCCCTGCCGTCGCGCGCGTCCATAATCAGCCCCGTCCTTCCCTCGGTTCTTCGCTCGCGCTGCTTCTGCTTAGCAGCCCCTAGGCCCCGCGATGCGCGAATGGTTCGCGCGTCCGGTGTTTAGGGGATTTGGCCAAGGAGAAATCGACCCGCGCGACAAGCGGCGAACAGAAGGACTTTTGTCATGACCAGTACGACGACAGACACCACGCCGATTCAGATTTTCGACACCACGCTGCGCGATGGCGAACAGTCGCCCGGCGCCGCCATGACCCATGAAGAAAAACTCCAGATCGCCGAGCTGCTCGACGAGATGGGCGTGGACATCATCGAGGCGGGCTTCGCCATCGCCTCGCCTGGCGACTTCAAAGCGGTGCAGGAGATCAGCAAGATCGTCAAGCGCGCGAGCGTGTGCAGTCTCTCCCGCGCCGGCTTCAAGGATGTCGACCGCGCCGGCGAGGCGGTGAAGGGCGCGCGCCGTCCCCGCATCCACACCTTCATTTCCACCAGCCCGGTGCACATGAAGCACAAGCTCAATATGGGCGAGAATGCGGTGCTGGAAGCCATCGGCGCGTCCGTCACAAGGGCGCGCAACTATACGTCCGAAGTGGAATGGTCGGCCGAAGACGCCACCCGCACGGTGCCGGATTTCCTCTGCAAATGCGTGGATGTGGCGATCAATGCCGGCGCCACGGTGATCAATGTGCCCGATACCGTGGGCTATTCCACGCCGCAGGAATATTTCGAGATCATCCGCATGCTCAAGGAGCGGGTGCCCAATTCCGACAAGGTCATCTTCTCCACCCATGTCCATAATGATCTGGGCCTGGCGGTGGCCAATTCGCTGGCTGGGGTTCTGGCCGGCGCCCGCCAGGTGGAATGCACCATCAACGGCATCGGCGAGCGGGCCGGCAACGCCGCGCTGGAAGAGATCGTGATGGCACTGAAGGTGAGGAAGGACATCATGCCCTTCTCCACCGGCATCAACACCACGCTTCTCAATCGCGCCTCCAAGCTGGTCAGCAACGTCACCGGCTTTCCGGTCCAGTACAACAAGGCCATCGTCGGCAAGAACGCCTTCAGTCATGAGTCCGGCATCCATCAGGACGGCATGCTGAAGAATGTCGAAACCTACGAGATCATGCGGCCCGAGGATGTGGGCGTGAATTCCACCTCCCTGATGCTGGGCAAGCTCTCGGGCCGCCATGCCTTCAAGGACAAGCTGGAAAGCATGGGCTATGTGCTGGAAGAGGCCGCCTTCGAGGACGCCTTCAAGCGCTTCAAGGACCTGGCCGACAAGAAGAAGCATGTCTTCGACGAGGATATTGTCGCCCTGGTGGACGACGAGATCGTGCGGGGCCAGGACAGCATCTCCATCAAGGCTCTCAGGGTCGAATCGGGCACCGGCATCATCCCCGTCGCCTCCCTGACCCTGTCCGCCGATGGCAAGGTCAAGAGCGTTACAACCAGCGGTGATGGGCCGGTGGACGCCATTTTCATGGCCATCCGGGAGGCCTACCCCCATACGGCCACCCTCCAGCTCTTCCAGATCAGCGCCGTGACCGAGGGCACCGACGCCCAGGCCCAGGTCAGCGTCCGGCTGGAAGAAAATGGACGAACCGTTACCGGCAAGGCCTCGGACACCGACACAATGGTGGCGGCGGCCTACGCGTATGTGAATGCGTTAAACAAGCTTCTGGTAAAAAGAGAAAAGCGTGAGCCGGAACCCCTGGCCGTGGCGAGGGGCCCCGTCGCATCTTGAAGTATTAACGCCGGCCTCGGGAAGGCGCCCCGGGGCCGGTTTTTCAGGGACCAGCGCTTAACGATTTGGTTTTGGCTCTTCAAGCCAGGGAAGAATTTCCTCATGACGATGGCGGTTGAACATGTTTGGTAGTCTTCTCGGCGCGCTTTCGAGCGACATGGCCATCGACCTGGGGACAGCGAATACGCTGGTCTATGTCAAAGGCCGCGGCATCGTCCTGAACGAGCCCTCGGTGGTCGCCACCATCACCACCCGGGGGGGCAAGAAGTCCGTCCGGGCCGTGGGCAACGACGCCAAGATGATGCTGGGGCGCACCCCCGGCAATATCGAGGCCATCCGGCCCATGCGTGACGGCGTGATCGCCGACTTCGAGGTGGCGGAGGAGATGATCAAGCACTTCATCCGCAAGGTGCACAACCGCCGCTCCTTCGCCAATCCGATGATCATCGTCTGCGTGCCCTCGGGTTCGACCGCCGTGGAGCGCCGCGCCATTCAAGAATCGGCCCTGTCGGCCGGCGCGCGCCGCGTCTTCCTGATCGAGGAGCCCATGGCTGCCGCGATCGGCGCCGGCCTTCCCGTCTCCGAGCCGACCGGCTCGATGGTGGTGGATATCGGCGGCGGCACCACGGAAGTGGCGGTGCTGTCCCTGGGCGGCATCGTCTATTCGCGCAGCGTGCGCGTCGGCGGCGACAAGATGGACGAAGCCATCATCGCCTATATCCGCCGCCACCAGAATCTGCTGATCGGCGAAGCCTCGGCCGAGCGCATTAAGAAAGAGATCGGCTCCGCCGCCTTGCCGATGGACGGCAATGGCGTGACCATGGAGATCAAGGGCCGCGATTTGCTCAACGGCGTGCCGAAGGAAATCACCATCACCCAGCGCCACATCGCCGAAGCCCTGGCCGAGCCGGTGGGCGCGATTGTGGAAGCGGTGAAGGTGGCCCTGGAAGCCACGCCGCCGGAACTGGCGGCCGATATCGTGGACAAGGGCATTGTGCTGACGGGCGGGGGCTCGCTGCTGGCCAATCTGGATCAGGTGCTGCGTGACGAAACCGGCCTGCCGGTTTCGATCGCCGATGATCCTTTGTCATGCGTTGCGCTGGGGACGGGGCGGGTTCTGGAAAACACGAAGGGAATGCGTCACGTCCTTTCCACCGCTTTCTAAGACCGCGGGCGAAGGACCGCGTCTGTAATGGCCAACGCCTGGAAGATCGCCCGCAAGAGCAATGCCCAGCTTCCTCTGGTCATTGTCATTGCGCTTGCGGTCGTGCTGGTGCTGCTGGGCAAGGCGCAGAACGGGCTGTTCGACCGGGCCCGCGCCGGCGCCACCGATGCGATGGCGCCCGTGCTGGAAAAAGTGCATGCGCCGGTCGCCGCCTTCGAGCGCTGGATCGGCTCGATCTTCGAGATTTTCTCCGTCTATGAGCAGAACCTGAAGCTCAAGGAGGAAAATGCCCGCCTCAGACAATGGCGCAATGTCGCCATCGTGCTGCAGGGGCGGGTGGGGCGCTATCAGGCGCTGCTGCATGCTGTGCCCGATCCCAAGATGGATGGCGTGCTGGCCGGCGTCATCGGCCGCGCCAACCGGCCTTTCCTGCAGACCATGATTCTGGATGCGGGCCGCGACAGCCACGCCCTGCCGGGCGAAGCGGTGATGGACGCACGCGGCATGATCGGGCGCGTCTATCTCAGCGGCCGGCGCACAAGCTGGGTGATCCTGCTCACCGATCTCAACAGCCGCATTCCCGTCACCATCACGGCGTCATCCGGCAAGGCCAGCAACATTCCCGCGATCATGACCGGCGACAACAGCAAGATGCCGGTGCTGGAGATGGTCTCGCGCACCGTGACCCTGCATGCCGGCGACCAGGTGACCAGTTCCGGTGACGGCGGGTTGCTGCCGGTCGGGCTTCCTATCGGCACCGTGGTTCGCGATGGCGATGGCTGGCGGGTCGCGCTCCTGGCCGATGCGACCGAGGCCCAGGATGTGGAAGTGCTGAACTTCGCCAAGCCGCCGGAAAATCCGCCGGCCGCGGCGGAATTGCCGATGCAGGCCGCGGGCCTTAAGCCGACGCCGCCGCCCGCACCGGTCCAGACCGCGCCGGTGACCCCCGCGCCACCCGCGCCGGCAAAGCCCAAGCCGGTGGCGCCAACGCCCGCCGTTGCGCCCGCAGCCGGCTCGGCCACCCCCGACACCAAAGCCGTGGGCCGTTAACCAATGGCCACGATGGAGCGCACCGGTCCCCAAGCCCGCTTCAAGACCTTTGCCGTTCTGGTGCCGGTGCTTACGGGGCTTTTCCTGGCCCTGATCGCCAACATACCCATCTCTTTGCTGGCCGGTCTGGTTCCATCGCCTTTGCTGGGCCTTGTTCCCATCTATTTCTGGTGCCTGGTGCGGCCCGATCTAATGACCCCGATCGCGGTCATGGCCATTGGCCTGTCCGAAGACATTCTTTCCGGCGGGCCGCCGGGGGTCTGGACCCTGGCCTTTGTGCTGACCTATGCCCTGGTTGCCCGGCAGCGGGACAGTTTTGCGGGCCTGTCGGGCGTGGCCGCTGCGGTGGGCTTTGCCGGCGCCGCGCTCTTTACCTGCGCCTGCGCCTATCTGACGGTGGCCTTCCTGGCGCTGCTTACACCAAACGGCCATCTGCCGCCGCTTTTACCGATTGTAAGCGAACTGGCGATGACAGTGCTGTTCTACGTGCC
>Ga0265338_10002462_pt1 | contig 27671 bp, 19 predicted proteins | sample 42126metaG_FD_193579 | JGI IMG/M metagenome (GOLD analysis project Ga0265338, IMG submission 193579) | Rhizosphere microbial communities from Carex aquatilis grown in University of Washington, Seatle, WA, United States - 4-21-26 metaG | ecosystem: Host-associated > Plants > Roots > Rhizosphere...
CGGCATCAGCCGGATTCCGGCCGCGAATCCGGCTAAAAAATTCCGCGCGAATTTCCCTCTCGAAGTGTGGCGACAGCTCGGTTCCATGAGCGGCGACCGTCCGCTCTGGCTGGCGGTCCTGGGCAACGCCTATTTTAACTTCCTCGGCGCGCTCCTGCTGTTGAATCTGTTTTTCTACGGCGCCGATGTATTGCACGTCGACGAAACCCACATCAGTTTGCTCAACGTCTCGCTCGCGTTAGGCATCGGGCTGGGAAGCGTCGCGGCTGGATACCTTTCCGGCGGCAAAATCGAATATGGCTTGGTTCCGCTGGGAGCGCTTGGCCTCGCGATTTTTTCCGCGTTATTGGCGCTGCCCGGCTTGCCCGTGTACCGCGCGATGACTCTGCTGGCGTTGCTCGGGTTCAGCGGTGGATTTTTCATTGTGCCGATTGCCGCCTTGTTGCAGCACAAACCCTCGCGCGAAACGAAAGGGGAAGTCCAGGCCACGGCGAACCTGCTGTCGTTCGTCGGGGTCTTTCTCGCGTCCGGCGCGCATTGGCTGCTGGCGCAACAACTGCAATTCTCGCCGCGCGCGATCTTTTTAACGGGCGGCGTGCTGACGCTCGCCAGCGCGATTTATGTGCTCTGGCTCCTGCCGGACGCGTTGCTGCGCTTCATCCTTTGGGCACTCACCCGCACGGTTTATCGCATTCGCGTCATGGGCGCGGAGAACATCCCGGCCAAAGGGGGCGCGTTGTTCGTGTGCAATCACCTCTCGCTCGCGGACGCGATGCTGCTGCTGGCCTCGACCGACCGCAACGTCCGGTTCATGATGTATAAAGCGCACTATGAGTTGCCCTGGATAAAACCGTTCGCGCGCATGCTGGGCGTGATTCCAATTTCGTCCGAGCAACGCCCGCGCGAAATGCTCAAGTCGCTGCAGACGGCCAGCGATGCGATCAAAAACGGCGAGGTGGTTTGCATCTTCGCCGAAGGCCAGATCACGCGTATCGGGCAGATGATGCCCTTCCGCCGCGGCTTCGAGCGCATCATGAAGGACGTCGAGGCGCCCATCATCCCGGTCGCGCTCGATGGTGTTTGGGGCAGCATTTTCAGTTTTGATCGCGGCCGATTTCTGTGGAAATGGCCGCGCCGTTTTCCGCATCCGATCACGGTGAATTATGGCCAGCCGATGCCGCATTCCGCCACCCCGTTTGAAGTACGGCAGGTGGTGCAGGAGCTGTTGGCCGAAGCCTGGGGCCATCGCAAATCGCACATGCGAACGTTGCACCGCGCCTTATTGCGCACGGCGCGCACGCATCCGTGGCGATTCGCGTTGGCCGATGCGCAAAATCCGCGGGTCCGTTTTGGTTCCGTGTTGGTGCGAACCATTTTCCTCGCGCGACGGTTGAAGAAAATAGGGTGGGGCGAGGCTGCTGACGAGCCTCGGACGGTGGGAACCCAAATGGCTCGCGAAGACGCTCGCCCCACCGGCGTAGCGCGTAGCGTGGATCGAAAAATGGTCGGGCTGCTCCTGCCGCCGTCGGTGCCGGGTGCGCTCGTAAATTTTGCCGTCCTGCTGGCGGGGCGCGTGCCGGTGAATTTGAACTATACCGTTTCGGAAGAAACGCTCGCGTCCTGTATCCGCCAATGTGGAATCAAAACCGTCATTACCTCCCGGGCATTTCTCGAAAAGGTGAAATTAAAAGTGCCGTGTGAGGCAGTATATCTGGAGGAATTGGCCGGAACCCCGAGCACCCGCTCGGCAAAGGCAGAAACCGCCCAAAAGGCCGCGCCGGCGCTCGGCGCTCCATCCGTCCTGGAGAAGTTCGCCGCCGTGTTCATGGCGTTCTGTTTCCCGGCGGGCTTGCTGGAACGTGCGCTCGGCCGCGAAAAGAAAGTTGCGCTCGACGATCTCGCCACCGTGATTTTTTCCAGCGGCAGCACGGGTGAACCAAAGGGCGTCATGTTGAGTCATTACAACGTGGGTGCAAATATTGAGCAACTCGAACAGGTATTTGGACTGGGGCGAACGGATTGCGTGCTGGGTGTGCTGCCGTTTTTCCATTCGTTCGGATTTACCGGCACGCTATTCCTGCCGGCGGTGGTCGGGGTGGGAGCCGTTTATCACCCAAACCCGCTCGATGCAAAAACCATTGGCCCGCTGGTGAGCGATTATTCGGCGACATTTTTGCTGGCGACGCCGACCTTCCTGCAACTGTACATGCGCGGATGCGCGGCGGAAGATTTCGGCAGCCTGCGCGTGGTAATGACCGGCGCGGAGAAATTGCCGGATCGATTGGCCGCGGCGTTTGAGGAGCACTTTGGCATCCGGCCGTTGGAAGGTTATGGCTGCACCGAATGCTCGCCGGCTGTGGCGGTGAACACCCACGATTTTCGCTCCGCCGGTTTTCGGCAGGTGGGCGGCAAACGCGGGAAGATCGGGCACCCGCTCTCGGGCGTTTCGGTGCGGATCGTGGATCCGGACACGCGCGCGCCGCTGCCGATGGGCCAGCCGGGCCTGATGCTCGTGCGCGGCCCGAACGTCATGCAAGGCTACCTGGGCAAACCGGAGAAAACGGCGGAAGTCTTAATTCCGAGCGAGGCCCTGACTCTCTCCGGCGTCGAATCTCCGGCTCCTTCTACGCCGACGAATGCCTTGAGCGGGATTGCGTCGCCGGGGGCCAACCCTTCCGGAAACGCAACCAGGTTTCTCCCTCTCCCGGGGGGAGAGGGCAGGGGTGAGGGCGAGCGTAAACGCGCCTACATTCATTCGCAGGGTGTCTGGTACGTTACCGGCGACATCGCCGCCATCGACGAAGACGGTTTTCTGCAAATCACGGATCGCCTGAGCCGGTTCAGCAAAATCGGCGGCGAGATGGTGCCGCACATCAAGGTGGAAGAGCGCTTGCACGAACTCGCGGGTTCCACCGAGCAGACATTCGTGGTCGCCGGAGTGCCCGATGAGAAGAAAGGCGAACGGTTGGTTGTGCTGCACAAACTGGCGGACGCGCCATTGCAGGCGTGCCTGGAAAAACTATCGCAGACCGATTTGCCGAATCTGTGGAAACCGCGCGGCGATCAATTCTTTCGCGTGGAAAGTTTCCCGATGCTCGGCACGGGAAAATTGGATTTGCGCAAGGTCAAGGACTTGGCGGCGCACTGGGCGGGCAAAGCGGCTGTGGAAACGGCCCAACAGGCATAGACCATAGACGTTAGGCCGCAGTCTTGGCACATAATGCATCTCTAACGTATTCGGAAACCAAAAGCTTGCTGCCTATAGGCACTTCTTCTTTGGTTTTATCCGTCAACGAAACTGTAATCCTCCAAGTCATATCTAAGTCAACTTTTGGCCCTCGAATATTGAAATGACTCAGATCGAATTGAGCAGCCGCTTCAATCTTTTGTCCGTTGGGTTTCACTAGGGAAACCGGTTCCTTGCGGTTTTTCCAGTATCGCTGTGCCCAGTTCTTCGGAACGGAAAAGTTGGGGTGCAGTATGAGTAGTTGGAGTCCGTTTCCACTCAGCCAAAAGGTGTCTTCAATTGTCAGTAATTCGACATTTTGCATATTGCGTTCAAACCGCATTGTTCGCGCGAGTATTCTACAACTTCAAAAACTCCGGTTTGATTTTATTATCTTCGGCCCACGGCGTATCGCGGATCCCGTTTGTTATGGCGAACAACTGTCACGCGAATCTTGCCGGGCAACGCGTGGAATAAAAAATGATACGGAAATTTTTGGAGATTCGCACGGCGGAGCCCCTCTTCAGCGAAATGAAAGTGCTCCGGATTTTTCGCCGCGGCGCCGATCTGCTCAAGCAATTCATTCCAGAATTCATCCGCGAGCCTGCCTGAAATGTCCTGGTAATATCTGAGAATACGGTTTACGTCCCGCTGCACGGACGGATGGTAGGTTACCATCATCGCCCGCGTTCTGCTTGGACGCGACGAACAAATTCCTCATGTGACAAAGGCTGAACCTGACCGTTTTCCATCGCTTGCTCGCGCAGGGCGACTTCTTCATCAGAAACATCGGTGCCCGCTGGAGGAAGTGTGTCCAGAAGTGTGCGAACCAGATCAATCCGCTGGCGTTTCGGCAACGCGACGGCTTCTTGCTGGATTTGGCTTAACGTCACGGTTTAATGATACCAAACAGATCAATTCTAAGCAACAGTCAAACCCAACACAACTAAACCTGCGGTTGAAACCGACGGCTTTCTTACAATTTCAAAAACTCCGGCCTGATTTTGTCTCGCTCGAAATGCAGGAGCGCGACGCTTCGCTCCAGGCCGAACCGCGCTTTGCCCGCGTAACCGGGATTGAAATACCAGATGCCGCCAATCGTTCGATTGAACGGCTTGTGCGTGTGGCCAAACACTATCACGTCCGGTTTTGCCAGCTGCACGCGATGGGATAGGAGTACCGTGGGCCGGTCCGTTTGCACGATGTGTTGCAGCACGAATTTATGCCGGCCCAGTTCGAATATCTCCACATCCTTCAACGGCAACATCGAATCCGTGTTGCCCGTCACGGCCGTGACCGGCGCGATTTTTTCGAGCTCGGCAATGATCGCCATCGTGCCCACATCGCCCGCGTGGATGATGTGCTCGACTTCCTTGAAAAGTTCAGGGATTCGCGGGTCGAAAAAATCGTGGGTGTCGGAGATGACGCCGATTTTCATTCAGTAGGAGATATGGGATTCAAATAACTCAAAGTGACACCGGGCCCGGCTGGACCGCCGCTCACGCTTTGGCTTCCTCCGGAGCAGCCTCAGGCTCTTCTTCCGGTGCCTTGGGCCGAACACCGGCTTCTTTGTCCTGCGGTGATTCCGAGGGCGCTGTGGCTTTCATGGCGGCGACAAACACTCCGGTGAAAAGTCCGCCGCTCAAAAGTGTGTTGCGGAAGAATTCCCACGTTTGCGGCCAACCCTTTGTCCCTGTAGTCAGCGCGGTAATCCATCCGAGAATGGTTTTGGAATATTCCGGATTGGACAACCACGACGCGGTGTTCGTGACCAGATAAAACAGCAGCGCACCTAGCACCCCGCCGCCGATCAAACTTAAGGTGGATGAACCGGGCCGATACCGTTTGCCCAGCCAGATAATGGCCGCGTAGGCGAGATAATTGACGCATTGATAACCGATCGCGGACCCGGTCCAAACGGTCGAACCTTTGCTCTGATAATAAAAATTAAGCGCAACGTCGGTCAGGATGATGACGCCCAACGGCAGCCACCAGGCCGTGCGCCTGGTGAAATAGACACCGGCGCAAAAGAACATGGCATAAGCGACGCTGAAATTCGGCGGGAATAATCCCGGCCAGCGGCTCAACGCGAATAGCGCCATGAACACAAACGGCAGCGCCTTATTCCATTTCTCTTTCACGGCACGGAGCATACGCCGTTTCATGCCCGTTTCAAATTCCTAAATTGCTTTCCCAACGTGTTGCGTGACGCCGGCCAAAAGCTTCAATAGACATTCACGCAACACGCAACACGGAACACGCTGACTTTTAGCTGTATGTTCCGCCGGTTTTATTTGTAAATTGCCGGATAAATTGTGCCCGCTCCAATGACAGCGCCCATTCCCCTCGATAAACTGTTTGCCGTCATCCATGAGGACAATGAATTGTTGGTGATCAATAAACCGGCGGGATTGGTGTGTCACCCCACGAAGACCGACGAGTATTCGAGTTTAATCAGCCGCGTGCGCCTGTATTTGGTGGGGCGAGGAGGGTGGCCGTCTGCCAAGACCTCGCGAGCTGGCGCGCCGATAACCGCCGTTCACCTGGTCAATCGCCTCGACCGCGAGACCAGCGGCGTCACCTTGGTGGCCAAATGCGATGACGCGGCGCGCGAGATTCGCCGCCTTTGGGAAAATCGGTTGGTGGACAAGGAATACCTGGCCATCGCGCATGGCCACGTCCGCGCGGACACGGGTGTGATTGATGCGCCCTTGGGCAAAGACGAATCCAGCCGCGTCGCGGTGAAAGATTGCGTGCGGCCAGATGGGTTGGCATCGCAAACCGAGTTTTTCGTCGAGAAAAGATTCACGCGCGCCGAGGGGGATTTCACACTGTTGCGCGTGCGTCTGTTGACCGGCCGAAAGCATCAGATCCGCATTCATCTTGCGCACATAGGCCACCCCATCGCCGGCGACAAACTTTATGGCCACGACGAGGACATGTACTTGGCGTTAGTGGAGAATCGCCTGACGGATGAGCACCGGCGTCGGCTGATTTTCGCCAATCAAGCCTTGCACGCGCGGCGGCTGAGCTTTACCTGGCGCTCGCGAGAAATGGAATTTTCGTGCGAGGCGGAATCCTGGTTCACGGCCTTTGCCAGCGCAGTTGTGTTGGTCCCGGAACCTCTTTGATGTGCATTCTTCTAATTCGATTTGCGAACGGCCTTCTTCTCTGGCAGTAAATCATCCGGTTATGATTGGACGAACGTCGATATTAGCACTCGTCAGTTTGATCGCGCTGTTATTCGGCTGCGCAAAATCTTCTTCCCTTCAGGTTTCGAAGTCAGTGCCGTCTCAGCCAACGTCCGCGTCGCCAGCCGACGCAGCGATCCGCATTCATTGGCTGGGCAAAAAAAGAATCGCGGCTGATCAGGATGCGGCCAGGTTGACGCGACTTTGGGATTTGCCGGAAAGTGTGGAACTTGAAGCGCAGGCACTCGACAAGCTTTCCGACGCCCCATGGAGACTTTTACTCGGCGAAACCAATCCGCCGGCGGCGGCTTTGCTACGTCCTTTGTTGGACGATCTGGTTGAAGAGGAATCATGCCTCGAAGTTCGCAAGTCCACCAATTCGCCAGGCGGCAATGACGAAATTGTCCTGGCCGTCCGGTTGAATGACGAGCGCGCCGGTTTGTGGCGCACCAATCTGGCCGCGGCGCTGCAATCGCTGACGCACATTGCGCCGGAAGCATCATCGACGGCTGAGCGATGGGCTCTCAAGAAACATCATGCGCCCAACCTTATCGAATTTGTTCGCCAGGGCGAATGGGTGGTGATCGGCGCGGCGCAGGATCGCAACACGTTGTTGGACGGCATGCTCACCCGCATCGAGCGCGATCGCGCGCCATTCCATGGGATGCCAACGAATTTCTGGCTCCAGGCTGATATTGACCTTCTGCAGACATCGGCTTTTGCGGGCCGCCTCCCCGCCACATTTCCAAGAATTTCTCTGGCGATGACGGAAGACCGCGATAATGTTCTCACGCGCGCTGGCATCCATTTTTCCGCTGCGGTTCCATTTGTTTCGAAAACCTGGAACATCCCCACGAATTTCATATATGGGTCACTCTCCAGTTTTACCGCAATGCGCGGGGGCACTCCGGAGATCGTCTCGCGGATTTGGAATGAATTTGAAACGAATCCGCCACCGAACCAATTTTATGTGTGGGCCAATGAGGGCATTCCCATGGAATCTTATTTTGCGGCGCCTTATGCCGATTCCAGCAATGCGGTTTCCGAGCTCACGGACTTTGTGATCACGAAGGCGGGCGTGTGGTTTGCCACGAACGAGATGGTGAGATTTGCAAAGGCAAAAAGCTTCCATGGACTCGAATGGAAAGGGATGCCCTTCATTTCTCCGGTCATTGAATCGGCGAACACCTCTGGCCGGAGTTACATTTTGGGCGGACTTTTTCCGTTGGTGGGCTCCAATCAACCACTTTCGCAACAATTTTTCGGTCGACTCGGTGAGCAGACCAATTTGATTTATTACGATTGGGAATTGAGCGGGTCGAGGCTGGAACAGTTGACGTACATCACACAGTTGTTGCACTTGTTGTTGGGCAAATCGGAATTGGCCCCGGATGCCGCCTCCATCAAATGGTTGCAGGCGATGAGCAAAAAGCTCGGACCGTGCCGCACGGAAATCGTTCGGAACAGTGATCGGGAATTTTCTTTTGCCCGGTCGGCCAGCGTCCCTTTTACGGCCATCGAACTCCATTTGTTACTGGAGTGGTTGGAATCGTCCGAGTTTCCGGCGGCTGGCACTTTCCAACCGCTATTCCACTCACTGGGACCCTGATTCATCCGGATGTTTTCGGGTTTCTGGACGGCCAGTCAGAAACTCCTTATGTCATTTCTGCTTTTGACCGGCCACTAAGGCAATTTCTTGAAAGGAAATGTCCAGTCATTCACAAAACCGTGGCTGCTGAATTCACCATTGGTCATAAATCGGCCCCAATCCGCTTCAAAAACTCGGCCGCGAACATAATGTTTGGATGGAGAAACCGTATAAAGGACAAAGCAACCACCGTTGACTATTTGGTTGGTGCCCTCGGTGGGATTCGTCTGCGTGTTGAACATAATTGAATCAACCATGTGACCGTCGTCGCATTGCAGAGAGCTTCTCACCATCGGCCGGGCACGGACGTGTCCGCTGAGGATCATCATTAAGTTAGGAGCAGATTTCAAAGCGTTCCAACACACAAGCCCTGGGCCTTCATTGACGTAGCTTAAGTGCGGTAAATTCTGATCGTTCGGATCTGTGGGAATGTCCTTGGTGTTTGGATTTCCGTTTGTATCCATAAAATAATGCATCACCGGAACGACAAGGTGATCTGGGTAGGCTCGCGCCAGATTCGAGGCCCATGCGCAATTTGTGGCATAAGCAATAAAGACGTCATTTGTTGTTTGGTATGTCGTTTCGGAACCTGAGGGATTCATCCAACGCAAGCCAATGAATAGCATTTTGGTGGAGCCATTTGTGAATTTAAATGCGAGATCGCGGGTATCCCCCGCGACTCTGTTTGAGAACCAGTAGGGATCGGACGCGTAAAAATTCGTGCCGAACACATTGTTCCAATAAATGATGTTGGTTTCGGTGGAAGTGCCAGCGAGATCAAGATCGGAATCGTGATTTCCGGGTACGTTCAGCCAACTGATTCCCGCGGCTTTGACTCGCCAAATGGCATTAGTCATTGTGCTGCCGCCGATGCCAGTGCCGGAATCGATCCATTTGAACTCATTCGTATCCTCCTCGTAGCAATCGCCCGGCGACACGACCAGCTTGAGATTCCAAGCTTGATTGCTGGCTAGGATAGAATTGATGGTGTTTGTCCACGAAGGCCCGGCAAGACGGATTCCAGCGTGGAGATCTCCAATCTGAATGAAACTCCAATCCTTGTCGTTATTTCCGCCGCCGCCACTCCCGCCCATGTGACAGCCGACGAGTGAAATAATAAAACCGCCAATTAGAAAGCAGAGACCCCCACGAACAATCCTTCTCATAACATTCAATTGTATTGTTGAAGAACAGTTCGATATTCACAGAAAAAGCCATTTAAGGAAAGCAAAAAATGGCCGGAATTAAAAGACACGCATCCCGACACCGCCCCCGGAGCGCCGAGCACCTGCTCGGCAAGTAGCCGGAACCCTCGATAAACGCGGCAAATCGGAGATCTACGTTTTACGAATCTCATCATTCCCCTGCCTTTTATTCCCCCTGATTTTATCTGAAGCCGGGTCCCTATTTATAAACTCCTTTGCGCCTTCGCGCCTTTGCGTTAATTAATCCCCGTGCTTGCGATTCCGAAAACCATGCGCGCCGCGGTGTATCGCGGCGCCAATCGAATTGTTACCGAAACCATCCCCGTGCCGCGCATTGGCCGGAACGAACTCCTGGTAAAAGTCGCCGCCTGCGGCGTTTGCCCGACCGACATAAAAAAAATCCATTACGGCACCGTCCCTCCACCGCGAGTTTTCGGACACGAAACCGCCGGTACCATCGTGAAGATTGGTGCGGGTTCGAAAGGCGGGAGCGTCCCAGCGAGCCTTCGCTTTCGGATCGGCGACCGGGTCGCCTTGCATCATCACGTGCCGTGCATGGAATGCCATTTTTGCCGTCACCATGCTTTTGCGCAATGCGCCCAATATAAACGGACGGGCATCACCGCGGGGTTCGAGCCCGCCGGCGGCGGCTTTGCCGAATACGTTCGCGTGATGCCTTTCGTGCTTCCGGGCGTCGTGAAAATTCCCGCAAAAAATTCCTTTGAAGAAGGCGCCATGCTCGAACCGGTCAATACCGTTCTGAAAGCCGTCAAACGCCTCGCTCTCTTGCCCGGCGATAATGTGTTGGTGGCGGGGCAGGGGCCGATCGGGCTTATGTTCACGAAATTGCTGCAATTGCGCGGCATGAACGTTCTCGCCACCGACCTGCTGGATTCCCGCCTCCGCCTCGCAAAAAGGTTCGGGGCGAAATGGGTTCGGAAGCCAGAAGCCGGAGGTCAGGGGACGGGAGTCCGCCCTCTGGTCTCAGACCTCCGACCTCTGACTTCTGATTTCCGTCCTCAGACCTCCGACCTCCGTCTTGACGCAGGGATCTTAGCCGTTCCCTCGGATGCCGCCCTCAAGAGCGCAATTGACGCGGTCCGCGGCGCTGGACAAATCCTTTTGTTCGCTCACACGAAACGCGGTGCCATGACCGAAGTGGACTTGGCCTCCGTGTGCGTGGATGAAAAAGATATGCTGGGCAGCTATTCCTCGGATTTCACCCTGCAACGAGAAGTCGCGCGGCTGGTGTTCTCCCGCCAATTGGACGTGCGCAACCTCATTACCCACCGTTTCCCGTTGGAGCAAACCTCAGACGCCATCGAACTCGCCTCACATCCGACACCCGAATCCCTGAAAGTTATCGTAAATCACCCGTAGGGCCGGCGCCTCCAGCGGAGCGCCGAGCACCTGCTCGGCAAATCGGAACCCAATCGAGAAAAACTCCTGCCGAGGCAAAAACACTCGTTTACTGCACTTTTGCGTTAAATATCATGGTGGCAACCAGAGTGCACCTGCGCTTATTGGCGTTCTTCTGCGGTTGAATTGCCGTTTTTAGGTTTATCTGCAGCCGACGTGAGTTGGCTCAAACTTCGGGCCCGCGCTTCTGCCGGGGATCGAGCCGATTCCCCTCCACTGCTACCGGGCCACTTGGAAGACGACTTTTGAGTGTCCAAAAACCGTTCAAAAAAAATTCAAAAATCTATTGACACTGTACTTGCCCTTTGGGATAGTCAGGGCACACACGGTAACAAATATTAAAAAAATGAGAACAAAAACACTACTTCTATCGGCTGTGGCGCTCGCCGCAGGTGTCGTCGCCTCACAGGCGCAATCCAATGTTTTTTCGGCAAACGTCGTTGGTTATGCGACGGTTGTTTTGAAGGGTAACGGTAATTTCACCTTGGTTGCCAACCCGTTTGATGACGGTAATGGCAATCAGGTCACCAATACAATTGACTCAGCGAATTTGCTTCCGAAGCAAAGTCAGGTGCTGACTTGGAATGGTGCGAGTTTTAACATCATTGCAAAAGGTGGAACGCCAGCTTCTTGGGGTTCGACTGTTAGCATTCCTCCGGGGCAAGGATTCTTTGTGAGAAACGGCTCTGTTGGTAGCTTGTCTCCGGACATCACGAACACTTTCGTTGGGTCCATCGTAGTTCCTAACGGTGGCTCGGTTACAAATCAACTTCCTGTTGGGTTCTCTTTAAATGGCACGCCGATTCCTTATGCTGGAAACATCGCAATCCTCGGCCAAAATGGCGGTGATACGAATATGGACTTTGGTGGTCCTTTGGGAAAACAGTCGCAGATACTCACTTGGAATGTTGCTGGCCAAACATATAACATAGCCGCGAAAGGTGGTACTCCTCCGGTCTGGGGTAGTACTGTTACAATCGCCCCGACAGACGGGTTCTTTGTTAAGCAAGCAAACGGTCCTGCTACAAACGCTGTTGAAAGCTTGAATTTGCAGTAATCAGCAACAATCTAACCTCTAATAAAACCATACAGCAATAGAATATGAAAAAATCACTAATCCTTGGATTGCTCGGTCTGGCAGCCGCTGTGGCTCCATGTTTCGGGCAAGGCACGGTCTTCTTGGACAACTACTTTACTGGCGGCCCGAATATCAATTACGGAGAAGCCGGTGTTCCTGCTAATGGTCAGAGTGGCGCTGCTGGCGTGTCTGGTGCGGGAGTTAATGCTGCTGGTTGGACAATGGGCTTGTATTATGTCGTAGGAACGCAGGTTGTTCCTGCTGACCCGAATCCGAAACCAATTGGTGATCCGTCTGTCTTTGGTGGCCTTACACTAGGTACGGGGGCTGGAAGCACGGCATCGATATTCGCCCCTCCATTTAGTACGGCAGGTGAAGGTTTCTCCAGTGGGTTTTTCGCAGTGCCAGGAACTGCGATTGGCGGTGGCACTACAATTACGCTGGAAATCGTGGCGTATAATGGCGCTGATTATGCCAGCTCTACCTTTAGAGGACATTCTGCGGCGTTTACCATGGCAGTGTCTTCTAGCAGTTCACCATCTCCCAACCCAACCGGGTCAGCAATGCCTAGCTTCAGCGTGTATGCGGTGCCGGAACCTTCGGTGTTCGCTCTGTCCGGCCTTGGTGCGGCAGCTTTGATGCTGATCCGCCGTAAGAAATAATTATATCAGTTCTCATTAACCCGCTCTTGGAAACAAGAGCGGGTTTTTCATTTTTGTAGCAGCTCGACGTAAGTCGGCTCAAACTTCTCCGGCGGCGGATTTAACCCTAAAACGGCAAGTTGTGAAAAACCGGAATTTGCTTAACCGCAGATAGAATGGAGCCGATTTACATCGGCTGCTACAGCAGTTTTAATCCTCGTACCCAAAAGCCTTCACGAATGGCGCTAGGTTTTCCAAATAAGGCTCGAGGTATTTTCGGTAATGATGCCAACGCCCCACAGCGCGTTTGAATACCGGTTTTGTGACATCCGCGTAGGTTGGCGAGCGGACCAGTTTCTGCCGCGCGTGTTCGTGAAATTGAAGCACGCGCTCATCCCAAGGGACATTCAGAAATTCCAATACTTGCCGGCTCACCGACTCCAAATCCGCAACCATGTCTTCATAGCGCACTTCGATGCGCTTATTCGGTATTAAGGGGACGACACTTTGGTACATGGTCATGAGTTCTGCGTAGTCGTCCACCGTTCCTTCCAGGGTTAAAAAAGCCGCCGCCGATTGATTTAATGAAAGCGATTGCATGAAACAACTCAGACAGACATCCCTCGGATCGCGCAAGGCCACCAGCAATTGCGTTTCTGGAAAAATCCGGATGAACGGAACAATCAAAAATGTCAGGATGGGATTTTTGTCCACCAACAACCGATGGTTAAGGTTTCCTCCGAGGTAACCCTCCATGCAGCGAAAATAATTCTTCCGCGCCTCCTGGATGACTTCGATCTTAGCGGTGTCGAGAACAGATAGAATATTCGCGGTCGGTGGCGCGTTGCGGGATAGGAACGGATAGGCATGATCGTGAAAAACAGGGGTTTCCTCGGCGGATACAATATCCGGATGTGAATCGAGGACTTGCTCGAGAAGCGTTGTCCCGGAGCGCGGATGCCCGCAAAGCAGCGTCAACCGGCGGGACGGCGTCAGTTCCTTGCCGGTCTCCTGCCATCGCTTGAGAATTTCGGGATCGAGATGTTCGCGAAGTTCCTTCAATTGTCCGCGCACTTTTCGCGCGGCAGCGATATGCGGCGCAGCGTCTGGAATGAGGAGAGCTTTGGCATTTTGGAAGGCGCTCATCGCCTCGTCATACCGCCCCTGGCGGTCAAGAATGCCACCCAATTCGTAACCGGCCTGAACCCGTGTTTCCCGCCCGGCCTCGCCCGGAAATGAGCGAAGAATTCGTTCCGCTTCCGGCATTCGTCCGGCGTGTCGTTCCAATCTCGCGTGGATCAGGATGGCTTCAGGGGAATTCGGTTTGAGAGCCAGTGCGCGATCAACGAATTGTGCCGCCTCTTCCAGCCGGCTCAACCGTTCCGAATTCTCCGCCAGCGCAATAAGAGCTTCGGGCGGCGAGTCTTTTTGTTCTGCCGCCAACCGGTTGTAACGCTCGGCCAATAGGCTGCTCCCAAAATCGCGTGCCCGGATGGCAGCGGCCATGTAGGCATCCGTTTTTTTGGGTGCCAATCGAATTGCGCGTTCGAAGAATTGTTCTGCAGCGGCGAAATTGAAGTTTTTTCCGTGCGCGTGGCCCAGATTGAGAAGCAGAGTCACGTTTGCCGGGTCCAAGCGGCTTGCTCTTTCCAGCGTTTGGATGCACTGCTCGAAATCAAGGCGCCGTCTCGCTTCCTCCGCCGCCTGGAACAGCCGTCCAAGGGCGTTGCTCGAAACCAATTGCGGGCGCTTCATTTGTATCCGAATGATAGGAACAGTTGCGGGCGAGGCAAGCAGAAGCAATTTCATTCCAGAACGGTTGCTTTTGGGGTAAATCGTTTTGACAGGAGACCGTTTTTTTGTAACGATACGAGCTACAACTGAGAGAAGAATGCTTGTGGTTTGCGGAATTCATTTGAGTAACGAGTTGTTGGTCGCTTCGCGAGGGACAATGGCTGGAAATGTCGTTTCGTTTTGAAGGCCAGCAAAGGTTTTATACAGATCCAAGGAACATTTCTTTCTCGCACGCATTAACATGAATCTGAAGCTTCTTACACTTCGCGCTCCGTTAATCCTGTCACTTATTGCTGGTTTATGGCTTGCCGAATCCTCAAATGCCGGGACTATTTACGAGGATTATACGTTTGTGACGTTTGTCGGCCCTGATGCTGCCGGTGCGGGCTGGTTTGATGGGCCGGGCAGCGTTGCTCGCTTTAGCTCACCTGGAGGCATTGCCCGTGACGCAAGTGGGAATCTCTACGTTGCGGACTCTCGAAATAATACCATCCGAAAAATTACCCCCGACGGCTCGGTGACAACTCTTGCCGGTTTAAACAATTCCTCTGGCGCCGTTAATGGCCAGGGAGCCGGCGCGACATTTAATTCCCCTTTCGGTGTGGCTGTGGACAGCGGTGGAAATGTATACGTATCTGACAGCGCGTCCCACGTAATCAGGAAGATTTCTTCTTCTGGAGTGGTTACCACTCTGGCGGGTTTAGCGGGAGTTCCTGGCGCGACCAATGGGGTTGGAAACGCCGCGCGTTTCAATTCTCCCAATGGCCTCGCGCTGGACAGCGGCAATAATCTGTACGTCGCGGACACCGGTAATCATGTTATCCGAAAGATCACTCCCGCCGGCGTGGTGAGCACCTTGGCGGGCTCCGCCGGAAATCCAGGGAGCGTGGATAAGACTGGCACGGCGGCCCGTTTTAACTCCCCGGTGGGCGTTGCCGTGGATAAAACCGGAAATATTTATGTGGCCGACACGGCTAATGCCACCATCCGCAAAATTACTGCGGGCGGCGTTGTCAGTACTCTCGCCGGTCTCGCGCTCAATCCTGGGAGCGCCGATGGAACCAATAAGACCGCACGGTTCACGAAACCGTACAACCTTGCCGTGGATAGCCATACTAATTTATTCGTGGTCGACACCTTTAATCACACGCTCCGCAAAGTCGCGCCGGATGGCGTGGTGACGACGTTGGCGGGGGGCGTGGGTGTCGCGGGGAGCACGGATAACACCGGGCTGGCAGCACGTTTTAATTTTCCTGTCGGCATCGTGGTGGACGACGACACCAACCTTTTTGTGTCTGACTTCTCAAACAACGCCATTCGCAAGGTGACCCCGGGGTTGGTTGTTACGACCTTCGCGGGTTTTCCAACAACATCCGGAAGTGTCGACGGGACGGGAAATGCGGCTCGCCTTAATTTTCCTTCGGCCACTGCGTTCGATGGTAACGGTAATGCGTATGTGACGGATCTGGGCAACCACACGATTCGCAAAATCGATCCCTCCGGCGCGGTGATTACCCTCGCCGGCCTCGCGGGAACGGCTGGAACTAACAACGGCACTGGTTCGGCCGCCCGTTTCAGTGGGCCGACCGGCCTAGCCGTGGCCGGGAATGGTCAAATTTTCGTGGCCGACTCTTCGAATCACATAATACGAGCGGTAAGTCCACTCGGCGACGTAAGCACGTTCGCGGGCTTTGCCGGCGTTTCTGGCGCCAACGACGGCACAAATGACACCGCCAGGTTCAATCAGCCTTTCGGTGTCGCGGTTGATGGCGAGGGCAACGTTTTTGTGGGTGATACACATAACCACGCGATCCGCAAGATTACTCCCGACGGGGTGGTGACAACAATTGCCGGCGTGATTGGCAGTGCGGGAACCAATGATGGCCCAGGTTTAACCGCTAAGTTCAACTTCCCTGAACATGTGGCGTTGGACGGGAACGGCAATCTCTATGTCGCTGACGATGATAATTTCACCATTCGTAAAATAGCGTCGGACGATTCGGTGACAACGTTTGCGGGGGCTCCTCGCTTAGCTGGCAGCGCAGACGGCACAAATGCGAACTTTAATTTCCCATTTGGTGTCGCCGTGGATCTGAATAGCAACGTCTATGTCGGAGACACCGCCAATAGCACTATCCGAAAAATATCGCCGGCTGGTGTTGTCACCACAATCGGAGGCTCGCCTGGCGTTGCCGGCAGCCAGGATGGAACCGGAAGTGATGCGCGCTTCAGCTCTCCGGAAGGCGTTACGGTTGACAATCAGGGAAATGTGTACGTTGCGGATGCGGGGAATCACTCTATTCGCAAGGGATATCCCGCATTGACTGACCATCCAATCGTGGATTTGCCCGCGGCACGGGTCGGCGTCTCCCGTCATTTTAGCATCTCAAATCTCACCACCACTTCGTGGTCGTGGAAACTGGTCCGCCGACCGGCTGGCTCCACGGCTCAATTCTCAGCGACCAACATATCCAATCCCACCTTCACGCCCGACGTCGAAGATATTTACGTCGTTCAATTTCAAGGCTGGGATAATTCCGGCCGCACGACCATCAAACGATTGACGCTCTATGCGGACAATACCCCGCCCAGCGTCGCGATCACTAGTCCTGTTTCCGGACAGATTTCGAGCGGCGGCGTGCGAGGGACAGCGACTGACAACTTCGGGGTGTCCAATGTTTGGGTCCAAATCAACGGCGGCGCGTGGATACGAGCGACCGGCACGACCAGTTGGTCGGCGGACGTGGCTCCTTCCGTTGGAACGAACATTGTTCGGGCTTACGCCGAAGATCTGGCCGGCAATGTTTCGCAAACCAATTCCATCGATTTCCTGTACGGCACGCCAATTACCGTGATACTCAACGGCGGCGGCAGCGTGACTCCGAATTTGAACGGGCAATTGCTGGAGATCGGCCAGACGTATTCCATGACGGCCCAGGCGGGGCCGGGTTGCGCCTTTATCAATTGGACCGGGAGTTTGACGACGAACTCTCCCACGCTGACTTTCGTGATGCAATCCAACCTGACGTTTACCGCGAATTTTACCGATCCGATCAGGCCCACGCTGGTGATTACTTCCCCGCAAAAAGGATTGCACATAAGCAATGCCGTGTTTACGGCCACCGGCACCGCAACGGATAACGGCCAGCTGGCGGCGGTTTGGTATCGATTAAACGGCGGTGTGTGGCTGCGAGCGACCAACACCTCGAACTGGACGGCCGGCCTGCCGCTCACCGACAGCGCGAACACGTTGGAAGCTTATGCGGTGGATACTTTCACGAATGTTTCGACTACGAACAGCGTGGCGTTTACGTATGTCCCGAGCAGCCGAATCACTGTGGTGACGACCGGGCTGGGGACGCTGGCGCCGAACTATAACGGCTGGATGCTTCAGAATGGGAAGAGCTATACCATGACCGCGAAGCCCGCGTTCAATTATGTCTTCTACAAATGGACGGACAACGCCGGCAACACCTTGGCCACGGTTCCGGGATTTACCTTCGTGGTGCAAAGCAACCTCACGGTGCGGGCAAATTTTATTGTGAATCCTTTCGTTTCCTTAACCGGTCCCTTTGCCGGGTTGTTTTACGATACGAACAATATAGCGACCACAAATTCCGGTTTCTTCTCCATTACGCTCGCATCGGCGGGCAGTTTCACCGCGAAGATTCAGTTAACTTCCGGGCAGAAAATATCGACGTCGGGGCGTTTCACGCTGGACGGCGTCTTCTCTAATTCGGTCGCCGTGAAAGGTTCGGCTCCGTTCGTCGTGCAGCTCAGATTGGATGCCGTCAACCAGGGGCGCATCACCGGCACGGTCAGCAGTGCGGATTGGACCGCCCCGCTGCTGGCGGTTCGCGCGATTTTCTCCCCTGCGAATCCCGCGCCGCAAAGCAAACGACCGTACACCCTGGTGATCCCTGGTGGTGAAGATTCTTCCGCGCGCCCGGGCGGCAATGGTTTTGGCACCTTGATTGTGGATATTTCGGGGAATGTGAATTTCAGCGGTGTGCTCGCGGATGGCGCGAAGGTGAAACAAAAAACGTTCATCAACAAACAGGGCATATGGCCGCTCTATGTCGCGCCGTACCAAGGGCAGGGCGCGATCTTTGGTTGGATGACATTTGTGACAAACCAGAATAACGCCGACTTAACGGGCACGCTAAATTGGTTCAGGCTCCCCCAGGCGACGGCGGCAGTCTATCCCGGCGGTTTTGACTTCCCCGGTGGCATTTCAGCGGTCGGATCCATCTATTCCTTTACGAACGGAACTCCGCTGTTACATCTGCCCGCCGGAGGTCTTTCCATCCTGCAGTTGGGGAACCCAACGCAAAGCTTCACCAACAATTTCACGTTGGGAACTGACAACAAAATCACAAGCTCGAACGGGTTAACCGCAACCATTACGACTTCATCGGGATTATTCAAAGGCACGGCGATCAGCCTGGGCAATGGCACCTCTGTTCCCCTCAACGGCGTCTTGCTGCCGAAACAGAATTCCGGCTTCGGATTCTTCCTGTCGAACGGTCAAAGTGGCTCAGTATATTTAGGCCCGTGACGAAATGGGATTGTCCGATGCGAGAACGCACCGTTGCCGAAGGATGGAAATCCTGAAGCGGATGAGTGGAGTCATCGCTGATTCAAAGGTGTGGCATATTGCGATACCAAATCGCGGGCGAGCATTGACATCCCGCTTGAACTGCATAGCATAAAACGCAGCGAAATGGCGCGTTCGTCTATCGGCTAGGACATAGCCCTCTCAAGGCTGAAAGACGGGTTCGATTCCCGTACGCGCTACCATTCAGAATCAGGCACGTACGCCGCACTTCCCCCAACTTCCTCGCCGATTCATATCCATAAATCTGTCACCTTCGTCGCTGGACCAGCGTCTTGAAGTGTGCCTCCCGGTTGCCATTCTGCTCTCAAAAAGAGGATGTCCGCGGGGCAGGACGCGCGAGCAGAAGAACCGATCCTTATGCATAAAGCAACGACTCTGCACTGCCGGCGCGGGGAATTTATTCCGCCGCGATTCTTGAATTCGTCAAAGCGCAACTGATCGACAATCCCCAACCAATCATGAAAGCAGCCTTGGCTACCCGGAAGTTCTGCACCACCATCACGCTAATCTCGTTGGCAATTCTTTCACCTATGGCACAAGACAATCGCATCGGCCAATTTGATAACCACGGAGACATCGGAAACCCGAAGCTCGCCGGCGGCGCGAGCTATGGCGAGGCCAAACAGGAGTACACAATTTCCGGCGCGGGCACGAACATGTGGGCCGGCAGCGATCAATTTCATTTCGTTTGGAAATCGCTGCGGGGCGATTTCATTCTACGCACCCGAGTCGAATTTATTGGGAAAGGCGCGGTGGCCCACCGGAAAGCCGGCTGGATGGTTCGGCAAACCCTGGAGCCGGATTCGCCTTACGTGGATTGTGCGGAGCACGGCAACGGGCTTACGTCATTGCAAATCCGCCCGAGCAAGGGAGCGAACACGCTGCAGATTCCCCTGGCCATCACCAATGCGGACGTGCTTCAGTTCGAGCGTCGAGGAACAACCTATATTTTTTCCGCCGCCCGTTACGGCGAACCATTTGTCAGCGCGCAAACGAATTTGGATTTGGGTGACGCCGTTTCCGCCGGACTTTTTGTCTGCTCGCACACGGCGGACGTGGTTGAGCAAGCGATCTTTCGCGACGTCCGGATTATCAAGCCGGTGAAGCAGGGCTTCACACCGTACCGCGACTTTATCGGCAGCAATTTGGAAATTCTCGACGTTCAAAGAGGAACTCTTGAATTGATCTATCGTCCGCCGCAGCCAATCGAAGCGCCGAATTGGACACGGGATGGCAAGTCGCTCATCTATAACGTGAGTGGACGCGCTGAAGGCTGGGGGCGGCTGGAGCGCTTCGATCTCGCGACGAAAAAAATTTCTCCAATAAACACGGATTTTGCGGTTCGCAACAATAACGATCATGTGTTGTCGTTCAATGGAAAAATGCTCGGCATCTCTGATCAAAGTCCGAGTCACGGCGGACAATCGCGCGTCTTCACCGTGCCACTTGAGGGCGGAACACCCAAGAAAATCACGCCATTGACCCCATCATACTTTCATAGCTGGTCGCCGGATGGCAAATGGCTCCTCTATACCGGTGGTCGCACCAACAAGTTTGACATTTACAAAATGCGTTCCGATGGCAGCGGCGAAGAAATTCGTTTAACGAGCGCCGAAGGAGTGAGCGACGGACCGGAGTTTACGCCGGACGGCAAGTTCATCTATTTCAATTCGAATCGCACCGGCAAAATGCAAATCTGGCGGATGAAACCGGACGGCAGCGATCAGGTGCAAATCACGAATGACGAATTCAACAATTGGTTTCCGCACCTCTCGCCGAACGGAAAATGGATCGTCATCATCAGCTTTCCGCAAGACATTGACCCCAAGGACCATCCTTATTACAAGCACGTCTATTTGCGCCTGATGCCGATGGGAGGTGGTGAGCCGAAGGTGATTGCTTATGTTTACGGTGGCCAGGGCACAATCAATGTGCCGTCATGGTCGCCGGACAGCCGGCGAATTGCGTTCGTCAGCAATTCGGATTAAAAACGTGCTGCCGGCCTCTTGCCGGTGGAACTCACTAAAAATCCGCCTGTTTCAGAATTTTATTCTGCCAGCGTGAAGCGGTAGCATGAAGAATTGCCCTCAACGCCATGGCTCGGTACTGGAACTTTCGGTTTTCGGGATTCGGATTTCTTTCGGGATTCGGATTTCGAACTTCGGATTTCAGGTTAAGTCTATCGATGCGGGAACTGAGGGCCTTTGCTCTCCACAATCTCGCGAGATATATCCAACAAAAAACCCGAAGCCGCTCGGCTTCGGGTTTTGAGGTAACATCTAAATTATAATTACGGGAGCTGGTGGAGAAGCGTCGGCGACTTGTCGCAAGTCGGCTTATCGTTCACCTTGAGGACCTTGTAGGTGCCGCCCGAGGGGCATTTGGTGCCGGTGGGTGCGTTGAGGTAACCACTGCCACCGCGGCCGATATAGCTGTGCAATGCGTTCGAATCCACAGTGTCACCGCTGTTCTTGCCGTTTTCCAACGCCCATTGCTGGATCGCACCGTCGATCAAGCGCAGGTTGTTGATGCACGTATTTTTGCGGGCCGTTTCACGGGCTTTGATGAAGTTCGGGATCGCAATCGCGGCCAGGAGACCGATAATTGCCACCACGATCATGATTTCGACGAGCGTGAAGCCCGATTTGCGTGAGGTTTGAATTTTCATACTCGTTGCTACTTAGCGGCGTGAACTGCGTGACAGGCGGGTTTATTAATAACTGCGTGTTCGTTCACAATATTGCCTGCCACTGACCGCAGGTCCACTTAAGCAAATGGCGGGCCATCCCGATTTCGGCTCCGTTCCCCGAGGCGTTCTGCGGCAGTAAACAATACTGAATATTTGTTGGACTCGCATGTCTCATTATCCTACACGTGTTTTTTTGTCATCTTAACTGGAGAAATTGCTTAGTCGAAGTTCCGGAACTGGGTAAAGTTCGTGGCCTCAACAATCTCGCTTACATTTTCACGATATGTCCCGACCGGAACCTTCGCTCGGGTAGCGAAGCAATTCGGCTTTCGCGGAACGGAGTGCGGAGCATCGCTCCGCACCCGCTACAATCACGCCGAGCAATGCTCCGCGCTCCGCGGACGGTTACGCCGCCTTGCTTTCGCCATTCTCAAGCGCCGTTTGCAGTTCGCGATGATTTACTTTGCCGGTGCCAAGTTTTGGGATTTCCTTCACGAATTTAATTTCGCGCGGCACGCTGAGATTTGTCAGGCCTTTGGCTTTGACGGCGTCGCGAATTTCCTCCAGGGTCAATTTCGGTTCATTCGTTGCCGCAATCAACACTTCGCCTTTGCTTTCATCGTGACGGGTGATGACGGCGATCTGGCAATGGAGTCCATATTTCGGAAACGCGCCGGCCAGCGCGTCCTCAACGGCCGTGAGACTAACCATTTCTCCGCTGACCTTGGCGAAACGTTTCATGCGCCCGAGGATGTGCACGAAACGATCGGCGTCCACGCTGACGATGTCACCGGTGTCGTACCAGCCGCCGTGGGCCTGGAATTTGGCGTTGGCGTCGGGGTTCAAGTAACCCTTCATCACGTTGGGCCCGCGCACAAAGAGGCGGCCGCCCTCCGCGACACCCTCGGCGGGTTCGAGTTTGTATTCCATGCCCGGCAGAAGACGGCCGGCCGAGCCGGGGCGCGATTCCATCGGGGTGTTGAGGCTGACGCAGGGCGCGCATTCAGTGGCGCCATAGCCTTCGAGAACGCGAATGCCGAATTTCTGCGACCAGATTTGCGCGGTGGCTTCCTGCAATTTTTCGGCGGCGACAAACAAATATTTCAGGCTCCGGAAATCGTAGGGGTGCGCCTTGCGGGCGTAGCCGTTGAGGAAGGTATTGGTGCTGATGAAAATGGTGCAATCCCGGTCATAAAGCGCCGACGGCACCGTTCGATAATGCAAGGGGGATGGGTAAAGGAACACATAAATGCCGCGAATGAGCGGGATGAAAGTTCCGACCGTCAGACCGAAGCTATGGAACAACGGCAGGCAATTGAACAGCCGGTCGCGGTCGGTGAAATCCGTGATGGCAAGTATCTGGCGGATATTGGCGAGGACGTTTTCATGCGTCAGTTCCACGCCTTTTGGCATGCCTTCGGAGCCGCTGGTGAAAACAATGAACGCGGTGGAACCCGGTGATTGTGAATTCGGCAAAAGCGACTGAAATCCAAGCGTGTGCCGGAGCAGCGTGAGGAGTTTGCGCCATTTACCAATCCCTGCGCGGAGGTCTTCGAGATAGACGAGGTTGATGCCGGCATCGGTGAAAGGGTCCGGGCTCACCCGGGCTCGTTCCAGGAATGCGCGCGAGGTGACGATGCTTTTCAGGCCGGCGAGTTTCGCGCAAACGAGCATCGTGGTGGCGCCGGAGGTAAAGTTCAGCATCGCCGGGACTTTGCCGAGCTTCCATAAGGCCAGGATGGCGACGGGGGTGGCGTTGACATTGGGCAACAACACGCCGACGTGTTCGGCACCGGAAAGGGCGTCGCTGAGGCGCCCGGACAAAAGTTCCATTCCGACCATCAGCTTGCGGTAGGTCAACGGCTGAAAGGTGGTGTCTTCGAGGGCGACCTGGTTCGGGATTTTCCGGGCGGTTTCCGCCATAGCGGCGAGAAGGTTCCGCGGGCTGAGGGCCGTTTCGACGTCGAATTGCTGGCGCACCATCTGATCCCTCAGCCAGGTCGTGAGCAACGTGCGGGCGCGTGTGGTGCTGATGTCGGTCAATTTCGGCGGTGTCAACGCCGGACTGAAATGGGCGGTGACCGGTGCGAAAAATGATTTCCAGCCCGGGTTGGGGGACAGCGGGAGGCGGCCCGCGCCGCGCAGGTAAGCGGTGATTACTTTCGCCTGCGTTTTGAAGATCAAAAACCCGGTGCCGTCAAACAGTTTCATCAGCGTTCCGGTGCGCGAGAGGCGGCCTTCCGCGAAGAGCACGAGCCGCCCTCCGCCCTTGAGAAATTCCGCCATGCGTTTCACGGCATAGGGCGAGTTGGTATCGACGGGCAGGGTGAAATGGCTGATCATGATTTTCCGATGGAACCAGCTCGTTTGCGCCGAGACGCTTGACGTGACGAATTTCCAGTCGTCATCGAGGCACACCCAGAGGAAAAGCCAATCGATCCAGGACAGGTGATTCGGAATGAGGAGCACCGGGCCCGGCGTTTTCAGCACGTCCGTATCGTAAGCACGAAAGCGAAACAGAATCCGGAGCAGGAACCGAAAGATCGTTTTCATGACTCACTCCTTTTCGCGGGCAACATTCTCCAGGCGCACAACCAAATTAAGGCACCGACACCCAGGGCGAGGGGAACCAATTGAATCGCTCTCTGCAGGCCGATGTGGTCCGAAGCGATGGCGACAATCGAGGGGCTGACGGCATCGCCGAAGATGTGGATCGCAAGGATTGAAAGCGCGAAGGCGCGCACGCGCAATGCGCTGGGGACGGAGTTTGCGATGAGCGCGTTGATGGGTCCATTGTAGAACCAAAGGAAGAATTGCGCGATAAACAGCATTACGATCACGGCGGTTGTGCCGCGAATCTGGAGCGCCAATAGAGCGAATACGGTGGCGAGCGCCATCGACCATCCCGACAAGGCCAGATACGGCTGACGCGTCCAGCGTTTTAAGAAATCCGCAAGGATTCCGCCAAACGCCGTGCCGGCCAAGCCGCCGAGAGCGGCCGAAATGCCCACATAGAGCCCGGACGCTTTCACGGACAACCCGTGTTCCCGTTGCAGAAAGGGCGCAAACCAATCGGCCAGCGCTCCGCTGGCGAAGGTCACAGCGGCGTATCCCGCAACTGCGAAAATGTATTCGCGATTTTTCAGCAACGGCCCGAGAGCTTGCGACCACGGCGGCGGTGCTTGTGCTGCGTCGGAATCAAATCGGCCGCGGCCCGGATCGCGGATCGCGAGGGCCAGGCCAGCCAGCGCGAGCCCCGGCAGGCCGCAGATCAGGAACGCCGCCCGCCAGCCAAAAGCTTCCCCGAAATAACCTCCTAGAACGAATCCCAACGCGGAACCGACCGGTATCGCGATATAAAAGAGCGTGATGATGCGGTTTCGCCGGGCCGGCGGGTAGAAATCGCTCAGGAGGGCCGGACTGATGGTGGCGTAGGCCGCTTCACCCACGCCGACGAATGCGCGCGCAAGGCAGAACGTCCAGAATCCGATAGCCAACGCCGCGGCGCCGGTCGCCAAAGACCAGAGCGCCACGCCCACGGCGATTAACACCTTGCGCGGCCATTTGTCCGCCAAGGCACCGAAGATGGGGCTGGTGAGCATGTAGACGATGATGAAACCCGTGATGGGCAGGCTCGTTTGCGCATCGGTGAATTTCAGGTCGGCTTTGAAAAGGTCCTTCACAACGCTGGGGATGATGCGGTCCAGGTAGTTGACGAGGTTCATCATCGTCAGAATGAAAACCGCGTAACCGGCTCCGGAAGCCGTGGCGCCCATCGTGGAAGTGGGTTTGGTTATCATTTCAGCCATGCGGAATGAGGGCGGATGGCGGGCCTATTCGTTCGCGACCAAATGATTGTGAGCGGCTGCTCGTATTGTGGTCTTCATGTGGCGAGCTTAAGGGGAAGGGCAGCCGGTTTGAAATTGAAAAAAATTATAAATTGATTCTCAAAAACGATGCGATTCGCGCGAATCGCGTCTCGGCGATTTGGCGGCAGCCAAGATTCAACGACCGCAGCAGGTGGGGCGAGCGTCCTCGCGAGCCGCGCTTTGAGCCAAGGCCAAAACAGTCCACTACCAACCGTTTAGTCGCGTCTAATTTGGAGTGCAGCGACATGTCGCCGCTTTCCGACTGGCAGACATGTCTGCCAGTGACAAAGCGTGGTCATGCCCGCGCACTCCAAATGAGGACGCTGCCACCCGTTTCGATTGCTTGATTGTTGGGGGTGGTTTTGATAGAACGCTGCCGTTGACGAATACTCCAGCTCACACACCACGATTAGAAATGCGTTCATTTCAAATAATTTTCAATCCGACCAGCGCGGCGGAGTTGGCCAAGATGCCGAAGGAACTGCAATTGCAGATCCTCGGCGAGTTTCGCGGGCTGCCGCAGCAGGTGATGACGACGGAGTTGGAGGAGTTCGGCAAGCTGGAACGCGCCGGCCGTATTCTGCACCGCTTCCGCATCGGAGATTATCGCGTCTATTTCGAGAAGCACGAGTTGGGCGTGGTGGTCCACCGGATTCTCAACCGGCATACGCTCAAGGATTTTCTTTTCCGCTCCGGCCTCAAAATGGACGAAGACGAAGCATTGCAGCAGAACCCCAAATTCTGGGAAATGATCGAAGCGGCGAAGTCTGCGGCGCAGACGTGAGGGCGGAGGCGGAGGGCGGAAGTCAGAAGCCGGAGGTCGGAAAATTGCCATCGCGGAGCCTTAAATCAAAAACAAGCTCATGCCAGCACAAATTCGTTCGTTTCGCGAGCTCAGGGTTTACCAGGAGGCCTTTGATTTACAGCAGGAAATTTTTCGAATTTCCAAAAAATGGCCGGGCGAAGAAAAGTATGCACTGACAAACCAAGTCAGACGGTCATCGAGATCGATCGGCGCCAACATTGCGGAATCGTGGGCGAAGCGACCGTACCCAGCCCATTTCGTAAGCAAATTAACGGATGCCGACGGCGAGCTTCAGGAAACGTCTCATTGGCTATCGACCGCTCTGGCATGCGAATATCTTTCCCCAAGTCAGCAGTCCGTTCTACAGATTCGTTTAGAGGAGATCGGCAAAGGTATTGGCAAGATGATGTCCATGCCCGAAAAGTTTATCCCGCAAAAAAGCTGACATCCGCCTTCCGGCCTCTGACCTCTGGCTTCTGCCCTCCGCCCTCCACCCCTTACGCCACGTCTTCGCCCAGTTCCACGTTCCAATAGGCCAGATCCACGAAGTGCTTCCAACTGTCGTGCTGATGCAGACTGAGATTGATTTGCACGAAGGGCCGCCACTTCGGACGCTTCGGTTTGCGCACGAGGTGCATCCCGGCTTCCTGCGGCGTGCGATTCGCCTTGAGCGTGTTGCACTCAATGCAGGAACAAACGATGTTCTCCCACGTGGTCGGGCCGCCGCGATCGCGCGGTATCACGTGGTCGAGATTCAAATCCTTCCTCTCAAAAACCTGCCCGCAGTATTGGCACATGTTTTTGTCGCGCTCAAAAATATTGTGCCGCGTGAACTTCACTTCCTTTTTCGGCATGCGATCAAATACCACCAGCAAAATGACGCGCGGCACGCGAATGCGGAAGGAGATGGTTTTGATCGATTCCGGATGTGGTTCGCGCAGCGAGAAATCATACCATTGGGTGAAATTGTAGGTGCGGAAAGAGCCGTCTTCCGAGCTGAGCACCGCCTGGGCCTGGCCTTGGAACAACAGGGTGAGCGCGCGACGCGCCGTGCAGATATTGACCGCCTGCCAGAGGCGGTTCAAGACGAGCACATGTTGGTTCAACATTGAACTCATACCGATACTGGCAAAAAATTACACAAGTCGTATTCGAGTGTCAACGCAGTGAAGGTGGCGATTATGTGTCTTAATTTGGAGTGCGGCGACATGTCGCTGCTTTCCGGCTGGCAGACATGTCTGCCAGTTCCAAAGCCCGGTCATGCCCGCCCACCCAAATTAGGACGCAACCACGAGGGCTCGCGTGTTAACGGGGTAGGGACGCCGCGCTGCGTTCAGCGGCGCAATGTGGGCGGTGGTTCGAGTCGTGGGTAAGATTTGTTCCGCCCGCTACTGCGCGGGCGGGGACGTCGCAGCGCGACGTCTCTACCTATCCAAAGGAAATTTGGGGTCGATGTCTTCTCCCTCTCCGCCACGGAGTGGGGGAGAG